>Ga0137412_10001910_pt1 | contig 16356 bp, 17 predicted proteins | sample CZODoug2_1_16fun_FD_122160 | JGI IMG/M metagenome (GOLD analysis project Ga0137412, IMG submission 122160) | Vadose zone soil fungal communities from Angelo Coast Range Reserve, California, USA - CZODoug2_1_16fungal (Hybrid Assembly) | ecosystem: Environmental > Terrestrial > Soil > Vadose zone...
CTGACCGCCAAGTACACGGCCGATGTGGCGCGTGAGGTCCTGGCCGCCCCGTACAAGGACTTGTTTGCCGACGACACGCTGTTCGAGTCGCCGCCGTTCGAGCGGAACTGGATCGCGCAGCGGGAGGACCGGTTGAACGCTGTACCGGACGAGGTGTTCGGGCTGGTCTCCCAGATCATTGACTCGGCAACTACGAACGGCGCAAGCATTCCGGATGTGACCGCCCAGGTCGAACAGCTGTTCGGCGACACCAGCACCCCGAAGTGGAAAGCCCGCGCCCGCACCGTTGCACGAACCGAGGTCGTCGGCGCTTACAACGGTGGGCTCAACGACGCGTTCGCCATGATCGTCGCCAACGACCCCGGCACCGAGTGGGTGAAACGCTGGCTCGCCACCGAAGACAAGCGCACCCGGCCTGACCACGTCGAAGCCGACGGGCAGACCGTCCCGTTCGCGCAGCCGTTCATCGTCGGCGGCTTCCAGATGATGCACCCGCACGACCCGGACGCCCCCGCCAAGGAGGTGATCAACTGCCGGTGCGTCGAGCTGCTGGAGATCAAAAACGAACCCACCGAGATGGGCAACCGCCAGTACCTCGGCGCCTCAATCACCCTCATGCAGGAGGCGTGCACCGACGGCCAGTTCTGCATGCAGACCCACAAGCCTGGCCTCTGCAAGGGGCAGAAGCGCGGCGAGACCGAGCCCGGCCAGCAGGACGCCACCAAGCAGAACCCCGTCCAGGTCGCCCAGACCGCCGTCACCGGCCTCAGCCAGGCCATCCAGCAGGCCGCCCAGGTCGCCGCACAGAACCCGAACAACCCGAAGCTCGCCGCCATGGCCCGCAAAGCCATCGCCGGGTACAGGAAGGCTCTTGGCCCGCACCAGCAGACCCTGAAGCAGGCCGCCGGTACCAACGCCAAAGCCCAGAAGAACGCAGCCACCGACACCGCCCAGCAGAACCGCCTGGACGCCACTGCCAAGAAGAAGGCGGAGCGGCAGAAGCAGACCCTGGAGAAGGCGGCGCAGCGCATCCTTGGCCGCCGCGCCACGCAGGCGAAGCTGGCGAAGATGTCCCCGAAGCAGCGCACCGCGTACCACAAGGCGCAGGCGGCGAAGGCCACCGCGAAGCGGCAGGCTGTCGAGAACAAGACACTGAAGCAGGCGGGTAAGTAGTACGGCAGTACAGCTGAGTATGCGGGCCGCAAGGAGCCCGGCGGGGCCGTCATGATCGAAAACGATCTGTAGGATGCCCGCATGGAGCTGAAAGACCTGCTCAAGATCACTCCCAAGGGCAACGGGAAGATGGCGGCGTACTTCGACGTCGCCATCGACGGGGTCAAGGTCGAGGAGGTCACGAAGGTCTGCTCCCTGATCGCCGCAGCAGCTCCACTCCCGCAAGGGCTGGGCAGCCCGCAGACGATCTACGCCAACGTGCTAGCCGCCCTCTACCAGGACGACGACGCCCACGACACGTGCTCCCTGACCGCCTGCCTCAACCCGCTACACCCCGGCCCCTGCAAAGGCTGGAAGGGCACCCTGCACGACGTCTCCCCCGGCGCCTGGCACGCCATCGAAGCCGCCCGGGTCGAGAAGGCCAACCATGCACGGGTCAAGAAGATCGAGGCGCTGAAGGCCCAGGGCAAGCCGATCCCCCACAAGCTCCTCACCCCGATCGTCGCGAAGCCGAACCCGCAGGCCGGGCAGACCGCAAAGAACGCCACCGGAGAGGCTCACGCCGCCGGTCAGGCCGTCAGCGACGCTGCCGGAATCGTCAACAACCACCCGGGCAAGGTCAGCCTCGGGCAGGCCGTTAAGGCGGCTCCGGTCGAGAAGGGGCCGAAGGGCAAGAAGCCGACCCTCGGCTCCAAGGGCATCGCGTTCGTCATCGGGCAGGAGAAGGTCACCCCGCAGTACAAGCTAGACAAGGCCGCCGCGATCACCACGGAGCAGTGGGATGGCCTGTCGGCCGAGGACAAGACGTCGATCCGCGCCGAGCTGGCCAAGGTCCAGAAGGACGGGTTCGGGCCGCAGCAGAAAAAGGCCACCGAGCTACTCGACAAGCTCGGGGTAAAGCGGGCCAAGCCCGGTGCGCCGGAAACCGTCACCACGCCGAGCGGCAAGGTTTACCAGAAGGTCAGCCTCAAGGACATCAACGAAGGCCCGAAGGCCCCCGCCGCGCCTAAGGCCGAGAAGCCCAAGGCCACCGAGCTGCCACACACCACGATGACGGGCGTCAACGTGGGCAAGCTAATCCACAAGAACGGCGGCTCGGCTGACCTGATCCTGGACGGCAAGAAGGTCACAGTCGGCTTCGAGGGCGGCGGCCACGAGGGCAAGCTGACCTTCACCCCTAAGCTGGGGACTGGTGCCGGTGGCTACACGGTGACCCTGAAGGACGGCACCAAGCACCACTTCGACAAGAACGAGTCCATCAAGGTCGCCACCGCCGTAAGCGCCGAGCCCGGCTCGCACGCCTCTGACGAGGCGGTCGGCAAGCTTGCCGATGCCCTGAAGAAGGCCGCACCGGCGGAGGAGCCAAAGCCTCTGCCCAAGGTGTCCCACGTTCCCGGCGCGAAGCTCGGTGAGGCTCCGAAGCTCGCACCGCTCAAGGAAACGCCGAAGCCGCCAGAGAAGCCTGCGGGCCTGCCGCCACTGGCCAAGCCGAAGCCGCTGCCCAAGCACGTCCAGGACGCTATCGCCATGGCCAAGGGGCATGCGCCCGGTGCGTCGTGGTCGAAGAACCACCTAGCCGCCTACCAGCCGCTGTCCGCCGACGAGTTCCACGCCTTGCCGTCGGACGTGCAGGGCAAGATCGTTTCGGAGTTGACCAAGGGGCAGTCGAAGTTCCTCGACCCGAAGAAGGTTGCCGCCGCAAAGACCTTGCTGGAGAAGTTCGGCCGCGGCGGACCCGGCGCGCCCAAGGTTGAGGCGGCGAAGCCCGCAGAGAAGAGCGTCGACTTCGCCAAGGACCTGCACGACCACTCGGTCACCCCGGCGCAGGCGAAGGCGGCCGTAGCCAACACGGCCATGAGCGCCCACTTCCTCGCCGCCAAGCAGTCGGCCGGGCTGACCGACCTGGACAGTCCTGACACGGGCATGCATGTCATCAACGCCGCCGACGATGCGAAGGCGCTCGTCGCCCTGAAGACGAAGCTCTACGACTCGAAGCTGCTGGCGGAGCCGAGCGTCAAGGAGGCCATGGACGCCCTGGATACGGCGGCCGTCAAGCAGTCGTACGCGCAGTACGTGCAGGCTGCGAAGTCGAAGGCATTCAGCAAGATCAGCAAGAAGGTCGGGGGTGACTCGGGTGGCCTGAGCCCCATCGAGAAGGCATCACTGCTGCACTACACGCAGTACCTGTTGGAGCACAAGACGCCCCCCACCGACGCGTCGACCATCGACAAGCTCAAGGCCGACACCAAGCAGGCCGAGAACACGCTGGCCGACAAGCTCCACGCCGCCGTAAAGAAGGCCAACGCGCCCAAGGCCGCCGACATGTCCAACGCGCAGATCGCCGACCGGGCCGAAGAGTTGCTGGGCGAGAAAGCTTTCCCGTACACCAACCTGACCCTCTCGGAGCTTCAGCTCGCCGGGAAGGCCGGTAAGGCCCAGGTCCAGGACGACGCCAAGAAGTATCCGGCAGAGGTCTTAACCGATCCGGCCGTAGCCGCAAAGATGCAGGCCTATACCGACTTCTCCGCCTCGGTTTTGGTCGCCAAGCAGCGGGTCCACAAGCTTCAGGAACACATCAAGAACGTGCACCATGCCGCCATCCTCAGCGGCAAAGATCAGCACGGAAACCCGCTGACCGTCGAGGACAAGAACATCCTCGGAAAGCACGCCATCCTGCTGAGTCAGGGTCAGGGTCACTCCAACCTGGCCCAGACCCTGGAAAATCAGGAGAAGAAATACCCTGAGGCGAAGGCCGCATTCCATGCCGCCGCCGAAAAGGCGCAGGCCAACCTGAAGCCCGCCGAACCGCACAAGCTGTCCGACTTCGACCAGGCCACGATCGCCGACGCGTATTCGAACGCCTGGTCGAAGCACGCCAGCAAGGCCGTCACCTACGGGGTGACGTACGCCCACTCGCAGAAGATGAAGGCGCACCCCCAGTACCCGTCGCTGACGATGGAGCTCGGCGAACTGAAGGTCTTGGCGGGCAAGGTGGCGGTTGCGCACGCCGAGGAGCACACGGCGAAGCTGAACGTACCCACCAACCCCGATACGGGCGCGATGGAGGTGGGGCCGGAGTACAGCGCGTGGCTGGGCAAGGTGCAGCAGGTCAACGTGCTGGGCGGACAGTTCAAGGCCCTGCACACGACTGCACAGTCGAGGCTCGACGCGATACGCGTCGGTGTCGGTCTGAAGAAGCGCGCCCTGCCGAAGTTAGACGCGACGTCGGTCAAGTCGACGGCGGCCGAGAGTGGGTACTACAAGACGACCGGCTATAGCGGCCCGAACTACGGCAAGCCGCAGTCGGGGAAGAACTACCTGCTGACGAAGGTCGGCCCGCAGCTTGCTGTAGCGCATCAGAGTGCGGGTGAGAAGAAGGCGGAGAAGCTGGGCGCCACTACTACAGCTAAGGCGCCATCCGCCCCCAAGATCGAAAACGTTCCGAGTGGTGAGCCCGTCAAGCTCGGCGGTGGCGACTCCTCCATAGCGCACATCCCCGACCCCCTGAAGAAGCAGATCACCTCCGACTTCAAGGCCATGCCCAGCGGCAAATACCTGGCCGACCCCACCGAGGACATCTTCGGCAACCTCGTCAATCTCGCCGCCGCGCACAGCAAGGGCCTGTTCGAGCCGCTATCCGTTGACCAGGTCCTGAAGACCATCGACGAGACGCACTCCAAGAATCTGGGCGTCGGCAACAGCGGCATGCTCCACAAGAAGGTCACCGACTGGCTTGGCACGGCCGCTGGCAAGACCTGGGCGGAGCAGCACAGCACGCCGGACGCCAAAGTCGTCAAGCAGATCAACGGCGAGATCGACCTGCCGAAGGGCGTCACCCTCGCCCCCGGCGAGAAGGTCCAGAAGCTGGCAGGGCCGGGCCCCCACGACGACACGTTGGCCCCGACCGCATTCAAGGCTGCCACCTCGAAGCAGGCCCAGGACGCCCAGGACGCCTACATGAAGGCGAACGGCGTCAAGTGGTCGGCACAGCAGCGGTCGGCCCTGAAGTCGTACACCGGATCCGCGTACACCACGTACAACGACTACCTGCGCGGCACCGGCTCCGGCAGCCAGAGCACCAAACAGCATGTGGTGAACATTCAGTCGGCGATGATGCCGCTCCCGCAGCACACGCTCCTGAAGCGTGGCACCGGATGGAGCGCCTTGCCCGCCGAGTTCCAGGGTGCGAATGCGGCGAAGATGATTGGCAAGACGTTCCAGGAGCCCGGCTTCACCTCGACCACCGTGGCGGGCATGGGTGGGCATTTCTCCGGCCAGCCGCTGCAACTGATCATCGAGGCCCCGGCGGGCACTCCGGCGGCGTTCGTCAATGGCATCTCGCACTTCAAGGATTCAGAGAACGAAATGCTCCTGGCGGCCGGTACGAAGTTCAAGGTGCTGTCGGTGGAGAAGACCACGGGCGGGAACACCATCATGCGGGTGCGGATTGTGGGAGATAAGTGATGGCTGACGGCAATCCGTATGAGCACCTGGACTCGCACTACGGGGACATGGAATTGCGGCTAGTGGATGAGCCGACCGACTCCGGTAAGGGCATGAGCCCGAAGGAGGCACGGTCGTTCTTGCGCGGGCTGCACCCTGTGGCCCGGGTCAAGCAGACGCTGGCGCAGGCCGCAAAGAAGGTCAAAGCCAAGGGTTGACAGGAGCGTCAAGCGTCGTCTACTGTGGGGTTACAAGGTTGACAGACCCCAAGGAGAAACGCCATGAAGCTCGGACACAGCGCAGACGAGATCAAGTACGACGAGACCGTGGGCACCGTCGCCCACTACATCGTGGTACTCGACGGCGAGCCCACCATGACCATCCTGTGCGACTCGGCCGACCCCGAGAAGGTCATCCGCATCCGTCGCGTCGGCGGTGGGACCAACCAGGTCACCGCCGGTCGCTTCGTGATGACTGCGGAGCTGCTGGAAGATGCCGACGGCATGCCGCTCGGCACAAGCGAGCAGGTCAACGCCAAGTCGGTCTACACCTACGTGATCCCCCGCCTGCACGTGCTGCTCGGCCGCCTGCTGCGCGCCGCTGCCTGATTCACCCACGGACCCCCGGCGCCCGGCCGGGGGTCCTCTGGCGTCTTTGGAGGACACCATGAAGGACACCATCACCGACCTGGCCGACCGGCTGGCCATGCTGCACATCCGCGCCCAGGTAGTCCTGGGCCATTTCTCGTCTGATGAGGTTGATTGGTTTCCCGTCGACCATGCCGCCAACTTCTACCGGGAGGCCGCTGCGATGCTGGAGGGCGGTCTTCGTGAGGGTCACCCCGACGCCATCGGCAAGGTGCGCGCCGTCGTCGACCCGGGAGACCTGGACCGGGCCGAGCTCTGGGGCACCCCGCTGGGGCGGTTGCTGTTCACGGCGGGCGGATACACCGGCGAGACGTGCACGCAGACGGTGGCGGCTAGCGTGCTCGGCTGCTCGCGGCAGTGGGTGAACGCCATGGTCGCGGAGCACAAGCTGGCTTCGGCCGCCGATCGGGGCGTGTATGTCGCTCAGGTGCGGGGGATGCTGAAGGCCCGGATTGACAGGCTGGTCAAGTAGCTGTATGCTTTAAACATACAGAAGGAGGCGGACATGAAGACCACCGCTTACGGCCCCCGCAGCACCAGCCAGCTACGCGGCCAGTGGCGCGCACTAATGACGGCCCCCGGCACCCGCAAGCACCTCGCATCCGCCACCCGTTTCGCCTGCTCCGAAGGCCTGCGGCCCGGCACCGGCCGTTGGTACGCCGCAGCCCTCTGGTCCTACAACCAGCACTAAGCAGGAGGAGGAGATATGAAGCTCAAAGACACCACCACGGACAAGCGCCACGGCATCATGTTCGGCCTGGCATACGGCGACGCTCTCGGCCGCCCCACCGAGTTCATGAAGGCCAGCACCCTCGCCAAGTTCGGCAGCCCGTTCCGCCACAGCGTCGGCCTCAACAAGCCACAGCAGGGCATCGTCACCGACGACACCCAGATGTCCATCTACATCGGCCGGGCCGCCGCCCACGTCGGCCGGGTCGAGCCCGGCCCGCTCATGGCCGACCGGTTCGCTGCGGCAATCCTCACCTGGCGTAAGGACCCCAAGAGCATGGACGGCCAGCGCGCCCCCGGTGTCACCTGCATGGGCGCCGCCGACGCCCTCGCGCGCAACCCGCGTCAGTGGCTTCTCGCCACGCGCCCCGACTCCAAGGGCAACGGCGCCAACATGCGGGTCTCCCCCCTCGCCTTGCGCACCGACTGGACGTGGGACCAGCTGGCCAAGGCATCACAGCTCCAGGCGGCCATCACCCACGGCCACCCCACCGCCCTCGCCGCCGCGAACCTGACGGCCGTCGCGGTGCGGATGCTGCTCGAGGGCGTCGCCGAACCCACCGAGGGCTTGATCGATCACCTGCTGGCCTACGCCTACGACCAGCGCAACCGGTACCACGGCGACTGGCTAGGCCACCTCTGGCAGGGAGCACCGGCCCGCAAGGTGGCAGTCCGGCGCAACTGGTGGGACGACGCCGACGGTCTGCTGATGACTGCCCTCGCGCCGAAGTTCAAGACTGTCACCGCGCAGTCGCCGGAGGCGTACATCCAGCGCGGCTGGGACGAGATGATCGATGCCCTGTTGGGTGTCTACCGGATGCCCCGTAACCAGGAGCAGGACCCTTGCGACGTGGCCGGAGGCGGCTGGGTCGCAGAGGGCGCCCTGGCGGCCTCGCTGCACACCCTGCTCTGCTTCCCCGGCGACCCGACCAACGCCCTGCGCCGGGCCGCGTTCACCGACGGCGACTCGGACAGCATCGCCTCCATCACGGGCGCCCTGGCGGGTGCCGCGTACGGGCGGAAGGCATTCCCGTCGCACTGGATTCCCAACCTGGAGTACCGCCGCGAGCTGGAGGGTTTGACGGCCGACCTGACTGCTGCGTCTCGCCGCTGAACCACCACACCTACAGCCCTCCCGCCCGGTAGGCGGGAGGGCTGTACCATCTCGACCGACAAGGAGAACGCCATGAAGAAGCTCATCGACGTGATCGACGTAACCGCTACCCTGCTACTCGCCACCCTGATGATGGGCGCCGGTGTGGCCTCGATCGTCGGCGGAGTTACCGGAGTGCTCTGGTACTGAACGCACCGGACGGCCGTACCATGTGGGGCATCCGAGAGGGGTCACGTATGGGAACCGCCTGGCAGATGCCAATCGCCGTCATCGGCAAGCCGACCGGCGACGGCCGTCAGTTCGACGCGGGGGCACTGTCACACCGCGACCTGCCACTACCCCTGCGGTACGTGGCCAGCGACTCCGGGGGCCACGCCAACGCTGTGATCGTCGGGCACATCGCGAAGATCGGCAAGGAGAAGGCCGGGATGCTCCCGGCTAAAGGCGAATTCTACGACGACGAGTCGTGGCCGGAGGACGTGCGTAACGCCGCCACGGCCGCCATGAAGTTCACTCAGAACAAGGTGATCGGCCCGTCCGTCGACCTCGACTCCGCCGAGATGGAACGCGTGCCTGAGCCGAAGGCGTACTCCGACTGGAAGAAGGCGCAGGCCGGGAAGCTGAAGGCGGCCAAGCTGGCCCACGCGGGCGCCACCGGCAGCGACTGCGGCTGTGGCGGCCCGGTGATGGCCGAGGAGGCGTACGACGGGCCGCACCTGAAGATGGTCCGCTCGGGCCGGGTTGCCTCCGCCACGCTGGTGCACATCCCCGCGTTTGCTGAACTGTCCGGGCACGCGAAGCTGATCCCGATCGACTCGTCTGATCCGAACGTGGACGGCACCACTTCCTCCGCGATGGTCGCGGGCGCCCTGGTCGACTTCGACTGGGCCGACGTGGACTGGAACGCCAAGATCGAAAACGACGCGGAGATGGGCATCAGCGAGGAGATGGGCGACACCATCCTCCCCAACCGCACCCCGGCCAACAATCGGAAGAAGCCCAAGCGCGACCCCGAAACCGTCAAAGGTAACCAGGACACGCAGGAAATGTCTGCCGACGCCGAGGAGGCCTCCGGCATCGAGTTGTCCGACGAGGAGTTCGCCAAGCGGCGCCTGCCCAGCGCTACCAAGCAGAAGCCCGGCGGTCCCGAGACGCCCAGCGCCGAAGGCGAGCAGGGCCAGGGCGGCACCGCGTACGCCGCAGACCGCGCCAAGCTCAACGCGGAGGACTTCGTCGACCCGGACGGCCGCCGCTTCCCGATCGCCGACTGCTCCAGCATTGGCGACGCGGTCAGCTCGTACGGCCGGGCCAACCCGAAGATCCCGTACGCCAAGTTCAAGTCGCGGCTGACCGCGATCGCCAAGCGCAAGGGCTGCGAGGGCAGCCTGCCCGCCAGCTGGAAGGCCGGAGAGAAGATGGCAGCGCTCATGGCCGGGGCAGCCCCGGCCGCCCCGCCGAAGGAATGGTTCGACGACCCGAAGCTGACCGGCCCGACGCCACTGCACATCGGCGACGACGGCCGCGTGTACGGCCACGCCGCCACCTGGGGTACCTGCCACGTCGGCATCGGCGACTCCTGCACCCTGGCCCCCAAGTCGGCCACCAACTACGCGTACTTCCACACCGGCGAGATGGTCACCGCTGACGGCTCCCGCCTGCCCGTGGGACGCCTCACGTACGGCAAGGGTGGCCACGCCGGAGGCGGCCTGGGCTACCGGGCGGCGGTAGAGCACTACGACTCCACCACCAGCCTGGGCGCCCTCGTGCGCGCGGGCGAAGACCAGTACGGCATCTGGGTGGCTGGTGCCCTCGTCCCCGAAGCCGACGAAGCAGCCGTTCGGACCATGCGGGCGACTCCGCTGTCCGGCGACTGGCGGCGTATCGGCGGCAACCTGGAGATGGTGGCCGCCCTGCACGTCGTCACCGCAGGCTTCCCGATTCCCCGGGCGATGATCGCCTCGGCGGTCCCTGGCTACCCGGACGGGGCGGAAGGCTCCGAGGAGGTCTGGAGCTTGGTCGCGGCCGGTGCCCTCCCCCGCGTCGCCGACGAGGACGACACGGCCACGGGTGGCACCCTGGACACCGAGGCGCTGGGCCGGGCCATCGCCCGGGGGATGCTCGCTGAGCAGAAGGATGCGGCATTCCGGGCCGAGCGTGACAGCGTCTGGGCTGGCCTCGTAGCGGCGGCCACGGCGCCGGACCGCGCCGATTACGATGAAGCCATGGGCGATCTCATGACCGCCCTGGTTCAGGAGTGAGGTAGGAGGAGGTCCACCGATGGGCTGCAATTGTGGAGGCGGCGGGTCCGGTCTCGGCAACTACGAGGTGAAGGACGCGCAGGGTAACGTGCTCAAGCGCTTCACCGCCGTACGGGAGACCGAAGCGAAGGTATTCGCGGCGAGAACGGTCGGCGCTACCTGGCGCAAGACGTCCTGAGACACGGAGAAGGCCCGCACCAAGGGAAGCTGGTGCGGGCCTTCTCCGTGTTCCGCTTACGAAACGCGCTTGATGCAGGCCTGGAGACGCCACTCCACGTTCATGTTGCCCTTGGTGATGGCGTACACGAGTGAGCTGTTGCTCCCGCAGCCGCCGTGGAACACGTTGTAGTGGTACACCCGCCACTGGTGCCCGTTGTTGTTGTGGATCGACAGGATGTCATCGCTCGGGTTGAGCGGCAGGTTGATGTACTGGTTCAACGTCACGGTCTGCGAGACCCGGTAATACGACCCGCACGCGGCGGTGGCCACGCAGGGGAAGCCGCAGATGTACCCGGCCGAGCAGGTGACCGCTTCGGCGCGCTGCGGGGTGAGCAGGTGGATGACCTCGACCGCGACGTTGCCGTGCGGCTGCTCGGCCACCGTCGCCGTGCCGGGCTGGATGACGAACAGGCTGAGCATCGCCGCTAAGGCGACCAGGCCCATGGTGATCTTGCGCTTCATTCTTCTCCTCCACTGAGGTGCTGAAGGTGCAGGGTGGGCGGGTCATTGGCTGCTTCGTTCACCGGCTCACCCGGCACCGCCGCGCCCTGCGCCCTGTAATCTGTAAACCTACATACAGGTGATGCGGGCCGCAATCAGCCGTACCGACATCCCCGCGTAACGGCGGGCCAGCCGGAACCGGCCGCGCCGCACCGACCTGACGGCCGCGACCATCGGGCAGCAGTTGTCGGAGTCGGGCTTCGGCTTCGGAGGCTTGCGCCCGTGCAGCCCGGAGGCCATGGCGACCTCGACGGCCCACTCGTACTGCTGCTCCATGGTGTCCTCCTCGATCTGTCTGCCAACAACATACGCGCTCTATGCGGACCAGCGCAACAGGTGTACTCTGATGGCAGACAGAGAGCAGGGAGATCCCAGATGCGCAGCGAAATGACCCGGCACCAGTCCAGGCGCCACCCCATGGCGGCGTTCCTCGTAGTCCTGATCCTCGGGCCGTATATCCTCGCCGGGGTGCTGCTGATGCTGGCGCTCTGGGTGACCATCGCCGCGCTGTGCCTGGTTACCGGCAACGCCGAGTTGCTACGGCGTAAGCGATGACTGAACCCCTGTTCGAGGTAGATCAGGCCGAACCGGGCCGCGAACACCAGGCATGCGATCGGTGCCTCACGGCGGCCTGGGCATCGGATGACGGCCTGCGTGTGCGTGGCTGGCTGGTCTTCGACGGCCCCTCCGTGACCGGCAAGCACATCCACGCACGGGTCTGCCCGGCATGCCAACGGAAAGGAAATTCCTGATGGAAGCCTGGCGACGCAACCTGATCGAGTGCGGCGAGCCCTGGTGTCCACTGCTGGACGGTCGGCACCTGTTCCGTCCCCGGCTCGTTGTTAAGCGCGAGCACCGGCCAGCATCCAGCCAACGGAAAGGAGCATCATGAGCGTCGACAAGCGCGTCGACTGGGACGAGTACCGCAAGTGCTCCCAGGTGTGCCGCGCCGAGACCGGCGAGCCGTGCTTCTCGCTGAGCGGCACGATAGCCAAGGGTCGGCCGGATGGAGTGCGTACCTACCTGGCGTTGCCCCACACCACCCGCAAGCGCCGCGTCAAGCGGTAGCCTGACTGTGTCAGTCGGGTCCGTCCGTCCGCTCCGGCCAAAAGAAACAGTCGGCGGCCCCAAACCAAAGAAGGCCGCTTACCGGTTCGGTGAGCGGCCTTTCTGCTGCGGTCAGGCGTTCGGGTCGCCTACCGCCGTACGGGACAGCGTGGCCCCGAATAGCACCTCACGCGGCTCGCCGGGGTGGTGCACCGCGAGCACGTCTTCCGTCCGGATCACTGGTGGCGCCGGGTACGGCTTGACCGCCTTTCCCTGCGTGTCCAGGCCGAGCTGTCGTGCCTCGATCTCCGTCCAGCCCTGATCGTGCAGCTCGTCGGCGATCTCCTGCGGCGACACGTTGGCGTACCACTCGTCGCCGATCAGACCCCACACCGCCTCGACGCCAGAGTGCGGCGGGCGCCCCGGCCCGGCGCAGGTGAAGATCAGCCAGCCGCCGGGGCGCAGCGACTCCCAGGCGGTCAGGATGATCTCCCGCCACTTCTCGGCGTGCTCGAAGGTCTCCGTGGTGACCACCAGGTCGTAGGCGCGCTCCGACCGCCAGTCGGCGGCGTCGGCCACGATGTCGACGCCCTTGCCGGGACGGATGTCGATCACGTGGTACGGGTTGGCGTTCGGGAACAGCGGCCGGGTGCTGCCGTTGAGGTCACGGCCGCCGATGTCCAGGACGGCCAGGTCTTCGGTGGTCCGGAACTGGGCGACCCAGCTCAGCGCCTGCTCATGCATCTTCTTCGCCCTCGTTTTCGATCATGACTGCCCGTCCCGGAACTTGGCGAAACGGTGCGCCCACAGCGCCCGGTCCGTCTCGGCCGCAGCTTCCCCAATGGCGTACACCGCGTCCCTCTCGCCCTTGCCGTAGTACGGGTGAAAGTGCTCCACGTGCGACGCCAGGCATGGTGCCCACTCGTCGCGCAGCTTCGCCGCCTCGACGATCTCGTTGTCGACGAACCAGTGCCGGTAGCCCTCGTGGCAGACCACGCCCGGGCCGTCCCAGGACGCCCCTTCGATCTCGACGTACTCGCGGCTGATGAGCATGTGCGTGGCGTGCACCCCGGACATCACCGTCGGGTTGCCCAGGTCGTTAGTGCCGATCACGTGCTTGCGGGTGGACCGGCGCGTCTGCATGGCCTGGTCCAGCCAACCCTTGTGGAAGCGCACATCGTCGCCGACGAGGAACAGCCACGGCTCGCGCGTGATCTCGAAGCCCCGGTTGACCTTCTCCGCGAACGAGCCCATCTCCCGCAGGTAGTGATGTTCGTCGATCCGGACGTTGAGCGCGGACGGGTAGCCCCACGCCCATGACGAAATGTCGCTGTCGTCGGCCATCACGTACACGCCCACCCTGTCGTGCTGGGCTGGGGTCAGACTGGCGGCCAGCGAGTCCAGGAACGCGGCGGCGTTGTCCCGCTGCGCGACGGGCACGATGATCGCCACTTCCTCGGTGGCCTCCGGGACCTGCTGCTCCCGCATCGGGGAGGTGCGGGCGGCCTGCTCGGCGGCGTTCCGGTTGATCTCCAGCTTGGGCCACTGATCCGGCGGGAGCACGCGGGCGCTCATCGGCGGCGGCGTGAACGGCTTCATCCGGTAGTCCTCAGCCCCGTACCAAGCCGTCTTCTGGTGGGTGGTGATGACGCCGGTGTGCACCATGACCGGCAGGCCCACCTGGTGTGCTCGCAGGCAGAATGAGATGTCCTCGCCGCACTGCTCCCCGTCGGGCCCAGGGATGCGCTCGAACCAGATGTGCGGTGGAGCGCCGTGCTCCTGTAGCCAGTGGGAGATCTTCTCGAACGCCGAACGGTGCACCAGTAGGAAGCCGCAGCCCGTCGCCCCGACCCTGGTCGGGGCGTCCTTCGCCCATTCCTGCCGGGCGATCATCTTGTACGTGCCGGGCATCCCCGAGTTGGGTTCGATCCACGCCCAGTCGTACAGCGTCGGGGCGAGGCTGGAACGCAGGCCGCCCCGGAAGTCATGCGAGAAGTCGCCCTCGATGAAGCACAGCCCGCCCACGATCGGCGCGGTTACCGGGTCGGCAACGGTGAGCAGCTTCTCCAGCGCGTCCTGCTCGACACCGATGTCGGTGTCCCACCAGAGCAGCCAGTCCGAGTCGCTGGCCAGGAACGCGGCGGTCGCGGTGTTACGCGCGTGGGACAGCTCCATGGAGCGCCCCCACACGGCCGCCAGGGCGCCGTTGTTCATCAGGCCGGAGTTGTGCAACAGGTGGTCGCCGTGGGCCTTGTCGTACGCCACCATCCGCAGCACCGACTCGGTGAAGTTCCATCCGGCATCGTTCAGGTGCGGCACCCCGATGCAGACTTTCTCCCCGGCGCGCGGGTTAACGGCCTGTTCGAGTTCGATCTTCGCGTTGGCGGCGTCCGCCAATCGCAGCGTCTCTTCGACGGCTTCAGGCGTGAAGTGTCCAGACATACGGCCTCCTCCTCCGTGAAACGGCAGACTACCGCTATGATCCCTGCCAGGCGTATCCGTGTCTGCTACGGTCCGGCGGAGCGTTCGAAGTGAAGAGAGCACGCAGTGCCCAACCTGCCTTTCCAGGTCCCGACGTCCGATGACGGCTCGTATGCCTTCGCCGGGATGTCGACGGAAGACCTGACTTCGATTCGCTCGCAGGCCCGTGACGCCGCAGCGACGTACGCGGAGATGGACGTCTCCGACGTGTCGGGCGATGACATCGAGACGATGCGCGAGCTGACCAAGATCGTTCAGGGTGTCGACCAGGAGCGCACCCGCCGCAGTGGCGCGGCTGGCGCCTTCGCCGCCCTCACCGACAGCCTCGGCGAGGAAGACGCGACCGACGACGCGGGCACCACCGACGCGGGCGCCGAGGGCGCAACCGTCCCGGAGACCCCGCCAGTGACCACCACGGCGGCGGCGGCGGCCAAGCCCACCGCGCCCAGTGTTGCTGCCGTGGCCGCCAAGACGACCCCCGCCGTCCCGGCCGAATCGGTGCAGCGGGCTCCGGCCGTCATCCTCGCCGGGGCCAACAGCTCCGACTATCCGGCCGGTTCCGAGATGGACTGGACGAAGGTCGGCAAGGCCGTTGAGAAGGCTTTCCTCCAGTACAGCGCCATGGGCGGCGGCGGCGGTGCCCGGCGTGACCCGATCGCGCAGTTCAAGCTCGACTATCCGAAGGAGCTGACCGCGTCGGGCGGCCTCGCGGACGACGCGACGGCGGTCATCGACTACGCGGCCTCCGAGAAGCGCCTGCCGGGCGGCTCCCTGCTGGCGTCGATCGAGATCACCCGCAAGGCGAAGTCCGACGGCGCGCCGAACAGCCTGGTCGCTGCCGGTGCGGGCTGGTGTGCCCCGTCGGAGGTCATCTACGACCTGTGTGAGCTGGAGTCTTCGGACGGTCTGCTGGACATTCCGGAGATCAACGTCTCCCGGGGTGGCATCAAGTACACGACCGGCCCGGACTTCTCGGCGATCTACTCCGGTGCGGGCTACTTCCACTACACCGAGGCGCAGATCATCTCGGGTGTCACCAAGCCGACCATGGCGGTGCCGTGCCCGTCCTTCACGGACACCCGCCTGGAGGCGGACGGTCTGGCGATCCAGGCGGACCTGCTCCAGCTGCGGGGCTACCCGGAGCTGATCGCCCGGTTCGTGCGGGGTGCGATGGTCGCCCACACCCACAAGATCAACCAGTTCATGATCAACGCCCTGGTGACCGGCTCGACCGCACTGTCCCTGCCGTCCAGCGTCGTCAGCCACACCCCCGGCCTCGGCACCACGTGGTACACCGACCACTGTGGTCTCCACGCTGCTGGGCGCCCTCGAGATGGCGATCGTCGACTACAAGTACCGGCAGCGGATGCAGCTCTCCTCCACCCTCGAGGTCGTGCTGCCATACTGGGTGCAGTCCTGGATCCGCGCCGACGTCACCCGCCGGTCGTTCTACGACGGTGACAACGGCGTCGACCAGTTCGCCGTCACCATGGCGAACATCGAGAACTGGCTGGCCGTGCGTGGTGCCCGCGTGCAGTGGGTGTACGACTGGCAGGACGCCTTCTACTGGGCGGCCTACCCGTCCGGCGCCCCGTCGGCGTGGCAGCAGTTCGGTGCCAGCCCCACCTCGACCGACTTCGTGCAGGACTGGCCGCACACGCTTCAGGTGCTGGTCTACGCGGCCGGTACGTGGGTGCGCGGCAACGCCGACATCATCACCCTGGACACCGTGTACGACTCGACC
>Ga0137412_10001911_pt1 | contig 16347 bp, 16 predicted proteins | sample CZODoug2_1_16fun_FD_122160 | JGI IMG/M metagenome (GOLD analysis project Ga0137412, IMG submission 122160) | Vadose zone soil fungal communities from Angelo Coast Range Reserve, California, USA - CZODoug2_1_16fungal (Hybrid Assembly) | ecosystem: Environmental > Terrestrial > Soil > Vadose zone...
CGATCGGGCTCGCACTGTCCGATCCGCAGACGCAACTGTCCGAAGAGATCATCAAGGACGCCGAGCTTGCGATGTATCACTCCAAGCGCATCGGCGGCGACCGCATCGACGTCTACAAGCCCGCGATGCGCGCGCGCAAGACCGACCGCCTGACGCTCGAATCCGAACTCCGCCGCGCCATCGAGCGCCAGGAAATCGCGATCCTGTATCAGCCGATCGTGCGTCTCGAAGATCGTTCGATCGCGGGCTTCGAGGCGCTGGCGCGCTGGGATCACCCCAAGCTCGGGCGGATGTCGCCGAACGAATTCATCACCATCGCCGAGGAAATCGGCCTGATCGTCGATCTCGGCACCTTCGTGCTGGACCAGACCGCGCGGCAGCTTTCGATCTGGCAGCGCGCGATGCGTTCGCGCGATCCGATCTTCGCCAGCGTCAACGTCTCGTCGCGGCAGTTGCTCCGTCACGATCTGATCCATGACATCCGCACCGTGCTGTCGCGCTCCTCGGTGGCGCGCGGCACGCTGAAGCTGGAGCTCACGGAATCGCTGGTGATGGAAAACCCCGAGCACGCAGCCCAGATGCTGACGCGCATCCGCGAGCTCGGCACCGGGCTGTCGCTCGACGATTTCGGCACCGGCCATTCCTCACTGGCCTATCTGCAGCGCTTCCCGTTCGACACCATCAAGATCGACCAGTCCTTTGTCCGCACCACCAACCGCGGCACGCGGCCGGTGATCCTGAAGTCGATCATCGCAATGGCGCACGACCTCGGCATGGACGTGGTCGCCGAAGGCGCTGAAACAGATTCGGACGCCGTCGAGCTCTACCAGTTGGGCTGCGAATACGCCCAGGGCTTCGCCTTCGGCGAACCAATGGACGCCGACGCCGCGATGCGGCTTTTGACGGAAGAGCGGCTGGAAGCGGCGAGCTAGCTCACCGCGCCGTCGTTCGCCGTCATACCCCGCAACGTCTAAAGCGTTTTCCAGCGAAGTGGACCCCGGTTCGCGTAAAGAAAACGCGTCAAAACAAGAAGCTAGAGCCCCGTTCCGATTCAATCGGAACGGAAAAGGCTCTAGCCGCAAGAATGCGGGGATCCAAGTGGGACCCGCACTGTTCGGCAAGCGAAGCGCTGTGAGGTGCTCGGCCACGCACTCGACCAATCTTGGGCACCGTTCCCTCGCCGAGCAACGCCGATCCGAGCACCTCGACGGTGGCGCTGGCGCCCGCAACGAGATCCTCGCGCCCGGCGGCACCTTCGAGAGCGACTCGGACCGGAACACGTTGGGCCAACCGCACCCAGTTGAAAGTCGGATTGACGTTGGCGAGGAGTGTTGCGCCGGAACTGCGATCGTGATCTTCGATGCCCGCCGCAACGCTTTCCACGCGTCCGCGCAGCACATGGTCGCCGCCCATCAGCCGCACGTTCACGGGATCTCCGACATGAATGCGCGGCAGCTTGGTTTCCTCGAAATAGCCCTCGACGTGCAGCGAGTCTGAATCGAGCAGCGCCATCACACCCTTTCCGGGCGTGAGATAGGTCCCCGGCCGCAATTCCATGTTGGTGACGACGCCGCTGACGGAGGCGCGCACATCGCTGCGCTCGAGGTTGAGCTTGGCAAGATCGCGGTCGGCGACGGCCTGGTCATAGGCGGACTTTGCTGTGCCCTGGCTCGCAACGACCTGCTCCATCCTCTGTTTGGAAACGACGACATCTGGCGTGAGCGCGCTATAGCGTTTCAGATCGGCATTGGCCTCGTCGAGCGTGGCTCGTTTGCCATCCAGGGTCGCCTCCGCCTGTGCCAGTGCAATGGTATACCGCGCCCGGTCAATCCGGAACAACACATCCCCATGCTGCACTTGCTGATTGTCCCGGACCAACACCTCAGTGACGAAGCCCGAGACATCGGGAGCGACGGGCACGACATCGGCTCGCACGTGGCCGTCGCGGGTCCAGGGCTGGTCAAAATAGTAGTCCCATAGCTTGTAGCTGGCCCAGAGCGCTATCCCCGCCATAAGACCGGTCAGTGCAAAACGACGCAATGAATTCAGAAGGGCTTTCATGACAGGAACTCCTTGGAAGCGAAAACCAGGCCGGCGACGATGGAGACATAGAGCGCGAAATCAAACAGTGCGACGTGCCAGACATGGCGATAGAGGCCGATCCGCCCCATGACCTTGCTCACGGTGCGCGCGAGGAAATAGGCAAGTACGCTCCAGAGCAGAAGGCTCGGAACGATCACGCCGAACAGATCGAGTTCGTATTTCATGCGGCCATTGTCCTGTGTTCGACTTCCTGCGGTTCATATGTCGCCGATTCCGGAAAAAGCCCGGAGCGAACCCCGGCAAGCCCGATGAGCGCCTGATCGCGGGCCTCGCCGGCCGATTCCTGCAACGTGAATGCAATCGTGCGATCGAGCTGTCCCACCAGTTCGTCCGGAAGCCGGCCCACCGTGTGGATCCTGCAAACCGAAGCAAGATGAGCGAGGAATGCATCGATCACCGCTCTTGTGCGGCGTGACAGAACGGAGCTCGCGCGCCTGACGTCGATGATGCTCAAAGCGGCACGAAGCTGGCGAAGATTGGCGGCGTCGCTCCTTGCCTCGGCAGGAACCACGGTGATCCGCGCGGCCAGCAGGGCGAGACGATGCTGCATGAGACTGGCAATCGCCACGCGTTCCAAGCGGGACTTGTGTTCGGCGACCGTAGCGAGCGTTCTCCAATTGCTTCGAAGCAATCGACTTGCGATCCAGCTGGCACCGAGCAGGCGAACGATGCCGCAGACGACGCCCGTCAGCGCAATGCCCAGCATCAGCGCTATGCTGGAGTTGGCAAAAGAAGAGAAATCGGCCGAGTAGGACGAATTCAGCGCCAATTGCACAGAGATATAGATGGCAAGCATGGAGCCGATGCGTGCAGTCGCGGGCCGCGCAGCCATCCAGCCGAACAGCAGGAAAGCCGGCATGAGTGCAACGATCAACATCTCAAAGGCCGTGATCCGTGGGAATATACCAAACACGTAGATTCCATTGACCGCGATGACGACGAGGAATACCCCGTAGAAATTGCGGAATGTCGGAAGGGGATCATCCGCACCGGCGAGCAAGCTGCCGAGGACAGCGGCGAACAGCGGAGCGGTTACGCCGTCAGGCCAGCCGGTCGCGATCCAGAACCCACAGCAAGCCAGCACGGAAAGCGCGACAGACGCGGCAGACAGGAGCGCGAGCCCGTGGTCCCGATGCGGGACGGCCACCGTCGGCGCGTCAGGTGTGAAGGCAAGCGCAAGCGATTCCGGATTGCGGCCATCGGCGATCGCCTCGCGCAGGAGCCGGCAATCCTGCATGATATCCACAAGATTGCGCAGCCGGATAACCAGACCAGCGACCGTGACGTCGGTCCAGCCCGCATCGGCATCCAGCGCCGGCCGGGCTTCATCAAGCGCCGCGCGCAACGCATCGGCTTCCCGTCCATCGTGACCGCCCTCTTCGAGCCATCGCGCTGTCCTTGTGCAGATTCCGGCAACACATGCCGACACCTCTTCGTGCAAGTTGAGTGCGAGCTTCCGGTCCTCGATCGATCCGAGCAGCGGAAGCAGCGACAGCATGTGTTGTCGCAGGCGCTGCAAGCCTCGCGCGACATTCGCGGAAGTGGCGGTCTCATAGTCCAGATGCCGGCCAAGCTGATCGATTTCGGACGCCACGGCGGCAAGGCGTATGCGCTCATTGTCACGTTCCTGATTGCTGCCACGGCCGGTGAGGACATCCATGCCGAGTCGACGTGCACCGGTCAGCCAGGCGTCCGCCTGTGCCGAAATTGCCGAGGCGACGCTCCGCGGCAGCACGAGCGTCGCGACCACGCTCGCACAGATGATTCCGAGCGTGATTTCCTGCACGCGGGCTACCACGATGTCGAAAGTCGATTGTGGCGTCGATACGACCGGAAACGCGAGTAGCGCCACGGTGTAGCCGGCCAACATGAATACGTAGCTGCGCGGTGTGCCGTCGATCAGCGAGAGGTACAGAAAAATGCCGACCCACAGCGCAATTCCGAGGCTGAGCAGTTCCGGCGCATTGGCGAGGTTCGGGACCAGAACGATCGTCCCTGCCGCGCCAATCAGCGTTCCCACAATGCGATAGACGGCTTTCGAGCGTGTCGCCCCGGTGAACTGATTGGAGGTGATGTAAACGGAGGCCATCGCCCAATATGGACGCGGCATGTCCAGCAGCAGCGCGATGGAAAACGCCAGCATTGCCGCGCCAAAAGTCCTTACTGCAAAGGCAATGGCGGCATGTCGAAGCCAAAATGGAGAGGGTTGGCTCATGGCGGTCTCGAACTGATTGGCTGCAGGCCGGCCGTTGATGGCATCGGCGCGGAGGCGAGGACGGCTACGCGGCTTGCGGTCACGAATCTGCGAAGCCGCCGGTTTCGGGTTTTGGTGAAGTGCGGTCTACGGAATCATCCAAACCGAGACCGTCTGCCAGACGCCGTCGCCTGACCTGCGTCGATAGGCGATGAAGTCGGCGTCATCGCCGTGCATAAGTTCGTAGCGATAAGCCTTGATCCTTTTCGTCATTGAACTTCTCCTCATCGGTGCTTGAGCGCATGCCGAACTGGCCGCGCGCCTTCATCCAAGGAAATGGCGCCATGAGCCGGCCTCACCAACTGGCGGCCGTGGAAGTAACCCTTCCGGGCCGTGGGAGGTGCGGACCCCCTCGGGTCTTCGGACCGGTGCGCTCGGAACGAACAAGTCCCGCACGTTCAGTGGCTTATCTTGTTGTGGATGTTGAACAGACGTCTTCCGAAACTGCCGGGGACATGGCAAAATCGAGATCTGTCCTTCCGAAATTTGGAAGAGGATTCGATGGATCGCCTGGAAGCGATGTCGACTTTCCTCGCTGTGGTCGAGGCCGGCAGCCTGTCGGCTGCGGCGCGTCGATTGAAGACGCCGCTCACAACGATTAGCCGCAAGGTCTCGGAGCTTGAGTCACACCTGCGGATCAAGCTGTTCAGCCGGTCGAGCCGCCAGCTGGTGCTCACGGATGCGGGCAGCTCCTATCTGACCGCGTGCAAGCGCATTCTCGCGGACGTGACCGAAGCCGAGCGTATAGCCTCCGGTGAATATACCGCGCCGACCGGCGAGCTGAGTGTGACGACCCCAATCGGTATTGGGCGCACCATCCTGATCCCGATCATGGTGGACTTCCTCAAAACCTATCCGGATATCAAGGCCAGATTGATTCCCACCGATCGCGCGCTGAGTCTGTTTCAGGAGCAGATCGATGTCGGCGTGCGCATCGGCGCGTTGCCGGACTCGAGCCTGGTCGCGGTACGCGTCGGCACGGCGCGCCGTGTGGTCTGCGCCAGTCCCGCCTATCTGGCAGCTCGCGGAACGCCGCGCATGCCCGAAGATCTCGCCAAGCATGATTGCATCAATTATGCCGGCTTTTCGTTACCCGATGTCTGGACATTCGTCAGAGACAAGGCAGCCATTGCGGTGCCGGTGCAGACGCGGCTCATCGTCGGTAGCGCCGAGGCCGCGTACGCTGCGGCTGTGGCCGGCATCGGGGTCACCATTGCTTTGTCCTACCAGCTCAAGGTGGCTCCGGAGCGTGGAGCTTTGACGACTTTGCTCGAGGAATTCGAGCCCGCACCGCTGCCGATCAATCTTGTGTACGCTGCCAACCGGTTTCTGCCAATCAAAGTGCGCGCGTTCCTCGATTTCGCGGCGCCGCGGTTGAAGCGAGTCTTTGCGGAGTCCAAGCCGGCGGATCGGCAAGCGGTCTAGCGAATAGACACGCCATCGATGGCCCGCTGCATCCGGATCAATTGGCTCGACGTTGTCGTCGTAAGATGGTCCCTGAGCCGCATTTCGATGGCCTTCACGGAGTTTTCAAACGCCCTTTCCAAAACACTTCTGCCGATGGTGCCGAGCACAAAGCCGAGCAACCGTCCCTTGACGTTCTTGCCGTCGCGCACGACGGCTACGTCAATGTCGGTAGCGCCGTCGGGCCGGCGGGTGAAGGTGTAGGTGTGGCCTGACGCGCCTCCCCACACGTTGGAATCAGTCGTGGTGAGGACCACGCGGTTGGGATCCGACCAGTCGTAGTGCAAACGCTCCCAGATGCCCCCGGAGCCTTCTGTGACGTCAGCCTGCAGGAGGCCCTTGTAGTGCACATCGAGGTACCCGTCGGCGCTGTTGCCGAAGATCTTCGAGCGGCCCGGCTCAAAGTCGGTGAGCCCAGCAATGTACTGCTCCGGCGTCAAAATGGTAGTCCGGTGGAGATGGATGGTGGACATGCGCAGCCTCCGTATTTCGTGCCTTCTGACGCACCGGTTGGGTCTCAGTTCGAGGCAGCATTCCTCTTGTGGACGAGAACGCTGTCGCCTTTCCGGCTGATTTCGAGCCCATCCGCTTGATCCGGTGTCGAGAGAACCACACGCTGGCCGGGCGCAAGAACAGATACGACACGGATCGGCGTTCCTGCCTTGCCCTGCGCTAGGGTCGTGACGAGATGAAACCCATCACGCTCGACGGTGTAGTAAGCGACACCCGATACCTCGCCGAGGTCGATGCTCTTGGCCTCCATCGGACGCAGACCGTCGGCATGGGCGGCCCCCAGGGAGACGAAGGCGAATGCGGTGGCGAAAAAGATGTTACGGATTGACATGACGATCTCCTTTCGATTGCGACAGAACTCATAGAGGCTCCCGAGCCGGGCGATGTTCACGACAGAACCTCGTCGCCGTGATGAACACTGGGTCCATTGACCGAATGAGCCATTGGTGTCTTGTCCCGCCGCTCATTGGCGGCATTCGACGACGGGAAAATGCTGTCGTACATAGCGCGGGCTTCTCGAATCAGGCGGATTCGTTCCCGCTCAGCCTTTGGGATAAATCGGATGACCTCACCCATGTTCGCCTCCTACTGTATTGCGCCGCGCTGCGGCGGCGCCTTGGTTCGGAGATGGGGCGAAGTGCCTGCGTCAACAGGTGGGAAAATCGAAAGGGACCCTTCCGGATCGTGGAAGGCCAAGACCGGGCAGCGCGCACGAGCAATCCGCACAATGGCCTTGGATGCGGAACAAGCATTGCGATAGCCACCGCACTTCGCTCATTCCGTCGAATCGAGATCGTCCTCCCTGGCATTCAGCATCGCGGCCAGCGTGCGCAGGCCGACATCGAGCTGATCCATTGTCGGAGCCGCCAGCGCCAGCCTGACGGCGTTCGGCGCATGGCCGGGCGTGACGGCGAAGGTCGTCGAGGGGGTCAACGCGATGTCGCGCCTGGCAGCGGCAGCGACGAAAGTCTGTGAGCGCCAGTGCGCCGGCAGCGTCAACCACAAATGATAGCATCTTTCGTTGGTCTGGATTTCGAAACCCGAAAGGCGATCTACCGCCAGCTTCTGGCGCGCGCGCGCATCGAGGCGCTTCAGTCTTGCAAGCTCGGCAACGGTGCCATCGCCCATCATTCGCTGCGCGGCCGCAAACGCAAATCCCGATGCGGTCCATCCGCCCGAACGCACCGAGGCCATCACGCTTTCACGCAACCGCCGCGGCGGCACGATGAAGCCCAGCGCCAGGCCCGGCGCGACCTTCTTGGAGAGACTGTCGATGACAATGCAGGAGTCCGGCGCCAGCGCGGCAACCGGCGGCTCATCGTCGAGGAAGCCATAGACATTGTCCTCGATGATCGGAAGATTGAGCTTTTCGACAACGCGCAGGAGATCGGCCCGGCGCGCCGAGGTCATCGTCATACCCAACGGATTCTGGATCACCGGCTGAATGTAGATGGCCGAGAGATGAGCCTCACGATGCGCCTTTTGCACTGAGTCAGGCCGTACGCCGCCTTCGTCCATCGCCAACGGAACCAGCGAAATTCCCAGCCGGGCGGCGATGCCCTTGATGAAGGGGTAGGTCAAAGCCTCCACGCCGCAGCGGCCGCCCGTCGGAACGACCGCGGCGAGTGCGGCGGCAATGCTCTGCCGTCCGTTGCCAGTGAATACGAGTTGTTCAGGGGCGGGGGACCACGCGCCCTGCGACAGGTACGCAGCCGCGACGCTTCGGACCGCCGGTGTTCCGACGCTGGTCGCCTGTCTCAATGCGGCATCGAGCGCCGCAGGTTTCTCCAGCCCATCCACGCTTTTTGCGATCAGCGCCGTCTGACCGGGAAGCATCGGGTAATTGAACTCGAGGTCGATCCGGATGCCGCGCGGCTCGCTTGGCGCGGCCACGCCGCGTCTGGCATCGCCCGAGATGAAGGTGCCTCTGCCTACTTCGCCGACGACAAGCCCGCGGCGCAACAGCTCGGCGTAGACGCGGCCCGCCGTCGAGACGGCGATCTTGCGCTCGTAGGCAAAATTGCGCTGGGGGGGCAGGCGGTCACCCGGCTTGAGGGTGCCGTCAGCTATCTCAGCGGCGATAGCGTCAGCCAGCTTCAGATATTCGGACTTCGACATTTATTGCACCGAGATCAATGTTTTTATTGCACCGATAATTGTACCGGAACATTATATCTGTATCAACCGGATTGTACCGGGACAACGAAGGTTTCCGCGGTCATCAGCACGCGGCCCGCTCGATGAGCGCTTGCGCCGACGGCGTCGCATTGCCCGGAACGACCATTGGAGATCAGAAATGTCTGCAACCCTTTCAGCCATCGTCCGGCCTGCGCTCACCAAGCGACACGGCGCATTTTCTCGGCTGCTCAGCGCCTTTTGCAACGGGATCATGGGCTATTTTGTCCGTCGCGCCGCCATCAAAAGCCTTGGCGAGCTCGACGACCGCGCACTGCGGGACATCGGCCTCGAGCGTTCCCAGATCGAAGCGGCAGCCAACGGTTTCGTCACCCTTTCGCGATCAAGCGAAGGCGTGATGATGGCCTCCTCGGCCGCGATGGGGCCACGGGCCAACGGACGACGCCGCGCGTCAACTGCGGAGGCGGCCCGATGGAGCTGACGGTTAGCACGATCCTGGTCGCCTTTGCCGGCGTGTTCCTGATCTGCTTCATGAAGGGAGCGTTCGGTGGCGGATTCTCCATCGTCGGCATCCCGTTGTTGTCGATCGTGATGGACCCGGTCACCGCCGGCGGTCTGCTCGCGCCCTTGTTCATCGCGATGGATCTGTTCGCGCTACTCTACTGGAAGCCCTCGACGTGGTCGAAGCCGGACCTTGTGCGGCTCTTGCCGGGGCTCGTGTTCGGCATCGCCTTCGGCTACCTGCTGTTCCGCTTCCTCGACCACCGCGCCATCGCGCTTCTGATGGCGGCGATCACCCTGATCTTTGTCGGCCTATGGCTTGTTGCCGGCGCTGAGGTGATGATCCGTCCGCGTTCGACGCCGAAGGCGATCACCGCCGGTCTCGCATCGGGAATCAGCACCATGGTGGCGCATTCGGGCGGACCGCCGCTTGCGATGTATCTGCTGCCGCTTGGCCTCAGCAAGGAAATCTACGCGGGAACAACCAGTCTGTTCTTCACCGTCGGCAACGCGACCAAGGCGGTGCCGTGGCTGCTGCTGGTGAAACCGACCGCCGACATCTGGACATTGATGGCGATTTGCCTGCTCGCCATTCCCGCCGGCGTATCGCTGGGTTGGCGGCTTCACGGCGCGCTGGACCAGCGCCAGATTTATCGGACCTGCTACGGATTGCTGGTCGTGACGGCCTTGAAGTTATTGTGGGACGGCGTTTCCGGCTATCTCGCGTGAATGTCCGGTGAGGAGGCAATGTCGCAAATGTTATCGCTCTTCGCCTTCGCGACGGCGGCGCTTGTCTTCGGGAATCTTCTTGAACCGCACGCTCTTGCCGTCCGGCAGCCGGGTCGCGATGTAGCCGGCGGCGAGGCAGGCTTCGCGCTGCGGCATCTTCTCCTGCGGGCTGCGCAGGGTTTCCCACCATGAGGCGCGCTGCGCCGCGCGCGGCAGCGCCGCGTCGATGATTTCCTCGACCTGTTCGAAACTCAGCACGAATTCGGCAAGCTTCTGGTTCTTCAGGTAATCGCGCAGGGCGTCGTAGTCGTTCACGGTCCTCACCGGCATGACCTTACCAAGGATGGCTTCACTAAGCTTGGCTTCGCCGGGCATTATCATGCGTCCCGGCAACCAACCGTTAACCGATCGACACGGCGCTGTCGCCGTTTAAGCCGACGGCAATGATTCCGGGCGCATCAAAGGTGGAGGCGCGAAAGGAAGCGATTCAGGCGGGCAAAGGCATGGCTGGACGGCCCTGGCGGCTATCAGCAAGACTGCTGATCGCCTGCTCCGCGCTCACGATGGTCGGCTTCTCGGCCATCTGCGGCAACGTCATGCTCGACATGCGCCGCGGCGACGTGGCGCTGGCACGCCAATCCCTGGACAATCTGGCCTCCGGCATCGATGCCGATATCGGCCGCAATATCGAGCTTTACGACAATTCGCTCCGCGCCGTCGCCAGCAGCATGGTGCTGCCTGAGATCAAGGACGTCTCCAGGCCGATCCGGCACCTGATCCTGTTCGGTCATGCCGCGACCGCCCGGTATTTCGGGGCGATCCAGGTGTTCGACCGCAACGGACAACTGACCAACGACGCCTCTACGCTCGATCCCGCGCCGGAAAGTCGCGTCGACGAGGAATATTTCGCGGCTCACCGCGACCGGTCGGACACAGGCTTGTTCATCAGCCGCCCGATGCTGCATCGTGGCGCCTATGCCATCGTGCTGAGCCGGCGCATCACCGGCGCCGACGGCAGCTTTCTTGGCGTGGTCGCGGGCTCCATCCGCTTCAGCTATTTTCACGACCTGTTCGGCCGCCTCAATGTCGGCTCCGACGATATGATCTCCGTGCTGCGCCGCGATGGCACCATCATCATGCGGACGCCGTTCGATCTCGACGTGATCGGCAAGAATCTCGGCCAGGTACCCGCCGTGGTCCACGCGCTGTCCGAGGCGAACGGATCCTATTCAGGCCCCGGCGAGTTCGATTCCGTGCCGCGGCTTCTGGTCTGGCGCGACAGCCTGCAGCCGCTCGTCGTGCTGGTCGGCAAGCCCTGGGACCGCATCCTGAGCGTCTGGCGCGGGGAAGCCATTCGGATCGGCGCCATCATCGCGGCGCTGGTTGCCTTCGCGCTCGCGGCGACCTTGGTGCTGGCGCGCGAAATCCGACGACGCGGCGAAGCCGAGGACAAGCTCGAAGAACTGGCGACCACCGACGCACTGACGGGCCTGCGAAACCGGCGCAAGTTCGATGCCGCGATCGACGGCGAATGGCGGCGCGCGGCCCGCCACAGGACTCCCGTTTCGCTGCTGATGATCGATGCCGATCATTTCAAGGCCTACAACGACACGTTCGGCCATCAGGCCGGCGACCAGGTGCTGGTCGGCATCGCGATCTGCATTTCGGATTCGATTCTGCGGGCCGGCGATTGCGCCGCGCGCTATGGCGGCGAGGAATTTGCCGTGCTGCTGCCGGGGCTTTCCGCCACCGAGGCATTAGCGGTCGCCGAAACCATTCGCCGCAAGGTCGAGGGCTGGTCGGACGACGCGACGCTTTCCACCGTGAGCATCGGCATCGCCAGCACGATTCCGGCCGCAGGCCTGGACTGGCCGCAATTCGTGCATGCCGCCGACAGGGCGCTTTATGCCGCCAAGGCCGCCGGGCGCAACCGCTGCGTCCTCGCCGCCATGCCGGCGCTGGCGCTGGCGGCTTAGTTACGCACAGTCATTCCGGGGCGATGCGAAAGCACCAGACCCGGAATGACGGCGACAGCGCGCTCGCCCTTACGTCACTTCCCGAGATACTTCTCCATGTCCGCGCGCAGGCCGTCGCGCAGATCGGCGCGGGCCATGCCGAAGGCGATGTTGGCGCGCAGGAAGCCGGCCTTGGAGCCGCAATCATGGCGCTCGCCGGCGAATTCCACGCCGTAGAAATTCTGCGTCGCCGACAGCCCGATCATGGCGTCGGTGAGCTGGATCTCGCCGCCCGAGCCACGCTCCTGCGTTTCCAGGATCTGGAAGATTTCCGGCTGCAGGATGTAGCGCCCGGTGATGGAAAAATTCGACGGCGCGGTGCCCTTCGGCGGCTTCTCGACCATGCCTTCAACCGCGAACATGGTGCCGGTGTGATGGCGCTCACCGACCCCGCAGATGCCGTATTGATGCGTCAGATGCTCCGGCACTTCCTCCACCGCGATCAGGTTCGATTTCTCGCCGAGGTGGCTGGCCGCCTCGATCATCTGGGCAAGGCAGCCCGGCGTGTTCAGCACCAGTTCGTCCGGCAGCACGACTGCGAACGGCTCATTGCCGACGATGTCGCGCGCGCACCATACCGCGTGGCCGAGGCCATGCGGCGCCTGCTGGCGGGTAAAGCTCATCGCGCCTGCCTCGGGCTGGTTGCGCGCCAGGATCTCCTGCTCGGCCTTCTTGCCGCGGGCGGCCAGCGTGGCGTCGAGTTCGTACATCCGGTCGAAATGATCCTCGATCACACCCTTGTTGCGGCCGGTGACGAAGATGAAATGCTCGATGCCGGCTTCCTTGGCCTCGTCGACCACATATTGGATCAGCGGCTTGTCGACGATGGTCAGCATTTCCTTCGGCATCGCCTTGGTGGCGGGCAGGACGCGCGTGCCGAGGCCGGCGACGGGGAATACGGCTTTGCGGATTTTCATGGGGTTGCGAGATACCTTGAGAGGGCGCGAACGACAGGAGCGATGTTAAATTGGTAACGGGTTTGCGGCGGGTAACAAAGGCGGACGTGGTTCGTTTGTTCCCCGCGGGTCGGAGCAACAATCCCGTGATAAAGCGGCGTTGTTAATCTCTATCGTTAATTGGTTGGCAACCAAAGCGGGGCCTCCTGAAAACCGGATTTTCAGGGCAAGCGGGCGGACCATGGCGGAACGGACGGGACGAATGGCGAACTGGCGAACGGCCGCGGTGGCGGCGGCGTTGCTGCTGTCCGGGCAGGCCCAAGCACAATCAGGCGCACAATCGGGCGCGCAGTCCTCCGGCGGCGGGCCGCTGAATTTCCTCGATAATCTATTCTCCAGGGGCAACAAACCCGCCCCCTCCGCGCCCGACTCCGGCGCCACGCAGGCGCCAAGCCCGCCTGCCGGTGGGCCGCTGCCCTGGAGCGGCGAGGACGGCGCCTCCGGCCACCCGCTGATGACCGCGACCGCGATCCGGGAGGCGGCGGCCAATTTCGACAATTGCGTCGCCTCGATGTGGCCGGATGCCGCGCGCCGCAACATCTCGCAGGAGAGTTTCCAGCGCTTCACCGCGGGCCTCACGCCCGACCTGCGCATCATGGATCTGTTGGACGCGCAGCCGGAATTCACCAAGTCGATCTGGGACTATCTCGACATTCTGGTCAACGACAACCGCCTCGCCAAGGGCCGCGAGGTTCTGACCAAATACAAGGCGCAGTTCGATGCGACCGAGAAGGCCTATGGCGTCGATCGCTATGCGATCGCGGCGATCTGGGGCATCGAGTCCAACTACTCGACCCAGATGGGCGATCGCAATGTGCTGCAATCCACCGCGACCTTGGCCTGCGTCGGCCGCCGCCAGAACTATTTCCGCGACGAGTTTCTTTCGGCGCTGGAAATCCTGCATCGCGGCGACCTGCGTCCCGAACAGATGCGCGGCTCCTGGGCAGGCGCATTCGGGCCGACGCAGTTCATGCCGACCGCGTTCAAGCGCTTCGCGGTCGACGCCGATGGCGACGGCCGCCGCGACGTGGTCGACGATCCCGCCGACCTGATTGCCTCGACCGCGAACAACCTGAAGAAAGACGGCTGGCAGACCGGCCAGAGCTGGGGCTATGAGGTCGCGGTGCCGCAGGACTTCAACTATATGCTGGCCGATCGCGCCAAGGCGATGACGATGGCGCAATGGGAGAAGCTTGGCGTCAAGCGCGCCAACGGCCAGCCGTTCCCGCAAGGCGCCGACAAGGCCTATCTCCTGGCGCCCGCCGGCGCGCAGGGACCGGGCTTCCTGATGCTGCAGAACTTCCGCGTCATCATGAAATACAATCCGGCCGAGGCCTATGCGCTGGCGATCGGGCATTTCGCCGACCGCCTGCGCGGCGGCCCGCCCTTCGTGCAGGCCTGGCCGCGCCAGGAGCGCGAATTGTCGCGGGCCGAACGGCTGGAACTTCAGCAGCTTCTGGCCCAGCGCGGCTTCTATCAGGGCACGCCCGACGGCCAGCTCGGCGGCCAGACCCGGGAGGCCCTGCGCGGGTTCCAGGCCTCGATCGGGGCGCCCGCCGACGGATTCGCCTCGTCGGACGTGCTGGAACGGCTCCGAGGGCATTGAAACAGGGGTTTTTCGGGTCAAAAGTAACCCTGAACATCACAATCGGGCGGCGGCCTTGACGGCGGCGGCGCCGGGCGGGTTATCTCGGACAAGCCGCCCGCTTGCGGCCCGAATCCGTTATTACATTGAGCGCTGATATGACGTTCAGCGCCGACTGCACCCTCGAATAGAGCCGCATGTTGAAGCCGAAATCCATCCTCAAGCTGTTCACCGAGACCGGCCCGCTGATCGTGCTGGCGGTGACGATCGCGCTCGTGGTCGGCATCGTGGGACCGGCTTCCGCGCAGTTCTTCAATTTCGGCGGGCCGCAACAACGCCCGGCGCAGCAGCGTGGCGGATTTGGCGGCGGCGGCTGGTTCGGCAGCGATTTCTTCACCCCGTTCCAGCCCTCGCAGGCGCCCAAGCGCGTCTACCAGGATTTTTCCAAGGCGCCGCCGCCGGAGAAGCGCGCGGACGCCGCCGCGCCGGAGCGCAACGTGCTGGTGCTCGGCGACGGCATGGCCGACTGGCTCGCCTATGGACTGGAGGATGCCTACACCGAGCAGCCCGACATGGGCGTGATCCGCAAGGCCAAGAACACCTCCGGCCTGATCAAGTACCAGCCCAAGGGCGATCCGGTCGACTGGGCCGCCGCCGCCAAGGGCATCCTTGCCACCGAGAAGCCCGACGTCATCGTCGTCATGCTCGGCCTCAACGACCGCGTCTCATTGCGCGAGCCCGCGCCCGAGAAGACCGACAAGCCGGCGGACAAGAAAACCGACAAGAAGGACGCGCGCGCCAAACCCGACGGCAAGCCCGATGCAAAGGCTGATGCGAAGCCCGACGGAAAGCCGGCGGATGGCAAGCCGCAGACCAAGCCCGACGGGACGCCCGATACCGCGGCCAAGCCGGACGACAAGCCCGTCGACAGCGAATTGCCGCAGGACGACGCCGACAACAGTGACGCCGGGCCGATCACCGCACCGGAAAAGAGCGCGCGTTCGCCCAACGGAATCTACGAGTTTCGCGAGGACCGCTGGGTCGAGCTCTACACCAAGAAAATCGAAGAGATGATCGCGGTGGCGAAATCCAAGGGCGTGCCGGTGGTCTGGGTCGGCCTTCCCGCGATCCGCGGGCCGAAGGGCACTTCGGACATGCTGTTCCTGGACTCGCTCTATCGCGACGCGTCCGGCAAGGCGGGCATCACCTATGTCGACGTCTGGGACGGTTTCGTCGACGAGTCCGGCCGCTTCCTGCAGAAGGGACCCGACTTCGAAGGCCAGCCCCGCAAGCTGCGTGCCGATGACGGCGTTTATTTCACCAAGCCCGGCGCGCGCAAGCTCGCCCACTATGTCGAGCGCGAGATCACCCGGCTGTTGGCGAGCCGCTCCGCCCCGATCGCGCTGCCAACCGAACCGGCGACGCCCGACGCCAATGCAGTGCCCGGTCAGCCCGCGCCGCGTCCGCTGGCGGGCCCGATCCTGCCCTTGGTTGCATCTTCTGTCGGCACCGATCAACTATTGGGCGGCCCGGGGTCGCGCCCAGCCTCGGTCGACGCGCTGGCTGCAAGAACACTGGTGAAGGGCGAAGCGCTGGCGCCGCCCGCCGGCCGCGCCGACGATTTCGTCTGGCCGCGCCGCGAGGTCGGACGCGAGCAGGCCAAGGGCGATACGCCGGTCGCCGCCGCGACACCGGCCGACAACTCGGCCGCCGCTCCGGGGTCCGCCGCATCAACCGGCGTGCTCGCGGCGCCAAAGCCGAAGAAACCATTGCCGCAACAACCGGCGCAGTCGCGCCAGCCGCAGCCATTTGCACGCGATTTCTTCGGCTTTGGCGGTCCTCCTCCACCGGCCCCACGCCAGGCGGCACCACCGTCGCCGCGCGCGCCGATCGCGCCCGGCGTGCCACGCCCGCCGGCAGCGGTCGGCCGGTCGGCCGCGGCGCAGAGCGACCCGTGGTGGCGATAGGCTTGTTTCGCTGATCGGGGAAAACGCGGTTTCGCGCGACTCAAAACAGAGCGCCTGCGCGGCTAGTGTCCTGATTCTGAAGTTCGAACGATTTTGTGCTGTTTGTCTGTGGTCTTGAGCGTGG
>Ga0137412_10001912_pt1 | contig 16344 bp, 17 predicted proteins | sample CZODoug2_1_16fun_FD_122160 | JGI IMG/M metagenome (GOLD analysis project Ga0137412, IMG submission 122160) | Vadose zone soil fungal communities from Angelo Coast Range Reserve, California, USA - CZODoug2_1_16fungal (Hybrid Assembly) | ecosystem: Environmental > Terrestrial > Soil > Vadose zone...
TCGAAGTATTCGCGAAGTCGAGACTTGAATCGTTCGATGTGCACGAGGTGTTTCGAGGTGACGGCCATGTCGTCGACGGAGACTGTAATGACTGTGTGCTCGTCGACAGCTTTCTTGTAGTAGACTGCCTGGTCCACTTCATCAGGAAAATCAGAAAAATTCTTAACCAACTTGTGCCACTTATCTCTACTTAACCCAACACTAAGTACATCAAGTTGTCCAAGTATATCATTTTTACTTAATTTCTACTTGGCATTTTGTCCGCAAAGGCCATGTGAAAAAACTAAGCAATGCAAAGCTGCGGGTTAAGTAGTAGCTACTATTAAGTTGCAGTAACGAGTCAAGTATGTTGTTAAGGAGGAAAATAAATTGTGACGAATTACTAAGTCAAAAGGCGATCTCAAATGCCTGATGGTCAATGTATTTATTGACATAGTAAGCACGGAAAGCATCAAGGGTGTGGGTGTAAGAGAGATAAGTCGGCACAAAGCTATTGCCATATACAGGCATCAGGTGCGCTGCACGAAACATACTGTCAAGGTGAATGACGGATGCAAAACGTGTTCCATCTTCGTGAACTTCGGGCTCCACCACCCACATTCCTGTATTTTCATCTGGTGAGTCACCCAGACGTTTGAACCAATGCACGAGTGCACAAGGGTACACCACACCATCATGTTTGAATGAGAAGAAAAGTCTTACTCGAGCGATATCAAAGCCGTCCATGCCCTTGGCGGATGCATCTGAGTCTGAGTCAACCTGAGTGCTGACGAATACACAGTCGTATCGCCCAGGGCCATTCCTCCAGGTATCTACAGCACGAATGCGCTCGTAGCGCATACCACCAATCCCTGAGATATCACTAGGGGCATAGAAGGTGGCGACAGCAGATGTGTACAGAGTGATCTTTTCATAAAACTCGGGAAGGTCAGACGAGGCAGAGCTGGATGACTCTGAGTCAGAGTCGGAATAACACTGGTTGCGTAGAAAATGCTGAATAAGACTTGTCAAATCGGGTTGACCAATCTGATCTGCGAGAAGGTTGGGGTAGATCCGTTTTGCTGTAAAGTTTGAATAAGCACAAGCACAAGCTGCGGCAGCATGTGTGCGTGAAGAGCTACTTACTAGCCGTCTTTGCCAAGTCAACATGGGCCAACACTGTTGGCCCAGCAACAGTGTCGCCATCATGATCAGCACTGTCGTCAGGGTCATTATCATGGTCTGCGTCAGCTTCCGTATTTGCATTATTGTCGCATCTGAGCTGAGTAACGTCATCCTGGACGTCCTCCGCAACATCAGTCGGAGCATCTATCCCTGTGGATACTACAATTCAGGCTGAACAGCGCCAACTTGAAGCATTGCCAGACGTACCGACTTGAAGTTTGTCGAGGATATATGACAGACATGTCCCTCGTAGCATCCCGCGATGAGCAAAGTCAACGCGTGAGGCTGCTAGCTTGTCTAGACGTTGATTAGTAAGTAGCATCTGGCTGAGAGCTTCAAATCGATTCGACCGCCGCCATGGCTCCTTAACAGCCTTGATGTGCTTTGATTCAGTGATGGAAGAGCAAAGCCCATTTGGTGCGCCAAAGGCTCGGATGAGTTTATGGTAATGGATCAGTGAGTGTTGTCGAGGCAGATTGAAACCGTTGGGACGAACACCAGATGTCTGAAATATTTTGCGGTGCATGTGGAAACGCTCGAGAGCGTCATCCAATGCATTGAGGCTGTTCGAGTCGATAATATCGCGCCGGGCAATATAGATGAAGTCGACCAAAGCTTGCAATGCCTTTACCATCTCCGAAGGTACATGACCTTCAATAGCAGGTATATAGACCTATTGAATATGTTAACAGTAGTCGACGGCGATAACGCTTGTTCATTACAGACCTTCATAAGCGCCTTTGAGTCATCACCAGTCCATTGTTTAAACCCCCTGCCCTCTGGAAATCGTCGAAGGCCTGCAAAAGATGGAGCAAGAGAAATGCTAGTGGTAGATGCGTTCAGTAGCCATCGTTAGCAGCAATTTACTATTCAAAGTTAAAACTTACCGTTGATCGATGTCGTCGATTATCCTGTTGGCTTCGTTTTCTGAGTACCGAGCTTTGATGTAGCTATTCACCCATGTAACGAAGTGATCCTTGAATGCTCCCTTGATCAATTGATGTAAAATGTCGGGTGAGAGGAGCTCGTGTATGTCGGCTCGCGGAAAATAGTTGGTAAATGGCTGTAAATCCATACTTGTAAGCTTCCGGTACACACAATAATTAGCAAGTCACGAAATACATTGTCAATGGACCGCCCGCGGCGGCACCACAGGAGGAGGATGAAATCCTACACAATGACGGGATTTAGTAAAAGAGAGATAGTACGAACCACAACATCTCCGACAAGTCCATATTCATCCCATAAAACGCCTAATTCGAACTCCTCGACCAACATTTCAGTGTGATCACGGGAACGTCGACCGTGTGTGCCTTCATCAAGACCATCTGCAGGTGCAGTGCATCTGGACAGACACATAGTAAGTAGTATACTAATAGTTTGTTCTTCAAAAATACGTACTTTGGACACCAGTTTTGTACGATGCATGCTAGCAGTGCTTGCTCAGGATAGTCAGCTATGTACGGTCCAAGACCGTACACAGCTCGTCGAAAATGACCATCAGGGCAGCGGACAACCTCGGGTTTGGTCATGCAAGGTTTGAGGGATTCGAGCATCTTTGCGATCGATGAGTGTAGAAGCTGGCGGCGGAACTTGCGGAAATATGCGTCCTTGGTAGACTCGTTATCAGCTAGATTTAATTAGTACTACTAGAAATGGCAACAGATAGAACTAAGTACAAACTTGTTGGGATGGCTAGGAAGCCAAGTAGCACAACACCATTGCGGTGTGCACGACGCACATTGTTATGTATGTTGCCAATGGACATGTAGACCGGCCAATACTGGTTATGTCCGGTAGCAACGGAGACTGTCGTCTTGTCGCTACCAAGGATGATAGGAATGAACATCGAGCCGATGGTATTTGGATCTTGGGCGATCAAGTCCTATGAATAAAGTGAGAGAAAGAAGAATATATGAGCATAACTTACAGCTTGCTTCCAGCACCAATCGCCGGACATAAAATCCTGAAATCGGTGTGCTCCATCACTGTACTCCTGGACTGGCGCGTAGTCGAATTCATCCTTGAAGTCTGGGTTAGAAATAATGTTGTGGATAAGGAGTCGAGGATCTCGGAACCACACATCATACTCGGATGTCATCCACTCGGGCGGGACATCATCTTCAGGCAGAGTGCCATTGTACCGTGAACTAAAACTCTGCCAGGGAACATCACCGAGAGGCGTTGAATCAATGGCATCATACATGTCAATGTGATTGGCGAAAGGTGAAGTATCACTATAAGGTGCCAATGAAGCAGCCCAAAGACCAAATATAAAATCGATGTCGCCTCCAGACATCTGATTGCGGCGGTACAGGAAGTCGGCAACTTCGAACTCGACCCGATCAGTGTATGGTGTCCAGTCGGCTGGTCCACGATCTGATGGGCGTAGAGGTGGTCGAGCATCCAAGGGTATGTCATTCCCTTGCTCGTCACAGATCCTCCCTTTGTGAGTACTACAATTAGTATAACTTGGACGAAAAATTAAAGGAAACCACACACCGTTGATATTGGGATGGTAAGATCGAGTAATACAAGGCAAAACAACATCGTCTGATTGAGTCTCAGACTGTCTATTGGAACCAGGACTCAAAGGAGGTTGATCTAAACCCAAGTCGTTTGGAAAGTCCGCCTCAACGTCATTGTCCAAGCCATACACATGAACATCACTGCTGCCTTCAAAGGCATTCTGCGACAGGTCAAAGTCCATATCAATATCACGGGGCACTTCCTCGTAGCCCGTTCTGCTTGGGCTGTGCGAATGCATGCGGATTGAGTTTGATGCACCATGTCCACTAGACTGAGAGGAAGATCCCTCATAACTTGAGCTGCGTGAATGCATGCGGGTTGATGTTGACGCAATATGTCTGCCAGATCGTGATGATCGTGATGAGCTAAGGTGGGAATGTGAACTAAAGGACTTGGACCCGGAATGGTGTGCCGGAGGGGCTTCAAGTTGAGGTTCTTCAGCATCCAATGCAAATTCAGCCGGATGCTGGGATCGCATGTGAGTGGTACGCCCAGACCTGTTGTAGAAGCGGCGGATACAGCCTGCTGCTAGACATGGTACTGTGGGCTCAGGATGGCCGAAACTGTGCACGTTATGGATACGAAGGTTATAGTTGACAGGCATCAGGAGATGGACTCGGAGTGGGTGGTAGTGCACTAGGTGGGGTTTCTGAGCTGAGATGCGAGTGCGTCTGACTTGGAGTCGAGATTTATATAAGAATGCACAGGCGCAAACCACGTCCACAGATCAAGCATGAGGTGCATGCATTGTCCTGAGTAAGAGAGTAAGATCCTTCCAGAACAACATGAGGCAATGATGACATCTAGTATAGTATTACGCAGTTGATCTCCCTAAGTTGAAACATACCCTGGGCGACAATACTCCATGACCTATTCCCTTTGATGTGAGCATGAATGCGGATACGAAAAGACGATGCCCCAGAGAACCCTAAGTGGTAGGGAAAGTGTTAGCGTAGGAGGTCTCTGGTGATATGAGGACTTTGCCCCCACCCCAGTCCCGCCAACGAAGGACGGCCCAGATGTCACTGTATTCCTTCCGCTCGATGTTGAGTGCACGGAGGTGGTCCTCGACTTCATCTGTCAGCTTGACGGCATCTAAGAATAGGACAACCCAATCATGAGAGATGAACAGGTAGGCGCAGATTAGCAGATTGAACGGAATAATAGGTAGGGGGGCTGTGGATTGGTCGCTGGAGGGCATTGCTGTGATGACGATGGTTGTAGTATTGAATAGTAGTCACGGTACCAGTACTCCCGGGTGGCACCACTCAACTAAGCAACCTTCAACTTGAAGGTTGGGAAACACACTTCCAGTGACCCACAGGTAGCAATTGCATGTTATGATACTAGCAGTAGTCGTATTGTATGTAGTACAAGTGGAAGCAACACGTAACGATACCAAAACACGATTGTACAAGCTTGAAAATCTGAGCGGTGACTGAAGCCCTTATTATGAAAAAATAACTGGCGGGATGAATGACAGGCACTCACCCTCGAGGATTGCGAATCAAAGCCGGAGTTCTACTTCACATTCTTCGCCGCCTTCTTCTCCGCTTTCTTTACCGCCTTCCTCGCCGCCCTCTTTGATTTCGCCGCCGTTGACTTCGTGTTCTCCGGCTGCGAAGTTCCAGCGGACCCTCCCACGCTGGGTCCAAGTTGAACCTTGAGCTTCTTGGATACACGCGCAGGTTCAACTACATCAAGCGACAACACGGAGGCAGACGTTGGATTAGTTGAGAGGGACACCCCCTGCTCGGATGAAGAAGCAACAGTCTGATCAGAGGAGGAAGCCGTGACCGGGTTGCTTGATGCCTGGACCGCCACACCCTTGCGCTTGCCGTACTTGTTGCTATACCAGTCAAGGTAGCGGAAGTAAGCTGAAAGACACACTGCGGTGGATATCTGATCGCACGCTGCGTCCCACATGGGATCGAACACGGGATGTGATTCACGCGCGCGCTGCACGGCAAGCGCATCTGCCTCCATAGCCTCCATCAAGACTATGAGATCCAGCTTCAATCTCTCAGCGGCTTGAACAAGCTTTTGTTCAACGTTGTTCATGTTCATCGTCGGGAAGAGAGTCTATTAGCGCCGAGATCAGTTCAGATTTCTACCAGAATTATAAAAGAAACATAACGTACTCCTTCTGCAGCCTTATGGCTAAAATTGAAATGACCATCTGTGCCACGCTCAAAAACGGTGTACCTGATTTCTTTTACGTGAATCCAGGTGTGAGACTCGACGACCACTGGCCCAAACATCGTTTTAGAGTCAAGGACAGGGATGAAGTCGTCGTAGTCCAACTGGGGCTGAGAGCGAAGTGTTTCCGCAATAATGCTACCATCTTTTGGCTGCTGCCATCTAATCTCTCGTACGGAAATCATCAATGCAAGATCAATGTTTTGATCGCTGTCGGTCATTTCGCGCAGTTTGCGAATCATGCTACTATCATCTGAAGAGAAGCCACACTCTCCGATCCATTTGACGATGGGCCTCGGGCGCTTGCCGGTACCAGCGATCGGATATCTACTGATTATGAGTTGTAGGTCCGGGATATGTGTTACCGTGTTCTTGCTTTGCAAACGGTGATTAGTGTGCATGGTGACATTGATGCGCCGTTTGTCATATGGGATCTCATGTGTGAATGAGTAAATTGCCGCGTTGATGTGGGATGTTGGTTGCTCGTGCACTGGAAGTGGGGACATGACGAACAGTTCTTGTGTATCCTGGAAGTAGGTGAATCTGTACTAGGGGATGAGTTGTACACCAAAGCCGAAGCACCTAATTAAGGTTCTGACTTTGCTCTGACTTCGAAATCTCCCTCTTCAGATGTAAACGCTAATGCTGCTGCGTACTCTGCAGGAGTAATGTTGGCAATGGTCTGGGAGGGGATCAGTGGTTGGTTGTTGATAAGTTGGAAGTGACTTGCTATTGTGTGGGATTGAGGATTTTGAAATGCTTCGAGAATAACTGCACAGTGCCCTTTCAAGAGATGACCGTCAGGAAGAAGATTGGTATAAGATAAGCGATCTAGGAAAGTTCTAACCTAAGCTCAGGCCCTCTTGGTCATCTTCGAGGTCAAGTCTTGTTTTCAAAATTGCTCTGAGATCTTCAAGTGCTTGCTGGTTGGGTTCCTTGTCTGGTGGAAGAGGATTGGGTGCTGCTTCATGAATTTGTACACATGAAGGGGAGGGAATCAAAGGGTTGGAAGGTGATGATGATGATAGCAAACTTTTTGACTTCTCTGTTGAGAGCTTAGAATACATGAGTGGAAGATTGACAAAATGATTGTTCAGGCTGGTAAGGCTGAGGCTGAGTATTGGGGGCTGCTGGTAGCTGCACAACGAGTTTAGTCAGCCGAATCCACGTGCCGTGATGCTCTCCACAGGGCTGTGTAGATAATCAGATCATGAATAGTATACAGTTCAACATAGTGTTCTGTAGAATCTGTACTAGTGAATATCTGCAGACTACTTCCCATTTAGCGATGGCTATAGTATGGGATGGAAGAGGTACTAGTATTGCATACTACTAGTGCAATAACTTGAATGCAAAGTCCTATGAGTTCGAGATAGCATAGTAAAACTCTTTATCGATATATTTGTTCAAGAAGAACACTTGAGCAGAATGAGAGCTGTTTTGTGGCACCCAAGATCTGCGGAGGTTCTGTGCAGTTCTGTTTCAAAAATCCCTTGCCTAGGGAATCCTCTTCATTCGTTAGTAACTTCTAACGACTTTTTCTGTAGGCAGTGCACAGTGCTACAACTGCCACACCACTGCAACGCCTTTGTGGAGGAAAGAAGATGAGGAAATGCATGCGTACTCATCGATGCAGTAGTCATCTCTCGTAGTCATCTCTTACATTCAGTCATACTTAACTCATACTCCTACTACAAGCTCCATGGTTCTGCTCCCCCTATCAGCATGAAATCTGAGCCCGGATCAGGAAAAGTGCATGTTACTTAAGCTTCCTTAACCAGACTTAAACAGACTTAAACAGACTTTTAGTTGCTTTGTAAAAGAGGATCTACTTTGTCGAAATTTCAACTCAAACAGATCCACGAAAAAAATTGTTCATCTATATTGACATACATGTTTTGTTATAGTCTACACCAAAAAAATTTGAATTTTACCAAGTGAATGACGTGTGAGAGAGTAAACAATGGTGGCTAAGCTGATTAGTAAGTAACATGCACTTTTCCTGATCAGTGGGTCAGCAAGTGGCGCCTTCACCGACGAATTTTTCATCAGAAATTTCATCAAGCCGCTATACACACTTATCACGCTGAGCTACTTCGTAGCACTCACAAGATGCTGTTCAGTCGTCCGGAGACATTTCCCTGCCAAATTGTTCTGCGATTCCAGGACGACTTTTTGGGCGGCCATGATACTATTTCCCTTTGGCGAGCTAGTCTCCAACCTAACACTATTAGGACATTGATGTTGGTAAAGCAATGACTGCGCCTTGCTCGTACTGCCGTTACGAAGGTCTTGGGTGAGTCGGTAACTGATTCATTCATATTCATCTTGTACTACTGGTAGTGTAATTCAGTATTTTCTCATCTCCGTATGACCGACCGTACAGTGACCCGTACTGTACCCTCGAAGATATTGAGTGCACCATATGTCATATGGTATGGTACGGGCAATATCCGTAAAATCACCGTAAATTGTACGGTCGTAATGCTGATGTCAGATGTATATTCAGCCGTGGTCGGTTGCTTCTGTCTCATGTCCGCAATCATCTTTCAGCGGAGACAACATGAACGCTCCTTTGCATTGGACTATGGAGCCAATTGGGACGCTTGGTGAAGGACAAGGGCATTGATACAGTGGCTAGCCTCCCAGATGGATGTTGTTGAGGATGATGAAACACTCGATGATGGATGGCATAGTATTGTTTTACTAGATGATTGGGATTGCATTGTCGTTACCTAGCTACGTGCTTGCAAGTACCATGGGTAGCAGGTATACTCACTAGACTCGCTACCCGCACATTACCCCTTGAGTGACCCACAACCCCTGGGTTAAAGGGTATGGGTGTGGGTTGAGGCTGTCGTGACACCCGCGGGTTTACCCCTGTCGAACCCTAACCTGGCTGCCCATGCCAAATGTAAAATGTTCCAAGCTCAAAAGCACCTAGCAGACTGTCTATTGGAGGCTATAAGAGCATGTCTGAGTCCCTGCACCTTTGTATTGATCAAGAAGTGCATTACGGTAGGACATGACTTCGAGTTGGAGGCCTTGGGGCTGCAGTCCGAGTCGGAGGCGTGGCAAAACTTTCAGCCTGAGTTTGTCTTAAGTCCTAATTCACACTGCCGTTGGTTACAAACTTGCATCTCTTCAATTGGCGAACACTGCTTGACTTTCGATCCTCACTCCCCATTCTCATGTCCTCCAATATCAATCGCGTCACCACCCGTGCCAAGAACGCACATCAACATCCGGGTCTTGTGGACCTCGACAACAAAAGGACACGTCGTACTGCAGCAGAAGTCGCTGCTGAGCATAAGCTTAAAGTGGATGCTAAAAACGAGAAGGAACGTACCAAGCGTGCAGGGATCCAACGTGTTGCTAAGTATGAGAAGAGCCAAGCAGAACAGGATGCTGCTGAGGCAACCCCACGCGCTATGCCCATCCCAAAGTCAAAGTCCATCCCTCGCTCCAAGAAGAAGGCCTACGCAGAACCCCCCCCTTCAGACTCGGACAGCGGTGCAGTTCCTTCGGACATCGGCGCAGTTCCTTCGGACATTGAGATGGATGATGAAGGTAGCAGTGCCTTCAAACCAGACGTCCAAATGTCAGATCTGACAAGCGAACCTGACGAGGGTGAGCCATATAGTGAGGCACTGTTGTCACCGCCGAGGAAGAGAGCAAAAGTAGTCTTGGAGAAGGCTCGAAAGGCGAAGGCCTCAAAGGCCAAGCCTGTGCGGGACGCTATCAGAGATGTTGAAGTGAGTGAGCCAGAGAGGATGGTTGTTGGGGGTAGGAAGATGGCCGCACTTCAGGATGACTCTGAGTCGGATGTCGAGGTTCTCAATCCAACGCCTAAGAAACCTAACAAGAAATCAATACCTCTAAAATCTGCGAAGTCGGCCCACTGTGACGAGGATCGTATGGACATCGATCCCCCTTTACAGAAGCCGTCTACTATGAAGGCCGGTGAAAAAGTCGTACTTCCAGCTGTGCACTCGGACAATGATTCCACAGTTACTGATCGCCCTCCAAAGAAGCGATCGCAGTGGACGATGCCCATCTTGAGTGATGGCGAGGGCAACCCAAAGCCCAAGGCTCAGTCTCGGACTCGTGTTGATCAGATCAAGGAAAGGAATAAGGAGAAGGCAAAGGAGATGGCAAAGGCAAAGACAAAGGCAAGGGAGACGGCAGATGGGACAGATAAGGATCGGGATCAGCCGAATTCGAAAAGGTACATTCCCATCATCATTGCTTCTCACTTTCGATGCTTACTCTTGACGAAACAACTCTCTATTATTTTTTTCTCAGTGACGCCACTGCTAATGGCAAGGACTTCTCCTCTGGCATCAATGATTGGGCAGCAAGCATCCCAGATAATGCAAGGCCTACTAGTAGGGCCACCGCCAGCCAGCCCAGCATTCTCAAAAATAGCAAACGTTCCCGCACCAGTGGTAGCTCCGCCCCCCCGCCCCTGACCAATGGCAGTACCCGTTCATCTGCCAAGTCAGTACTGACAGACAATGTTTTGATTTTACATGAGGCCGCTGTCCCGGTCAAACCCGAGGTCAAAAAGCAAGATGCTCTTCAAGTTATTGACAGAGGGTTAGGTCTCTCGGACGATGATGATACCCAGGCTCTCGAACGAGAGGCTGCAGTTTGTAGCCCTCCGAAAGGGAAAAAACGCGTCACAAGCTCGGTAAGTGCCCAGTGATTTTCAATGGCCATATTTGATTCTAACTTCGTAATACTCCCAATAATGCAGGCCCTTGTCAAACATTCCCCTGGCAAGCCTGCAGCTCGTCAAGCTGAGCGGAAGAAGCCTGGCAACAACAACCTCCCTGATGGGGTCGATCAGAAATTATGGCGTCGTGTCTTTATTTCCACATACATGCAATACGTAGCGACGACACCTAATCCTTGGGAGGTCCCCATCAAGTTAGGTTGTGAGAAGATGCAGGTTATCTGGGATGCGATCTTCCCCAATATTCCGTATGCAGTTACAAGCACCAGTACTGTCTATTCCATAGTAAGGGTCTCATACGCCACTGATCAACAGCAGTACTAACTTGTTTGTAGACTGTTCAGCGAGTCGCTGATTCCTACCGAAGTTACATCGGCTCCGCGGCTATTGCGATTGTCCTTGCCTATCTCGACTCTCAAGATGGACTCAAAGACTCCGATGAAAATCGCCAGGAATTTGCCCAGTATGCGCTCGATAATCTTCGGTTCTTGTACAAGAAGGCAAATGGCAAAGATCAATCTGTACGTGCTGCTTACTACTCCTGTTTGTGGCCCTCTTCGTGGTACATAGTTAACACTGTCTTGGATACAGAAATTCCGCGGCCTTTATCAAGGCGCGTTTGTTGTGCAAACATTCGGTACACATTTCACAGCGATCAATGGTGCTCGCAAAATTGGACTAGACGAGCGGACAGCACAGCCTGCCGGGGGTCTCGCACTGTCATGTGCTGCGGTACGCTATTACTTCATTTTGAGTGTATTATTTTCTAACAAAACCTTAAATGACTAATCAGGTGGAACGAGCATTGAAGCTCGTCTCCACAGGTACCTTGACTATCGCTGTAGTTCAGGCCGCCAAGGGAAGCAGATCTATTTCTTTACCGAAGATGATGAACTACTCGACCGGTAAAACATCCACCAGGCAAACTGGATTCAATGACGTTACCTGGGGCACCTCTACTCGTGCATATGCAAAGGCGATCAGGAACCTCCCAGACCATAAATTTGAGGCCGTCATTACTTCTTCCTTGGAGTTCTCGAAGAAAAGTCATCGTCACGGTGCCAGTGATGAAAGGCTTAACGATGGTGTTGTTGAGGATGAACTTGACCTGGATGAGCGTGCTCAGCTCGTTGATATATCAGACTCAGAGTCTGAGGATGGTGGCTCTCAGGCTCAGGCTATCTCGGACTCCGAGTAGTAGGAATGCCTCTGAGGACTCGGATTCGGCGGTGAGCAACTACTACTACTTATTATTTCTCGTTGTGTTCAAACTTACTAGGCTAGCCTGATTCATCTCAGGCACGTCCTTACTATAGTCCCTTGTGGCATGCTCACCTGTGCCCCTTGGCTGCCGTCTTAACTCGCTTTTGTTCTTAGCACCACTTGAATCATGCTTTTCATACTGCTTTGGCTTAGTTACAACTTGAATTGACGCTTTTCTTATCACTTGGTTGCCTGAATTTTTCGCTTAGTATCAACTTTATGAAACTTCAAGCTTGGGGGCCTTCAAGGCAGCATCAGGAAAACTTCACGTTGCTTATTTTATTTTTTTAGGACTTACTGCTCTTAAATACTAATTTTTCTCACTTAATTCACTTTCACACAAGCAAATCCAGGGCACGCTTAAACTCTTGAGTGCGAATCATGTAAAAAAGCAAATAAAGTAAGAAAAGCGAAATAAGTTGTGCACCGAAATTCCGCAGTCTCGAACTCGGACTCGATATTATGTTTATAGATATCATCCATAATAATGATATAATGGCTCGACCTGCTCACTATACATAACGATCAGTGATTGAGAAAAATTATTAATGATGAATGAACAAACGTCACCATGGGACTGAAGGTAGAAATCACGCACGGCAGGATTGCCGACTCCATTATTGCCAACGGAGCCTCTGTGCAGAAAAATCGATGTCTGGTAAGGATGCGATGCGATCTGGGCAGGGGAGGTAGTCAGTGGTACTATAGCTAAGTAGTGTATAGTTGTATGCACATGCTAGTACGAGCCTGGACACAGCTGTAAAACATTGAGAGTGTGATGTGACATGTGATGTGAGTATGTGACAAATGTTTGTTTTTTGAAGCTACATAGTACGACTCTACTTAGCTTCATCATTTAACACAAGACTCCATTTGTCTTTCACCTTTGCCGCTCTCATTCTACTACAACTTTCCTCATGAACCCGCGAAGCCATCCCTCTCATAGTCCGCACAGATTCCCAAAAATCTTATGCCTCATCTCAGAAATCTGACCAGCGCTCCAATTATTCATCTCAGAACGTCCATTCCCATTGTGGTTCCCAGAGGTCCAACAACCTTTCCAATAATTCCAATCGTTCGAAACGCTCGCATCATTCTACAGGATCCCAGAACAAGCTCGTTCATTCCGGATCCTACTCTCCCACTAAGACCCTCGCGTCAGATGTAGAGAAGCTATCTTTTGATTCGGATTCAGAAGTATACGACGTCCCTGCCCTTCATAATAATCAGAACCGCTCCAAGTTATCCCAACATTCCTGTAATGAGAGCAAGTCTGTGCTGACTAGAGTTGATTCGAAGAAATCCTCAAAATGGGGATATGGATGGGGACTGGGAGAAGTCAAGGAGAGGGAAAGAGAGATGTTGGAACGATTACCCTCTGTTGACTCCGAAAGACCCTCACTCTATAAAACGCCCACCTGTCTACTCGAACGACTCTTTTAGCACTCTTGTTGGGTCTGCTTATGAACGCAAGATTAACGACGTCGGACCTATCAAGGAGAAAGTTGACACCGCAGATAGGCTGGAGGACATCAGGAAGTTAATGGCTAAGGACAAACTCGATTACTAGTGAGTAAAGTCGAACCCTCCGCTTCTTCATGCTCATGGTCTCTCCTTCAGCGTCGTGCCTAGTGAGGACGCCCACTAATCCGAGTATGTCACGGCCAGTGACAAGCGTCGAGAATGAATTTCTGGGTGAGTACTTTGTCTTTCCCCTCCGGTTTTGGGACTCGTGATCTACAGGTTTACTTGAAGCGCGGGGCAAGCTGTAGTGTCGAAGATGGCCGCTTACTTGATAACCGACTTGTGGTACTGGTTGCAAGCCTGGACTGAACTTGACTCAAACTGGCACTTAATCCCCGCTGGTGCTGTGGATGGGCCCAAAGATTGGATAGATTGGTTAATTGTGCGTTACTAGCTTAAATTCTACATCTTTCCTTTTCTTACTGGCTTTCTGTTCAGGATCGTGCCAAGGATGCAAACGTTGGTATAGATGTGCGCATGATCTCCCATGAGAAGGCTACCTCATTAAACTCGCAACTCAAGAACAAGAGCTTAAGGTTCATATACCCTCCCCAGAACTATATTGACCTCGCTTGGAAAGAAAAACCCCAGCGATCCAAGGAACCAGTTTTTATTCAGTCTCTCGAATTTACGGGCAGAGAGGCCAGCACAAAGATAGCAGCGGTACGCGCATGGATCAGGGCCCAACCTGCGTCTGTACCGTCGTATTCCAAAGCAACTCCGACTCCTGCCCAGGTTCATATTGGTACATTGATCACATCTTTATCCTCGATTGGTAAGTCTCATTTCCACCGATATCCCTTGAGATAATTACAAATATCCCCCTTAGCTTGGCTTCTTAATTTACGTGGTTCCGATATCCCTTTCAATCTGCTATTCTGCGCCTACCTGTTCATCCCTCATGATAGGGCTGTCCTATTCTTAGATGCCGTCAAGCTGACAGATGAAGTCGAGGACCACCTCCGTGCACTCAACATCGAGCGGAAGGAATACAATGACATCTGGGCCTTCCTTCGTCGGCGCATTTTCTTTTATTTCTTTCCTTATTACTATGCTTATTTACTTCACCTTTTCTCGCGCCCCGCACGCAGCAGAGTCGACACCAACCATGACTCTACCACCCTGCTACACCCTCCCAATCTCTCCTTAGGTAAGTCTTTCTGTTCCTTTATTTTTCTTATTTCTACTAACAGCCTATTGTATAGCCTAGCTGCCCTAGGGCGTCAGCGGCAGCTGTGCCACCAGATTTAATACTATACGCCCCACCATGCTGCTGCGCAGCGCAATGCCACACAGCTAGAGGAACTTGTGGAGGACACAAGCACTCTGAGCATGACACTCAAGCGTCGTATCCAGGCCCTAGAGAGGCAGGGAGGCAGCGGGCGTGATGGCCAGATTCGCAAACAACAAGTGTGCGCCGTTTTCGACAGTGACCTGTCAGTAGCTAAATATGCTTCTAGACTTCTCCCGTCAAGTTGAAGTTCGTCGACGCCATCCAACCCTACCAGACTGTCGAGCAAAAACACCGCCAAAAGCACAAGCAGCGGATGGAGAGACAGTTTAAGATTAGTGCAATGGATGCTTTATTCCTTGTCCGTCGCCCACTGTAATCCCCTAGTTAAACCGGACGCTATGCCCGAAGAAGTTCGAGCTGTCGTGAATGACGAGAACGGCGGGCAAATATCCAGCCAGGCTGTAAGTGTCCAGATTTCTTCCTTCGAACAAATTCTCATTAGTGAACTAGTTGATGAACTCCAACAAATACAGTGAATCAAGAGCTGCATACCGGGAAGTACACGAACGACACCAGGATATCAAGCATATTGAGCAAACCACCGTGGAGACGCTACTGCTACGATGACGACTCTGAACCCTTCTCTCCTCCTCAGAAGTGCTACTGCGAGTGGTGGTGGAGGGGGCAAGATAACGCTGAGTGCACCAGGTGGTGTCAAAGCCGAATGCAGCAATTGCGGCGCGACACATACGCTGTTGTGGAGACGAGATTTGAATGACGAGTTGAACTGTAATGCTTGTGGGTTGTGTTGTGGATTGGTATGTGCTTGCTTTCGAGATTGCGTCGAGAGATACTCATCTTTTTCTTGAATGCGCCCCCCTTTCCTTGTGCCCTAACGACGTCCACTCACCTCCCCCGTCGTAACGCCTTACAACACAAATGACCTCATCTAAAATCGATGCGTGCTAGCAATGGTGAGGCACAACGCGGCGGTGCGTCTTTGCTGCTCTCTTTATTGTCCTCAACTACTGCCCCACCGGTCGCATCTCCGGTGGTGCCAGCTGGAGAGCCCATGAATATTGTATTTCTCTCCTTAATTTTATTTCTGCTGCTTTTTCAATACATTGCCTGTGCCGCTTTTCCTGCTTTTCCTGCTTTTTTTAAAGTGAAATAAGTATGAATTAAGTGAAAATTCAGACGACGAGTGGGCCCACAGCGCGACACGCTTTTGAGGAAGCATTTCTGCTTTTTCATAAGTGTGAATTAAGTGGAATAAGTGTGGAATAAGTAAAAATTCAGAGGCCTTAATTAGTAGTAAGCGCGGTCTGCTTTTTCGTAAAAACGACTTATTCATCCCTTTTCACTTGGTTCCAAGTTCTGACTTATCTTTGTGTCTGAATTAATTTAAGCTCGTGCCAGTGCTCAACCAGCACACTTGACTTAAGTCACAAATAAGCATGATGATAAGAACAGGTAAGTCAAATTCATCGGAAGACCCTACTTGTTTCAAGTCATGGATGACTTAGCAGGATTTTACTTAATCTGACTTAACATACTCTATAAGTCATGTTAAATCATGTTAAGTGGTGCTAAGAATTTCTCTGATTTTCCTGATGTATCCAGTTGTGGTGTGGTGGTAAGGCAGGATTGAAGTGGGGAGGGTGTGGGAATGGTTGGTTGATATTTGGAGATT
>Ga0137412_10001913_pt1 | contig 16344 bp, 17 predicted proteins | sample CZODoug2_1_16fun_FD_122160 | JGI IMG/M metagenome (GOLD analysis project Ga0137412, IMG submission 122160) | Vadose zone soil fungal communities from Angelo Coast Range Reserve, California, USA - CZODoug2_1_16fungal (Hybrid Assembly) | ecosystem: Environmental > Terrestrial > Soil > Vadose zone...
TGGAATCGCTGCGCAGAAGCTTGATCTGGCCCAGCAATGTCGAGTCCTCGGAACCGGCCAGGGCGCTGTTGAGCTTGGCCAGATATTCCGCCACATCATTGAGAGTGGCGCCCTGCTGGTTCGATGCGGCGAGCCGCAGTTTGGCATCACCCCAGATGGCGACCCGGGCCTTGATCGTGAGGGCCCAGAAGATGCCGGCCACTGAGGCCCAGAACGAGGTCCGGATGCCTTCCAGCAGGCGCGGGATACTGAGCTTGACGTCGCTGGGATCGAAATTCAGCAGACCCCAGGCAATGCCAATAAAGCAGAAGAAGATTCCCAGAGTCGTGAGGAACGTGGGACCGATGGCCGTATTGCGCCGGGTCCAGCGCACGTGGAACAGAATGGCAATCAGCGTGATAACGACGATGGCGGACTGCGTGAGCCCGTTCAGATTCGTCCAGATGTGATCCATAGTCCCCCGCACTCGATCGCCAGCGGCGCTCTGTGCCGGTGGATCTTCAGCAGCCGCTTCTCGGGAGCGATGAAAGATCGTAGCCGTATGCCGTTGAGGCCACAAGACTTGGGGGTTGCTGCTCGTCGGGCAGCGGGCTGCGCGCCGGCACTGAGCGTCCGACTTTGCGCACGTTGCGCGTCCGGCTTTGAGCTTTGAGCGGCTCTTAACCCCTGTTGCGGGACTTTCTTCCTATCCTTTGCTTCCCATGCTGCAAGAGCGAACGGCCATGCCGAAAATGATCGATATCGAATCGCTGACAACCTGCCTGGTCACTCCCGACGGGGCCCGCATCCGCCTCAACTTCGAAGATTTCGCGGGGCGCGCGACTACGCTGGTGCTGTCGACCTCCTGCGTGCAGCAGCTCGTAATGACGCTGCCGCATTTGCTTTCAACGGCTCTGCGAACTCAGCACGGCGACAACTGCGCTAAAGGCTCAGCCGCCTGGGCGTTGCAGTGAGCGCTCGAGCTGATCGATCAGGACGTTGGTGCCGTGCTCACGCATGCGGGGATCATCGCGACCATCCAGGAAGACGCCCTGCTCCGTGATCACGAGGTGTGTTCCTTCCTTGCGCGGTGTGAATTCAATCGTCACCAGCGAAACAGAGGTCTGTGCATTTCCGGTGTACATGTCGTAGACATACACGATGCGCTCGTTGGGAACGATCTCGTGAAAGTGCGCATGGAATTTGCTGATTCCGCCACCAGGACGTTGGCCAATCAATTTTTCGTGGCCGCCGACACGGAAGTCCAATTCGCGCACCTGCGCCTGCCAGCCCGTTGGCCCTACGAACCAGTTGGCTTTCGCCTCTTTCGTGGACCAGGCCGCGAAGACCTGCTCAGGTGCAAAGCGGAAATCGCGCTTGATCACGAACGTATCGTGAATGGTATTCGCCATGATCGTTACCCAGGGAAATACTGCATGAATGGTTCCGCTTCGACGAGTACGCGCGCGTAGGACGGGCGCTGCTTCAGACGACCGAGGTAAGTGCTCAGATGCGGGAAGTGATCTTTCAGCGGCAGCATCTTATCAATGAAAAAAAGCGGTGGCGCTGCCGCGCAATCCGCCATCGAGAACACATCTCCACAGGCCCATCGCCGCGTGGCCATCTCCCCTTCGGCCATTTGCAGCGCCGTGTGCAGTCGTTCCTTTGACTCGCTGACCCCGATTGGATCGTGACCATCGGCGGGGCGAAGTTTGTCGCCGACGATCCTCTGCATGTGATAGTGCACATGCAGATCGTAGAAGCGATCGGTGGCGCGTACGTGTGCCGCAGCTTCCTCGTCATCCGGCAACAGCTTGACCGGACCGGGAAAATGCCGACCGAGGTATTCGATTATGGAGGTTGACTCGGGAATGGTCTGATTGCGGCTGTCGTCGCGAAGCACCGGAAACTTCGCCATTGGCCACACCTGCTTGAATTGATCGCGGGACACCGGATCGCCCAGGTTGACCACCTCCGGTGTAAAAGCAATTGCGTTCTCGTAGAGCGCGATCAGGGGCTTGTGACAATACGAGGACAAAGGGTGCAGATAGAGTGTGAGTGCCATGGTGTTTGTATCTCAAGTACGTTGTTTCTTCTTGCGGTGCTTTTTTTCCAGGTAATCGTCGAGCGCAGCCAACTGGTTCTCCCAGTGGTGACGATACTCGTCGAACCATCCCGCTGCGTCCTTCAGCCGGTCTGCCTTCAGCTTGCAGGGACGCCACTGCGCTTCCCTGCCGCGCGCGATCAACCCCGCCCGCTCGAGCACCTTCAGGTGCTTCGAGACCGCCGGCAGGCTCATGTCGAATGGCGCTGCCAGCTCGCTCACGCACGTTTCCCCTAGAGAAACCCTGGCGAGAATGGCGCGCCTGGTCGGATCCGCCAGCGCGGCGAACGTAGCGCTCAGGGGGTCGGGCATATTTAGCCGTTCAGTTATTTAACCGACCGGTAAACTACTAGAGGAACGGGCGCGACGCAAGGGGTCCGGGCACGGCCAATGGGTCCGCGCGGCTAATGGGTCCGCGCACCCGGTCGGTCCTGCGCGCCTATTGCACCCGGTGTCGCCCTGGGCGCGCTGGACTGATGTCGAGTCGCGGCTGTCTGAAGCTTCCGCCTGTCGCGCGGCTCAGACACTGTATGAATGTTATAAACATACAAACTCGCTGTTGGTGATATCTTCGTCGCAACTTGGGAGCGAGTTGTCGTTCATGAGTGCAGAAGCGAGACGAGTCACCAAGACCCAAGTCTGGGTGGGCTGGGAGAACCAGGTCGTCAATGGCGCCTATCCTTTGCGGCGGTTCCTGGGCGGTTCCAACCACAGCGCGGTGTTCCTCACCGAATACAGACCCGAAGGCGTCACCAACGCCGCAATCAAGCTCGTACCGGCCGACACGTTGGAAACCGAGGCACAGCTCGTGCAATGGGGCACGGCAGCCACCCTCAACCATCCGCACCTCATCCGCCTCTTCGACGTTGGTCGGTGTCACATCGGCGGCCGCGTATTCCTGTACGTCGTTATGGAATATGCCGACCAGACACTCGCCGAGCTTCTGCCGCGCCGCGCCCTCACTCCCGATGAGACCCGGGAGATGCTCATACCCGCCCTCAGCGCGTTGAACTTCCTCCACCGGAACAGTCTCGTTCAGGGACAGGTGAAGCCAACGAACCTGCTGGTGATCGGCGACCAGTTGAAGCTGGCCAGCGATACCATCCGCCCCACGGGCAAGTTGTCGAGCGGCATTTTGCGGGCGTCCCAGCATGATCCACCGGAGCTCAAGGACGGCGAGATTGCCCCGGCGGGCGATATCTGGGGCCTCGGCGTCACACTCGTGGAAGCCCTCACTCAACATCCTCCCTCATGGCCCGATGCCCGAGCGGAGACAGTGTCGCTGACAGCCAGCATTCCGCCACTGTTTGTTGATACCGTGCAGCGATGTTTGAACCGGAATCCCGCCAACCGCCCTACTGCCGCCGAACTGCAGGGACAGTTTGATCCTGCGGTGCATGCGCACCCTATTACCGTCGTCGCTGCTGAAGAGCCGGTATACGAGGTCGCCACTGTGTCGACCGCTTCCGAGGATGCGGGGGCAGTGCGCCCACGCTCGGGACCTGGTGGTGGAGTGTTGGTTCTTGCGGTGGCGGCTGTATTGGTGTTGGGGTTGGCGGTTTGGGTTAGTCGGACTATTTTTGTTGGGCAGTTTGAGGGGCCGGGGGCGGAGCCTGCTTCCGCGGTTGCTGGTTCTGCGGCGCTTGATTCTCCGGCGGCTCGTGCCGCGGCATCGGGTTCTTCGGTGGCTGCTGCTGCGCCGACGGCCATTTCCGACGCTGCGCTCCCTTCGACTGACGCCAATGATCGAGGTGTGTCGGAGCACCGTGGATCCGGTTTGACTGGTGGGAGCACTGGTGAAACTGGTGGCACGGGGGAAACCAGCGCCGGGGTAACGGGCGGCACGCATGAAACTGGCGCTGCCAGCGACACTCCGCATCGCGGGGGTGATTCTGAAGTCGCTGCAACCGAAGCTCATTCAACCAGGGCGACTGCTGCCCCCTCCCCCGCAGAACCTACGACCGGTGCGGATCTTGCGGCTCAGCAGCCCGAAATACTGGGCTCTGTCCTCCACCAACAGCTTCCAGACATCCCACGACCCATCCGGGAAAAGATCCGCGGCCACGTAAACGTCACGGTCCGGGTACTCGTGGACCCGACCGGTAATGTCGTCGGTGAGTTCCTCGAGAACGCCGGTCCCAGCCGCTACTTCGCTCGCCAAGCCGGCGACGCGGCGACCGAATGGAAATTCGTGCCCACAGATGCGCATGGACCTCGCGTTTGGATGCTGAGATTTGAGTTCACCCGCGCCGGGGCGACTGTGCGGGCTGTTGGCACGCAGTAACAGGGCACTTCCGAGCTCCCCATCGCGTGAGGTCCAACTCAAAGCGACTTCAATTCATGCACGCGGCCGACGGTGCTTACTCACGTACTCAGCCAGGGCCCTGTTCATACGCGTCTGCCACCCAGGTCCACCGGCTCGGAAAAATCCGACGATTTCGGGATCAAGCCGTACAGTTACGGGCTCCTTGCGGACTGCGCTTTTGGGCCGACCGCGCTTTACCGCTTCGCTGAAAGGACGCATTCGCCCAAAATCGCGCGCCGTAATTACTCGTGTATCGGAATCGGCCTCGATCCCCTCTTGGATACGCGCCTCCTCAGCGGGTGTATTCCGCCTGACCCTGCGCTTATTTGCGGCCTTGTGCTTCATAGCTTTCAATCTCACAGTTGGTGGCTCTGCGAAGGCTGATGATACGTGGCGTCTCTTCGCCCCTCATCGTGAAGACTACGGTGTAAAGCCGCCCCCTTCGCGACGCCACACCGATCCAGCGCTCTTCTCCATAATCCTCTCGGTCATCCACCTGCACCAACATAGAATCCCAATCCAGCTTTGCAGCGAAATCCAGTGAGAGACCGTGTTTAGCTCGATTTCGCCGGTCCTTGGCTTTGTCGAACTCTATCTGAGTCCCTTTATTGTACATACAAAAAGTGGCAGTGTCTAACGACAGCCACGCCTGCCGTGGCGCCAGCTTCGGGCTGCCGCAACAGCCGACTCAAACACAGTCAGGTCACCGTCCGATCTACCCGTTTTCCAGGCTTTGATGAAGCGCTCACCCATTTCCTTCAGAGCAGCTTTCGGGTCCCGGCAAATTCGAATTGTCACCTTCCTCATGGTGATCTCCAGTTCGCAATATCCGCGGGCAGAAGCTGGCTTCGTCTATTGAGATAACAGCAATCCCTCATGGTATTCAGATCCGAGAGGCTGCACCTGAGAGATTCAAGCTCCACCGTCGTCGTTGGGGATCGTGATTGCACGTGACGTTGGATAGTGCGAACCACATAAGCGCTCATCGATAACAACTCCGCCCTCGCACCCTCGCGTAACACATTGCCACTTCCCACCTCGAACTCGGGCCTGCGCTGCCAGCGGCGTTTTGGCATAAAAACATGGAGAAGTGTTTATTCGGAGCCGCGGAGATCTGAAGACGCTTTCTACCAGCATGCCGACCTATTTCAACCGACTCAAGTCGGCGATTAGATTCGTACTTGCTGGGGAGCAGTCCAGGATAATCAAGCAGACGCCAAACGGAACAACGACTGGCGGCGCCGATGTTAACAAACATCCAACGCGGTTTGAAACCATACCATTCGGAGCAATGACTCATATTTCTGAACGGGATGCTCGTCGTTCTGACATTCGATACGGAGATTCGCGTAAGGAGCATCCCGTGAATGTTGTATTTCTCTGTTCAAATCGGCGTCGGAGTTAAGCACCGTTCACTGACGGTGATTTCATCGTCGGGGGCCCCGCGTGTTTCGCGCAGTTCAACAGGTAGAGAGCATGGGGTGACCGCGAATCGCCGAGTCGTGGACCTTTTGCCCCGCCCAATCGGACGGCGCGGGCGACAACGGGAACTCGAAAGTGTTGGCCACAGACGGGCACTTGAAAGGCGCCCTATGGCGCAGATTCTGGCGCCCCCGGCCGGAGTTGAACCGACGACCTACCGCTTAGGAGGCGGTCGCTCTATCCACTGAGCTACGGGGGCGCAACGCTTAGCGAAGTGTACCGGCGCGCCGCCCGCCCCCACCATCCCTGGCGCGGGCGGAAGCGTAGTATGCAGGTGAGCACTCAGCTCGGGCTGGGCGCGTCGCACTTTCATGGCAGGAGACGTCCATGACCAGCTCCGTCAGCGTCGGGAAACCTGCGAACTTGCCGCTCGACATCCGTCGCGTGCCCATGTGGCAACCTCTCGAGTGGCTGAGCCGCGGCTGGCAGGATCTGAGACAGATCGGCCGGGCCGGCCTCGCTCACGGAGCGCTGATCGCCATTCTGGGAGCTGTTCTCCTGATGCTCGGTAGCACCCACCTGTACCTCACGGCAGCCGCCGTCACCGGCTATCTGCTCGTCGGGCCGGTGATGACCACCGGTCTGTGCGAGCTCGCGCGACGCCGCGCGGCTCACGAGCCGTTGGGTTTTGATGAGTCGCTGCAGGGACTGACACGCAACCCCGACGGCCTCATGCACTTCGGGGGCGTGCTGGCGCTCATCGCGCTCGCGTGGTTTGTCCTGTCCGCCTTCCTGCTGCAGTCGGTGCTCAATGCCTCGGTGCCGAGTCTCGCCGTCGCGCTATGGGGCGGATCGGCCCAGGTGGACGCGACACAGATCCTGGGCTACGTGGGATGCGGCGCCGTGCTGGCGGGCATTGTTTTTGTGATGTCGGTCGTGGCCGTGCCGCTGATCATCGACCGGCACGCCAGCGCGGCGGATGCGATCCGCGCGAGCTTGCGCGCCACTCTGCTCAACCTGCCGGCGATGCTCGTATGGGCCGTGCTCATCGTCGGACTCACGGCGTTGGGTTTCGTGACCCTCCTGGTGGGCATGGTGATTGTCGCGCCGCTGCTGGGCTATGCGACCTGGCATGCCTACCGGGACCTCATCGCTTAGGGGCCACGCAGGCCGTGGTAGCAGGGGGTTGGTGGAGCGGAAGGGGATCGAACCCTCGACCTTCGCATTGCGAACGCGACGCTCTCCCAGCTGAGCTACCGCCCCACGCAAGGCGCGCGATTCTAGCATCGCGTTCCGCCATGCGGCTATCATCGACGTCGGGAACCGCAGGAGTTCGCGGACCGGAGACCAGGCATGCTGGCCATGGGCGGGCGAGCGCCGGAGTTCACGCTGCCGGATCAGGACGAGCAGAGTGTGTCCCTGAGCACGCTGCTGCGCCACGGCCCGCTGATCCTTTATTTCTATCCTGCAGATTTCACTCCCGGGTGCACACGCGAGGCCTGCGTAATCCGTGATTTGACGGCCGAGATCCAGCAGGCGGGTCTCGACGTCGCCGGCGTGAGTCCACAGGCCCCTGCGAGCCATCGCGCGTTCCGCGAGAAGCACAAGCTGCAGTTCACACTGCTCTCCGACGTCGACAGGTTCGTGATCCGTATGTACGACGTGCTGGGGCCGCTCGGGTTCGGCGTGCGTCGCGCCACCTATCTCATCGACCAGGCGCGTTACATTCGCTCCGCGGTGCTCGCCGATTTCCGCATCAGTCAGCACGAGGATTTCATCCGCAGGGCCGTGGCGCTGAGTGCCGGTGGCGCGCGCCGCGCACCCACCACCTGAAGCGCTTCTCGGTCAGAGCCTGATTCGCACCAGGTGGGCACGCCCGAAACTCGGGACGCTGACCACGTATAAGACGTCAAACTCGCCCGGCGGAGCGGCGCCGACGTCCACGCCGTTCAGTTCACGAATCATCTGCGGCACCGTGGCCCCACTGCCGATGACCAGCACGGTGTCGCCCGCGTGCTCGCGTAACACGCGGGCCGCTGCGCTGCGTGCGTCGCCAGCGCTGAACAGCTGCGGCGCACGGTGCAGGCGTTGCGCCAGTGGCGCCGCGGTCTGCTGCGCGCGCCGGTCGTCGCTCACATAAATCGCCTCAAGCCCACCCTTGGCACTTGAGTCGCCGAACATCTGCGCCAGACGCTGCGCGCGCTGCTCGCCCTCGGGCGCAAGCGGAGGATCGTCGATGCTTCCAGGCTGCTTCTCCACCGGACGCACGAGCAATATCACGGTGGTGGTCGCACTGCGGTAAAACGTCACCGCAACGCCGCCGATGACCACAATGGCCAGCAGAGTCAGCCACAACGGCGCCAGAAAAGGGCGTCGGTGGCGCGTTATGGCAGGCGGGTCCATGTAGCAATCATATAGTGCCCGCGGATTTCGCAGCGGGTAGTGGGACCTCGCACCGCGAGCCACGTTGGCGAAAACCCGTTCATCATGACGCAACCCCTTGCCTGGGCTGAGCGTTTACGCACACGCGCCGCGTCTGTCCACATGGTTATGCACAAATTCTGTGGATAAGTCCCCACGGTGGCAACCGACACCGGCTTGTGTGAGACTGCGCGCCTTTCGCGTCGCGAGCCCACCCATGAAGAAGACAGGCAGCGAACAGAACACCCCGGCCGAGCCTCTCGAGCCAGCGCGGCTGCAGGCGGAAGTCGCCAAGCAGCGCGTGCGCATCGCGAAGGAAGAGCTGAAGCGCGCGCGCAAACGCCTGAAAGAGGCCAAGCGCGAAGCCAAGCGCGCGCGCAAGCATTCCGCGGCCGCCCGCAAGGTCTGGAAGCGGGCACGCCGAGCCCAGAAGGACGGCTCCGGGGCCAGGAAGGAAAGGAAAGGCGCGCCGGCCAGGCGCCGTGCCAAGCGCAGAGCGGCTGCGGTACCAGCAAAGCCGGTGCGCAACCCAAGGCATGCCGCCGCCGCACAGCGCACGGCCCGCAAGCGCACGGCCCGCCGACGAGCCCCGCAACGCGCCGCGACGGCACCGCGGGCCGCGGTGCGCCGCAGTGCGCCGCGCCGCGCCGTCGCGCCGGCCAAATCCACACGCACCCCGGCGGTGGTGTCATCGCCCGCGCCCACCGTGGCGCCGGCGGAACAAGCCGCGCCTCCGGCGGTTAGGCCCACCAACCAAGCAGCCTGAGCGCCAGGGAATTGCCTCATGCAAGATGAGCACGTTTTACCTCCCGGTTCATCACCGTCCAGCTCACGGATGCTCGCGGGGTACCTCACCGACATCGAGCAGCTGCTCGATGAGCAGCACCGCGACGCGGCGCTGCGCGAAGCCTTCGATCTGCCGCGCATCGCGGTCGCGCTCACCGACCCGCAGCTGCGCTGTTCCGGCGAGCAGATGAAGACCTGGTGCGAGCAATGGATCGGGCCGGCGGGCGCCGGACGCCGCGCTCCCGCCCTGGATTACGAGCGCGTCGGTCGCACCGTCAGCGAGCGAGTCACGCAGCAAGGCGCTGCCGGTGCTGAATCGGTGCCCACGCGTGCGCTGCGCCGGCTGCGACTGCGCCGTTACCTGCGCACGCCCTCGCGTGCTTTTCCCGCGCGACACAGCGACGACCTGCCCCCTCAGGAGACCGAAGCGGTCGAGACGTGCACGGCGCTCGTTGAAGCCGTACGCCGCTGGTACGCCCGCAGCGCTTGTCACGACACCACCGTGCAGACCAATCTCGCGCGGCTTGCCGTTCTGCGCTAGGTTCCCCGCAAAGCCGCGGAAACGACGCACCCCCGCGCCCGCAACGGCGCGCCCCCGCGCGAATTCGTGTCTGCGACTTCGCTTCCTGAACGAGCATTCAACGCTGTCATGATGACGCCCGTATCCGCCTTTCCGGCCTATCTACTTGTTTAGACTGATTTTACCAGGGCAATGCGCTTGTCTTGCGTCTCTTTCGGGGTTGATGGAATATAGTCGTGTCGGGGGGAATATAAATATTGAGTGTGCGTTCAATCCTCCACTCAAGCACCATGCGCAAGGTCTCGGCGGTGGAGCGCGGCGCGCGTCCGCCGCTGCGCGTCGGCGTGATCCTCGCGCACCACTTCACCCTATCGGCGTTTGCGGTCTTCATCGACCACCTGCGGCTAGCGGCCGACGAAGGCGACCGCAGCCGGCCGCTGCACGTGCAGTGGTCGATCATGGCCAGCCGCCCGGAGTCGGTGCCGGCGAGCTGCGGCGTACTCCTCGAGCCCACGAGTGCGCTGCTGTCCCCGCAGCTGCTCGACTACCTGGTGGTAATCGGCGGGATCCTGCACGCCGGGCCGCAGATCGACGAGGCGACCGCGCGCTACCTGCGCGAGGTGAGTGCGACGCAGGTGCCGCTGATCGGCATCTGTACGGGCAGCTTCATCCTGTGCCGCGCCGGGCTGATGAAGGGTCGGCGCTCCTGCGTCAGCTGGTATCACTACCAGGATTTCATCGAAGCCTTTCCGAACCAGGAAGTCATCGCCGACCGTCTATTCCTGGCCGACGGCCCGCGCATCACCTGCGCCGGCGGTGCCGGAGCTGCGGCGCTGGCAACCTACCTGATCGAGCAGCATCTCGGGCGCGCGGTCGCACAGAAAGCGAGCCAGGTGCTGCTGTTCGACCGGCCGCGCTCGGGCAGCGATTCCCAGCCGCACCCGCCGCTCTCCGAAACCGTGTCCGAGCCGCGTGTGCGGCGCGCGCTGCTGCTCATGGAGCAGAACCTCGCGCGCCCCATCGCGGTCGCCGCCTTGGCGGCGGAGCTCGGCCTGTCGGCACGTCAGCTCGAGCGCTTGTGCCAGCAGCACGTCGGCATGGGGCCGGCCTCGCTGTACCGCCAGCTGCGCATGCGCTACGCCAACTGGCTGATCGAGAATACCGACCGCTCGGTCACCGATATCGCCAACGAGGCGGGCTTCGCGGACTGTGCGCACTTTTCCCGCCAGTTCAAGGACGTCTACGGCCTGTCGCCTTCGACACGGCGCCTGCAGCCGCAGCGTGCCGTCAACGGCAATGCCGCGCGGGCACGGGTTTTCGAGTAGCTGCAGGGGCGCGCTCGCGCCCTCGGCCCTCGGGTTTCTAAAGGGATCAAGCAATGAATTCGAAGATCTCATATGCGGTAGCGGCCATCCTGGGAGGCTCGTCCTCTGTAGCGTACGCGGCCGAGCCGGCGGCCGGCGGTGCCGAAGCGGGTACCGGAGCGCTCGAAGAGATCACCGTCACCGCGCAGCGCCGCACGCAGAACATACAGGACGTGCCGATCTCGATGCAGGCGTTGACCGAACAGACGCTGCAGCAACTCAACGTCTCGACACTCGACGACTACATCAAGTATCTGCCGAACGTTACGACGGCGAACAACGGACCGGGCCAGAACGAGGTATTCATGCGGGGCTTAAGCGCCGGCTCACAGCCGAGCCAGGGCAGCGCTTCGACGGGCTTGTGGCCCAACGTCGCAATTTACCTGGATAACCAATCCGGTCAGCTCCCGAATCGCAACCTGGACATCTACGCCGCCGACCTGAATCGCATCGAGGTCCTGGAAGGCCCGCAAGGCACTCTCTACGGGGCGGGAGCCGAAGCGGGTGTCATTCGCTACATCACGAATGAGCCCAAGCTCGACAAGGTCGAGGCAAACGTCAAGGCCGGATACAGCGCAACCGCGCACGGCGATCCCAATGCTGACGTAACCGCCATGTTGAATCTGCCGATCATCGAGAACGTTCTCGGTTTTCGCGGCGTCATCTACAACGATTCCCGCGGCGGCTACATCGACAACGTGCCGGCCACGTTTGCCCGCAGGAACACGGATGTCGGCATTCACTATGCCAACTTCCCAGCCTATGCCAACGGCGCTTGCCCTGATGGACAGCCCAACGTGGGTTTTTGCGTTCCGCCCGGCAGTCCGACCGTCAGCAACTCCCAGATTGCCAGCCGCGCCATCAACCCGGTGACCTACAAGGGGGCCCGCGCCGAGGTCAAATGGCAGATCAACGATGACTGGGATGCACTCATCACACAGTCATACCAGAAGATGGACTCGAAGGGCGTCTTCTACCAGCAGCCCAATGCTTCCGACGGGACGCCGCTGAAGCCGCTCGAAGTCACCCTGTTCAACAACTCGTTCGACAACGACAAGTTTGAGAGCACTGCCTGGACCATCAACGGGAAATTCTCCTTCCTCAAAGCGGTCTACACCGGCGGCTACCTGGTGCGTAACGTCGACCAGGTGGGTGACTACACCAACTATGCGCGCGGCGTGTATGCCGATTACTATCAGTGCTACGGGCCGGGCGGAAATGGCAACAACGCGACGGGTGTCTGCTTCTCGCCGAGCGCCACGTGGTTCTCCAACGAGCGCAATACCCACCAGCAGCACGAATTCCGCCTGAGCACGCCGGACGAGCAGCGGTTTCGGGCCATCGCGGGTGTCTTCTGGGAAGACAACAAGCTGTACGATCAGTCCGGCTGGAGGTACAAGAACGTGCCGTCCTGCACGAGCAACGATGCGGCCGGAACCGGCGGCAACTCCGGTTGCTTCTCCAACATCGGCACAGCGCCGGGCTCCAGCGTCGTCAACCCGGGCGTTAAACCGGACACCCTGTCCTTCTACCAGGACACCGTCCGCGAAACCAAGCAGCTGGCGTTCTTTGCCTCCGTTGATTTCGACATCATTCCCAAAGTGCTCACGGTGACAGGGGGTACGCGTCACTTCCGGTTCCAGAACTCATCGGCCGGCAGTGTCTCCGGCAGCTTCGGTTGTTTCGAGCAGGGTGTTCCGGACGGCGGTTGTCTCGCCGAAAACTTCAACCTGAACCAGGCGAACCTGCGTGACACCGAGTCCGGCTTCAAGAGCCGCGGCAACATCACGTGGCACGTCACACCGGATACGATGGTGTACTACACGTTCTCGCAGGGTTTCCGCCCCGGCGGATTCAACCAGAACGGCGGCGCTGCACACGCCACCGGGCCTGATGGCGTGGCCCAGTACCTCCTTCCCAGCTCCTATCAATCCGACAAGCTGACCAACAACGAGATCGGGTGGAAAACCGAGTTCCTGGGGCACCGGCTGCAGTGGAACGGCGCCATCTACAAAGAGACCTGGGACAATGTCCAGGTGGCCTTCTTCAACCCCGGCCTGGTGGGCAATCTTTTCTACAACACCAACGGCCAGAATTTCGACATCAAGGGAATCGAGACGTCGGTCGTTGCGCGGGTCGTTCCCGGCCTGACATTGCAGGCCGCCGGTTCCTGGAATCGCAGCCGGCAGACCAACTCGCCTGACCTGATCAACAACAATCCGGACAGCGCCGGCTACGGCAAGCCCATTACCCTGAACTGTAATGCCGATCCCTGCACGCCTGTAACCAACCCCTACGGCCCGATCGGCTCGCCGAGTGCGAACTCGCCGCCGCTCCAGTTCAGCCTGCGCGTGCGGTACGAGTGGGAATTCGCGGGGTATATGCCGTTCGTGCAGGCGGGTGCGACGCACAGCGGGCATTCATTTACGCAGGCAGGCTCGAACCCGACCATTGCGGATAATGCGGGGGCGATTACCACCGGCCGGTTGCGGTTTGAGAATCCGGCTTACACCACGTTTGATGCGTCGATAGGCGTGTCCAAGGACGCCTGGTGGGTCACTGCGTTTGGAGAGAACCTGGCAAACTCGAACAAGAGCGTATTCGTCAGCACTGACCAGTTCATCGTAGCGCAAACGCCTTTGCGGCCGCGGATACTGGGCGTCCAATTTGGGTACAAGTTCTTCTGAGCGTCAGGGTCGGAGCCAGACGCCTGCCGGTGGGGCCGCGCCTTTGCGCCGGTGGGCGAGCGAGTGCTTGGGCGCGGTGAGCGTGCGAGCGCGGGGGCGTGTACGCTTCGCCTGTGAGCATGCCAGCTAAATCTTCGGTCGAACTTGCGGTGGCCCGAATACGCGCGCTCGTTCAGGAGCGCCGGTTCGCAGACGCCCTGCGTACCGTTGATTCGCTACTCGTCACGGTGCCCGAGAACCGCGACGCTCTCTACCTACGCGCTCACTCGCACCGAATGCTGGGCGACATTCCCGTGGCCCTTGCAACGCTTTCCACGCTGGAAGAACTGCACCCCCGATTCAGCCGTCTATTCCAGGAGCGCGGCCAGTGCTATGTCGCACTGAAGCAGGCACCTAAGGCCATCGAAGCCTTTCTTCGCGCCGTGAATATTAATCCGGCACTTCCCGCTAGTTGGAGCATGCTGGAAGGGTTGTTCCGCATGACCCGGCAGGCCGAGAACGCCGCGGAAGCGGCCGCGCACGTCGCGACGCTGAAGAAGCTCCCTTCCGATGTCGTTACCGCAACCGCCCTATTCTCCGATGGCGAACTTGCTGAGGCCGAGCAGATCACCCGCGCCTTCCTGCTCCAGCACGGGCATCACATTGAGGCAATGCGGCTGTTGGCGCGAATTGGTATCGAGCGAGACGTGCTCGACGACGCACAACTATTACTGGAAGCGGTTCTGGACCTCGCGCCCGAGTACCAGGCTGCCCGGTTCGACTACGCTCAGGTCCTGAGCAAGCGCCACATGCATCAACGCGCACAAGAGGAGGTGTTGAAGTTGCTGTCTGTCGATCCCGCCCACCGAAATTATCGCATGCTTCACGCGCTGACATGCGTGGGTCTGGGTCAGCAGGAGCGCGCTGTTGAGCTTTACAAGGACCTGTTGACAGGCGCCACGCAGCCGGCAGATTTACACCTGTCGATCGCTCATTCTCTGAAGACTCTTGGGCACCGTGATGAAGCCGTCACTGAATATCGCGCCGCAGCCGCCGCGCGACCTGGGTACGGTGATGTCTACTGGAGTCTTGCTAACCTGAAAACGTATCGGTTTCAGGACTCCGAACTGACGCAGATGTATGCCGCGGAGTCATCTCCATCGACTGCGCCGGTGGATCGCTACCATCTGTGCTTTGCACTGGGCAAAGCGCTGGAGGATCAGAAGCAATTTGGGGAGTCTTTCCAGTTCTACGCGCGTGGTAATGCGCTCAAACACGCCGAAACTCGTTATCAGCCGGAGATGATTGAGGCCAACACTCGGCAGCAGATCGAGGTTTGCACTCCCCAGTTGTTTGCGCGTGGAAACAGCGGCATTCAGGCCGCGGACCCCATTTTCATCGTCGGCCTTCCCCGCTCCGGCTCGACCTTGCTGGAGCAGATCCTGGCGTCGCACTCCGCGGTGGAAGGCACGCAGGAGCTCGCCGATATTCCGCGTATTGCAGCCGATCTCAAGGGCCGCGACTCCGACCGTCCGCTTTATCCGGGCGTATTGGCAAAAATGGGGGCCGATGATTTTCGCCGCCTGGGCGCGAAATACCTGAAGGACACGCACGTGTACCGCACTGGCAAGGCGCATTTCATTGACAAGATGCCCAATAACTTCCGGCACATTGGGTTGATTCAACTGCTGCTACCCAACGCCAGGATCATCGATGCACGCCGCGAGCCCATGGCATGTTGTTTCGGCAACCTCAAGCAGTTGTTTGCCCAGGGGCAGGAATTCACCTACAGCGTCGAGGATATTGCACGGTACTACCGGACTTATCTGGATCTCATGCGACATTGGGATGCCGTATTGCCGGGGCGCGTGCTGCGCGTGCATCACGAAGATGTGGTGGACGATTTGGAGGGGTCCGTGCGACGGATCCTCGATTTCTGCGACTTGGAGTTTGAGGTGGGGTGCGTGGAGTTTCACAAGACCTCGCGGAGTATCCGGACCGCCAGTTCGGAGCAGGTGCGCCAGCCCATCTACCGCGAGGGGTTGGACCAGTGGCGGAATTTTGAGCCGTGGTTGAGCGCGTTGCGGGAGGCGTTGGGGGATGCGGTTACGCGGTACCGCGAGTAGGCGTCAGGTGTGCAGCAGCACAGCCGCGTCAGCGGTCCACGTAACGTACACCTCGTCGCTCCAATCAATCGTCCACTCCGACGTGCGCCGCTCGTTTTGCGCAAACACAGTGACGACTTTGCCCGTGGCGGTTTTGATCTGATACGTCGACCGGTTGCCCAGGTACCCCAACTCCCACACCATTCCCTTCAGTTGGTTGACCCGCCCCGCGGGGCTCGGCTGCTTGCTCAGCCGGATTTTCTCTGGCCGTAACGCCACCCACACCTTTTGCCCAGGCGTGAAAGGGCCCACATCGTCCACGACCAGATCACAGCCCGTCTCCGAGCAATTCACTGTGATCAAACCGGGCTCGCACGTGGACACGGTCCCTTCAAAAAGGTTGGTTGTACCCACAAAGTCCGCCACAAACCGACTTTGCGGAAACTCGTAGATTTCCGACGGCGTGCCCACCTGCACCACTTTTCCGCGATCCATGACGGCGATTCGGGTAGCGAGTGCCATCGCCTCATCCTGGTCGTGCGTTACGACGATGAATGTGATGCCTAACTGGTGCTGAAGATCCATGAGCTCAAACTGCGTTTTCTCACGAAGCTTCTTGTCGAGTGCCGACAACGGCTCGTCGAGCAATAGCACCTTTGGCCGTCGGATCAG
>Ga0137412_10001915_pt1 | contig 16341 bp, 15 predicted proteins | sample CZODoug2_1_16fun_FD_122160 | JGI IMG/M metagenome (GOLD analysis project Ga0137412, IMG submission 122160) | Vadose zone soil fungal communities from Angelo Coast Range Reserve, California, USA - CZODoug2_1_16fungal (Hybrid Assembly) | ecosystem: Environmental > Terrestrial > Soil > Vadose zone...
ATGCAGGTGGACGCCTAAAATTATGAATGACATCACAGCTCGTGCCTTGGTCACCGGTGGCAGCGGCGGCATCGGCGGCGCCATTTGCCGAGCCTTGAGCGCCCAGGGCCACTATGTCTACGTGCACGCGCATCGGGGTATGGCCGCCGCCCAATCCGTGGCCGCCGGCATCATCGACGCGGGCGGACAAGCCTGCGCCATTCAATTTGATCTGACCGACGCAGAATCGACGCGCACGATGATCGACAAGATTCTCGAGGAGGGACCCATCCAGATCCTGGTCAACAATGCCGGTGTGCATGACGATGCGATATTTCCCGGCATGAGCCCGGAGCAATGGCATCGCGTCATCGACGTGTCGATCAATGGATTTTATAACGTCACGCAGCCGCTGGTGCTGCCGATGATCCGCACGCGCTGGGGCCGCATCATCAGCATCTCATCGGTCACGGCGCTTCTGGGCAATCGCGGCCAGGTTAACTACGCAGCCGCCAAGGGAGCGCTCAACGCGGCCACCAAGGCGCTCAGCCTCGAGGTGGCGAGCCGGGGCATCACCGTCAACGCCGTTGCGCCCGGCATTATTTCCACCGACATGAGCAAGCCCGCCTTCGACGAGGAGGCCATCAGCAGCCTGGTTCCGATGAAGCGCGCCGGCTCGCCCGACGAGGTGGCCAGCTTGGTGGCCTTTCTCGCGTCGCCTCAGGCGGGCTACATTACGGGCCAGGTGATTTCCATCAATGGCGGAATGATCTGATTTGAATATTCCCGGCTTTGCCGCCGCCACCGGCGCTGCGCTACTTCATGCCCCGTGCCGGATTGAAACTTCAGGCGTAGGCATCGAGCAGCCCGCTCGCGGCCCGTGAGGTCGCGCTCGGTGTTTGCACCGAGGCGCTGGATTCGCCGCGGATCGCCGGCGTTCCCTCGTACCCATGGGACTGCGGCGATCGCTCTTGGAACGAGCGCTGCGAAATATCGACACTCACCTGCCCAAAACCCTGGGCGCCCAGCATCTCTCGCAGTTTCGGCGAACTCGATTCCAAGGCATCGCGCGTTACGGCGCTGTGGCTGGTAAACCAGACTTGCGCATGCCCCCCCTGCAGCGCGATGCGCACTTCAATGGGTCCGAGCGCCGGCGGATTGACCTGCAATTTAGCGCTGGTCAGATTGCTGTCCATCATCAGTGACACTCGGTCGGCGACGCCCTGCCCGAACTCCGCCGTGTCCACGCCCGCTGAAACCTTCAATGTGGGCGGCGGCGATGCATCGGTCGCAGCGCTCGACGTCAGCAATTGTGCGGCCCCGGCTGTGCCGTCATTCGAGATACCGGTTAGAGAAGAATCGGGACCGCTGCCGTGCGAGTGCTTATCCGCGGCCCCGGCGCCGGCGGAAGCGGAGACCGCTTGGGCAATGGATAACGCGGTTGCGGCCCGCACCGCCGCCGCCATCGTTGCCGATGAGTGCGTTGCCGCTGCCGCAACTGCGGGCGCCGGCTCGGCACCGGACTTTGAGACCCCTTGAGGCGCGGCGCCCGTATCAGGAGTCGCCAAGTCATTTGCCGGCGGCGCGGACTGCGTTGTGGGCGCGCTCGTGCCCTGTGCCAGTGCCGCCGCCATGAGGGCCTGCGCTGCGGCACCGGTATCGGCCGGTGACGAGCCGTCGTTAGGCGTCGCGCCGGCGGGTGCCGCCGCTGCGCTGCCGTCGATCGAGGTTGGAGCCGACGTCGCTGCGGCAATGCTCGCCTTGCGCGCGGTGGCGTCAATGGGCGAGGCGCCGTCAGTGGGCTTGGCAGCACGCGCGCCTGACGCGGCAGGAACGCGCGCCGCAGGCGCGGGCGCACCGGCGGCGCTGCCTGATAAGGCCGTCGAAACTGCAGCGGCCACGGGTCCGGCCGCATCCGGCGCCATTACGGAGAACCCCGGCGGCATGCTTGGAGCGCCGGCGGCCGGGCTGCCGGCGCCATGTATCAAGTCATCACTGGCTGCCGTGACGCTCGCCGGTGGCGGCGCCATGCCGGCCGGCAGAGCCGTACCAGCCGCCGGCGTCGAGTCGGCGGCCACGGGCTGACCCTTGGCAGCCGCGCCGGGCGTGCCCGGTGCCGTGCCGGGCGCCGCTAACGTACCCGCGCTTGCTTGGTTCGCGGGCGCAGCGTCGGTCCTTGCCGGCGGTGGGGGCGTGACGGCGGGCGGCGGCTGATTGCCGGACGGCGGCAATTGCCCGCCGCTTGAATCGGCATCGTGCGGCTTGCTCGTCGTGTTCTTGCGGGCAGGCTTGCCGCCTGCATCGTTCAGGGCACCGGCGAAATCCCGGCTGTTGGCGTGGGACGCCTGGGAACCTGCCGAGGCCGGCGCGTTAAGTTGTATGGCGCCGTTGCTGCGCTGTGACTGAGAAACCGGTGGAGTTGCATTCATACCGGTGAAATTGCAAGCGACGTGCCAAAGGGATGAGATAGCGCATCTGGCTATTCTAAAGCATGCCTCAGTTCCGTCAGGTCCGTTAAAAAGTCAGCTTTACTTTGGCCGTCTATAGCTGTCACACCGATCAGCGTGGTCCGCGTTCGCGCCTTCTGCGTCGACTCTATCGATGTGCGTTGAAGCCCGGGCCGTGAAGAACTTGGCCCGGCAGCGCGCCGGTCATGCGACCCATGTCTATGACCGGTATGCCGTTGACCAATACGTACTTCATGCCGATCGATAGCTGATTCGGATCCTCGAAAGTGGCGACCTCGTGGATCTTATCCGCATCGAACACCACCAGGTCGGCCCACATCCCCAATTTCAATACGCCGCGATCGATCAGGTGCTCGCGCTGCGCCGGCAGTGCGGAGAACTTGCGGATCGCATCGCTCAAGGTCAAGGCATGCTCATCCCGCACATACTTGTGCAGAATGCGCGGAAAGGCGCCGTAGGCTCGAGGGTGAGGATGTTCCGTCGCCAGGAGGCCTTCGAGCGACGCGCCGGCGGCGTCGTTGTCCACGGAGACCCAGGGCTGCTGCAAGATCAGCCGCACGTCGGGTTCGTCCATGCCGAAAACGGCCACGCTGGTCCCTGCCAGATCCTTGATCAGAAAATCGCAGATCGCATCGATGGGATCCTCATGCCACTCCTGCGCGATCTCGCTGACGCGCTTGCCCTGATACTTGACCAATTCCTTGTTCACGACAGCGGTGATGAGAATGTCCTGCGGTCCTTTGATCTCCAGCCACTCGTTGTCCCATTCCATGCTGGGCGTCAGCATGTCCTTGTGGATGCGCGCGCGCATTGCAGGGTCCTTCAGGCGCGCAATCAAAGCATCGCTCCCGCCGTCATGCGCCCACGGCGGAATGAACGCGGAGAACGAGTTTTCCCAGGCCGTGTATGCGTAGGTATCCGCGGCCACATCGACACCGCGTGCGCGCGCCGCCTCAATGCTGCGAATGACCAGCGGCGCCCTGCCCCAATTGCGCCGGCCCGATACCTTCAAGTGAAATATCTCGACCGGTATATGCGCTTCGGCGCCGATGCGAAAAGTCTCCTCCAACGCTGCCATCTCCGCATCGCCCTCGCTGCGCATGTGCGTCGCGTACACCCCGCCATACTGCGAAGCGGTGGTTGCCAGGGCTACAAGCTCGTCGGTGTGCGCGTACGGCGCCGGCGGGTATTGCAGCGAAGTCGACAATCCGAGCGCGCCCTGCTGCATCGCCTCCGCAACCACGGACTGCATTCGTTTCAGCTCATCCGCAGACGGTGCTCGATCGTCGTATCCTATGATCATCTCGCGCACCGTCGTGGCGCCGATGTAGTGGCCCATGTTGATGCCGATGCCCTGCTTTTGCACACGCGCAAAGTATTGCTGGAACGTTCGCCAGTCCGGCTTGATCTCGTAATGATGAAATTGCGGCTGCCCTTCTTTGATGATGGCATCGTTCATCGGCGCAACTGAATTGCCCTCGCCGGTAATTTCCGTGGTGATGCCCTGGAATATTTTCGACGGCAGGCGCGGATCGACCAGCACGGTGAGTTCCGATTGGCCCAGCATGTCGATGAAGCCCGGCGCCACGATCATTCCGTGCGCATCGATGGTTCGCTTGCGGGAAGCGTGCGACAAGTTGCCGATGGCCGCGATGCGCCCCGCCATGATGGCCACATCGCCCGCATACCAGGGCGAACCCGTGCCGTCGATGATATGGCCGTTGGCGATGACCAGATCGTACTCCCCGCCGGCCGCGTAGCTCGAGGGTACCCAGGCGCCGGCCGCCATGAGCGCAGCCGCGGTCGCGCGGAAAACCGTTCTGACGATGTGCATGGCTTAAAGGGCTTACTTCAGATATTTGTCAAACCAGGCGAGAGTACGCTGCTGCGCATCGGCAAGATGCTCCGGATCCCGCAGCCCATGCCCCTCGCCGGGGTAGATCATGATGGATGTCGGCACGTCCATCGCCTTCATGGCATGCCAGAATTCCTGCGTTTGTGGTGCCGGACATTCGATGTCGCGTTCCCCGACGTAGGCGAATGTGGGCGTTTTCACATTGTGCATGTAGTTGATGGCGGATGACGCGGCATAGATGGCAGGATCGTCATATGCTGATTTGCCGAAGTACGGAATCATCCACGCATCGATGCCGTTCTCGCCATAGTAGGACAGCCAATCGCTGATACCGGCGACAGCAACAGCGGCTTTGAAGCGGCTGGTTTGAGTCACGGCCCACATGCTCATGAAGCCGCCGTAGCTTCCGCCCGTCAACCCCAAGCGCTCCGTATCGATGGGTGCCACCTTCGCGGCGGCGTCAATGCCGGCAAGAATGTCGCGCAAATCGCCATGCCCGAAATCGCGGACATTCGCCTGGGTGAAGCGCTCGCCCTGACCGTAGCTGCCGCGCGGGTTCGGGCGAAACAAGGCGTAGCCGTGTTGCAGCAGTGCGCTGACGGTCCCTGGGCCTGCAAAGCCGGGCGTGACGGCCGCCGCGGGGCCGCCATGAACGATGGTGATCATGGGCATATCGCCCACGGCATGCAGCGGCAGCAGCAGCCAGCCCTGCACATCGAATCCATCGTTTTTCCACCAAACGCTTTGCACGCGCGCCGGCAAGCTCAAGCCCGCGTTGAGCGAGGTCAGATTCCGCCAATGACCGATGGCGCCGATCTCGATCTCCGGCGGTTGGGTGAATGATTCGTGCGCATCGGCGGTCACTCCCGAGGGGCACGCGGTTGAAATTCCGCCGGCGCGATCGCCGAATGATTCCTCGCCGCTCCACACAACGCGGGCGGGCCCGATCTTGAACCCCGAAGCAGTTGGAGCTCCCAAATCCGCGAATTGAGTTTTGTCGCCGGCCAGAAGCTCTGCCTGCAAGTGGCCGTCGCATCGCCAGGCGATCGCCGTGGCCGAGGTGTGCGCATCGGGTGTCAGATTGCTCACAGGGCCGCCGTCCAAGCGCAGCGCATACACATCGCCGCCCGTCGAACCGAAGTCGCTCATGATTCCGGCAATGAAGGCAACTGTTGATCCATCCCGCGACACCTTCGGCATCGCGAGCTGCTGGCGATCATCGCTCGGAGCATAGATGACGCGGGCACCAGAACCGCTTTCGAAAAAGGCGTAGAGCTTGGCGGTCCACCAGTTGTTATCACCGTCGCCGGGAGCCGCCGTTGCAACGAAGCCATTGCCACCGGCCCGCCAGTCGTACTCATAGACAAACAAATCGGGAGGCGAGACCCAGTGCAATGCACCGTTCTGGAGTATGGCGATTCGCTGTTCCGGCGGAGCGGCGTCCAAATCACCGGCAATCGGCACGCCGGCCTGGGTTGCACCGACCTCCTTGTTTGCGTTTTCAATGGCCAGCATGCTTAAGCGCCCATCCGGCATGAAACGCAAATGTTCGATCGTCCCGCTGAATTCGAGCAGCTTGACCGGTGTGCGGCCGTCAGAGCCAACCGCGTACACGGAGCGTGCGTGGGTGCCGGGCGCGCGCAGGGTGAATGCCAGGCGTTTGCCGTCAGCACTCCAAGTCGGCGAAGCCGGCCAACACTGCGGTACACGGCCACAGGGCATCGCGACGCTGACCGCAGCACCGGATCGGGCCTGTCTGATCACCAGATCGCGAACCGTCGGCGCCCCGCCGCTCTTGGATGAATCGCCTTCGACCGAGGCAACGAATTCTCCATTCGGCGAAATCTCAACATCGAGATAGCGATGCACCAGACGCTCGGGGGCCGGTGATTCTGCCGCCGCAACACTCTGCCCGATGCCGATGCAAAGCATCGCAACTCCCAGTACCTGCCTCATCTCAGTTCTCCTTCCCATTGATGCTCCGGTTAATTTCCGCGATTGAATTTCAGTACGAGAGTCGCACACCCCAATAAGCCCGCGCCCTCGATTCGAGCCAGCCAGCGGTTCATGTTGCCGGTCACGCCAAATCTAGCCGTGGCGCGCAGCGCACGATGCGCGAGCCACCCATATCCCGTCAAAATACAAAACTCCGGCACCATGGACGTCGCCGCCAAAATCAACATTTGCGGCACCACCGGAACTTGCGGATCTATGAACTGCGGCAATAGCGCTAAAAAGAACAGCAGCGCTTTGGGATTCGCCAATTGCAGAGTGAGCGCTCCCAGATACACACCGCGTAAATCGCCTTCGTTGGCCGCGCCCTCCCCGCCCAATGCAACCGAGTGCAGCGAGTTGGCCGAGCGCAGCGCCTTGACCCCCAAGTAGATCAGGTAGGCCGCACCAACCCATTTGGCAACGGCAAAGAACTGCGCGCTGGCGGCAATGATGGCGCCCAAGCTGGTTGCCGACAACCCAAAGTAGATGCCGTTGGCGCTTAAGATGCCGGCAGCCGCCGGCAATGTGCGGCGCAAAGCGCCGCGCACGCCTTGCGACACCACGTAGAACACCGCAGGACCGGGCGACAGCGACAGCGCGGTCTCCATCACGAGAAATAACAGCCACGTCTTGAATGACATCAAGGAGCCTGTCTGCTTATTTCGCGTGAGCCGCGTTTGCTTGCGGCAGCTTCATGCCAAGCCGGTCGAATAGAAACGCATACGCGACGGCTTGCTGGTTTACGCGAATCGATGCAACTCCGAAGCTGATGAAGCAGATCGAATAGAGCAGAATGGACCGGCGTAGCGTTTGTATTTTCATGGCGCATGATGATCTACCGGCGTCGCGATCATGGCAAGCCGCCGCGGGATGAATTGAAAACTGAATTATTCACGGAGGTGCGCCGATGACGGCCGGGGGCTACGAAGCGGCTGTTCTTCCGGCCGGTGTGCGGTCGCGCATGGTCGAGTCCGTCACCGGACTGAATATGCACGTGCTCGAGGCCGGATTCGAAGTGGAGAATCGGCCGTGCGTCGTGCTGCTGCACGGCTTTCCGGAACTGGCCTACAGCTGGCGCAAAGTGATGCCGGCACTTGCGGCCGCAGGTTTTCATGTCGTAGCACCCGATCAGAGAGGCTACGGACGCACCTCGGGGTCGGATGACCGGTATGACGGCGATCTCGCCTCATTCCATCTCCTCAATTTGGTGGAAGACACGCTGGGATTGCTGGCTGCGCTGAAGGTTGGGTGCGTCGCAGCGGTAGTGGGGCATGATTTCGGATCGCCGGTCGCTGCTTGGTGCGCGCTCACGCGCCCCGACGTGTTTCAGTCCGTGGTATTGCTCAGCGCCCCGTTCAGCGGCGCGCCGCGGCCGCGAACGTCCGCCACGCGATCGCCGCCGGCCGGTATCGCAGATTCCCTGGCGGCGCTGCATCCGCCGCGCAAACACTATCAGTGGTACTACTCGACCAGGGCGGCCAACGGCAATATGCACGACTGTCCGCAAGGCATTCACGCGTTTCTGCGAGCCTACTATCACTACAAAAGTGCCGACTGGCGGCAGAACACTCCCTATCCGTTGAAATCATGGGCGGCGGACGAATTGGCGAAGATGCCGAAGTACTACATCATGGATTGGAATATGGGGATGGCCGAGACAGTGGCGGAGCAGGCGCCGACGCCTGCCGAAATATCCGCATGCGCCTGGCTGCCCGATGATGAGCTGCGGATTTACAGCGAGGAATTCGCGCGCACGTCATTCCAGGGAGGGCTGCAATGGTACCGCAACGCGATCGACCCGCACGCCGTCGCGCGGCTGCAGGCTTTTTCGGGCCGCAGCATCGATGTGCCGTGCTGCTTCATCGCCGGGAAAAGCGATTGGGGCACGTATCAAAGTCCCGGCGCGTTGGATGCGATGGCCTCATCCGCATGCACCCGGTTTCGCGGCATTCACCTCATCGAGGGCGCCGGCCACTGGGTGCAGCAGGAGCAACCGACTGCAGTGAGTCAATTGTTGATCGAGTTTCTGAAGCACGAAACCTAGCGCTCAGACAATTACAGATCAAATCGACTTAACTTCGCCCCCGTCCATGCGAAGCGTGGAACCGGTCATCCAGCGGGCACCCGTCGATCGCACGCGAGGCCGATCGCGTCGATGGTGCAGTATGGCCATCTGTGGCAATCGGGCGAAACAGATTGCCCACCGACATCGGTTAAAGGAGTCGCGCAAACCGCTTGGTGTCGCTCTATCCGATGCGCTGAACTCCGGCCACCTTGGCGAAGTCGCGATCAAACGTAGCAAGCGGTATGTGCCCTGCTTTTTTGGCAATCTCCAGTACTAAACAGTCAGAGAAATCTACTTTAGGATGTTTTTGGAAGTGAGTCAGCGCTGCACTTACGACGTCGGCGTCTTGCAACGTCAGCTCTTGGTGGTTCAAAAGCATATCGACAGCGGTTGCGATCTGTTCGCGGGACAGGTCATAAATCGAATCCAGCACCCAAATCGTTTCAGCCAATACTAAATTGGAAATCCACGCGCCTTTGGCGACGAATCCTTCAGCGGTGCGGACTTGCGCAGCATCGTCGCGGGCAATCAAGCGGACCAGGACGTTGGCATCAACGGCCAGCATGCCGCTGTCGTATGTATTTGCGAATGCCGGCTTTTACGTCGGGCGGGCCCTTAGTTTTTGGACCTTTGGGGAAAAGCGCCTGATGAATTTCGGTAGAGCTGAAACTGCCGGCGCGCCTCACGACGACGTTGCCGCATTCGTCGTACCACTCGAGTATGGATCCTGGGCCAATGCCGAGCTTCTTGCGCACTTCGGCGGGAACGGATATTTGTCCTTGCGCGGTAACCTTGGATTTGGCGATTGGCATGGGTGCACATTACCCCGGTAATGGCATACATGTCAAGATCGGGTTCATAGCTTGCCGTGCGACCGAGGCGTTGGTATGCGACGGTATTGGTGTGGGGGACGCGATTCAGGCAATGTTTGCTCGTGAAGAGGTTGCGTATATCCATTTACACAATGCCAAGCGGGGATGTTTTTCTTGCGCGGTGGTGCGTGCTTGAGTCGGACCCACTGGAGTGCGAGGTCTAGTTCTTGGTAAGACCCGCGAGGAAACCAGAAACACGATCGTTGAGAAATTTCCCGTCCGCCGGCGTGATCCCGGCTCCCGCCGGATGTCCCCAGAGTGAGGGGATGATGGCCAGCGTACAGTGCGGAATGAACGCCGCCTCATAGCGCGCGTCTGTGACCGGGAAGTACAGGTCGGTCTCGGAGGGCATGTAAAGCACCGGCACCTTGATGGAGCGCAGCGCCGCCTCGACGTCCCCATGGAACGGCGCCGTCTTGCCAACGTCGTGAATCTCCCAGCTATGGATCTGCAGGATGAGGTTGTTCGCATCGGCTCCCGGAATGAAATTCGTCCGAAAGCGCTCCACCACTTCGTCGAAAGTCTTGCCGAGTGAGGCATCGCTGCGCCACAGCTCCTGGCGCCACCACTCCTGCGAGAACAGCCAGCCGGTCCACACCATGGCGAAAGCCTGAATCCCCTTGGTCGGCTGAGACTTGTAATCGCCGCCGTCGAACGCCTGATCGGCGGTGAGTGCCGCGATTTCACCTTCGAGACGGACAATGCCATGGCCGTATGTTTTCGCCGTCCCCGACGTGGCCACGATGCCATCCATGTAGTCGGGATAACTTACCGCCCATTGAAATGCCTGCTGAGCTCCCATGGAGAAGCCGATCACCGCTCGTACATGCTGCACATGCAGCTGCTCGGTGAGCATGCGATGCACGGCTTGCACGTTGTCGCGGATGGAGGTGACCGGGAATCGCGGCCCATGAAACGGTTCAGGAGTGTTGCTGGGCGAGGATGAGCGCCCATTGCCGAACAACTCGCTGGTGACGAGAAACAGCTTGGTCGGATCGAGCGCCTTGCCCGGCCCGATCAACCAGCCGTAGCCGTGCATCTCAGCCATGTAGTGCGACGGCAGAAGAATGGCGTTATCGCCCTTGGCGTTGAGCTTCCCATAAGTGCCGTACACGACGCGCGCTTCCGGCAGGACCGCGCCGCCTTCGGTCTTGAAATTCTTGAGGATGAATTCGTGCTGAACCGGCTCGGCGTCCGGAGTGGCTGCCTGCGCGTGCGCGAGCAAGCCCAACGAGACGACAATCAAGGCAATTATTCTCACCGTACCCCTCCCAAACTTGAGCCCTCGAGATGTCTTCCGTCGAGATTCAATGCCGAGCTTTCAGGCAGATCTTATCGCGTCCGCGATATAGGTCGCCTCGTTCGCGCGGGCACGACTCTCCTCCCGGCCCGCCGGCGAAGTCGCCATGGGAGTATTACTCCAGAGCGCAGCTCGCTTCTTGCAAATAGCTACGCAGCGCTCGCGTTCCTGGTCGACGAGCCGATGCAACGTGTCTCGAACACGATCAGCCACTCTTTCAACAATTTCGCGTGACGGCGGAAGTCCAATTTCATGGAGTAGCTCGTGCACGAATATCAAAGTTGCCGCCTCATCCGCAGGTTGTTTCCCACTGTTCATCGCTCATGCCTCATGTGATACGCCTAACTTCGGTACAGCGGGCGAAAACCTATCGTCGCATAACCTAACCTGATGCTACTACCCGCCCGATAGCGGCCGATGGGGCCTTAGCGTACTTTATTATTGCCCCGGCAAGACGGAAGCGCATCCGGATATTCTTCGGTCAGCAGCCGCCCGCATTGTGGTGAAGTTCGAACCGCAGGCCAGCATCGAGGGCGAGATTCAACAACTCGACGGCGCGGTTCGACCGCGGCGTCGGGCCATCAGTTCACAGCGCGTCCCGTGTTCGTCCAGTGACCCTTGCGTAATTCGGTTTTAAGAATTTTTCCCGCGCCTGACAAGGGCAGCGGCTCGTTGCGAAATTCAAAGGTTCTCGGCCTTTTGTAGCGCGCGATCAACCCGGCGCAGTGCGCGGTCAGCTCATCCTCGGTCGCGCCGCACGATGGTCGAAAACGTATGACAGCATGGACGCGTTCGCCCCATCGATCATCGGGCACACCGATCACAGCGCATTCCAGCACTGCAGCGTGCTGGGCGAGAGCATTCTCTACTTCCGCCGAGTACACATTCTCACCGCCGGTGACAATCATGTCTTTGACGCGATCGACAAGAAAAAGAAAGCCGTCGGCGTCGATATAGCCGGCATCACCCGTGCGTACCCAGCCATCGACGATTGTCGCGGCCGTCAGCTCGGGTTTTCTCCAATAGCCCTGCATGCCGTTCGGGCCGCGTACGAGAATTTCGCCGACAGCGCCCGTGGCGAGCGTCGCGAGATCGGAATCCACAATACGCAATTCGACGCCTGGAATAGCCCTGCCTGCCGAGCGCAATTTTTCCGGCGTCACGTGATTTTCATGCGTTAAAAATGTCGCGACAGGAGACAATTCTGTTTGGCCATACGCCTGAGTGATGCGCGCATTGGGAAACATCTCCAGTGTGCGCATCATCAGTGTCTCCGAAATAGGCGAAGCGCCATAAGTCAGACGGCGCACGTGAGCCAATGGCTGTGGGCTTTCCCGCAGGTACTGGTCCACCATGCCGATCATTGTCGGCACAAGAAGAACCGAGTTCACGCCGCAGCTTTTGATTGTCTCGACAACCACAGCCGGATCAAAGCGCGAAAGAATGGCGTGTGTACCGCCGATCAGAGTCAGGCCGAGCAGCATGGCGGCATCCGCCAGATGAAACATCGGTGCGACATGCAGATAGACGCAGTCGCGCGGATGGGGCTCAACCGTACAACACGCCAGAAAATTAATGATCAGATTGTCGTGAGAGAGAATGACTCCCTTGGAGGTCCCCGTAGTTCCGCCGGTGTAGAAGATGGCCGCGGGCATATCGTCGGAGCCGCTGTTATCGGCCGCCGGCGACGAGCGGTCGATCAGCTCCTCGGCCACAATCCGCCCTCGAGCCTCTCCTATATAAATGATGCGATCGCGGTAAGAGGCAGGCAGCTCCTCCACGATTTGAGCGAAGTGCTGATCGACCAGCAGGACACAAGGTTCACAGTCCGCAAGCGCCGCAACATGTTCGGCGGCGGCCCACCGCGTATTGCAGGGCACCGCGAGACAACCCGCCCACAAAATCGCGTAATAGGCTTCATAGTAGGCGTCGGAATTCAGCGCAAGGATTGCGATGCGATCGCCCGGCTTCGCTCCCATTGCCATCAGTCCGGAGGCGAAACGCGCAACACGATCGATGACCTCGGCGTAAGTCCTGCGTCGATTCCCGAAAATGGTCGCGATGCGAGCGGGATGATGAGCGGCTGATTGCTGAAGACCCATTGTCAAGCGCATGTCGCCCTCTCCCGATCTTCCATATATCCCGGGCCCATCGATCTTACTCGGCGGGCGGCGTTGAGCAGGCAAAATTCCCTGCTTCGTCAATGCTGCCCTTGCCGTTCCAGCGTGCGACTTTGGGGTACAGGCAAAGGGGCCGTGTTCGCAAGGCCGCCAACTGATCCGCCACGGAGCAGCCGTTCAACTCAATGCCGGATAGCGCGCAGAGCAGCGGTAAACAGACTCGAATTGTTGTACCCGACATAGCGCTCTTTCCCCGCGAAACAAACGTTGGCAATTATTCAAATAACTTGCGTGCAATGAGATCTTTCATGATTTCCGTCGTTCCACCGTAGATACGCTGCACGCGAGAATCTGCGTACAAACGCGCGATGGGATACTCGACCATGTAACCGTAACCGCCGAAGAGCTGCAGGCACTCGTCGGTCACCTTGCATTGCTGCTCCGAACACCACCACTTGGCCATGTACGCGGCCTCATCGTCCAGGGTCCCATCGAGCAGGCGCTGCGTACAGTCGTTTACGAAGCTTCGCACCACGTGTGCGATCGTGGCGCATTCTGCAAGCTTGAAGCGAGTGTTTTGAAAATCCGCCAGGCTCTGCCCAAAAGCCTTGCGCTGCTTGCAATACTCAACGGTGAGTTCGACTGCGCGCTCGATTACCGCCGCAGCGGACAGAGTCAGCATCAGGCGTTCATAGGGCAGCTGGCTCATGAGCTGGCGAAAGCCATGCCCTTCCGCCTCTCCAAGAAGCTGATTTGCCGGGACTTCGACGTTTTCGAAAAACAACTCGGCCGTGTCGGACGCGTGCTGACCGAGCTTTTCAAGGCGCCGGCCCACTCGGAAACCGGGGAGATTCTCGGTCTCGACGACAATCAGAGACACACCACGACTACCAGCCTCACCGGTACGTGCCGCCACAACCAGCAGGTTCGCGCTAAAGCCATTGGTGATGAACGTCTTGGCGCCATTGATCAACCAACGGTCGCCCTCGCGACGCGCGCTGGTGCGCAGGGCCTTCAAGTCGGACCCGCAGCCTGGTTCGGTGAGCGCAATTCCTGCGAGCATTTCCCCTTTTGCAAGACCAGGAAGCCAGCGGCGCTTCTGCGCTTCAGTGCCGTAGTCCAATATGTAGTGGGAGGCTATCGAGTGCACCGCCGTGTTTGCCGGCAACTCGGCCTTGGCTAGCTCATCTTGGACGACCAGTTGGTACGCCAAGGAGGCACCCGCACCGCCGTATTCTTCAGCGAGTTCGGGAAGCATGAAGCCGAGCCCTCCGAATGGACGCCAAACTTCACGAGGAATGTACCCCTGAGTGCGCCATGACTGAAGATTCGGCGCAAGAACCGAGGCGATGTAGCGGCGGACTTGCTCGCGGAACGCCTCGATTTCCTCGTCCATCCATTGATGCCTGTGGAGTTGCGGCAGCACGCTAGATTCCTGTTAGTCCGCCGCTGCATAACAGCGTCTGCCCACTCACATAGTCCGATTCCGGAATACAGAAAAGGTATACCGCTCCCGCTGCCTCATCGGGCGTGCCGCCGCGGCCCAACGGAATGCTTCGCTCCAGCGCCGCGAGCAGGTCAGGGTTCAATCCGACTTTGATGTCGCGGCCGTCGATGTTGGTGGTCGACTCACCTGCCGGCGTCGAAGTTAGGCGAGTCTTGATGAACCCGTAGGCCACGCAGTTGACGGTGACATTGATCCGACCCCACTCCTTGGCCAGTGTTTTGGTCAATCCCTCGATGCCCGCCTTGGCGGTCGAGTAGTTGCTTTGGCCCGCGTTGCCAAAGAGTCCGGCGGCCGACGAAATATTGACGACCTTGCGCACCACCCGGCGGCCGGCCTGGCTCTCAGCCTTGGTCAACGCACGAATCACGGGTTGTGCGGCCCGCAAAATCCGAAATGGCGCAGTCAAATGGCAATCGATGATGGCGTACCACTGCTCGTCGGTCATTTTCTGGATCACGTTGTCCCAGGTATAGCCGGCGTTGTTGACGATGATATCGATGCCCTCGTATTCGCTGACGGCTGCGTTGATAAATCGATCCGCGAAGTCCGGTGCCGTCACATTGCCTATACAGGCGATGGCGACACCGCCAGCCGCGCGGATCGCGCTCACGGTCTCTTGTGCCGGCTCCATGTCCAAGTCGTTGACGACGATCCGGGCGCCTTCGCTTGCGAGCTTGAGCGCAATGGAGCGGCCAATGCCGCGGCCGGAACCCGTGATCAAAGCGACCTTGCCTTGTAACTTTTTTGTCATGAATTTCCCATGTGCACTAAGACAATGCGACCAGCGCCTCGCCGACAATTTTTGTTTGGCCGAATTGATTGGCGCTTTGCACTTCGATGCGGACGCAGCGCTCGCCGTCTTGTTCCAATTTCTCGACGACACGACCGCCGCATTGCATCGCATCAGCCAAATGAGTGATCCCCAAAAACCTCACGTCCAAGCGCCGCAACGTACTTTGCGAGGTCCAGGCAGTAATCAATCGCGCAATCCATGCCATCCCCAACATCCCGTGCGCGAAGACGTCTGGCATGCCGGCGCGGCGCGCGAAATCGGTGTCGATGTGGATCGGATTGTGATCGCCCGATGCGCCTGCAAAAAGTGCGAGCATGGTGCGATCAACGGGCGGCAGTTGCAGAGTCGGCAGCAGGTCCCCGACCTTGACCCCGTCAAAACTGGGAGCGGACATCTTGATCACTCGTGGCGGCAGACGAGGACCGAGCGAAGCTCCGCCACAAGTTCCTCGTGTTGATTGACCGCGCGTGAGGTCTTCACGACAAATTCGAGCGCACCATTTTTCTTGTCGTAAATTTCGCCGATTTTGGAGCGCACGGTGACCGTGTCGCCCGCACAAACCGGCCGGTGATAGATGAAGCTCTGTTCGCCGTGCAGTAATTTGGCGAGCGGGATCTGCAAATCGGCCAGCAATTGAGTAGATGCGCCTGAGTCCAGTTCGGCTGCCATCAGAAAGGTCGGTGGTGCCGGAATATCGCCATATCCCGCCGCTTGCGCGGCCGCGACATCCAAATACTCCTGCCGAGTCTCGCCTGTGGCCTTGGCGAATAACTGCAGGCGACTTCGCTCAATCGCCAATATCGATGGCGGCAGCTCATGGCCGATCCATTTTCTATCGATCATCGAGAGCCCTCGGCGACGCGTTCATACAGGGTCACGACGCACGCACCGCCAACGCCAAGATTGTGCTGCAAAGCGAGCCGCGCCCCCTCCACTTGCCGCTTGTCGGCAGTGCCGCGCAGTTGATGGACGAGCTCAGTGCACTGGGCAAGTCCCGTGGCGCCGAGTGGGTGGCCCTTGCTCAATAATCCACCGGACGGGTTGGTTACAATCTTACCGCCGTAGGTATTGTCGCCGTCGCAGACAAACTTCTCCGCACCTCCTTTGGGACAAAGGCCCAGCGCTTCGTAGCTAATGAGTTCGTTTTGCGCAAAGCAATCGTGGAGCTCGACCACGTCGAGGTCGTCCGGACCAATCCCGGCGGCCTCGTAGACCTGCCGCGCAGCTTCCCGCGCCATGCCAAAGCCCACGACCTCGCGCATGTCGCGGGCCTCAAAGGTGACAGGCTGGTCGGTGGTCATTGCCTGTGCTTTGACGCAGACGTTGGCGCCCAATCCATGATGCTTGGCAAATTCAGACGAACAAACGATGGCCGCCGCAGCGCCGC
>Ga0137412_10001917_pt1 | contig 16332 bp, 12 predicted proteins | sample CZODoug2_1_16fun_FD_122160 | JGI IMG/M metagenome (GOLD analysis project Ga0137412, IMG submission 122160) | Vadose zone soil fungal communities from Angelo Coast Range Reserve, California, USA - CZODoug2_1_16fungal (Hybrid Assembly) | ecosystem: Environmental > Terrestrial > Soil > Vadose zone...
GTTGACGGCGAGATGCCAGGTGGCGCGGTTATCCCAGAACGCGATCGAGCCTTCGCGCCAGACAAACCGGGTCTGGAATTCGGGCTTTGACGCGTGCGCATAGAGAAAGTCCAGCAGCGGCTTGCTTTCCTGGTCGGTCCATCCCTCAAATCTCAGAGTAAAGGCCGGATTCACATAAAGCGTCTTTCGGCCGGTCTCGGGGTGGCGAATGATCACGGGATGGCTGGCATCCTGGGTGGCTTGGTCCGGATTACCGAGACGGCCATCGCTTTCTTTCAGATATTGCGAGGCCGCACCGAACACGTGGCGGCTCGAATGCACCGCGCGGAGCTGGTCCAGCGTGTGCTTCAATCCCTCAGATAGGGCCTCATAGGCGAGGCTCATGCTGGCAAACAGCGTGTCGCCGCCGCGCGGCGGAACCTCCCGCGCCAGCAGGATCGAGCCGAGCGCTGGAATCTGGTCATAGCTGTGGTCGGTGTGCCAGCCGCCGCCGATATTCGTCTTCTGGTTCGGCTCCTTGCGCACTTCCGCGATCTGCGGATAGCCGGGCGCGGCCTTGAAGAAGCGATTGATGTTGATGGTGCCGAAGCGCTCGGCGAACGCGATCTGCTGCTCGGGCGATATCGTCTGATCGCGAAAGAAGATCACGCCATATTTGTTGAGGGCGGCACGCAATTCGCCGACATCGGAATCATCGAGCCCGTTCGACAGGTCGAGCCCGAAAATTTCGGCCCCCACCGCACCGGATGTCGGGCGCGCGTCAATACGGCTCTTCAGCATCGCTTTACTCCAGACTATTTTTTCGAAGTGTATTTCTTGTTGTCGGTTCCGCGCAAGCAGAGGGTGACGCCGGGCTGACATGCGTCGAGACGCGCCCAGGTGGGCGGTTGTGCGAGAAATGTTTCCGCACAATCCTCTTTCGCAATCCCTTCATCTTAAGATAACGTGACGGCAAAGCTGCGATGGGGCCGTGCCGAAGGCGCCGATCGATTTCAATGCGCAGCATATATCGGCAAGCGCCTGTCGCCCGCGATGCTTTCGTGGTGCGCCGGCGAAGGGGAGGCTTTGATGGCTGACGACAGTTTGCCACGTCGCAGGTTTTTGCTTGGTGCAGGGCTCGCGGGAACCGCGATGGCGGCCGGAATCGCCGAGCCGCTCGAGGCGCAGCAGCCGACGGCGTCGCCGCCGGCAGCCGCTTCACCGCAAGAGCCGGAGCCTTTCGTCACGCTGACCGCGCTGGAGACGGCGTTCATCGTCGCCGCCGTCGACACGCTGATCCCAGCCGATGAACTCTCGCCCTCGGGCAGCGACTGCGGTGTCGCCATCTTCATCGACCGGCAGCTCGGCAGCGCCTGGGGCGGCGGCGGCAAGATGTATCGCGCAGGGCCTTTCGTGAAGGGCAAGCCGGAGCAGGGCTATCAATTGGCGCTGACACCGCGTGAATATTTCGCGGCCGGAATCGCGGCGGCCAACGCCTGGGCGCGCAAGACCTACGGCAAGGATTTCGACCGGCTCGCCACAGCGGACCGCGTGGCGGCGCTCAAGGCGATGGAGGGCGGCAAGGCCGAGTTCGAGCATTTCGACGCGCGCGCCTTTTTCGGGCAACTGCTCTCGATCACCATGGCCGGCTTCTTCGCCGATCCGATCTATGGCGGCAATCGCGACATGATCGCCTGGAAAATGATCGGCTTCCCTGGTTTGCCCGCCACCTACGCCGACAAGATCGACAATTACCGCGACAAACGCTACGTCGCGGCGCCGCAATCGATCGCAGACTTTTCTTAGAAAAGGAGGCTGCGATGGCAACGCGATTGAAGGACATCGACGCGGTCGTGGTCGGGATGGGTTTTTCCGGCGCGATCCTGGCCCGCGAATTGACGAAAGCCGGCCTCAACGTGGTCGGGCTCGAGCGCGGCGCCGACCGCAATGTCGCGGAGGAGTTCACCTTGTCGCGGCTGCGTGACGAACTGCGTTACGTGGTGCGGCTTGAGTTGATGCAGGACAATTCGACCGACACGATCACCTTTCGCAACGCGCCCGATGAGCTCGCGTTGCCGATAAGGCGTTTCGGCGCGTTCCTGCCGGGCGAGGGCGTCGGCGGCACGGGCATTCATTGGGGTGCGCTGCATTGGCGCTTCCTGCCGACCGACTTCCGGATCAAAAGCGTGCTGAGCGAGAAATACGGCGCCAAGGCCATTCCCGAAACCATGAGTATCCAGGATTGGCCGGTCAGCTATGACGAGCTTGAGCCGTTCTATGACCGCTTCGACAAGCTCTGCGGCGTCTCCGGCCAGGCCGGAAATCTGCGCGGCACCAAGGTCGCCGGCGGCAATCCGTTCGAAGGCCCGCGCAGCGAGCACTATCCCAACAAACCGATCAAGACCGGCACAGGGCCCGCGATGTTCAGCGCGGCTGCAAACAGTCTTGGCTATCACGCGTTTCCGGTGCCGGTGGCGACGTCGAGCGCGGCTTACGTGAACCCCGAGGGCATCACGCTCGGGCGCTGCGAATATTGCGGCCATTGCAATCGCACCGCCTGCGAGTCGAATGCCAAGGCCTCTCCCAATGTCAATTTGATGCCGGTACTGCGGGCCGACCCCAGGTTCGAGCTGCGCACGCGCGTGTTCGTGACGCGCCTTGTCTATGACAAGGCGGCCAAGCGCGTCACCGGCGTGGTCTACACCGACATGCAGACCGGCGAGGAATACGAGCAGCCGGCGGGCATCGTCGTGCTGTCGTCCTTTGTGTTCGGCAACACCCAGCAATTGCTGCTGGCCGGCATCGGCGAGCCCTATGATCCCAGGACCGGCAAGGGCGTCGTCGGCAAGAACTACTGCTATCAGTTCGAGGCCGGCGGCGAGGCCTTCTTCGAAGGCCGCGAGTTCAATCCCTTCATGGGCGCGCCCGGCATGGCGACCGCGATCGACGATTTCAACGGCGAGAATTTCGACCATTCCGGTCTCGGTTTCTTCGGCGGCGGCTATATCGCCTGCACCAATGCCGGTGCGCCGCCGATCGGCGGCCGTGTGCTGCCGCGCGGCGAGCCCCGCTGGGGCGCCGGATGGAAGCAGGCGACCACGAAATGGTACCGCAGCAATACCAGGTTCAACACCCAGGGCTCGGTCTACGCCCATCGCGACAATTTCATGGACCTCGACCCCACCTACAAGGATGCGCTGGGCCGGCCGCTGATCCGCCTGACTTATAACGGCACCGAGAACGACCACAAGATGTCGCGCTATCTGGTCGACAAACTCGAATCCGTGGTCAAGGCGATGAATCCCACGCACTACGATCTGCAGAATCGGCCGAAGAATTTCACCATCGTGCCGTATCAATCCACCCACAACACCGGCGGCACCATCGCGGGATCAGACCCGAAGAGCAGCGTGGTGAACCGCTATCTGCAGGCCTGGGACGCGCACAACCTGTTCATCCAGGGCGCGTCGGTGTTTCCGCAACAGCACGGCTACAATCCGACCGGCACGCTCGGCGCGCTGGCCTACTGGTCGGCCAAGGCGATCACCGAGCAATATCTCAAGAGTCCCGGTCCGCTGGTGCATGCGTGATCGGACGTCGAGCGTTTGCGTGAGGGGATGTTCATGAGGATTGCGGTTTCGGTCTTGCTCTCGGTCTCAGCTTCGGTCTTGGGCGGAAGCGCGCTTGTTCTCGCGCTCATGGCCGGCCATGCCGTTGCGGCGGACGCCGAGCATGGCCAGGCGCTGTTCCAGCCCTGCGCGGCCTGCCACGCTGACCGTCCCGACGCGCTCGGTCCGAGCCTGAAGGGCGTGTTCGGCCGCAAGTCCGCGGCGCTCGACGACTTCCGCTATTCGAACCCGATGAAGCGCGCCAACCTCGTGTGGGATGAGGATAATCTGCGCGCCTACATCCACGATCCGCAAGCCAAGGTGAAGGGCAACCGCATGCCCTTCGGCGGATTGAGCGATCCTGGGGACGTCGACGACGTCGTCGCTTATCTCAAGACGCTGAAATAGCAGGGCGGCGCTTCGGCGTCTTGCTCACCTTCGTCATTCCGGGGCGACGCGCGAGCGTCGTGCCCGGAATTCATACTCCCGATCGTGATTATGGATTCCGGGCTCGCCGCGTTGCGGCGCCCCGGAATGACGGCGGTGGAAACTACCCCGCGTTCGGCTTCAACCCGGCGGCCTCGATGCCGGCGATGGCGCAGATCTCGTCGTTGTCGGAGGTGTCGCCGCTGACGCCGACGGCGCCGAGGACATTGCTGCCGTCCTGGATCAGGACGCCGCCGGGCACCGGCACCAGGCGGCCTTGCGCGATCGTATTCACCGCGTTGACGAAAAAGGCCTGCTCCTGGGCGCGTTGGAACAGCGCACGCGACCCCATCCCCATCGCCAGCGCGCCATAGGCCTTGCCGTGCGCGATCTCGGCGCGCATCAGGCTGGTGCCGTCCTGGGCTGCGGTGACCTTGACCGCGCCGCGTGCGTCGAGAACGGTGATGACCAGCGGCTTCAGCTTCTTCTCGACCGCCTTGGCGAGGGCGGCGTCGAGGATCTTGCGGGCGATGTCGAGGGTCAGTTCAACCATGGATGCTTTCCTTTGATGGGGCAGGAGTTGAGACGGATTTGGCGCGATCGAGGCTCATGGCTAGCACGCGCGCGGCGTGCAGGGCAGGGCGCTCGGTGCCATCCTTGATCTGGTGCCGGCACGAGGTGCCGTCGGCGACGACGATGGTGGCCGGATCGGCGCGGCGGATAGCGGGCAGAAGCGACAATTCGGCCATCTCGATCGAGGCCTGATAGGTCTCGGCGCCATAGCCGAACGCGCCGGCCATGCCGCAGCAGCTCGACTCGACGATCTCGACCGTGAGATCCGGAATCAGCCGCAGCAATTGTTCGACCGGCTTGAACGCGCCAAAGGATTTCTGGTGGCAGTGGCCGTGCAGCAGCACTTTCCCTGCGATGGAGCCGAGCGGCAGTTTCAGCCGGCCCGCCTGGGCCTCGCGCACCAGGAATTCCTCGAACAACAGCGCGTGCGCGCTGATGGCCTTCGCGGTTTCGTCCGAGCGCAGCGAGAGCAGTTCGTCGCGCAGCGTCAACAGGCAGCTCGGCTCCAACCCGATGATCGGCACGCCGCGCGCGGCAAACGGCGCATAGGTCGCGACCAGTCGATCGAGTTCGGCGCGGGCGTTGTCGACCAGGCCCGCGGAGAGATAGGTCCGTCCGCAACACAGCGGCCGACTCCCGCTGGCGGGCCTCGGGATGTGCACCCGGTAGCCGCCGTCGACCAGCACGCGGAGCGCGGCGTCGAGATTTTCCCGCTCATAGATGCGGTTGAAGGTGTCGGCGAACAGCACGACCTCGCGGCCGTCGGCCGGGCCGACGGCGTCGCTGTCGGAGCGAAACACATCGCGCCGGAACGCGGGCAGCGCGCGCCTGGCGCTGATGCCGGCGCACCGCTCGAACAGTTTGCGCAACAACGGGCTGTGGTTGCGCAGATTGACCAGCGGCGCGACGCGGGAGGCGAGATCGGCATAGGCGGGCAGGTAGCCCACCAGCCGATCGCGCAGCCGAAGCCCGTGCTTGGCGACGCGCGCGGCCAGCACCTCGATCTTCATCTTGGCCATGTCGACGCCGGTCGGGCATTCATGCCGGCAGGCCTTGCAGGACACGCAGAGTTTCAGCGTCTCGGCCATCTCGTCGGATGCGAGCGCGTCGGGCCCGAGCTGGCCGGAGATCGCGAGCCGCAGCGTATTGGCCCTGCCGCGCGTGACATCCTTTTCGTTGCGGGTCGCGCGATAGGACGGGCACATCACGCCGCCCTCAAGTTTTCGGCAGGCGCCGTTGTTGTTGCACATCTCGACCGCGCCCTGGAAGCCGCCGCCGGCGCCGGGATAGGCCGACCAGTCGAGCACGGTCTTGAAATCGCCGACGCGATAGTCCGGCGGGTAGCGAAACAGCGTCCGGTCGTCCATCTTGGGCGCGTCGACGATCTTGCCGGGATTGAGCACACGATCAGGATCGAAGCGCTGCTTTACTTCCTTGAAATCGGCAATGATGCGCGGGCCGAACATCGCCTCGTGGAATTCCGAGCGCACGATGCCGTCGCCATGCTCGCCGGAATGCGAGCCCTTGTATTCGCGCACCATCGCGAACGTCTCTTCGGCGATGGCGCGCATGGCCTTCACGTCTTTTTCCAGCCGCAGGTTCAGCACCGGGCGCACATGCAGGCAGCCTTCCGAGGCGTGCGCGTACATGGTGCCGCTGGTGCCATGCCTGGCGAAGACCGCGTTGAGCCGTTCGGTATAGTCGGCGAGATGAGGCAGCGGCACCGCGCAGTCCTCGACAAAGGAGACCGGCTTGCCCTGTTCTTTCATCGACATCATGACGTTGAGGCCGGCGGCGCGAAAATCGGCGACCGCCGACTGCAACGCGGGCTCGGTGATTTCGACCACGCCGCCCCATTTGCGCGGCGGATTGTTCCAGCCGAAACCGAGATCGGCCATCAATTCGTTGAGCTGCTTCAGGCGATTAAGATTCTCGGCCTGATCCTCCTCGGCGAATTCGACCACCAGGATCGCATCGGGATCGCCTTGCACGGCGGCCGATATCACAGGTTTGAACATCGCGATGTCGCGGCCAAGCCCGATCATGGTGCGGTCGACCAGCTCCACGGCAATGGGGCGCAGCTTGACCAGATGCTGGGCGGCGTCCATCGCCTCGTAGAAACTGCCGAAATGGCAGATTCCGAGCACCTTGTTGCGGATGATCGGCCAGAGCTTAAGTTCGACCTTGGTAGTGAAGGCCAGCGTTCCTTCCGAGCCGACCAACAGATGCGCCATGTTGTTGGGCGCGTTGCGCGGCACCAGCGCATCGAGATTGTAGCCACCGACGCGGCGCTGCACTTTCGGGAATTTGTCCGCGATCTCGCCGGCCTCGCGCTGGCCGAGATCGAGCATGTCGCGAAACAGCGCCAATCCCGCGTCGGCCGCATCGCTGCGCGCGAGATCGCGCGGCACCTCGCCGAAATGCATGCGCGTGCCGTCGGCCAAGGCGGCGTCCAATGACAGCGTGTTGTCGCGCATGGTGCCGTAACGCAGCGAGCGGCCGCCGCAGGAATTGTTGCCGGCCATGCCGCCGATGGTGGCGCGGGACGCCGTGGAAACGTCGACCGGAAACCACAGGCCGTGTTTTTTGAGCTGGCGGTTGAGATCGTCGAGCACGATACCGGGTTCGACCACGCAAATGCGGTTTTCGAGGTCGAGCGAGAGCATCTTGTTCAGGTGTTTTGAGAAGTCGATGACGATGCCGTCATTGACGGTCTGGCCGCATTGCGAGGTGCCGCCGCCGCGCGGGGTGACGGTCCGCCCGTCGTCGCGGGCGATATCAAGCGCCCGCAGCGCCTCGTCGACGGTGCGGGGCACGACCACGCCGGCCGGCATGATCTGGTAGAACGAGGCGTCGGTGGCGTAGCGGCCCCGGCTGAAGGAATCGAACAGGACATCGCCACTGATCTCCGACCGAAGCCGCTGTTCGAGCTTCGACGCTCCGGCACCTGCGTTCGGCATTTGCGATGATCCTCACTCGGCCGCCACGTCGTTTTTCCGAGGCGATACTTCGAATTCATTTATGTCATTAGATAATTTGATTTTGAATGCAAATCTAGTCGGCAACTTTAAGGCCGGCCGGCGCCTCCGGCTGGCCTGTGCCTTCCTCGGCGAAATAGGTGATGGCCGCCGCGCCCTTGTTGCGCAGATGCTGGAACAGGATGTCGCTGAGCTCGCTGGCCGCCCGCCGCCGCAACGCGTCGAGGATCCCCTCGTGTTCCCGCATCGCCTCGCTCCAGCGCTCGCGCTTGCGGGCGAAATTGGCGGAAAAGCGCACCCGGCGAATCCGCCCGGCGAAGCTCTCATAGGTCGCCATCAGCGTCGCGTTGCCTGAGGCCTCGACGATCGCGCGATGGATGAGCTGATTCACCCGGAAATAGCCCTGCATGTCCTGGCGCATGTAGAAGCCATACATATCGTGATGAAGTTGCTCGATTTTTTCGATGCCTTCGGCGCTGATATGCTCGCAGGCGAGGCGGCCGGCGAGGCCCTCCAGCCCGCCCATCAGGTCGAACAATTCGCGGATGTCATGGGCGTTCAAGGGGCGGACCCGGGCGCCGCGGCCCGGCAACAGCTCGACCAGGCCTTCGGCCGCGAGAACCTTCAAAGCCTCCCGCAGGGGCGTGCGGGAGATCTTCAGCATTTCGCAAAGCTGCCGCTCCGAGATGCGGGCGCCGTCCGCGATATTGCCCTCGACGATGTAGTTCCGAAGCTGGCTCAAAATTTCGTCATGCAGGGAGACGTCGTCGCGGGGCGCGCCGTTCTTCGGGGCGGTCTCGGCTGCAAGGGGGGTGGTTTCGGCGGGAATCAGGGAGTTCATGGCGGTCAATAGTAAAGTCTCAGGAAGAGGCAGTCGATGGCAGAATTGAATGCAAAATTGTCTTGTCGCAATCTATGTTGAATGCAATTATATCCCGATTGAGCTAGAAATGCGCAACGGAGTATCCCCCTTTGACCCGTCCCCAAGGCCGCCATTTCCTGCAGATTCCGGGCCCGAGCCCGGTTCCGGACCGGGTTTTGCGCGCGATGGACATGCCCGTCATCGACCACCGCAGCCCCGAATTCGCCGAACTGGGTCACGCGGTGATCAAGGGCAGCCAGGCCATCTTCAAGACCAAGGGGCCGGTCATCATCTTCCCATCGTCGGGGACCGGGGCCTGGGAAGCCGCGATCGTCAACACGCTGTCGCCAGGCGACACGGTGCTGATGGTGGAGACCGGCCACTTTGCCACGCTGTGGCGCCAGATGGCGGCGCGCTGGGGCATCGAGGTCGATTTCATGCCCGGCGACTGGCGGCGCGCGGTCGACCCCGCCGAGATTGAGGCTAAGCTCGCACAGGACAAGGCGCACACCATCAAGGCCGTGATGGTGGTGCACAACGAGACCTCGACCGGCGCCACCAGCCGGATCGGCGAGGTCCGTGCCGCGATGGACCGCGTTGGCCATCCCGCGCTGCTGATGGTCGACACCATCTCTTCCCTCGGTTCCGTCGATTATCGCCATGACGAGTGGAAGGTCGATGTCAGCGTGAGCTGCTCGCAGAAGGGCTTCATGCTGCCGCCGGGGCTCGGCTTCAACGCGATCTCCGACAAGGCCCGCGCCGCCGCCAAGACCAACAAGATGCCGCGCTCCTATTGGGACTGGGAGGAGATGCTGAAGCCGAACGCGCAGGGCTTCTTCCCCTATACGCCCGCGACCAACCTGCTTTACGGCCTGCGCGAAGCCGTCGCGATGCTGCTCGAAGAAGGGCTCGACAACGTCTTCGCCCGCCATCAGCGGCTGGCCGCCGCGACGCGCGCGGCCGTCACGCATTGGGGGCTGGAAGTGCTGTGCCAGGAGCCGAAGGATTATTCGCCGGTGCTCACCGCCGCGGTGATGCCGCCGGGCTATGACGCCGACCAGTTCCGCAAGATCGTGCTCGACAAATACAACATGTCGCTCGGCACGGGGCTGGCAAAACTCGCCGGCAAGGTGTTCCGCATCGGCCATCTCGGCGAAACCAACGAACTGACCTTGATGGGCGCGCTGTCCGGCGTGGAAATGGGTCTGGCCGCGGCCGGCGTGCCGCATCGCTCGGGCGGCGTCGAGGCCGCGATGAACCTGTTGGAAGGGCACACGGAGTCGAATGCTCCGGCGCCGCTGAAAGTGGTCAAGACCTAACACATGGTCGGGACCCTGATGTCGATGAGAATCACTGGGGGCGGAAGTTAGCCGGATCGGATCCGGCAAGCGCTGCGCGCGCGTGGGGGCTCGTGCGACCGCGGCAATCACAGAATCCATGCGAGAGTTCGGGGGAGTAGATTATGCGGCTTCGTTTCAAGGCCACCCACGTCGTGCTGGGCATGCTTTGCATCATGTACCTGATCACCTATGTCGATCGGGTCAACATCTCAACGGCGGCGAGCGAAATCCAGAAAGAGCTGCATCTGAGCAATACCGAGCTCGGCTTCGCGTTCTCGGCCTTCGCCTATCCCTACCTTCTGTTTCAGGTCATTGGCGGCTGGGTCGGCGACCGCTTCGGACCGCGCAAGACGCTGGTCTGGTGCGGCGTGATCTGGGCGGCGGCGACCATCATGACGGGCTTCGTCACCAGCCTGTTCACGCTGTTCATTGCCCGCATGGCGCTCGGCTTCGGCGAGGGCGCGACCTTTCCGACGGCGACGCGCGCCATGCAGTACTGGACGCCCGCCGACAAGCGCGGCTTCGCGCAGGGACTGACGCACGCCTTCGCGCGGCTCGGCAATGCGCTGACGCCGCCCTTGATCGCGGCCTTGATGGCCTGGCTGACCTGGCGCGGCTCGTTCGTTGCGCTTGGTCTGGTCAGCCTGGTGTGGGGCGTGATCTGGGGCGTCTACTTCCGCAACGAGCCCAAGGATCATCCCTCGATCACGGCGGAGGAGCTGGCCTCGCTGCCGCCGCGTCCCGCCAACACCAAACCGGTGGTGCCCTGGGGTCCGCTGGTGCGCCGGATGTGGCCGGTCACGCTGACCTATTTCTGCTACGGCTGGAGCCTGTGGCTGTATCTCAACTGGCTGCCGCTGTTCTTCAAGAACAGCTACAATCTCGACATCAAGAACTCGGCGCTGTTCGCCTCGGGCGTGTTCTTTGCCGGCGTCGTCGGCGACAGCCTGGGGGGAATCATGTCCGACGGCATCCTGAGGAAGACCGGCAATGTCCGCCTCGCGCGGTTGAGCGTCACGGTCCTGGGCTTTGCCGGCGCGCTGGCGTCGCTGATCCCGATCCTGTTCGTGCACGACATCACCGTCGTCGCGCTGTGCCTGTCCGGCGGATTCTTCTTCTCCGAGATCTGCATCGGTCCGATGTGGTCGATCCCGATGGACATCGCGCCGAAATATTCCGGCACCGCCGCAGGGTTGATGAACACCGGGTCGGCCGCGGCCGCGATCGTCTCGCCGCTGGTCGCAGGCTACGTCATCGACATCACCGGCAACTGGTACCTGCCGTTCCTGATGTCGATGGGCCTGCTCGTGCTCGGCTTGTTCTGCGCCTTCCTGATGCACCCGGAATTGCCGTTCACGGAAGAGGACGCGATGCTGCCCGCAGGGCGAGCGGCGCCGGCGGAGTGAGCGCAATCAAATAGGCGCGTCCTTCACCACATATACCGCACCGTTCCCGTGCCGGCGTAAGTCTGCGAATTCTTCGCGAATTCGCCGTCGAACTTGGCGAGCACCGACCAGCGCGTGGTCATGTGCAATTCTGCGCCGACGGAGGCGAGCGCGGAATCGGTCGGGATCGGCGCGCCGTTGACGACAAAGCTCGCGCCGGGGAGCGTCTGGAAGGCCGCATTCAGCGCGGGATTGTCGACCCAGTCATGGGCCCAGGCGAGCCGCGCACGCAGGATCAGCGGCATGCCGTTGACCGCGGTGATGTCGGCGAAGCGCGTACCCAGTTCGCTGCGGATATCGCTCCCATTCCTGGCATTGAAGTTCAGCCCGAGGCCGCCGCCGACGAGATCGGTTTCGCTGTAGCTCGGCGTATGGAACGACTGTGCCTGAACCGCTGCGTAAGGGGACATCTCGAACCGACCGGCGCGCGAGGGGAGGACGAAGCGATAGCCGCTCTCGAGGCGGCCACCGAAGCTTTCGCCGTTGAACTTTGCGGTGATCTGATCGCCCAGCGCGAGACGGTTGGTGGTGAACCAGTTGTTGGTGAAGGCCAGGGCTCCCGCAACGTAAGCCGGACCAAAATAGCTCTTGCCATAGATGCCAAGCTGGAACGCATCGCTTCGGCCGCCGCCGAGACCCTGCGCCAGGCCCCAACTGGTGCCGCTGCCGGCGAGCGCGAACCCCGCCAGCGTGTTCGGCGAAAAATGGTAATCCATGCCGCCGGCAAAACCGTAGTCGCGTGCGGTGACATTGTTCGAGCCTGCGACCGCGTTGCCGCTGGTGGTGCTGCTGCCACCGAAACTCGATCCCCATGCGCTCCAGCGCTGATCGAATGTCTGCTTCGGCGGCGCCTTGAGCATCGAGGCATAGGCAAGCGCGATGTCAGGCGGAAAGCTTGCCCGCTGATCCGGCGCGAAGCCGATCGCTTGCCCGCCGCAGTCGGGCCGCCCGAGCGACGGGTCGCGCGGGAAACCTGAGCCCCCGCCGCAGTCACGTCCACTCGCGAACGGATCAAGCATGAGGCCGAGAAACTGGTTCATCAGCGTGAACGCGCCCTTTTCGCTGTCGGTCGCGGCCTCGCCGGAAAGCGCGCTCATCGCGGAGCTCAATTGAGCCGGCGTCAGATTGTAGAGATTCTGCAGCCCGGCCGGCAATGTGCCGCCATTGAATACGAAACTGTCGAGCCCGCCCGACACGTTGAGCACATTGGTCGGCGACCCCGGCGGCAGCAGCGAAGCGAAGGTCGTGCCCAATGTCAGTGCCGTCAACGTAAAAGTCGCCGTCAAAATGGTGTTGTTGATCGGGTTCCACGTCGCAGTCGGAGTCGCGATCGGAATGTAGGTAAAGGTGTAGGTTCCCGGTTTTGTAATTCCAGTGAACTGCACGCCCTGCCAGGCCAATACGCTTGAAGCCAGTCCGTTAAAGCCACCGCCATTACCGGATACGACAACGGGCGTGCCGGTTAGAGCCGTGCCGGCCGCGTTGGAATAAAAATTTGTCGTGCCGTCGATCAACCCGCTCGGCTTGGCCGCGACGACCATCGTAAAGGCCACGGTCGTTGACATCGAAGGCCCGACCAATTGAAGGGAGCCTTCCGTAAAATTGGTTCCGGCGTGGTACGTCCCGTACCAAATATCGAAAACGCCTCCTCCCAGGACCTCGTAGCCGATCGAGACCGTATGTGCGAAGGAAGCGCCAGTGGACGACAGCAGCAAACAGCTCGCCAAGAACAGCTTTCGCCCGCTAGACCGCTTGATCGCCGTGCACTTGATTGCCTGACCGCTCGACCGTGTTGTGCCGCGCGTCCGTCCACGGTTGCGTGTGCGCAACCGGCTGACTGCAAAAACCATTACGTCCCCCCGATATAAACGAAGATGCAACCGACTGGCGGCAGATCGCCGCGGAACTAATGGTTGTTGATTTGATTTCGACGGTGCAACCGACTGGCGGCGGATCGCCGCGAAACGAATGGTTGTTAATTGATTCCGACGATGCGATTGGCGGCAAATCGCCGCAACACCAGGGGATTGTGTTCGATTCGCAGACTCGCGGCGATCCGGAGAAACACGGATATGGGTTGCGCGCAACTCGATCTCGGGCGCTGTGGCGATGAACGCGTTGCACGGCGCAGGCCGTGGCGTGGCAAGCGCCGCCGCGCCAAGCAACGGCGTTCACGCGACCTCGGGTCTCCACGCGATGACGCCTTCGGTCCGCGCCCGCACGTCGGGCGAGGCCAGACAGGTGGCGACCGCTTCATAGCCGGCGGCACCGGGATAAGGCGCGACGCTGATTGGCGGGCTGTGATTGGCGGGACAGAAAATGATCGCCTCGTCGGGGCCCATGGCGGCGAGATCGAGGATCGCCGACGAGCGCGTCATCAGGAAAAGCGGGCGCGCGCCGGCTTCGCGGCGGCGCAGATGGGCGATCAGGGCCTCCTGCGTGGCCTGGTCCAGTCCCTGTTCCACCATGTCGACGACCACGATGGCCACGCCTTCCGATTCCAGTCCGGCGAGCAGGGCGACGAGAGCCTCTGAAACCGTTGCGCCGTCCTCGACGAGCCATGCCAAGGTCGTGTCGACCCTGGACCGCAGTACCGGGTCGGCATCCAATTGCGCGCGAGCGGCCGCGCCGCCGTGCGCCAATCGATCGAGGCCCAGGAACGTCGCGTGAGGTAGGGTTTCGGCCAAACGTCTGGCCAGCCGCGTTTTGCCGCTGCCCAAAGGGCCGATAATGTAATTCAGCGGCCGCACGTCGCGCAGTTCGAAGCGTTCGCCGCCCCAGGGCCACGGTAGATCGAAGGCGACGTTGAACTTGGCGGCCGGTCCCAGCAGAAGCGCCAGTTCTCCTGCGGTCGGGGACTTGCCCCGTGCGATACCGGCCCTGATGTCGCGGACCTTCTCGATCGCGCCAGCCAACTCGCGGATCCGAGCTTCGAGTGTTGCCTGATGCGCGGCCAGTGCCGGCTCCAGGCTTTTGGGATCATTTCCGAGCACCCGTCCGATCTGTGACAGGCTCAGTCCAAGCGCGCGCAGGGTGACGATCTCGGCGGCCCGGGTCATCTCGTCGGGACCGTAGGCCCGCCACCCTGCAGCCGTGCGGCCCGGCGTTATCAGGCCGTGTTGCTCATAGAGCCGCAGCGCCTTTGCGGAGACGCCGAGCCTATCAGCGGCTACGGCGGGGCTGAGAAATTTGGCAGATGCGCTCACGAATCACCTCGGGTTTGCTGACCGCTATCCTTATCGGGGCGGCCCCAGGGGGCGGGTCAAGCGGGCTTTCCAGCCCGTCGCGCCGCGGTAAATCCGGGTGCAAAACCACGCTGTTATGCATTGACGGCGGCGGTCCGGCGGGGGACAAGCCCGCCGAACAGTGCTATGCGGGCCGCGCGGAACCGCGACCAGACCGCGGACGTGCGACAAGACCGGGAAGGGACGCTCATGACCTTGCATACGGGAAGGCATTTTCTTCAGATTCCAGGACCGACCAACGTGCCCGACCGGGTGCTGCGGGCCATGGACATGCCGACCATGGACCATCGCGGTGCGGAATTCGCCGAGATCGGTTTTGCGGTGCTGGCGGCCATGCAGCGGGTGTTCCGCACCAAGCAGCCCGTCGTCATCTATCCCTCGTCCGGGACCGGCGCCTGGGAAGCCGCGATCGTCAACACGCTGCAGCCGGGCGACAAGGTCCTGATGGCCGAGACCGGGCAGTTCGCGGTGCTGTGGCACGGCATCGCCGACAAGTTCAAGCTCGACGTCGACTTCATCCCGGGCGACTGGCGCCGCGGCGCCGACATTGCCGAGATCGAGGCGCGTCTGGCCGCCGACCGCCTGCACAAGATCAAGGCCGTGATGGTCGTGCACAACGAGACCTCCACCGGCTGCGTCACCCATCCGCTGGACGTCCGCAAGGCGATGGACCGGGTCAAGCATCCGGCGCTCTTGATGGTCGACACCATCTCCGGCCTCGGCTCGCTGGAATACGAGCATGACGCCTGGGGCATCGATGTGTCGGTGGCGGGTTCGCAGAAGGGATTGATGCTGCCGCCGGGGCTCGGCTTCAACGCAGTGTCGGAAAAGGCGCTCGCGGTCGCCAAGGCCAACCCAGGGATGCGCTCCTATTGGGATTGGCAGGACGTCATCGCCATCAACAAGGCCGGCACATGGCCCTATACGCCCGCGACAAATTTACTGTTCGGGCTCAGAGAAGCCATTAAGATGCTTGAGGAAGAAGGTCTTGAAAACGTGTTCGCACGGCACAAGCGCCATGGCGCCGCGACCCGCGCTGCGATGAAGGTCTGGGGCCTGGAAACCCAGTGCCAGGACCCGCAGGCGCATTCGCCGGCGCTCACCGGCGTGGTGATGCCGGAGGGCCATGACGCGGACGGTTTCCGCAAAGTCGTTCTGGAGAATTTCGACATGGCGCTCGGTACCGGGCTCAACAAGGTCAAGGGCAGGCTGTTCCGGATCGGCCATATCGGACACTTCAACGACCTGATGCTGATGGGCACGCTGTCGGGCGTCGAGATGGGACTTGATCTCGCTCACGTGCCGCACCGCTCGGGCGGCGTGCTCGCCGCCATGGAGGTTCTCACGGGCCGCGACGTGTTTTCGCTACCGAAGGCAGCGGTGGCCTGGTTCTGCTCATTGAGGTTCCAGGCGTAATTGCCGGCCACGAGCTGCATCTGTTTGCGCTCGCCGATGATCGGGCGCACGCCAATGCCCACGACCACGAAATCGGCCTGCAGGACTTCACCGCTCTTCAAGTGGACGCTGTGCTCGTCGATGGCAATGGCGGTGGTGCCGAGATGGAACGACACGGTCCGGAGTTGATGGTGGCTGCGATAAAGTGTCGACAGATTCGCCGGAGCTCGTGCCGATCACCGCCAGCCGCCGGCGACGGTAGGACTTCGCGAGGAGCGACTATGCGGGTCTTTGAGGCCATCCCCGAACTGATCCGTCGCAGTGGCCTTCGCGTCGTGTTCGGCCTGTTCGGCAGCGCCAACGTGGCGTGGGTCGGTCACGGCGTCCAGGAGGGCATGCTGGACTGGGTACGCACCCGGCACGAGGAGACCTCGGTCGCTGCCGCCGTGGCCTACAGCAAGGTCACTGGAAAGGTGGGTCT
>Ga0137412_10001918_pt1 | contig 16330 bp, 18 predicted proteins | sample CZODoug2_1_16fun_FD_122160 | JGI IMG/M metagenome (GOLD analysis project Ga0137412, IMG submission 122160) | Vadose zone soil fungal communities from Angelo Coast Range Reserve, California, USA - CZODoug2_1_16fungal (Hybrid Assembly) | ecosystem: Environmental > Terrestrial > Soil > Vadose zone...
GTGACGAAGCTCGCCGCGGTGTTGAACGCCTGGCTGTGGCTCATCTGCGGCACGTTGTACGGGTGCCCGAAGTGTTGCTGCAGCCGCAGGAACCCGTACAGGAACACCACCGAGACGCCGCTGAACGCCAGCACCGCTCGCAGGTAACGTCCCCAGGTCTGGTCGGCCTCGGGGTCGACGCCGCCGGCCCGGTAGACCGCCTTCTCCACGGCCAGATGCCGTTTGGTCATCAGGACGCGGGCCATGTAGTCGCCCAGCGGCTTGTGCACCAGGGCCAGCGCGGCGATCAGGGTGCCCAGGAAGATGATCCCGGCCCAGCTGCTGCTCATCAGAACTTCTCCGGGAACACGAGCGCGATCACCAGAAACACCGTCACCGCGATGGACAGGATCAGCCCAACCAAGTTGGCGGCACTCACAGCTTCTCCGCTCCCTTGGCGATCACGGCCAGGATCACGAAGACCAAGACCGTCAGCAGCACGAACAACACGTCATGCACCCGAAACTCCAGCAGTGAACGGGGTGATCGGCACACCTACCGGCCCGGCGCCTGGTGGCCGGACCACGGAAGTGAACTCCCTGAGCGGCAGCGATGTCGCTAGTAAGGAACCGTCCTAACGGCTCCATCACGCCTTCCTCGCGGGTTGTTGACGCGGACGTGACTCCGGTGTCGCACAGCCCACTCCCGGCGGTGGCTGACCCGTCAATGCCGGTCACTGAGCGCCCTCGGATTCGGTAGGGTCGACGCGGCGCGCCGGGAAGTCTGGTCGGCACCTCATCCAGAGACCACCGGAGGATCCGTGCGCGGATTCGAGATCGTGCTCGCCTTGGTCGTAGTCGCCACGGTCGTGGCGGCGCTTGCCGACCGACTGAGGGCTCCCGCCCCGTCCTTGCTGGTCATCGCCGGGCTGGCCATCGGAACCATCCCCGGCGTACCCGACGTGCAGCTTCGGCCTGAGGTCGTGGCGATCGGCGTGCTGCCCCCGCTGCTTTACGCCGCGGCGGCGGACGTAGCGGTGAGCGAATTGCGCCGCGTGCTCGGCTCGGTGAGCGCGCTGGCCGTCGGCCTGGTCGCCGCGTCGGCGGTCGCTGTCGCATTCGTGACGCATGCGATGTTCCCGCAGATCTCGCTGGCGGCCGCGTTCGTTCTCGGCGCGGTGCTGGCGAGCACGGATCCGATTGCCGTCAGCGCGCTGGCCCGGAGCATGCACCTGCCACCTCGGCTGCTGGCCCTCGTGCAGGGTGAGAGCCTGCTCAACGACGCGACCTCGCTGGTGCTGTTTCGGGTGGCGATCCGGCTGGCGACCGCCGGCGCGGGGGTATCTCTGCTCGGTGCGTCGTGGCAGTTCGTGCGCCTCGGCGGTGGCGGTGCGCTGATCGGGTTCGGGTGCGCCCTTGTGGTCGGCCGCCTGCGCAGTCGGATTCACGACCCGGTGCTCGAGACGGTGACCGCGCTCGTCGTGCCCTACGCCGTGTATGTCGCGGCCGAGGCGTTGGGGACCTCGGGCGTCACGGCTGTCGTGATAGCCGGGCTGCATCTCGGCGAGCGGGAACGGGGCACGGGCCTGTCCAGTGGGCCGACGCGGCTGCAGATCGCCAACGTGTACGCCGTCGTGCAGTTCCTGCTGGAGAGCGTCATCTTCGCGATCATCGGCCTCGAGCTGCCCGCCGTCGTCCGCCGGCTCGATGGCACCGATCGGCACTTCGTCACCGGAGCGCTGGTGGTGATCGCTGTCGTGGTCGGCGTGCGGGTGCTGTGGGTCTATCCGGCCACGTACCTGCCGCACTGGCTGCGCAAGCCGCGGGGGGCCGGCGGCGACGCCCCGCGGTGGCAGGTTCCGATGGTGATCAGCTGGGCCGGCACCCGCGGTGTCGTTCCGTTGGCGGCGGCGCTGTCCATCCCGCTGACGGTGTCCGGCCAGCCGTTCCCGCACCGCGACCTGATCCTGGTTCTCACGACCAGCTGCATCCTGGTCACGCTCGTCGTGCAGGGCCTGACCTTGGAGCCGATGGTGCGCCGGCTGGGGGTCAGCGACGATCCGGCCGGACGCGTCCGTGACGAGGCACTCGCCCGCAACGCGGCGACCCGGGCGGCCCTGGCTCGACTCGACGAGCTGGTCGATCTGGAAGCCGCGCCCGAGGTGGTCGCCGAGCGGCTGCGAAGCGAGTTGCAGCTCCAGCTCGAACGCACGCAGATCGCGTTGGACGCCGCTGGTTACCGGCCCGACTCGGCTCCGGATGGCAACCAGGAGGAGGCGGCCTATCGGGCGATTCGACGCGATCTGCTGATGGCCGAGGCCGCGGAGCTCATGCGGCTTCGCGCGGAGGGGCTGATCAGCGAGAGCGCTCGCCGACGCGTCCAGCGCAACCTCGACATTCGCGAGACCGGGCTCAGCGACACCGACGGATGAGGCCGAACTTTCAGATCGTGCGGATCTGCGCGCCGCGCACCCGGGCCGCCTCCACGATCAGGCGCACCTCGCACAGCCGCTGATGCAGTCCGGGCGTGTGCGCGAACGGCGCGAACAGCACCGTGACCCGGCCGAGTACCGGCCAGCCGACGGGGCCGATCTTCACTGCCCCGGCCACACAGTGCCCGTCCTCGGACGTGCGGTAGCCACTGCCGCAGCAGCGATGCACCGTTTCACCGTCGACGGCCAGCCCGGCCTTGTCGCCCTCGTGCCATTCGTGGTCACCGAGCAACTTCGACGGCACCGGAAAGACGAGGTACTCCAGGCACAGATAGTCGCGGGCGAGACCACTTCCGGTGAGCCGGACCGTGTAGTCCCGCAGATCGTGCTCGCCCGACTTGTCGAGGTCCGGCAACCACAGCACCGTCGATCTGCTCATCCGAGGTCACGTTCTAGCAGGTCGGTGACGGTCTCCCGCCGCACGAGCACGCGGCTGTGCCCGTCGGCGACGCCGACCAGGGGCGGCCGCGGGATCAGGTTGTAGTTCGAGGCCATCGAGTGGTGATACGCGCCGGTGCTCGGCACGACGAGCAGATCGCCGGCGTGGACATCGGTCGGCAGCAAGGCGTCCTCGATCAGGACGTCGCCCGCTTCGCAGTGCTGCCCGACGACGGTGACGTGCTCGTCGGCGGCCGGGGAGAGCCGGCCCAACAGCCGAGCTGTATAGCGGGCTCCGTACAGGGCCGGACGGGGGTTATCGCTCATCCCGCCGTCGACGGCCACCCAGGTCCGGTTGGCGGCGTGCTTGACGGCGAGCACGCGGTAGACGGTCAGGCCGGACGGTCCGGCGATGGCCCGGCCGGGCTCGACGGTCAGGCGCGGCATCGGCAGGCGATGGGTCGAGCAGGCGGCCTTGACCGAGCGGCGCAGCGCCGCCGCGACGTCGCCGACCGCTAGGGGCACATCACCCGGGTGGTAGGCGATCGCGTGACCGCCGCCGAGGTTCAGCTCGGGCAGGACGATGCCGTGCTCGTCGCGGACCGCAGCGAGAAACGCGACGAGGCGCACCGCGGTCTGCTCGTACGGTGCGGTGCGGGTGACCTGCGATCCGATGTGGCAGTGCACGCCGACCAGCTCGAGGCCCGGCGTCGCCAGCACGCGTCGCACCGCCTCACCGGCGGCCCCCGAACTGATGGACAGGCCGAACTTCTGATCGTCGGTGCCGGTCGTCATGGCCTGGTGGGTGTGTGCGTCGACGCCGGGGGTGACACGCAGCAGCACCCGCTGCCGGCCGCGGCCGAACGCGACCGAGGCCAGCGTGGCGATCTCGTCCAGGCTGTCGACGACGATGCGCCCGACCCCCATCGGCATCGCCCGACGCAGCAGGGCCGCTGGCTTGGCGTTGCCGTGCAGGATGATCCGGTCGGCCGGGAACCGCACGTCGGCCGCCAGTGCGAGCTCGCCGGCCGAGCACACGTCCAGGAACAGCCCCTCGTCGTCGACGATCCGCGCGACCGCTCGGGTGAGCAGCGCCTTGCCCGCGTAGGCGACATCGGCACCGTGGAACGCCGCGCGGTAGGTCGCGCAGCGCGCGTGGAACTCGGCGAGGTCCAACACGTAGGACGGCGTGCCGTGCTCAGCCGCGACACCGACGAGGCTGGCCCCACCCACCGACAGGTCGCCACCCGGCAGGTGATGTGTCGATGCCGGCCAGAGCCACGGCTCCAGCGGGTGCGGCAACGAGCTCCGCAGTGTCGGGATGAGTTCCCTGAGGGTCATTGCTGACGCTCCAGATGCTGATCTTCGAACGGCACCGTGCCGCCCGGAGATGCCAGCATCGAACGGCGAAGCGCCCAACAGCCCGTCCCTGACGTGATCACCACGCGATACCCACGTGATGCTCACGGCCGGGCCAGCCGCGGGCCCGATCGTGTTCGCCACGTCACACGTTCTCGACTCCGGCACATCCGGCCCGCCGAGCTCGAAACCAGACCGCGCAGGCCGTAGGTTGGGGGCATGGTCGTTCTGATCGTGGTGTTGCTCGTGCTCCTCGTTGTCCTGCCGATCGTCGGATGGGCGCTGTGGCTGCTGATCAGCGCGGCGCTGGTCGGGGCGATCATCGGCGGCCTGGCTCGCCTCATGCTGCCCGGCCGGCAAGAGATCGGTGTCCTCAGCACCATCGTCATCGGGTGGATCGGATCACTGTTCGGCAGCCTGCTCGGCCGTCACCTGTTCCACGTCGGGACGTTCCTCACCATCCTGTGCGAGATCGGGGTCGCGGCGATCCTGGTCGCGATCGCCGGCAGCCGGGCGGGCAACGCGGTCGCCCACCAGAACTCCAGCTTGCGCTGGTAACGCGGGCCGGCGCCGCGCCGACGTGCTCCCGCCTCGAACCCGAAGGGCGAGGTCGGTCAGACCCGAACGACCTTGATCATCTCTGGTTGAACGACGACATCTGGCTGTTTCCCCAGAGACGATCAAGCGGAGGCGTGACGGTGATACGACCAGTCCGGCGTCACTGACCCACGGGCATCGGCGTCAGTGAGAGGTCCGAACCACGGCGTTCATGCAGCATTGGCTGCACGATCGCCGGGCTAGTCGCGCGGCAGTGGACACCTCGTTGCCAATGCGGCTCCTAAGAGACCGATGAGAGCGCGCCGCCGGCGGGCATAGCGGCCGCCGGGCGGAGGTTGAATCGCTCGACCGCGTCCAAGCACCCGGGAGGAACGACAACCATGACCGCAACGATCAGCGCCGCCACGCGCCAGGACACATTGACGGCACGTCTCGCCACCCTGCGGGCCGACCGCGAGCAGGCACGAGCCGAGACCATCCCGGCCGGCGTCGGGGACGTGGCCGACCGGGCCACCAACGTCGACAGTCTCGTGCGGCTCGGCGTGCTCGACGAGCGCATCGCCCTCGTCGAGGAGGAGCTCGCGGCCGCCCAGCAGCCCAACGCGCGACCAGACCACGATGGCGCCGCCGTGGGCGACGTAGTCACGCTCGACTTCGGCGACGGGCCCGAGGCGTTTCTGCTCGGTTCGGTCGACGAGGCCGGCGATGGTCTCGACGTCGTCACGCCCAACAGTCCACTGGGGCAGGCGTTGCGCGGAGCCCGGGCCGGCTCGACCGTGTCCTACACCGCCCGGCCCAACCGCACCCTTCAGGCGACGGTCCTCGCCGTCAGCTGAGAGGCATGACGCTCGCGCCGGAGGGGTAGCGACTTGTCTAGGCCGGTTTGCGGTGCATGCGGTAGTGGAGCACGAGGAACGGCCGGCCGAAGACGGAGAAGGCGTGCTCGGCGCGCAGCTGACCGTCCTCGGAGTAGACGTCGAGTTGCTCGGCGAAGCCGGGCACCGCTAGGGCAGTGAGATCCCGGGTGGCGGGGTCGATGTAGGTCAGGTAGTGGCCGGGATGGTCGAGTTCGCTTCGGCTGGTGAGCATCAGGCCACCCCCGGGCCGGGCCCGCGGCAGCAGGGTGGCGGTGAAGCTGCCCTGCGGCACCGGGAATCCCACACTGACGTAGCCCCGGCCGTCGTGACGGTAGGTGGTGTAGATGCCGACGTAGATCGGCTCGTCGGTGTCGGCGAACGACCGGATCCAGCCGCGCACCGCCACGTCCTCGCCGGGGAGGCTGATCGTGTCGATGCGACTGCGGACGCCTCGCTCGGTTTCGCGCTGGTTCATCGGCACGTTGGCCTGCCCCAGTCGGCGCGCCACCAGCGTGCGGTAGAGCAGGTACCCGGGCCGGACCCACAACCGCCACTGCGGCACGATGTCGAGCGCGAAGCGGGTGGTGTGCTCGTAGAACTCGCGCACCAACGGATCGACCGCCGCCGGGTCGAAGTCGGGACCGGCCAGCTCGTCCAGCGAGGCGACGATGCCGACGTCGGACGCATCCGCGACGTAGCTGCCGCCGAGCGATTCGGCCAAATCCCGAACGTAGTCGGTGCCGACGTAGGACGATCGGGCTTCTCGCGGTACGACGAACGGCAGGTCCTCGGCCCGGACGCGCTCGGCCAAGAGGCTCACCTGGGCGTCGCGGAACACCAGGGAGGACAGCACCCGGTAGCCGACCATCGTCGTCGTGGCCACGATCGACGCCGGCACCGGGCGCCGACGCGTGGCGAACGCCCGGCCGACCGCGGTGCCGAACAACGGCCCGAGCACGACCTTCTGCGGACGGACGCCCAGCAGCCCCGCGAGCGCGCCGGTCGCCGTTCCCACCGCCACCGACCCGCCCCGACGCGAGCGTCCGGCCGCCCAGCCCAGCGGGGCCACCAGCGCGCCGGTCATCGCAATCCGCTGCCACAGCGGCGGAATCTCATTAGGACGCTGCCGAGCCCGGGCCACCGCCTCCGAACTCGCCAGCCCGGCCGCGCCCGCGATCGCGCCCATTCCGGCCGACCATCGGCCCCGGTGCGCAGCCAGCGACGCGCCGGCCACCGCACCTACGACGGCGGCGAAGCCAACCGCACCGTTGCGCTGCGCCGTCTGCGCCTGGGTCACCCCGAAAACGTACCTGGCCCGCCGTCAGCCGATCCGGCGCAACTCGGTGCGGTACCGCTTCGCGCCGGCCAGGTAGATCTCGACCGCTTCGCCGACCCACTTCGCGAGGTCCTCGGGGGCCGGGCGCACGCGCGCCGGGACGCCCAGCGCGATCTCCCCCGTCGCCACCACCGAGTCTTCGGCGACGAGCGCGGCCGCACCGACGGCCGAGCCGGCCTCGATGCGGGCCCGGTTCAGGACGATCGACCCGGAACCGATCAAGCAGCCGTCGCCGATCGTGCAGCCCTCGACGTGGACGTTGTGCCCGACCACGCAGCCCGCGCCGATCACCGTCGACCACTCGTCGGTGGTGTGCACCACCGTGCCGTCCTGGATGGAGGTGCGCTCGCCGATCTCGATCCGGCCGTAGTCGCCGCGCAGCACGGCTGTAGGCCAGATCGACGCGTCGGCCCCGATCGTCACCGATCCGATGACGGTCGCGTCGGGATGCACGAAGGCGTCCGGATGAATCTCGGGAACCTGATCGCCCAGCGCGTAAATGCCACCCATCAGCTGACCACCTTCACCTTGTAGACCTGCGCGGCGTTGCCGGCCAGTACCAGGCCGGCCGTCTCCTCATCAGAGCACAGCGCCGCGACGGCGCGCGCGTTCTCGGCGATGCCGGGGATGCCGGGCCAGTCGGTGCCGAAGATCATTCGTCGAGTGAGCCGGTTCCAGTTATGGCGCGCGTAGTAGGTCGGCAGGCGCGACGGCGGCAAGCCGGACAGCTCGATCCAGACGTGGTCGTTGCTCAGCGCCAGGAACGCCGCGGCGTCGTACCACCAGCCGCGCCCACCGTGTGCGAGCACCACGTCCAGTCCGGGGAAGTCGCGCAGGACGTCGTCGAGCAGGATCGGGTCGGCGAACTGGTTCAGGGCGCCGGGGAACGTCGACGTACCGCAGTGCACAACCACCGGGATGCCGGCCGCCCGGCAGATCTCGTAGGCCGGATAGAGCGCCCGCTCGTGGGCCGGGAACCCGCCGTGGACGGGATGCACCTTCAGGGCGATCGCGCCCAGCGCGAGCTGACGCTCCAGCTCGTCGGCCACCGGGTGGTGCAGGTGCGGATTGATGTTGGCGGCGAACTTGATCCGATCGGGGTTGGCCGCGGCGAGGGGCAGCATGTCCTCGACCGTCTGCCAGCCGGTGACCTTCGGGCTGTACTCGGCGAGCACGACGGCGATATCGACCCCCTCGGCCGCCAGGTGGGCGTCGAACGCCGCTGGCTCGACCGACCCGTCCTTGTCGTAGAGCGCCCGCAGCGCGGGCCGGTCGAAGCCCTGCACCCACTCGTCCCAGGGCAGTTTCAGCCCGGGCAATCGCGCCGGGTGTAGGTGGACGTCGATGAGTGGCCGCCCGTCGAGCATCAGCCCACTTCCTGCGGCTCGATCAGTACGGTCGCCGCCATCTGGCGCAGCTCCACCCGGCGAATCTTGCCGGTCGACGTGGTCGGGTAGCTGCCGACGAAGACGATCTTGCGGGGCCGCTTGAACGACGGCAGGCCCTCGCGGCAGAACTCGACCAGGTCGTCCTCGGTCGCGACCCGGCCCGGACTCAGGATCACGTAGGCCACCGGCTTCTCCAGCCCGTCAGCGTCCGCCGCGGCGACGACGATCGCCTGGCTCACGGACGGATGCGCGAGCAGCCGATCCTCGACCTCGGTCGGCGACACCCAGATGCCGCTCGCCTTCAGCATGTCCCCTGTCCGGCCGAGGCAGGTGTAATAGCCCTCCGGATCGCAGACATAGGTGTCGCCGGTGCGCAGCCACTCGCCGCGGAAGATCTGCCGGGACGCGTCGTAGCGCGACCAGTAGCCGGTGGCAGTCGAAGCGCCGCGCACGTAGAGGGTTCCCGGCGTGCCAGCCGGGACCGACGCCCCCTCATCGTCGAGGATCCTCAGGTCGTAGCCGGGCACGGCGACACCCGTCGTCCCCGCCCGCACGCCGCCCACCCGGTTGGACAGGAAGATGTGCAGCATCTCGGTCATGCCGATGCCGTCGATGATGTCGACGCCGAAACGACTCGTCCACGAGTTGTACAGCGCAGCTGGCAATGCCTCCCCTGCCGACGCCGCCAGCCGAACGCCCTTGATCGCGTCGACGGGCAGGTCCGCGCGCAGCATGTTCGCGAAGAAGGTCGGCCCGGCGAAGAAGAGCGTCACGCCGTACTCGCGGACCCGCTCCGCCATCACGTCCGGCTTGGCCGGCGCCGGCTCGAGCACGGTCGTCGCACCGACCGACAACGGGAACAGGACCGAATTTCCCAGGCCATAGGCGAAGAACGCCTTCGCCGCGGACAAGCAGTGGTCGTCCGGACCGATACCGAGCACCTGCGCGCCGTAGGTCTCACACACGACCCGCACCGAACCGTGCCGGTGCATCGCCGCCTTGGCCGTGCCGGTGGTACCCGACGTGTACAGCCAGAACGCCGGCGAGTCCGCCGTGGTCGGGTACACGCTCACGTCCGGCGTCGCCGCGGACACCAGCGCGTCCAGGTCGTGCGTCGGCGCAGTTCCGCCGGCGGTGAGCACGCCCCGCAGTTCGGGGGCCGCAGCCTTCGCTTCGTCGACAACCGCCGTGAATTCCGGCGTTGCCGCTAGCAGTCGCGCCCGCGAGTCGCGCAGGAGTTCGGCCAGCCCGTCCGCGTGCAGCATCGTCGATACCGGCACCGGGATGGCGCCGATTCGCATCGCGGCGAGGTACACGCTGACGAAGCCGGGGCTGTCGGCCATGAACATGACCAGCCGCTGCTCGGGCTGTAATCCGAGTTCCCGCAAAACGGCCGCGGTGCGCTGCACGCGGTCCAGGAGCTGCGTGTACGTCACCGGGCCGGAGGGCCCGGTGATCGCGATTCGATCGCCATCGCCGGCCTCGATGCGCCGGTCGAGCAGGTACTCGCACGCGTTGAACGCGCCACTCATGGCACGTGGACGTAGTCGTAGTCGAACGGCTGGCCGTTGATGCCTTGGCGGGGTGGTGCGATCCCCCGAGTGCGGAATTCGACGGGCGCGCTCGGGTCCCGGGTGCCGGCCGGGGCAGGCACGTCGTGCGTCGCCAAGCCGGTCATGGCTTCCTCCTGCTGTTCGCTCGCCATCTATGTTCTACTTGTCTCTGTGGATCCGTCAAGGCTATGTAGCAGATTGAGGAGTTGCCTATGACCGCCAGCGCGCCGCAGGTAGCACCCCGGATCTCGCGCCGGCACGCGGCCGGCGCCGAGAGCGCGCGCGGGCTGTTGTTCACCGTCCTTGGCGAGTTCGTGCTGCCCGGCGGAGAACTCGCCTGGACATCGGCATTCATCGAAGCGCTGCGTCGCCTCGGCGTGGAGGAGAAGGCCGCTCGGCAGGCGATCATGCGGACTGCCGCGGATGGCTGGCTCAGCGCGGAACGGGTCGGCCGGCGCACCCAGTGGCAGCTCACCGACAGCGCCAAGAAGCTGCTCACCGAGGGCACCGAACGGATCTACGGATTCACCGGACCGGCCACCAGCTGGGACCACCGCTGGCTCCTGGTCATGGCCCGCACACCCGAGACCGACCGGGCCGCGCGACATCACCTGCGCACCAGACTCGCCTGGGCCGGCCTCGGCAGCCCGGCCCCCGGGGTCTGGATCAGCACCCATACCGATCGCGTCCACGAGGTCGAGCAGGTACTCAGGGACGCGCACGTGATCGACGACGCGCGGATATTCGTCGCCGACTACCGCGCCGGCGGCGACGTCAGCTCGATGCTCGAGCAAGCGTGGGATCTGGACGCCATCGACGCTGCCTACCAAGACTTCATGGCTGACTTCGCGAGATCGCGGGCCGCCGATGCCATGGCGCGCACGATCGAACTCGTGCACGCCTGGCGGCGCTTTCCCGGCATCGACCCAACCCTCCCGCGCGAGCTGCTGCCGCGATCATGGAGTGGAGTCAAGGCTGCCGACGTCTTCGCCGACCGTCATGCTCGGTGGGCACCGGCCGCGAAAGCCGAATGGGCAAGGCTCAACGCGGCATCGGACTAGGACACGTCCTAGATCGAACTTGGCGGCAAGTCGGCTGCGGTCGTCCTCGACGATGCGGATCTGGCGAGCACCCTGGAGAGCTTCTTCGCCGCAACGCTGATGAACAACGGTCAGGTGTGCTACCTCGGCACCCGGGTGCTCGCACCGCGCCGCCGCCACCGCGAGATCGTCGACACGATCACGAGTCTGGCTGCGGGGCTCAAGATCGCGGACTCGGCGGATCCGTGTGGACCACAGACCCAGAGCGCGGAGAGACCGTCGCCCGCCAGATCCATTCCGGGACGGTCGGTATCAACGCGTACACCAATCCCGTCTCACCCTTCGGCGGCATCGGCGGTAGAGGCCGACGGCCGAGCGACATGAGCGCTTTTGACACTGCGGCCGCGACAGCGAGGGCAAGCTCGTCCGTTCATTCCGCGGCTTGTGAGTGGCTCTTCTGGCCGGGTTGGGTCGGCACTGGTGGAGTGGCGTCCAGTCGTTCGTTGTGGCGGGCGAGCAGGGCCGCCCATCCGGCCACCCAGACGAACGTGGTGAGTGCGCCGAGGCAGCCGATGAGGAGGGCGAGCCGGACGCCGAACAGTTGGCCGGCCAGGCCGCCGATGGCGGCGCCGAGGGCGATGGATCCGTAGGAGACCATGCGCGTTGCGGCGTTGACGCGGCCACGCAGGTCGTCGGGCGTGCGCGTTTGGCGAACGGTCGTGACCACGACGGTGTCCAGGCCGACGGCGTACCCGTTGACCGCGAAGGCGGCGCCGAGGGCGGTGATGAGCGCGGACACACCCCACCCGGGCCCGGCGGCCGGGAGGACGAACAGGACGAGGGGATCCACCGCCGCAGTAATGAGGATCGTGCGCAACGGTCCGAGGCGGTGCGCGACTGCTGGGGCGGTGGCGGCGCCGAGGAGCGTGCCGACCGCACCGATCGCGAGGACGGCGCCGACCTGCCCCGTCGAGAGGTGAAGCCTGCGGACGGCGTCGACGAGGAAGAGCAGGGTGACCCACTGCGCAAAGGGGTTGGCGATCGCGGAGAAGCCGAGCAGGCCGCCCAGGACCCGGTCGCGCCGTAGGAACCGCAGACCCTCGAGCAGGTCGCGCGCGATCGGCTTCTTGCGGTGGGTGGCGGGCGTGAAGGACTCCGGGATTCGCCACAGGGCAACCGCGGACATAAGCGACCCGACTGCCGTCACGGTGAGGGTGTGCACTGCCCCGAGCAGCTGCACGAGCAAGCCACCGACGCCGGGTCCGGCCACCAGCGCGCTCGCCTCGGTCGCCTGCAAGCGGCTGTTCGCGGCGTCGAGTCGATCCCGCGGCACCACGGAGGGCAGGAACGATTGGTAGGCGACCTCGAACACGACAGTGCCGCAGCCAACGACGACCGTGAGGAGCAAGAGCGCCGGCAGGGTCAGGACGTCGGCGACGCCGAGAAGGATGATTGTGGTCGTGCCAATCACCCGGATCCACTCCGCCGAGATCAGCAACGGACGGCGGCGGCGCCGGTCGACGAGCACGCCGACCGGCAGCGCGATCAGCAGGAACGGCAACCACTGCGCAGCCCCGAGTAGCCCGACCTGCCCGGACGAGGCGTGCAGCGACACCACCGCCAGCAGCGGCACGGCCAGTTGTGCAACTTGCGCGCCCACTGCCGTGGCGCCCGTGGCGAACCAGATCCGACCGAAGCCGCGTCCCAGATCGTCTCCGAGGCCCACCAACCAATTCCTCTCACCAAGTAGGTCGCCCCGAAATCTGCGCCTCTAAGGTTGGCTCGCACATCCGAACTCCTCCCTATTCGCAACAGTTGGCCGAGAAGCTGCACTGATGGGCGAGTACTACTGACGCTTCATTGCCCCTGGCGGGACAGGCGTGAGCTCGTGGCCTCGGTTGGCCCCCGCTATGCCGACCGTTCGGGGGAGTCTGCGGCGGCGGTGGTGGCGATGGCGGCCTCGAGGGTGCCGAGAAGCTTGTCCAGGTTGGCTAGTCGTTCTTGTCCGAGGGCTCCGAAGATCTTGCCGAGGGTGTGCTCGCCGGCGGTCATGCCGGCGGTCAGGGCCTTGGCCCCCTTGGGGGTGAGGGTGACGAGTTTGGCGCGCCGGTCCTCGGGGGGTGTCGTGCGTTCGACCAGTCCGTCGCGTTCGAGTGCTTCGACGGACTGGGTGACCGAGCGCGGGGCCTGCCCGAGCTGCTCCGCGATTGCCGACTGCTGGAGGGGGCCGCGTTGGGCGAGGACCTGCAGGACCTTGGAGCGAGCGAGGGATAGCCCCCCGGCGGTCATGCGTCCGTCGACCATGGCGCGCACGTGGTGTCCCACGGACAGGTACCGCAGTCCGACGTCAGTAGGTGTCGGTCGGCTGCTCATGGTGGTTCCTCCGCGCGCTCGATTGATGAGGTGCCTCATTGAATGATACGATACTGAGGTACCTCATCTGTTACCTAAGGAGAGCCATCCCATGGAGACTCAGCCCGTCGTCGTCATTACCGGTGCAACCAACGGCTTGGGCCGGCTGGCGGCCCTGGACCTGGCTCGCGGCGGAGCGCAGCTCGCTCTGATTGCCCGCAGCCCGCAGAAGGCCGACGCTCTGCGCAGGGAGATCGAGCAGGCGGCACCGGGGACCCCGGTCGACGTGTTCCGCGCCGACCTGTCCCTGCTCGCCGACGTCGCCCGCGTCGGTCGCCAGATCGACGCGCACTACCCGCGGATCGACGTGCTGATCAACAACGCCGGCGTGCACGCCTTCTCCCAGCGCGTCACCGCCGAGGGGTTCGCCGAGATGACAGCGGTGAACTATCTCGCGCCGTGGTTGCTCACCGACATCCTGCGCGACAAGATCACCGCCTCGACGCCGGCCCGGATCGTCACCGTCGCCTCCCAGGCATCGGGCCACTCCGGTGAGCTCAACGTGCGCCAGGATCTCGTCGACACGGCCGGCTACACCCGTCGCGAGTCCTCCAAGGTGTACGGCCGGACCAAGCTGATGGACATCATGTTCACCCAGGAACTCGGCCGGCAGCTCGACGGGACCGGGGTGGCGGTCACCTGCTGCGACCCGGGATTCAACGTCACCGGACTCGGACGCGACCTCCCGCTCGCCGGAGCCCTGGAGAAGATCCTCACCGTGCTGCACGTAGGCGACCCCCGCCACGGTGCCGAGATCATCGTGCGGCTCGCGACCGACCCCGCCTTCGCCGACAGCACGGGCGGCTACTTCGCCGTCAAGACCGCCGAGCCCCTCGAGTGCCCGAAAGCCGGCCGGGACAAGACGATCCAGCGTGCCCTGTGGGACGCCACGGCCGGACTCCTCCGCGACATCCGGCACCCCAACGCCGTGTGAGTGCGGGAGCCGCGGCTAGCTCGCGGGCAGGTCACCCCGGTCGGCCGCGAAGCGCACCTGGACCTTGCCGACCCGCGGCGCGGAGTACAGGCCGGCGACGGCCGTGGGGACGGTGTCGAATCCTTCGGTCACCGTGTTGACGGGCTGCAGCGCCCCGGAACGGAGCAGCCGTGACAAGTCGTCTTCGGCGGTCAACGCTCGTGGTAGAACTCGTCGACGATCCACGCGGCGGACTTGATGTTCCGGCCGGCCAGCAGTTGCTCGACGTTCGGCGTGATCCCCCGCACCTGCCGCAGGCGCCACCAGGTCATATCGCAGACAGACCACTAGGGCGTATGCGGCCGGCCGTCTAGCGGTTGGTGCTGGCGAGGCCCTGCGCGGTGTTGCGCGCGCCGGCGGTGACGCCGGGCGGTGAAGCAGTGTCTATCGCGGCGAGGTCATCCTTGGTGAGGGTGATCGCAGCGGCGGCGGCGTTCTCTTCCAGCCAACGCCGGCGCTTCGTTCCCGGGATGGGGACGGTGTCCTGGGCGATGACCCAGGCCAGGGCCAGCTGGCTGGCGGTCACCTCCTTCTCGGCGGCGAGCTGCTTGAGGGACTCGACGATCGCGACGTTGTGGGCGATGTTCTCCGGCGTGAACCACGGCAGGTTGCGGCGGGCGTCATCTGGAGCGAGGTCACCCACGGAGGTGATCTCGCCGGTCAGGAAGCCGCGGCCCAGCGGTGAGTAGGGCACGAAGCCGATGCCGAGGTCGCGGCACGTGTCCAGGACACCGTCGCGTTCAGGGCCGCGGGCGAACAACGAATACTCCGACTGGATCGCGGTGATCGGGTGCACGGCGTGAGCGCGGCGGATCGTCGCGGCCGAGGCCTCGGACAGGCCGAGGTACCGAACCTTGCCGGCGGTGACCAGTTCGGCCATACCGCCGACGGTTTCCTCGATCGGGGTGTCGGGGTCAACCCGGTGCAGGTAGTACAGGTCGACCCGGTCGGTGTTCAGGTGACGCAGCGACCGATCGATGGCCCGCCGGGCGTACTCGGGGCTGCCGTTGGGTCCGTGCGAGATCCCGTCGTCGTCGAACTCGGTGGCGAACTTCGTGGCCAGCTGCACCTCGTCACGACGCCCGGCGATGGCCGCACCGACCAGAATCTCGTTGGTGAAGGGGCCATAGGCCTCCGCCGTATCCAGGAACGTGACACCGAGATCCAACGCCCGACCGATCGTGGCGGTCGACTCGACGTCGTCTCGACCGCCGTAGTAGACGCTCATCCCCATGCAACCCAGGCCCTCGAAGGAGACGACGAGGCCCTGACTACCCAGCGGGCGAGTACCGGTCACGACGTACTCCTCATCGACTGGCGGCACGAGCTATTGTTTGAAGCCTATCAAACTATAAGGTGCATCCATGCCGGCCGATCCGTACCCCCAGCCCGCGGTCGAGGACATCGACTTCGTCGAGGTGCTGCGCGCCCTGGCCGATCCCATACGCCTGCGTATTGTCCTACGGCTGGCCGACAACGAGTACCACCCGTGTAGCACCGAGGAGTACGGCCTCGAGATCCACAAGTCGACGCTGTCGCACCACTTCAAGACACTCCGCGAAGCCGGTGTCACCTCCACCCTCGTTCGAGGCCGCAACCATGGCGTCCAACTCAGACGAGATGAACTGCAGGCTCGGTTCCCCGGACTGCTGGACAGCGTCATCGCGGCGTCATCCGATACGTCGCTCACCCGCCCCTGACGCGGAGGTTCGGCAAGCCGGCTGCGCTCGGTTGCCTCCCGTTGTTCCGGATCTGGGTACTAGTGGTGGTGCACAGTCGATCTTGATGCGTGCCTCGGTCTTCGAGGCGATTCAGCGCGATGCTGGTCCCGGTGCGCGGTCACTCGACGAGTGCGGCCACCTTGCGTCCGGGCCAGGCCCCCCGCGCCGACGCGGCCACGGTGGCGCGGATCTCGCCCAGGAGCTCGACGCTCAAGGTCACCTCGTCGCCGGCGACGAGCCACGGGTACTCCGCGGAGGAGTGCCGCAGCGACAGTTCCAGGATGC
>Ga0137412_10001919_pt1 | contig 16330 bp, 15 predicted proteins | sample CZODoug2_1_16fun_FD_122160 | JGI IMG/M metagenome (GOLD analysis project Ga0137412, IMG submission 122160) | Vadose zone soil fungal communities from Angelo Coast Range Reserve, California, USA - CZODoug2_1_16fungal (Hybrid Assembly) | ecosystem: Environmental > Terrestrial > Soil > Vadose zone...
GGAAGTGAAAAGACCAGACGTGATAAAACGCAAGATTCGTAAAAAGCCCGATCAAGTTGTAGAGAAGAAATGCAACGACACCGGCAATCATGCCGACTGCGGCGGCCAAAAGAGAAATGAAGCCCAGGCGAAATCCGGCTATCGGTCTCATTCGTTTACCTTAAATTTGAATTTGTAGAAATCTAGAACGCACTCTAAAACGATGTCCGTCCAGATCGAACGTGCTGTGTGTGAACGAGAATCCCAATCGGACATTGTCGATAATTTCCTACGCTCTTAGGTTTCCCTGAGTTATCTTAGAACTGTGAGCGATGAACCGTCAAATATCGCTTTGCGATATATTCAATGAACGAGTTGACCCAACCTGGGAAAGAAATGACGCCTCCCGCCGCGGCAATCGGAACGGAGCCCGCGGAAATCAAGGCGGAACGTTACAGGTGGCTGAAATCAGTCCCGCAGCCCCTCACGCTCTCCGAGGGCAACCTATTCCTGATTTTAGCGATCGTCATCGGGATATTTTCCGGAATTGCTGTGGTTTGTTTCCGCATCTCGATTGAATGGATTCGCGTCGCGTTATTCGGATCGACGCTTGCGCCTTCGCCCGCTCGCGTTTTACTCGTGCCCGCTGGAGTCGGTTTGCTGGTAGGCTTCCTGATTCAACGATTTTTCCGGGGAGCCCGCGGCAGCGGTGTGAATCAGACTAAAGCCGCCGTATATGTCTTTGATGGCTACGTACCCTTTCGTACCGTAATCGGGAAATTCGTGACGTGCGCACTGGCAATCGGCAGTGGCCAATCACTTGGGCCCGAAGACCCGTCCTTGCAAATCGGCGCGGGGATTGCTTCCGCGCTCGGCAGACGCCTGAAACTTTCCCGCGATAAATTGCGATTGCTGGCTCCGGTGGGAGCGGCAGCGGGACTTGCCGCCGCTTTTAACGCTCCGATTTCCGCCGTCCTTTTCGTTATCGAAGAAGTTATTGGAACATGGAGCGCCGGAGCGCTTGGAGCCATCGTTCTCGCGGCAGTTTCAAGCGCGGTAGTAATGCGCTGGTTTCTTGGAAGTGAGCCACTGTTCCACGTTCCTGCATATAACCTGGCTCATCCCGCGGAATTGATTGCCTACGCACTGCTCGGAGTTGTAGGCGGCTTCGTTTCGCTGGGCTTCATGAAAATCATCGCTTACTTCCGTCCACGTCTCCGCGACCTGCCGGAATGGACGCGCTATTTGCAGCCGGCGATTGCGGGACTCGCGATTGGATTTATTGGACTCCGCCTTCCTCAAACGATGGGGGCCGGATACCTTTACGTTGATCAGGCTCTGCATAATCAATACACATGGGAAATGCTGGCGATTCTCGGATTTGCCAAAATACTGGCGACAAGCCTTTCGTTCGTCAGTGGCACGCCCGGAGGGATGTTTGCGCCCACGTTATTTATTGGCGCGATGATCGGCGGCGCGGTTGGTGGACTGGAACACCACTTTTTTCCTCAGCTCACTGCTTCTCTCGCGCCGTTCGCGCTGGTTGGCATCGGAACTTTTTTCGCAGGCTTTTTGCGAGTCCCCATTACGTCGGTATTCATGGTGGTGGAGACCACGGGAAACTATTCGATCGTTCTTCCGCTCATGATTTCCAATACGATCGCCTACTTGATCTCGCGCAAATATCAGGATGTCGCGCTCTTTGATTTGCTGGCGCGGCAAGACGGCTTCGAGTTGCCCTCGATGGAGGAACAACGCGAGCAAGTCGTGCTGCGCGTCGAGGATGCCATGCGCAAAATGGAATCACCACCGCTACAGGCCGGCGATACACTGGCGCGCGCGCTCGAAATCGCCGAGTCCTCTCCGGAGGAAATTTTGCTGGTGCGTTTCCCGACGGGCCGCTGGGCAGGCATCACGAAAGAAGATCTGCGCAAACTGGCCGCGAACAATCCGATGGACGCATTACTCCGCGAATTGCTTCCTGCAACTCGACTCCCGGTTTTACATCCCGATCAGCGACTCGATGATGTCTTGCGCCTCATTCAAGGCCACGCGCTTTTGCCAGTCGTCAGCCGAGCCGGCGCTCGAGTGGTGGAAGGAGTCGTCTCGCTCCCGGATATTCTGAACGCCTATCAAAAAGCTACGTAAATTCAGTAGCACACGCTTCAGCCCGTGTGGTTTTGACATTTGACTATGTCAACAGAACGCAAGCTGAACACCTGTGCTACTTCTGGTTTCGGGTTGAATCAGCCGCGCTTGGTCGCACCTGAACTCTTCGCTCGAGTTGAGCGCATCGCGGCGGTCAGCGCGCGCACCAACGCCGGCGCCGCTGTGCGAAGCTCGTCAATGCGCTGCCGCGCGAGACGCGACAATATTTTTTCCCCGCGCGGAGTCAAATGAAGGATTACCTGCCTGCGGTCTGTATCCGATCGCTCCCGACGCAGCAACTGCGCGCGCTCCATGCGGTTCACCATCTCGACGGCGCTATGATGCCGGAGCTGCATGCGCTCCGCGAGTTCGCGAATCGTGGCTTCCCGGCCGGCTGGAAGTCCGCGCACCGCCAGCAGAAAAAGATATTGCTGCGGCTCAAGGCCCGCAGCGCGGGCGGCCTTTTCGCTACCGTTCAAAAAGTGCCGGATCTGATACCGGAATTCCGCCAGCGCGCGAAATTCGACCGAGTTCATCGGGTTGGCCATTTGCTTGTCATTGTATCGGACTAAGATAGAGATGCCAATCATCTTCGGGGGCATATTAACAGAGTAGTTACTTCGCCAGGGATCACACCATGGCCTGTCCGAGCGGCAGTAAGAACGCAAGGACGCAGGCACAAAGCTGGTAAAGAGCGCGATTTACTTAAATCCTCTTCTCGGAGTCAAGAAGAATTGTCACCGGGCCGTCGTTGACCAATTCCACTTCCATATGCGCTTGAAATACGCCGGTTTCAACTGCGATACCGAACGAACGAAGGCGCCGGACGAATTCTTCGTATAGATGGCTGGCGATTTCGGGAGACGCGGCCTGAATATAGGATGGACGGCGGCCGCCGCACGTATCTCCATAGAGCGTAAACTGCGAAATGACCAGCGCGGAACCGCCGCTCTCCACGAGCGATCGGTTCATCTTGCCGACATCGTCAGGAAAAATCCGCAAGTTGGCGATTTTCTCCGCGAGGTAAAAAACGGATTCCGCGTTATCTTCGCGGCCCACACCAAGCAAAATCAGTAGTCCGGTTTGAATTTCCCCGGCTACGCGGAAATCAACAGTAACGCGGGCTCGCGTGACGCGTTGGACGACGGCGCGCAATCGATTCCTCTATTCCGGCAGGCTATAGACCAAGCCCGGCCCGCTCTTTTGGTATTGCGTTCAAGATTTTTTCAGCTTGCGGCGCGCCTTGCGCAAACGCGGCGCGGGCTGGCAGCGCGGACAAAAATGGCTGCTACGCCCCGCAACAATCACGCGGCGAATCTTTTCGCGGCAGCGAACACACGGCTTCCCTTCGCGCTGGTAAACACGATGGCGGAGCTGGAATTCGCCACGGTTTCCGTCCGAGTCCACATAATCCGAAACGGAGGAGCCGCGCAAACGAATTGCCTCCGTCAGAATTTTGCGGACCGATTGATGCAGCGTTGCAAGTTGAGCTTGCGTAAGTTTTCGAGCGATGCGCGCCGGATGAATTCGCGCGCGAAATAAGCTCTCGTCGGCATAAATGTTGCCCACCCCGCGCAAGATCCCCTGGTCGAGCAGCAGAGCTTTGACTCGTGCGCCTCGCGAACCGAATCGCGCGCAAAATTCCTTCTGCGTGATTTCCAGCGGCTCCGCTCCCAGGCGCTCGCGAAACACCGCGATCTTTGATTCCGGCACCAGCAGCATGCGCCCGAACCGGCGAACATCCGTGTAGCGCAATTCGCGTCCATCATCGAGCCCAAAAAAAACATGCGTGTGCGGAAGCACCGGATCGCTTGCGAGGCGCGTCATGAGCTGCCCCGTCATCCCCAAATGGACGACCAGATACAAGCGCTCGGCCGCATCCGATGCCACGCCGCCGGGAACAAGATCGATGGCAATAAATTTGCCAAGCCGCGTAACGCCCAGGATTCGCGAACCAGGTAATTGCTCACCAAGCGCGACGGGGTCATCAATAAAATCTGTCTTGCCCAGACGAACGTCAAGAATAGTTCTTCCGGGCAATGACGCGCGCAATCCGCGCACAACCGTTTCAACTTCGGGAAGCTCAGGCATAACAGAATCCAATTCAAAAATAGCACAATCATCGATCGCAGGTTGGATGTGGAACTTGAAAATTACTTAGGAAGAAAATGAATTGGCGACCAGTGAGTGCGAAGGGTTTCACGAATCACGAGTCACCAACTCACGGCAAAGGCAGCCCTGGGGTCGCCACAATGCCGGCCATGCGCAAAATCTCCTGATATTCCTCTTCCGTGACCGGTGAAATAATCAACCGGACATTTTTCAGGAACTTCAGTTTGCGCACGGAGGGATTTGCCCGCAACTCGTCGAGGGTAACCTGCCGTGGCAGGCGTTCCATGGCGCGCAAGTCTGAGACGTACATTTTTGAATCCCGATCGTGAGGGTCCGGGTAGGGGTCCCGGCTGACCTCCGCGATCGCGTAGAGGGACCGTTCGGGCGCGGAATGATAGCAAAGCACACGATCACCCTTCCGCACCATCTTGAGGGCACGAATGGCGTCAGGACGTGTCCCTGCCCCCCGCCACATTTCCTTGCCCTTTACGAATAGCGTATCCCAATGATATTGATGCGGATTCACTGAAAAAAGCCAGTGGTTCCGCTTAGCTGGTGGGCGAGTCGTCGTCAAACTGCGAGTCCTCCGCAAGCGATTAGGACTTACGTAATTTCTTCCGGTCGCACACTATACACGGGACTTAGCCCCATGTCTAAATTTTTGTACGTTTGGCCAAACTTTCGCCTAAGGTACAGGTAAGCAACATGGAATCAGATAGATACATTTGATGCACCTTGCCTGACAATGAAGCCGCGGTAAAAACCCCCTGAGGCAGCTGCAGTTCTCAGATGTATTTATTACGGATTTGGTTACGAAAAAATTGCGGATTCTTGGCAGGTAGCTTAACCAGCGTCGACCCAAAGGTCGTCTCCACGCACTTCTATGACGTAGGTCTTGACCCCTATCGCCTGATTCATCACTAACTTACCGGTAGTGACGTCATATTGCCAGCCGTGCCACGGGCATGTAACCGCCACTCCATGGAGTTCCCCTTGCCCGAGCGGCCCCCCTCGGTGCAGGCAAGTGTTGTGGACGGCGAAGAACTTATCGCCGACATTCGCTATCGCCAGCGTCAAGCCATCTACTTGAAATTCGCGGATGGAGCCTGCGGGAATCTCGTCTTTCCTTGCGGCGCGCACAAAAGCCATTCGCCAGCTCCTTCAAAGTAGGGGATTTGAACCGGTTCACGTAACGCCGGACCTATCGCGGCGAAGGCGTCTGGGCAACCATCACGTTGCGCTTGAAATCCTCCGCCATGCCGGGGTGCAGCCGGATCTCGGTCGGCCTCTTCGCCAGCGACATCTGGTCGATTTTGTCCTGTAGCTTTAGAAGCGCATAGATCAGGCCTTCAGGCCGCGGCGGACACCCCACAACGTAGACGTCAACCGGAACGATTCGATCGACGCCCTGCAGCACCGAATACGCGTTAAATGGCCCGCCTACGCTCGAGCAGGCGCCCATCGAAATGCACCACTTGGGGTCAGGCATCTGGTCCCACACGCGCTTCAGAACTGGCGCCATCTTTAGCGTTACCGTGCCGGCCACGATCATCAGGTCGGACTGGCGCGGCGACGGCCGGAACACTTCGGCGCCGAACCGCGCGATGTCGAAGCGCGACGTGGTCGACGCGATCATCTCGATCGCGCAGCACGCCAGGCCGAACGTCAGCGGCCAGATGGCGGATTTGCGCGCCCAGTTGAACACATAGTCCACCGATGAAATCATGAAATTCTTTTCGAACCGCTGATCGAGAACGCCCATGTGTCTCCTAGGTCCTGCAGGAATGGGGAGTATATCCATCCCCGCCAAGGCGAGTCAAACCGCCAATTCCATTTAACCACAAGCGGGCAACTTCCCCTGTATTAGATGTCTTAGCCTGATAATGAATACTGCCAATTCAATCCGATGAAGCTAAAGGAACCTCACCTATGGATTGCGCGACGCCAGGTAAGCAGATATCGCGAGGATGTCGTCGTCGTTCAAATGCGCCACGACTGCATTCATCAGCACGTCGAGCGAACCTTTCCTCGTTCCGGTCTGGAATCCATAGAGTTGACGAGCGATGTAGAGCGGGGAAACACCGATGATCCTGGGAACCTCGCCCAACCCTTGCAGCGATTCACCATGACAGATTGCACATTGAATCGTTTTGCCCGAACCGGCGGTTTTTACCAGCGCCTCACCCTTTGCGAGGCTGCCGGGCGGCACGTAAGCGATAAACCCACTATGGGGATCGCGGCTCGTCGCCCTTGCCGGATCCTCAGGCACTTCGATGATGCGATTGCCGATCGGCTCCGTGCCACCGCTGGCCAGCGGAAGTCGCATGCGGAACTTACTGACATAAGTCTTCGGTACGGTACTGGCTTCCACGACTTTGACCCAAACCTTTGTTTGGAGGGCCGCAAACCATTGCGCAGCTTGCCGGGAGCCCACTTCTGACACCGCGGTCGAGATCTGGTTCATTCGCGCCGCATCTTTTCTCACTCCAGATTTGAAGTCGGCCATCTCACGCATGATATATATCGCATTTAGACCTGCAAGATTGGCGGATTCGGGATGACCGAGCCCCGACATAAGGTGGCAGGAACCGCACGCCTGCGCTGTTCCCGGGATGCCATGTTCGATGATCGAGGGTAGCGAGCCGTGCTCCTCGGGAAACCAATCCGGCGGATTAAAAAGATCGTCAATCTGCGCAGGCGTATACGACTTGGTGCTGCCCGGAATGTGCCTTGGCCCGGGGTCCCCTTCCGCTGGCTGAACCCTGTCTGGAACAGCAAACACCCATGAAAGGTCCCTGCCCGATCCTGGTTGCGAATTCTGCGCTCCGACGGAAGGAACGAAAAGCAAAGCCAGCACCAACATCCAGAGGAGATTTTTCATAATGGCCCCATCGAGCCTTTTCGTGCCTATGGGAATAGGCGCTTATTTGAGTGCGGTTTTGGCCGGGCATATTGCAACACGCCGCCTATCGTGATTCAAGGCCGCAGTCGTCACTTTGTTCCGTGGACGAGAAGAGCCCCCGCATCACGAAAAGCCCGAAGCTGCGCGGCGTCGCGGAACCATCGGCCCGTGTAGGATTCAGGAGCAGGAGTGGGATCGGGGATGCGGCGATGCGCGACATCCGTGAAGCCCACGTCGCGGAATATTGCGGCCCATTCTTCGGCGCTCAACAGCTGTGCAGGAGTCGCAAACTGCGCTGCCCACTGATGGCAATGCGCATTGTCTCGATAGTAGTTGATGAGGACCCACGCCGACCCGCCTTCGCGCAGCACGCGAAGAATCTCGCGCAGACCGCGTGCCGGATCCGGCCAGTAGTAAGCCGACTCGACCGAAATCGCTCGTGTGAAAAAATTCGCGTCCCACGGAATTTCATCCACGCCGCCGATGACGAACATCGTGTTTTCGACCGCGACATGGTTCCTTCGCGCGCGGCGCACCATTTCGTCGGAAATATCCATCCCGACGACTCGTCCTTCCGGCACGCGTTCGGAAAGTAGGCGCTCCAGCCATCCCGCGCCGCAGCCCACGTCGAGAACATTGTCTTCCGAAGACAATTGCATCAGATCAAGAACCGGGAGCGTGATCGGGAGATGGTCTTCTTCCATCTCCTCGCCGCGGCCCGCCACAGCCCAGCGATTGAATTCTTCACGCAGCGCTTGGTTGTCCTCGGGTTCCGGCATCGTGGTAGGTTATCCGGGCAGAAATTCGGCAAGGCTCTTGCCGTATGTCTCGGGTGGTTTTGGTAGCACAGACTTCAGTCTGTGCGCTTTTCCGGTCGCGCAAACCCAAACCACACAGACTGAAGTCTGTGCTTCTTGCATCTACTGCTCGATCTTCGCCAGCAGTTCTACGAATTTTTGCTGGCGCTGGGACTGGTCCTTGCCGTCGAGCGATTCCGCCTGCTGCGTCATGTTCATCGAACAGAATTTCGGGCCGCACATCGAGCAGAATTTCGCGTCCTTGTAGAAATCATCCGGCAGCGTCTCGTCGTGCATCGCTCGCGCGGTTTCCGGGTCGAGCGAAAGATCGAACTGCTTGTTCCAGTCGAACAGGAAGCGTGCGTACGAAAGAGCGTCGTCGCGGTCGCGCGCGCCCGGGCGGTGCCGCGCCACATCAGCTGCGTGCGCCGCGATTTTGTATGCGATCACGCCCTGCTTCACGTCCTCCGCGTTGGGCAAGCCCAGATGTTCCTTCGGCGTGACGTAGCACAGCATCGACGCGCCGTGCCAGCCGATCATCGCCGCGCCGATCGCGCTGGTGATGTGGTCGTAGCCCGGCGCGATGTCGATCACCAGCGGCCCCAGCGTGTAAAACGGCGCTTCGTGGCACAGCTCCATTTCCTTTTTCACCTGCAGCTCGATCTGGTCCATCGGAATGTGCCCGGGGCCTTCGATCATCACTTGCACGTCGTGCTCCCACGCTTTCGTCGTCAGTTCGCCCAGCACTTTCAACTCCGCAAACTGCGCGGCGTCGCTCGCATCCGCCAGACACCCGGGACGCAATCCGTCGCCGAGCGAAAAACTCACGTCATGCTTCTTGAAGATTTTGCAGATCTCGTCGAAATGCTCGTACAGGAAGTTTTCCTTCTTGTGCGCGTTCATCCATTGCGCCAACAGCGCCCCGCCGCGGCTGACGATGCCCGTGATGCGGTGGCGCACCAGCGGCACGAATTCGCGCAGCACGCCCGCATGGATCGTCATGTAGTCCACGCCCTGCTCGGCCTGCTCCTCGATCACTTCCAGCATCAGGCCGATCGTCAAATCTTCGTTGCGCTTCACGCGCGACAGCGCTTCGTAAATCGGCACGGTCCCGATCGGCACGGGAGAGGCCTGGATGATCGCTTTGCGAATCGTGGGAATATCGCCGCCGGTCGAGAGGTCCATCACCGTGTCGGCGCCGTAATGCACGGAATGGTGCAGCTTCTTCAATTCTTCATCGATGTTCGAGGTCGTCGCGGAATTGCCGATGTTCGAGTTGATCTTGCACTTGAACGCGACGCCGATCCCCATGGGCTCGAGCGATTGGTGATGAATGTTCGCGGGAATGATGGCTCGCCCGCGCGCAATTTCGCTGCGCACCAGTTCCGGCTCGATCTTCTCGCGCCCCGCAACGAAGGCCATCTCCTCCGTGATCACGCCCCGGCGCGCGAAGTGCATCTGCGAAACGTTCCGCGATCCATTCGCCGCCGCCGTCTCCGCCAACCGCTTCTCAATCCAACCCTCTCGAACTCCCATTCTTCCCCCCGAAGAAATCCCGCACGCGGGACGTCTCTCTCGCAACGCCGAATTATCGCACCGCGCGTCCCGAGCGGCAACACCAAGGTATGGATTGCGCGCAAACTTTTTTGAAAGACAAATGCTCCAGACCGGAATTTCAGAATTGGGTCTTTGGCCTGCGCCTCGTACGTTTCTGCTGCCTTCGGCACAGTGAATTTGCTGACAGAGCAGGTCCGCGCAACATCGCGAGCTAGCGGAAGGGCGTGATCAACCGGTCGCGCTCATGCCTGCGTTGATAGTAGTAAGGTGCCTTCTCGCGAAGGCGCGGCCGGAGCCAGTTTTCAGGTATCGCTCAAATGTTTCCGCGAGCAGTTTATCTTGCAGCGCGACATAGGCCATCAAGTTCCAAGGTTTGAATTTGTTTGTGTGAATGGATTTGCCGCCATTATGCTCGGCGAGGCGCTTTCGCAGATCGCTGGTAAAGCCGACGTAGGTTTGGCCGGGAGAATTCTCGCTTCGCAGGAGATAAACGTAGTACATCCGCCTTCGCTCCCTTCAAACTTCGGCGGACTGGATACGGCCCGCCTTCGCTTGCCGGACTGGGATTGGCGAATCGTAGCACGCGTTAGCTAGCGACGGCGCATTTTGCCCCTACGTTTGGTGCTACGGCGGGCACTCGCCTTCGCCAAAAATTGGCACCGGCGAACAAGCTCGCCGTAGCCGATTTTTTGGCGAAGGCGAGTGGAGGCGGGGGGAGTTGAACCCCCGTCCGAAAAGCGCTACGGCCCGAAGACTACATGCTTAGCTCTATTCCGTTTGTTTCGCCAGCCTCGCTCAGAATGAGCAAGAAACGAGACCGGCTAGCCCGATTGGTTCTCACCGTCGCATTCCGGACCGAAACTTGACGGCCAGCCTACTGTGTGACGCCTCTTGCCGGGCCCGTAGGCGAAGCCCGGGGAAGCGTAGCTACGCTAGTTTAAGCTAGGCAGCCAAAGCCAACTGTTGGTTGGCAGTTCTAGTTTTCCACCCGATTGCGGGCAGGTGGCGCCCGGCATGCCTTCGGGTCGCGACAGCTTCCGTCGAAACCGTGTCGCCCCCTGGTCCATATTTTAACACTCCGTGGGCCGGTTCAGAATTGAAAGTTGCGACTCGAGAGATTGAAGGCAAAGGGGCAAGGTGGCAGGGAAGCACGGAGGCATGGGGGCAAGGAATAGAGTAGCGCCCACCCGCCAAGGCGCTGTTGACTCAAACTCTCAACTGTCGACTCATAACTCGCCCACCTCAACTACCTGCCGCCCGCAGCCTGCCACGTGCGCGGGCCGAAACGTGCTCCCGATGCGGAGTTGACAATACTTCCCGCGCGTTCCGATAATTGTGTTTGGGACTGGCCCAGCGGAGGCAAACAGGCAATGGCGGCAGATCCAAACGCAGTCGAGCAAGCGGTATCGCGAACGCTGCGTGACAACCTGGGAAGAATCCAGCGGATGTCCGAGGAACTGCATCAAGCGATCAGTGACTTGGTATCCGCGTGCGCAAGCAACCGCGCGGCCAACGCGCTGCCGCCGATGGTCCGCGCGCAGACATCCGCCGCGTCTCTCTCCGCCGCGCTCGAAGCCTTAACGCGATTTGTGACCACCTCGCTACAGTCATCTTTGCGCTCTCCATTCGAAGACGAAATGTTGCGCCTCACGTCGGCCGTGGTGGCTGAACCTCCTCCTGCACCTGACCCGCCCGTTGAGCCCAGGTTGCCGAAACCGATGGACGAAGGTCTGTGGGCCGCGCCGCCCATAGAAGCTCCTCAGTTGCCCGAACTCTCGCGATTTGAAATGCCGCCGTCCGTCGAAGCACCACGCGGAGAACCGGTGCCGGTTTTTGTTCACGAATCGATACCGCAGGTGGACCAGGTGATTGCAGTCGAGCCGCCGCTTGAAATCGAGCTGCCCGAACCAGAGTCCGGTTTTAGTCTGGCTTCGCTGCCCGCTGATGAGCAAGAATTGCATAGGCGCGCCTATCGCGTAGCCAAGGTTTCGATGCAAGATATAAAGTTGTTGCGCCCGGAAGACGTGCGGGCTGGGCGCGAGAATAGGGATTTGTGCATCAGATTGCGTGATGACATTGAGAAGGCCCATAAAGAATACGATCGCCGGTTCCAGGCTATACAATCCCATCCAGTGGATTATTTCTATGACTGGATGGTGGAGATCTTGGCCGGTGGCAATCCAGAAGCGCTGGGTGCGTATCCCTATCCCTCCCCGGTTTTGCGCCATTAGCGCAAAGACAGCCGCAGGGGAAGGCGCTTGCTTCCATTTCCGCGCCATTTCGATCACCCCCATTTCGATCATTGTGACACTGCTTGTGATTGCCGCGGCATTCCCCATGCACGCCCAAACACCGGCAAGGCGTACAAAGAAGTCCTCAACGAAAACATCTGCCAGCGCGCCACATAAGAGCTCCACAGCATCAGTTAAAAAAAACGTGGTGGCTCCCCCGGCTGCGGTTGCCGGTGAAAAACAGCTCGCGCAACTTGCCCGCGCGTTGCGCGACCATCCCAATGCAACTTCGTATGCGATGTTGTCCGCCTTTGCAGCGAAAAATGCGAAGAATGAAATCGGCTGGCACGCCGCGCTGGCGCTGGGTTATTACGATCTCACCCGGGATAAGCCTGAACTCGCACTCGGCTGGTTGCGGAAGGCAGTGGATGACAAGGAGTTGCGTGAATACGTGCAGTATTGGCAAGCGCAAGCGTCTCTGGCCCTGGGACAAAGTGAAGAGGGTCTTGAGCAACTGCAAGGTTTTCGGCGCGATTTTCCAGACAGTGTGATGACCGAGGAGGCGGCCACTTCCCTCGTCCAGACGGCACTGGCGATTGGCAAGTCCGAGAATGCTCTGGCGGCGCTCGACGCTTATCCAAATTCGAATGTGAAGCCCGCGCTGCTGCTGTTGCGCGCGCAAGCGCGGGAGAAATTGGCCGCGGCGAAAGGGGAAAAGCCCTCGATTGCCGCCGCGGATTATCTCGATCTTTATTTTCGCTTTCCTCTGAGCGACGAAGCAAAAACTGCGGGACAACGGATTGCTTCGCTGCAAGCGGCGCTGGGCGAACAATTCCCGGGCACCCCTTTACAGACGCAGATCGCGCGCGCGGAAACATTTTACCTGGCAAAGCGTTGGCATGACGCGCGCTCTGAATACGCCGGACTGCTCCCAAAGCTTTCCGGGACGTATCGTGAACGCGCGGACCTGCGGGTTGCAGAGTGCGATGTGCAATCGGGCGGAAGACAGGAACTGCTCAGCGCCGTTTCACTGACCGACCCTGAGCTGGACGCGGAACGCATCTTCACAATTTCTCAGGCGTACCGCTCGCAGAATCTCGAGCCGCAGATGCTCGACGAGATCGATCAATTGGTGAAGAGTCACCCGCAGAGCCCCTGGGTCGAGGACGGACTGTTTGCCACGGCCAACTACTATTGGGTGAACCTGGATCGCGATCGGGCGGCGGAATTCTACCGCCGCACACTCGATCTATTTCCTGACGGCAAGAATTCCCAGGCAGCCGCGTGGCGTGTGGCCTGGACCGCCTATCTGGAGCGAAAGCCGGAAGCGGCGGACATGTTGGAGGCGTATGTGCACCGCTTTCCGACATCGAGCTACGTTCAGGATGCGTTGTACTGGCTCGGACGCGTGTACGAGCGCTCCGGAAACACGGCGCATGCCCGCAGTTTCTACCAGGCCGGTGCGACCCGATTTCCGCTGACTTATTTTGGCGAAAAATCGGCCGCGCGCTTGCTCCCGGAGCCGGAAGGAATCGTTGGCACGCCGGTGAATCCCGCGGAGATACTTTCGGTGATTCCCCCCGCGCCCCCATTGCCGCTGGTGGACCAGCCCCTGACGCCAAAGGCGCAAGAACGTCAGTTGCGTGCCCGCGCCCTCAGTGATATCGCTTTCGACTCGTCGGCTGAGCTTGAATATCGTGCGGCCTATGCGGTGATTCGCGTCCCAAGATTGCTGATGGATGCCGCCGGGAGCGCGATCGCGGCGGGGCATTACGGGGTTGGAATTACGACGATGCGGCAGGTATTTCCGCAACTCGAGGCGCGGCGCGTACCGGAAATTCCGAATGAGTTCTGGCGGACGGCGTTCCCGTTGCCTTATGAATCGAGCCTGCGAATGGCCGCGGCGGGCAATCATGTCGATCCCATGTTCATTGCCGGCTTGGTTCGCCAGGAGTCGGCCTTCGAGTCGAACGCGGTCTCGCACCAGGGTGCCATGGGCCTGATGCAAGTGATGCCGAGCACCGCATCGAAACTCGCGCGGCAGCTCAAGGTTCGATATGCGCGCGCGAGTCTGACCGATCCGGGTTACAATTTGAAACTTGGCGCTCGCTATCTGGCCGATCTGATCCAGGTCTTCGGGACGCACGAGGCGGCTCTCGCGGCATACAATGCCGGAGAGGACCGCGTGGTGCAGTGGACGACAGGCCAGAATTACCTCGAGACAGCGGAGTTCGTGGAATCGATTCCATTCACCGAGACAAGGGAGTACGTGCAAATCGTGATTCGCAACGCGGAGGTCTATCGCCAGGTGTATGACCCGATAAAGGCCGACCAGACGCACCAGACCGTGCCGGAAGGGAATCGTCCTGTGAGTGCAGTGGCCACGCGCCGGGAAGGGGCGAAGGTCAGCCGATGAGCGCGGGAGAGACCTCGACGACTGGGCCGGGCCAAGTCGCAATCGCGGCGCGCCGCATGCTGTCCGCGAAGACGGAAAGCTTTACCGAATCCGTAATTCGCGAGATGACGCGCCTTGCGCTGCAGTACGACGCCGTGAATATGGCCCAGGGATTTCCCGATTTCCCCGCGTCGAACGAAGTGAAGGAAGCCGCGCGGCAGGCCATCTCCGACGACATCAATCAGTACGCCATCACCTGGGGCGCGAAAGAATTGCGCGACGCCATCGCCAGGAAATTTGAACGCACGCAGGGCGTGCGCGTGGATCCCGAACGCGAGATCACCGTGTGCTGCGGTTCGACCGAGGCCATGATGGCGTCCATGATGGGGATCATTAATCCGGGCGATGAGGTCGTCATCTTCGAGCCGCACTATGAGAATTACGGTCCCGACGCGATTCTTTCCGGCGCCACGCCGCGTTTCGTGCAGCTTCGCCCGCCGGACTGGAGCTTTGACTGCGATGAACTCGTGCGCGCCTTCGGTCCCCGCACCAAGGCGATCATCGTAAATACGCCGAACAACCCTACGGGCAAGGTATTCTCGCGCGAAGAGCTGGAATTCATCCGCGATCTCTGCGTGCGCTGGAATGCGTTCGCGGTCACCGATGAAATCTACGAGCACATCATTTATGACGGCACGCGGCACATTTCCATGGCTTCGCTTGACGGCATGCGCGACCGCACGATCACCATCAACGGCATGTCGAAGACTTACAGCGTGACCGGATGGCGTGTCGGATGGGCCATCGCCCCGCCGGAGGCTTCCACGTCCATCCGCAAAGTGCACGATTTTCTGACGGTTGGCGCCGCCGCGCCGCTCCAACAGGCCGGCGCGATCGCGCTCGAACTGCCACAAAGCTATTATCAGAAACTCGCGGAAACCTACCTTGTGAAGCGCGACCGCATGCTCGGCATCTTGAACGGCGCTGGCTTCCGCTGCTTCAAGCCCGCGGGCGCGTATTACGTCATGACGGATATTTCGGATTTTGGATTCGCCGACGATCTTTCCTTTTCGCGCTACCTCGTGGAAAAAATCGGCATCGCGGTGGTGCCGGGATCGAGTTTCTATGACGATCCCTCGCAAGGAGCGAACCAGGTTCGCTTCACGTTTTGCAAGAAAGAGTCGACACTGGCCGCTTGCGCGGAGAAACTGTCAAAGCTCCGCGCCAGCTAGCGCGTGCGCTTCAGCTTCATGGCTGTCTCGCGGCCGCTGTGTTAGAATTCGCCGCGAACGTTCGGGAGAAAACCGCATGGCCATGGAGTTCGATCTAATTCCGAAGGATTCGCTGGTCAAGGAAAACGGGTACGGCGCGCCGGTGGACGTTCGCGCGAGCCAGACTCGCACGTTTTATTGTGTCTTGTATATTACTGACCAGATCGAGCAGGAGTCGGTGGATGTATCGATCTGGGGCTCCGCGGATGGTGAAAACTGGGGCACGCACCCCATACTGAAATTGCCTCAGCAATTCTATCGCGGCGAGACTCGCGCTGTTTTGGATCTTACGCTTGTTCCGGAAGTTAATTTCATTCGCGCAGGTTGGGAGTTGAACCGCTGGGGACGTGTTGCGCCGCTACCGATGTTTGTGCTGGGATTGCATCTGATGGAAATTCCCGCAATGCCGGCGCGGATTCCGCGGGTGCAGGTTAGCTCGGCGGGTTAGATTTTTTTCGGGACGCTCACTGCGTGCCACTCGGGAATTATGGGGTAGGAAGCCGACAGTCGGTTGCCTTGTGGTAGTCGCTCCCTACCCCTCGAGTGGTCTTGATCATGAAGACGTGGCGCCTTCTTGCAGGGTTTCAACATTCGTAGAAAAATTCACCAAATTCTTACGATTCTGATTTCCAACGAAAAATTTTGAGTTGGGGCTTCCAACACGCCGGAAGTGGTATGACGGCAGGACCTCTTTACCATTGAATCTTTATTTAATGGGAGAGGTTGCCAGTCATCAGTCTCGGAAATAGACCACGACGACGGCATCTGCACAATCGTTGGAGATTGTTTTGACCAGTAATACTCGTTCTGAACGCCACGACGGTTGACGCGTAGGAGACAGAAATCCTCGTAATTTGAAACTATGGTTCCGGCTGAGGGGGTGGCAAAGGCGGGAGCAATGGCGGGGCTTGTTCCTTGGATTGTGAATCATCACTTTT
>Ga0137412_10001516_pt1 | contig 16310 bp, 12 predicted proteins | sample CZODoug2_1_16fun_FD_122160 | JGI IMG/M metagenome (GOLD analysis project Ga0137412, IMG submission 122160) | Vadose zone soil fungal communities from Angelo Coast Range Reserve, California, USA - CZODoug2_1_16fungal (Hybrid Assembly) | ecosystem: Environmental > Terrestrial > Soil > Vadose zone...
CGGATCGGTTGATGCCGGCTGCGGCGAGCCCGCACGGACGGCCTCGAGCTGCGCTGCGAACGCGACACCGAGGAACAACGCGACCGACGATAGGTTCGCCCACAGCAGCAGGGCGAAGATCCCCGTCAACGGTCCGTAGGTGGTGCCGAAGGACCCGCTCTTGACGACATAGAGCGCGAGTAGTCCGGTCAGCAGCAGCCAAAGTGCAAGCGACACACCGGATCCGAACGCTAACCAGGAGTACCCCGGCTGTTGCCGACGCGGTGCGCGCTCGATGATGACGGTGAAGGACATCCATGCCAACACGACACCGACCGGCCAGCAGCCAATCTGCCACAACGTCTCCAAGGTGTGACCCCAGCCGTAGGCCGCGGCAAGGGAGTCGCCGAGCGCATCACCGGCGTCAAGCAGCGCGAGACGATTCCGGACAGCGTCGACCTCGCACAGTTCGGGTTCACCGGGCATCCGGGCATCTCACGGGGCGCGCCGGTCGAGGCCGCCCGTAATTGGTGGCTCGGATACCTTGCCCAAAAGGCGAATGCGGCCGAGATCGAGCCGGCCGGGTTGAGTATCCCGCCGGCCGCGGTGGCTCGGGTCATTGCGCTGGTAGCCGACGGTTCGCTGTCCGACGGCTTGGCTCGGCAGGCCGTCGATGGCGTCCTTTCGACCGGGCAGGACCCGGACGCCGTCGTCGCCGAGCGCGGCCTCAAGCGGGTGACGGACACCGACGCGTTATCGACCGCCGTGGCCGAAGCGATCGCGGCGCAGCCCGACGTCGCTGCGAAGATCCGTGGCGGGAAGGTGGCCGCGGCGGGTGCGCTGGTCGGCGCGGTCATGAAGGCGACTCGCGGCCAGGCCGATGCGCAGACGGTCCGTGAGCTCATCCTGACGCAACTCGGCGTCGAGGGCTGATTCTCGATTGGACCCAATGTCACATTCGTACGTTCTATGCATACCAATGTGACATTGGCTCCAGTTGAGTCAGGACTTGGTGAGTCGCTCGATGAGGAATTCGGCCACATCGTTGAACGCCCGCAATTCGTTCTTGCGCCGGGTGAATCCATGCCCCTCGTCGGGATATACGTCGTAACGTACCTCGACGCCGCGACCGCGCAGACTCGCCACGATCTGGTCGCTCTCGGCCTGCACGACCCGCGGGTCCTTTGCACCCTGGATGACGAACAGCGGCGTGCGGATCGCGTCGGCGTACGTAATCGGCGAGCGTTCCAGCAGGAAATCCGCCTCGGTATAGGGATCGCCGACCCAGGATGTCATCATTGACCGCCACGTCGGCGGCACCGCCTTGGCAAACGTGACCAGGTTGGACGGTCCGACAATTGATACCGCCGCGGCCCACAGGTCCGGCAGTCGGCTGATGCACGACAGCGTTGCGAATCCGCCGAACGAGCCGCCGTATACGGCGATCCGAGCCGGATCGACCCAATCGAGAGTATGAAGGAAACGCACCGCGTAATCGAAATCGCCCAACTCGCCGCCACCCCAGTCGCGGTGAATCAGCTTCTGATAGGTCTTTCCATAACCCGTCGAGCCGCGCACATTCGTCGCGAGCACGCCGATACCGCTGCTGACGAGGTATTGGTAGAGCCCGCTGTAGTTGTAGTTGGTGAGCTCCTGGGCATCCGGTCCACCGTGAATGGACAGTACGACCGGGAACGGACCGGGGCCGTCCGGGCGGTACAGCCACGCCGGGATTTCCCGGTTGTCATGCGACGAATAGCGGATCAGCGTCGGCTCGACGCCGACCGGCAAATCCGCCGGCCGACTGTCGGTGAGGTAGCGGAACGTGCCCGAGCCGAGGTCGACCACGGCAGCCTCGGTCGGCCTGGTCGCGGTCCCCAGCAGAAAGGCAAGTTGCCGGCCGTCCTCGCTGATGCCGAGCGAGGAGGCCGCGCCGGACGGAATATGGGGGAATTCGATGCTCGAGCCGTCGGCCAGATTGCGCCCGTGCAGTTGGGAAATGCCATCCTCGTTGACCAGCCAGACCAGCCGGTTGGCGACCGATGCGTACGCGACATCGTCGACATCCCAGTCCGGTGTCTCCTCCGTGCGGACAGTATTGCTGGCCAGGTCGTAGAAGGCGAGACCGATGAACTCGCGGTCTCGGTCGGTACGAAACCAGAATCCCGTACCGTCGGCCGCCCACGGGCCGGGGAAATTGCGCTCCTCGCCGTCGTGCCCGGTGATAATTCGCGACGATCCACTGTCGACATCGACCAACAGCAGATCGGAGTCACTGTTGCTCCGCATTTGCAGTCCGAGCAGCTGGCTGCCGTCGGGGGAGAAGCCGACGGCAGCGAAGAACCCGTCGCCGAGCACTAGCCGGCGGATCTCCCCGCTGGCCAGGTCGTGCACAAGAAGGTCCTGGGTCGTGGGCACCCGATCGTTGCCGGCGTAGACGAGATAGCGGCCGTCGGCGGAGAACGGGTCGTCGGCAAGCGCGAATTGCACCTGCGGCCCGTCGGTGAGCGCAATTGCGTCGCGGTCGGCCGGCAGCCGATATACCTGGTGAAACTCGTCCCCGTCGTGATCGGCGGTGTAGACGATGTCGGTGCCGTTCGGCGCCCAGGCCGCCGACCGCACGGCGTTGTCGGAATACATGGTCAGCTGCGTTGACGCGGCGCCATCCAGCCGCAGGCGCGCCAGGTTGTACTGCCCCGACGCATTCGAGGAATACAGCAGCTCCGACCCGTTCGGTGACATCGCCAGAAACGGTGCGAATCGCTGCGTCGGTTGGTAGGACTCGTAGTTGGTCACGCTCAGGCTCCTAGTGCGCGGTGCCGCGCCGCCGGATCATCCGCGGCGGCCAGTGGTGCGAGCCGGTATCGCAGCGTCTGCTTTCCCGTTGGTACGCGGTATTTCTCGAGCGTGTCCGGCCCGCAGCTCGCCCCGCCGAGACCGCGCTGGCGCAGATCGAGATGTATGTGTACGACGTCGTCCCGCACCAGGTCGGGAGTGTGTTTGGCCGCGGTCAGTGTGTCGTCGCTGTAGTGGCTGGCGCCGGCCTCGATCGGGTCCGGTGCGCTGATCAACAGGCCGACCCCGTCGGCCCGGCGCAGCGCCACCCACCGGACATCGGTGAGATTGCCGTGCTCTTGCGGGTAGATATACGGGACGTACTGAGCCTCCACTGTGGACTCCCAGCGACCGAGCGCCGCGCCGAGCTTCCGGTCGCAGTACGACTCGTGCGGCCCGCGACCAAGCCAGGACATCGCGGTGAACTCGGCCGGCACATCGAAGGTCACGCCCAGTCTGGGGAGGTCGTCGAGATCGGCCGGCACGTCGAATTCCTCGATGATGTCGAGAATGCCGCCCGGCCGGACGGTGAGCCGGCGGGTGTGCTCCAGCAGCAACCGGCTCGGGCTGGTGTACTGACCGCGAATCAGGATCGAGGTGCCCTCGATTGTGGTGTCCTCGATCTGATACTCGGCCTTATCCAGGCCCCATTCCAGCCAGCTGCGCAAGGCCGGCCGATACCAGGCCTCGGAGTCCAGCCGGCCGGGCATGCCATCGTTGTCCGTGGGCGCCCGCCACAAGTGCGGCTCGGGCGCGGTGTGCAGCAGCTCGACCCCGGCCGTCGACCAGTGCGTGAGCCGACCGGAGTCGAGCATGACCGCCCAGCCCGAACCGGCTGCGGTTATCGCAGACCCGGCCAACTCAGGGGTAACGAGACGTTCCGCCGCGAGGGCGGGAGAGTCCACTGTGGATTCAACTGGCAGCTGCACCCAACCGATCTCATGGTCGGCCCCAAGCAGCGCGTTGTCGCGACGGTCGGTGAAGCGCAGCGTCAACACCGCCTCGGCACCGGCCCGTACGGCCTGCGGCGCATAGGGCACGGTGATCCGCTCGTGTCCACCCGCGGGAGTGGACAGTGCCGGCAGCTCTCCCTGTTGCACGACAGCCCCGTCGACCGCGACATCCCACGATGCCAGGACATGGCTCAGATCGAGGAAGTCATAGTCGTTGGAGACGACGATCTCTCGATTCGCGGCGTTGACCGCGGCCGCCCGGATCGGTTGGAATATCCGTTTGGCCTCCCACATCGCCGGATGCGGCACCCGGTCCGGCCAGAAAAGGCCGTCGCAGACGAAGTTGGCGTCGTTCGGCTGATCGCCGAAGTCGCCGCCGTAGGCCCAGTATTCCTCGCCGTCGTCGGTGGTCCGGAGAATTCCGTGGTCGAGCATCTCCCAGATGAATCCGCCCTGCAGGCCGTGATTGGACCGGATCGCCTCCCAGTAGTCGGCAAGGTTGCCGCAGCTGTTACCCATCGCGTGCGCGTACTCGCACATGATCAGGGGTCGGTAGTCGGTCGTGGTCTGTGCCCATTCCACAATGGACGCAATCGACGGGTACATCGGGCAGACGAGGTCGGTGGCCGGATGCCCGGCGGACCAGTCCGAGTTGATCGCACCCTCGTAGTGCAGCGGCCGGGAGTCGTCGGTGTGCCTGATCCAACCGGCGATAGCGTCGTGATGGGGTCCGTACCCGGACTCGTTCCCCAGGGACCACAGAATGATCGCGGGATGATTGCCGTCGCGTAGCACCATCCGCGACCCGCGGTCGAGAAATGCCGCCGCATAGCGTGGATCGCGGTTGATCTGGTTGTAGTGCGCGTGCGTCTCGATATTGGCCTCGTCGATGACGTACAGGCCGTGCTCATCGCACAAATCGAGGAAATACGGATCCGGCGGATAATGCGACATGCGGACCGCGTTCACGTTGAATTCCTTGAGTACGGCCACGTCACGGCGCATGGTCTCGCGGTCGACGGCCGTACCCCGCGTGTCGTCGTGCTCGTGCCGGTTGGCGCCCTTGAGATAGACCATCTTCCCGTTGACCAGGAGTTGCCGGTCGCGAACCACGACGCTGCGGAATCCCACCCGGGTACGGGTTGCCTCCATCTCCGTGCCGTCGGGAGACTCCAACGAGACAACGATCGTGTAAAGCGTCGGGACCTCAGCCGACCAGGGACTGACCGCCGGTATGTCCGCGGTCAGCCGGGCGGTGCCGTGGCGCGGCCAACCGCGGCCGGTCGTATCGAGTTCGGTGGCGAGATCGATCGGCACCCTGGAGCCCGATGCGTCGTAGAGCGCGGCCTTGACCGTCCACTGTGGCTCGGGCAGGTTGCCGACATCCACCTGGACCTGCAACGAGCCGGCGCCGGTCGCATGGTCGAAGCCGGCGCGGGCGAAGACATGTTGCACGTAGGTGGGCGCCGTTGCGTAAATCGAGACCGACCGGTTGATCCCGGCCTGCCACCACTGGTCCTGATCCTCCACATAGGACGCGTCCGACCATTTCACAACCTGTACGGCGAGGGAATTCTCCCCGGCGTGCGCGGTATCGCTGATGTCGAACTCGCTCGGCAGCCGCGAGTCCTTGCCGACACCGACGAATTCCCCGTTCACCCATACCGAGAAGGTCGACGTGACCGCACCGAACGACAGCACGAGCCGCCGCCCGGCCCAGTCAGCCGGCACCTGAAACGTGGTCCGGTAAAGGCCGGTGGGGTTGTCCTCCGGCACCCGTGGTGGGTCGTCGGGTTCGAACGGCATCACCACATTTGTGTAGTGCGGAGCGTCGAATCCCTGCATGGTCCAGTTGCCCGGGACCGCCACCTCGTCCCAGTCAGAAACATCGAGGTCGGGGGCGGCGAAATTCGCCGGCGTATCGGCGGGTCTGTCGACGAGCAGGAATGACCAGGTCCCGTCGAGCGATTGGGCTCTGGCGGCGGTGTCGGCCAGCGCGTCCGCGGCGGTGTCAAAGGGCAGCAATGTCGCTCGACCCGGCAGCCGGTTGATGCCGGTGCATTCGGGCAGCGTCCAGTAGTCGGTCACGTTAGTCCACGCTAGTCGACGGTTCTGTATGTCGGGAGGCGCGGCCGAAATCGGTTGGCGCGACCGAAGTGCGGCTGCGACGCTGTGGCGGTGGCCGACGATGTGCTCAGAGAGACATTTGACCGTGAGGCTGAGCGCTATGACCGGGCCAGGCCCCATTACCCGGCGGCGCTTTTCGCTGATCTGGCGCGGCTGACCGGGATCGGGCCCGGCAGCCGAGTGCTCGAGATCGGTGCCGGCACCGGTCAGGCAACCGCCGGTCTGGTCGACCTCGGTGCCGACGTACTCGCGATAGAGCTTGGGGCCGCGCTCGCCACGGTGGCCAGGCGGCGGTTGGGCCGGGCCGCGACCGTCGTGGTCGCCGACTTCGATACCTGGCCGCTGCCGGCGGAGCCGTTCGACCTGGTCCTGGCCGCGACCTCCTGGCACTGGCTGGATCGGACGACCCGGTCGGCACGGGTTGCCACGGCACTGCGGCCGGGCGGCTCGTTCGCCACGATCGGCACCGCGCATGTCGCGGGCGGCACGACCGCGTTCTTCGCCGAGACGCAGCCCATCTATGAGCAGTGGGATCCGGCGACACCCCCGGGCGTTCGATTGCAGCCTTCCTCGGAGATCGCGCTGCAGTCCGACGACGTCGAGGAGTCCGGGCTGTTCGAGCCGTCGCGGAATCGCCGGTACGAGGTGGATATCGGCTATTCGCGGGCCGAATACCTCGACGTCCTGCAGACCTACTCCGGGCACATCGCGCTGCCGGAGGACGCTCGGCGGGGCCTACTGCAAGGCATCGGTGAGCTGATCGACGGCTCTTACGGCGGCTCGATCACCAAGCGGTACCTGTTCGAGCTGCGCACCGCCCGCCGCATTTCATCCCGGTGATCATGAACGTCGGGTCGATGACACGCCGTACATTGCAGCCCAAACGTCATGATCGCGACCCGAACGACCGGGTCGGGGTCGCTAGGCCGGGGAGTCGGTCGCGCTGCTCGGCGGCTTGATCCGGATCACCCGGTCGTCGGCGGGCACCGGTTTGCCGTGCCCGTCCCGGTTGGACGTGGTGATCCACAGCGCGCCGTCGGCGTCGGCGACGACCGTGCGCAGCCGCCCGTAGGTGTTGTTCAGCAGCGGGCTGGCCGCGCCGTGCGGCTTGCCGTGGGTGTCCAGCGATACGGCCAGGAGTTTGTGCCCGGTCAGCTCGCCGACGAACACGCCGAAACCGAGGACCGCCAGGCCGCCCGGACCGATCCGCTGTGGCTGCCAGGCCAGCAGCGGTGCGGTGTCGCCGGCCTTGTTGGGCGAGCCGGCCGAGTCCGGCCAGCCGTACCGCCCGCCGCGGGTGACGAGGTCGAGCTCATCGACCTTCGCGCCGCTGTCGGTGGCATACAGGCGGTCCTGCTTGTCCCAGGACAGCCCGGTGACGTTGTGGAAGCCGCTGGCGTACACCAGCGAGCCCGCGGTCGGGTTGCCCGGCGCGGGCTTGCCGAACACGGTCAGCCGCAGGATCTTGCCGGCCAGGCTGCCGGCTTTCGCCGAATGCCCGTCATCACCGGTCGAGGCGTAGAGATCGCCGTCCGGCCCGAATGCCAGTGCGCCGCCGACTGCCGTGGTGCCGCGGGGGAGACCGGTCAGGATCGGCCGCGGTGCGTCGCCCACGCTGAAGCGCAGGATGCGCGCGTCCTTCTTTGTGGTGACGTAGGCGAAGACCAGTCCGTCCTCGGTGTAGCTCGGCGAGGCGGCCAGGCCGAGCAGCCCACCCTGGCCGCTGGTGTCCAGGCCGGTGATCCGGGCGACCGGCGTGACCGGCGCCTTCTTCGGTTGCACCTGCACGATCCGCCCGGTCGCACGCTCGCCGACCAGCGAGGTGCCGTCGGGCAGCACGGTCAGACCCCACGGAATCTTCAGGTGATCGGCGACGACGTTGGGATCCTGCTCGGTGCCCGGTTTGCCGCTCGGCGTGGCTCTCGGCTGGGTCGGATCGTTGGGCTGGTTGGGCTCGGCGCCCTGCCCCGGGATCTGCGGGTCGACGACCGGCGGCGGGTCGTCCTGCTGAGCAACCCAGGTCCGTGCCGCGGTCGGCTTGTTGCTGCTGCCGCCGCCACACGCGGTCAGCGTCAGCGCAGCCACGAACGCCACCGTCAGGCCGACGGCTCCACGGGCTGGCGTCAATCTCATGCTGACAGTCTCTCCGACATTCGCTCGGCGCGCTCGGGCTCGTTGGCTACGACGACTCACCGTCTGCAGGTGTTCCCGCGCATTGTGGCTCTGTGCAATGTTTTCGCGCCAATGTGACATTGGGGTGACTGGCCGCGAGGTGAGGTGCGAGTGAGCATCGCAGGCGCCCCTAGGGCGCCGAGGAGCGGAGCGAGTGCCGAGTCGAGCAATAGGAATTGCCCGAATGTCACATTGGTGCCGCTCGACCTCACGGACTTCGGTAAGCGCTTTCCCTCGCCGATCTTGACCTTATTGTTGGACGAATCGGGCAACGAACCACGATAAGGTCAAGATCGATAACGGAGAGCGCTTTCCACAGCTGACCCCTTGGTACGAACGGCACGTTGGCTCCACACGCGATTCCGCACCAACGTGACGTTCGCGCGGCTAGAGTGCCCGAATGTCACATTGGCGCAAATGAGGCCGGGCAGAACGAGGGTGGCATCCCGGCATTACGGACGTACCGGGCCGTCGCCGGCGCCGGTCCGCTCGATCGCCGCGGCCACCTCGCCCAGATCGGCCGCGGTGAGCTGCAGCCCGGCCGCGTCCAGCCAGCCGTCGACCTGGTCGGGTCGGCGGGCGCCGACGATCGCGCCGGTGACACCGCGCCAGGCCAGCGTCCAGGCGATCGCGACCGACGCGACCGAGGTGGAATGCCGTTCGGCGATCGGCTTGAGCGCGTCGGCCAGGGCCAGATTCGCGTCGAGCTTCTCGGTGAAATCGGCCGATCGACTGCGCCAGTCGTCGGCTCCGAGGCTCGCGACCCGCTCCCGACTGAACGCGCCGGTGAGCAGTCCGGACTGCATCGGGCTGTAGACGATCACGGCGGTCTCGTGCTCCGCGCACCACGGCAGCTCGGCGTCCCCCACCGACCGGTTGATCGCGGAGAACGGCGGCTGCAGCGAGTCGACATGGCCGACCTTCGCGGCGATGTCCAGCTGGGCAACCGAGTGGTTCGACAGGCCGACGGCCCGCAGCTTGCCCTCGGTGCGCAGGTCAACCAGCGCCTGCCAGTACTCCTCGACCGGCGTGCCGTCGTTCGGCGGCCAGTGCAGCTGCATCAGGTCGATCCGCTCGACCTGCAGCCTGCGCAGCGAGGACTCCACGTCGCGGCGCAGGCTGTCCGGAGCGCCGATCCGGGCCGGCTGAGCGGATCTGTTCGCCTCGTCCCAGACCAACCCACACTTCGTAAACACGTATGGCCGGTCGGCCTCCGGGATGCCGGCCACCGCCTGCGCAACGACCTCCTCGGAATGCCCCAATCCGTACACCGCCGCCGTGTCGATCCAGTTGATGCCCCGCTCGACCGCGTGCTGGATCGCCTTGATGGAGTCGGCGTCGTCCTGGGCGCCCCAGCCGAAGGCCCAGTCGGCGCCGCCAATGGCCCAGGCGCCGAAGCCGACCCGGGTGATGTTCATGTCGGTACGGCCAAAGGGGGTGGTTGGTAGGACAGCCATGTAGCGGCTCCTCAGCTCGTCGGTGAGAATGCGCGGAAAGCGCTTACCGCGCCCATTATCGTACGGACTGCGCTAGTGTCCTGTCCCTGAAATTCGTTGCATATATCTTGCGAGTGAGGTGAAGATGTCGTCGGCGGTTTTGGTCCAGACGTAGGGTCGTGGGTCCTCGTTCCAGCCGGTGATCCAGGTGCGGAGGTCTTGTTGTAGGTCGGCGACGGATAGGTGGACGCCGCGTTGGAGCAGTTTCGTGGTGAGTTCGCCGAACCAGCGTTCGACGAGGTTGAGCCAGGACGATCCGGTGGGGATGAAGTGCATGTGGAATCGGGGATGCGCCGCGAGCCATTTTCTGATGGCGGCGGTTTTGTGGGTTCCGTAGTTGTCGCAGATCACGTGTACGTCGAGTTCAGCCGGGACCTGTTTGTCGATACGCACGAGGAATTTGCGGAATTCGATCGCCCGGTGTCGTTGATGCAGCGCGGAAATCACCTTGCCGGTGGCGATGTCCAACGCGGCGAAAAGTGTCGTGGTGCCGTGTCGGACGTAATCGTGGGTCTGCCGTTCGGGTAGGCCGGGCATCATCGGCAGGACCGGCTGCGACCGGTTCAGCGCCTGGATCTGGGCTTTCTCATCCACGCACAGCACGATCGCGTTCTCCGGCGGGTTCAGATAGATACCCACCACGTCGCGTACCTTGTCGATGAACTGCGGATCGGTGCTGAGCTTGAACGACTCACTGCGGTGCGGTGCCACGTTAAACGCCTGCCAGATGCGATGCACCGTCTGCCGCGATATCCCAGCCTTGGCCGCCATCGACCGGGTCGACCAGTGCGTCGCAGCCTGCGGCATCTCCTCCAACGTCGCGGTCATCACCGCCTCGACCTGTGCATCAGAAATCTGCCGCGGCGCACCCGGGCGCGGCTCATCAAGAAGGCCGTCCAACCGGTGGGTGATAAACCGGCGACGCCACTTACCCACCGTCGCCTCAGCCACCCCAAGCTCGGCGGCCACACCCTTATTCGACCCGCCATCCGCGCACGCCAACACAATCTGACACCGCAACGCCAACGCCTGCGCCGACTTCCGCCGCCGGGCCCACCGCGTCAACTGCTCACGCTCGACATCACTCAACACCAACTCGGCCTTCGGCCGCCCAGTCCTCACCATATACACAATCATAGACTTATCAAACGAATTTACGTGACAGGACACTAGGGCGCCTCATTGAGTGTCGTTCTCCTGCTCCGCAGGGGTTTCCATGCGGACCCGACCGCCACTGGCCGCGGCGATCAGCTCGAGGTGCCGGACTCGGGCCTGGGGCAGCCGCAGCGTCCGACCGTCGGGCAGCACCGCCCGCAGCTCGCCGCGCGGGGTGGGGGCCAGGCCCGCGATGTCGTCCCAGCGCAGCCGGCGCCGCCCGGCGACGGCCCGCGCGGTGATGCCGGTCGTGTCGATATCCGTGCCGGACCGCCAGATCCAGAGCAGCATCCCCAGCGGTAGCAGATACAGGACGAGCAGTGGCCGTCGTTCAAAAGCCAGTGGCGTCACGCAGAACAGGAGGAAGATCACCACCAGCAGCGCGGTGCGCGACGGGCGCAGCCGTACCGTCGGCGACTCGGTCTGCGAACTCGTGGCGGGCACGCTACCCATTGTCGCAGTTCGTTAGGCTCGGTCGACCGCGTGCCCTGCCGCGGCCGTACTGATCACGGGAGCGTGGATGACGGTCCAGCACAAGAAGCCGAGAAGCTACGAGGTCACCGACGGGATCGAGCGGGCCGCCGCGCGCGGCATGCTGCGGGCCGTCGGGATGGGCGATGACGACTGGCGCAAGCCGCAGATCGGCGTCGCGTCCTCGTGGAACGAGATCACGCCGTGCAACCTGAGCCTGGACCGGCTGGCGAAGAAGGCGAAGGAGGGCGTTCGGGGCGCGGACGGCTTTCCGCTCGAGTTCGGCACGATCTCGGTGTCCGACGGCATCTCGATGGGGCACGTTGGCATGCACTATTCGCTGGTATCGCGGGAGGTCATCGCCGACTCGGTGGAGACCGTGATGCAGGCCGAGCGGTTGGACGGCAGCGTGCTGCTGGCCGGTTGTGACAAGTCCGAGCCCGGGATGCTGATGGCCGCGGCGCGGCTGGATCTGGCGTCGGTCTACCTGTATGCCGGTTCGATCCTGCCCGGTCGGTACAAGGGCCGCGACGTCACGATCATCGATGCGTTCGAGGGCGTCGGGGCCTGCCTGGCCGGCAAGATCACCCGCGAAGAGCTCACCGAGATCGAGAAGGCGATCTGCCCTGGTGAGGGCGCCTGCGGCGGTATGTACACCGCCAACACGATGGCGTCCGCCGCCGAGGCGATGGGAATGTCGCTGCCGGGCAGTGCCGCTCCGCCGGCGCCGGACGCCCGCCGCGATGTCTACGCCGAGCGCAGTGGCGAGGCCGTGGTGAAGCTGGTCGACGCAGGTATCACCGCGCGGGCGATCATGACCAAGGAGGCGTTCGAGAACGCGATCACCGTGGTGATGGCGCTCGGCGGTTCCACCAACGCGGTGCTGCACTTGATGGCGATCGCGCACGAGGCCCACGTCGACCTCTCGCTGGATGACTTCAACCGGCTCGGCGACAAGACCCCGCACCTGGCCGATGTGAAGCCGTTCGGTCGGTACGTGATGACCGATATCGACTCGATCGGCGGCGTACCGGTGGTGATGAAGGCGTTGCTGGACGCCGGCCTGCTGCACGGTGACTGCCTCACCGTGACCGGCCGGACGATCGCGGAGAACCTCGCGGACGTGGCGCCGCCGGACCCGGACGGCAAGATCATCCACGCGATGGCCGACCCGATCCACAAGACCGGTGGGCTGACGATCCTGCGTGGCTCGCTGGCGCCCGAGGGTGCGGTGGTGAAGAGCGCCGGCTTCGACAGCGACGTCTTCGACGGCACCGCGCGAGTGTTCGATGGTGAGCAGGGTGCGATGGATGCGATCGCGGCCGGCTCGCTGGGCAAGGGTGACGTGTTGGTGATCCGGCAGGAAGGGCCGCGCGGTGGGCCTGGGATGCGCGAGATGCTGGCGGTCACCGGGGCGATCAAGGGCGCCGGGCTCGGCAAGGACGTATTGCTGCTGACCGACGGCCGGTTTAGCGGCGCAACGCGCGGCTTGATGGCTGGCCACGTTGCGCCTGAAGCGGCGCGAGGCGGACCGATCGCGATTATCGCGGAAGGCGACACGATTATTTTCGATCTCGATGCGCGAAAATTGCAGATCGAACTGAGCGATGCGGAAATCAAGGCGCGTCTTACGAAATGGAAGGCTCCCGCGCCGCGCTATAAGACTGGCGTCTTTGCCAAATATGCCGCGCAGGTAAGTTCGGCTTCACTGGGCGCGATTACTCGTGCGGATATTTAACTGTATGGTTGAGTGATTGTCCGAAAGGGGTGCCTCATGCTGAGAAACTCCCAGTTTTCCAAACAAACACGGCAGTATCTCGCTGCAACTGTGCTTGCTTTTGCCGTTTTGTCGGCGGCGGGCGTGGCGATCGCTGATTCGCTTGTGCTGAAGTCCCAGGGAAGCTTTTTCGTTGGCGGACGCACGATTTCCACCAACGCGCTTACAGGGACCTCGACCGGATTCCTCAATACCGCGACGAACACGGGCAGTATCACCGTCGATCAGATGTACGTCCAATATCAGGTGCCGGAGGGTGGGGATAAGCATGTTCCGGTGGTCATGGTGCATGGCTGCTGTCTCAGTGCCAAGAGCTATGAGACGACTCCAGATGGACGCATGGGCTGGAACGAATATTTCCTGCGAAAAGGCCGCGCGGTGTACCTGCCCGATCAGGTTTCACGCGCACGCTCCGGATTCGATGCGACAATTTACAACGAGATCCGGTTGGGCAAGAGACCTGCCTCGGACATGCCTGCGATTCGCACCGCGAGCCACGAAATTGCCTGGACGCTTTTCCGGTTCGGGCCGGAGATGGGCAAAGCGTTTCCCAACGAGCAATTTCCAGTCGACGCTTTTGAAGAATTCGGCAAACAAGTAATCCCCGATCTGAATGCCGGGCTGGCCGAAGACAATCCCACATGGACGAATTTGTCCGGCCTAGCAATAAAATTGCATGGTGCCGTCGTGATGGGACACTCCGAATCGGGCTTCTTCCCCGAGCGAACCGCGCTCGTCAATTCGGCAAATCTTGAAGGCTTGATCACAATCGAAACAGAATGCCTGACCACACTAACGCCCGCGCAGATTTCGACTCTCGCGGGGATTCCGGTCCTCATGGTCTTCGGCGATCACCTGGGCGATGTTCCGGGGCATGCGGAAATGTGGCCTGGAAGATTCAAGACCTGCCAGCAAGTCGTGGATCAGGTGAATGCGGCGGGAGGCGATGCAACCATGATGCATCTGCCGAAATATGGACAATTCGGGAACAGCCACATGCTGATGCAAGACAAAAATAATCTGCAGGTCGCCGATCTGATCTTGAAGTGGATCGATGACCACGTGGAAGGCAAAAAGAAGACCCGCAACGCGCATCGCTGAACAAGTTAAAAGACAAAACTCTCAACGCCGTCATTCCGAGCGCAGCGAGGAATCCCTCTCGAATTTGGCACAGCATAAAGAGGGATTCCTCGCTGCGCTCGGAATGACGAAGTATGGCGAGACGTTGGTCATTGAGAGCTGATGTCCTACCGCACCCGCACTCGCCTCTTATTTTGCCGCAGCCTTCTGTTTCGCCAGTTCCGCGAGAAATGTCTGCTCGCGCTCCGCAACGTAACTCTTGTAGCCTTCGGGATCGATAAACGGGTTCGCGGCGCCCTCTTTCAGTCGCGCGTATTTCGCTTCCATCCCATAATAATTTCCGTGCGCGCCCAGGAACACATCGCAGGGCAATGATTTCAAGACGCGAAACATCTTCTCATAATCGGACGCGATCTGCGGATAGAGCGCGTTGTTTACGAGCTTGTACCCCGCGTTCACATTGGGACTGCCGATGATCACCACGTTGTACGTCTTGTCCCCTTCTTTCGCCTTCATGGTCCAGGTCGTCGTGCCTTTGGTGTGTCCCGGCGTGAGATGCGCGGTCAACACCGTGTCGCCAAGCTTGACCTCATCGCCATCGTGCAACAGGCGATCCACTTTAGTCGGCTGATACCGAGAAGTCGGCGAATCCCCATACTGGAAATTTCCTTTGCCACCAGCCTCAATCTCAGGAACGTCCGCATCCATGACCATGTATTTTGCTCCGGTCAATTCCTTGACGGCCGCGCTGCCCGCGCAGTGGTCCCAATGCGCGTGACTGATCAGAAGAATTTTGACGTCGCCAAATTTAAACCCCAGTTTTTCGATGCTCTCGCGAATGAGTGGAACCGAGGTTTCGAGGCTGCTGTTGATGAGAATATGCCCCTGCGGCGTCGTAATCAGGTAGGAGGCCAGGCCCTGGCTCCCCACGTAGTACACATTTCCAATGATGCGGTGCGGCGGAAATGGATTGGTCCAGTCCGGAGTGGCTTGCCCGAACGCGCCAGCCGCGAAAATCACGGTGATAAGCAATGAGAGCAAACATTTCTTCATGATGGATTCACCTGCGATCAGCGTTTTGTGATTTCCAGATGCGGCCTAGTCTACTCCAGAAACGACGTGGGGAGTCAACCTCGCAGAGGCTGACTCTTGTGTCACGCCGGCTCGCGGAGAGATAGCATCCGCGGACCCTCTCCAGTAGCATAAAAGCATGGTGTTTTGGCCAAAACCAAAAGGTAAGAGTTCATCCACGAATGATCGGGAAGTTCTGAATTGCCTGGCGCTTTTCCTTCTCGCTTTCCTGGCTTATGCCAATACGCTGGTCGGCAGCTTCGTGTATGACGATAACTACCAGGTCGTCGAGAATCCTTACGCTCACTCTTTTCGTTATCTTCCAAAAATCTTTAGCACCTCGGTCTGGTCTTTTCAGGGAGCTCAGGGCCAGACAAATTATTTCCGGCCGATGATGACGTTCGGATACTTATTGTTCTATCAGATAGCAGGGCCAGTTCCCTTCAGTTTCCACTTGGCAAATATCGTCCTTCACGCATTGATTGTCCTGCTTGTTTTTTTTATGGTACGCCGCCTGAGCGGAGAGCGAATCGCGCTGGTTGCGGCAGGGCTGTTCGCGCTGCATCCGATTCATACGGAGTCTGTCGCATGGATTGCGGGCGTGACCGATCTCGAGCTCGCCTTCTTCTACTTGCTGGCGTTCCTGCTCTACTTGCGGCTGGAAGATCGGGACAGCGGCTTCGGAACGCGAATAGCGATGTGCGCGAGCTTCGCGCTGGCGTTGCTTTCCAAGGAACAGGCAATTACCCTGCCCGTTCTTGCCACTCTATTCGAGCATTTTTTCCGGAAAGACCGGGAATTGATATCAACCCGGCAGAAGTTTTCGCGATATGCTCCCCTCTGGGCAACTGTAGCTCTGTATCTGGTCGTGCGGGGAATCTTGCTGGGCGGAGTTGCCAGCATCGCCGCTCGCCCGGGCGTTTCCTGGTATGAGATCGGACTCTCGGCAATTACGCTGACAGGCGCATACCTTTGGAAGCTCCTTTGGCCTTCGCACCTTTCCGCGTTTTACGTTTTCCACAAAAGCAGCCATCTCTACGATCGCGGCGTTCTCCTAGGGCTGCTGGGAATTTTCCTGTGCGTTGTTCTGTTCGCCCTTTTGTGGCGGCACGTCCGCGTCATGGCATTCGCTTTAGTCATGCTGTTCCTGCCGCTCGCCCACGTCCTGCTTGCGCAGGCGCACGATGGTGCGCA
>Ga0137412_10001922_pt1 | contig 16292 bp, 16 predicted proteins | sample CZODoug2_1_16fun_FD_122160 | JGI IMG/M metagenome (GOLD analysis project Ga0137412, IMG submission 122160) | Vadose zone soil fungal communities from Angelo Coast Range Reserve, California, USA - CZODoug2_1_16fungal (Hybrid Assembly) | ecosystem: Environmental > Terrestrial > Soil > Vadose zone...
AAGCGCAGCGGCTACGGTCGCGAGCTTGGCGCCGCGGGGGTCCGGGAGTTCACCAACCTGCGCACGTTCTGGGTGGCGCCGCAGGCGGTCTGACCGCGTTCACTGAGACGAACCCGGCGGCGCTCCAAGGGTCAGTCCTCGGGACTGCTGTTGCCGCGCCACTCCGAGATCTTGCGCCCCAACGAGTCTGCGGCATTCGTCGCGGCGCGGCCCACTCCGTCGACGACACCCGAAACGCCATCGTGCAGACCGCGAATCAACGGATCATCGGATTGGTCGAAACCATCGCGGTACTCGCGTGCGGCGGCGGCCACATCGCCAGTCCAGGAATGCTTTTCGTCGTCCGATCGGACGGGGTAGTCTCCGGCGAGGATGGCGCCGTAGCCACCAGTGTCGACCCAAGTCGTCAGCGCGGCTGCCCGCAGCACGGAGAACGGATGGGTCTCGAGCTCGAGGTTGAGCAGCTTGAGCACCCCGTCGCGCATGTCGCCGCTGCGGTCGTATTCGGCGGCCTGCGCGAGGAAGGCCTGCGAGTCCATCTTGTCGAGTCGGCCGCCGCCGGCGAGTTTCAGTTGCACCCGGATGGCGGCGTCGAAGTCCTGCCCGCACAACAAGCCAGCGCGGTCGCCGGACAGCTCCGACTTTCGCTGCCACTCCATGAGAGCGGCGACGATGGCCCGCAACGCCCAGCCACCGACGGGAACGAAGCCGAACGTCGACGCCAGCCGCATGAGGTGCATCAGCATGGTCCGATACACGGCGTGGCCGCTGAGGGCGTGGCCGAGTTCGTGCCCGATGACGAAGCGCATCTCGTCGACGCTCATCAAGTCATACATGCCGGAGGTGAGCACGATGAACGGCTGCTCCATCCCGATCGCATATGCGTTGACGATCGGCGACTGTACGACGAACAGCTCTGGCTTGACCGGCGCATCGAGCACCGAAACACACTCGTCGAGCAACGCGTCGAGATCAGCGAACTGGCGCGATCCCACGCGTGCAGAACTCGCCAGGTACAGCAGCCGATGCTGGCGTTCCCGCAGCATGCCCGACAGCACCTTGAGGATCTGATCGAATCCCTTGAGCCTGCGCAGCGCCGTCAGCGCAGTCCGGTCCGCGGGATGCTCCCACGCGCGCGAACTGATGTCGGGGAAGGTTCTTCGCTCCGCCGCTTCCTCTGTCATTGAACGACTCCGTTCCATGTGGGTTGTTCACAACGAGTACCACTGCAGCGTAAGCCAATTGAGGCGGGCTTCACGGCCAGCGGCATCCGCATCGCCCTGCTCGGCGAGATCGATGATCTTCGCGTGCTGCGCAACCGACGAACGGCCGCTCAACGACGAGAACCGTGCGCGCTCCATGCGCCTGAGCAGAGGCGTGTACTGATCGAGCACCGACCGGACGGCCTTGTTGGCGCAGACGTCGACGGCCACGCCGTGAAACTCGTCGTCGGACTCGATGGCCATGGCGACGTCGTTGGCGCGGAGCGCAGAAGCGAACCGTTCGTTGGCATCCCGCATTGCCGTTAGGTGTTCGGGTCCCATCACGGGCACCGCCTCGCGCACGGCAAGCTCGTGCATCGCCGCGGCGACCGCCTGAGCGTCCCGCATGCTCTTCACGTCCAGCGGGCTGACGATCGTGTAGCGACCCGGTCGGGTCTGCACCAGACCCGCCGCGTCTAGCCTGGCGAGTGCCTCGCGAATCGGCGTTCGGCTCACACCGAGCCACTCGCTGAGTTCCGCGTCCACGAGTCGTTCTTCTGGCTCGAGGGTGCCGTCGACGATCGCCGTCCGGATGGCGGTGAAGGCGTCGTCGCGCAGGAGCTGTCGCTTGGGTGCTGCAGCCTTCCGTGGCACGGGCATGCAATATCTTGCGCGCACTGTGGTCCGGACTGTCAAGTGACGATCACCGGACGTAGCGCCGTGAACAGCACCGGGAGGTCGATGGTCAGAACCACTGAGCTGCGATATATTGCGTATTGCATCGACGCAGAGTCGCCAGAGGAGTATCCCGGATGCCCATTGAGGATTTCGACCGCTACCCGCTGACGTTCGGGCCGAGCCCGATCCACCCGCTCGAACGCCTGACCGCGCATCTGGGCGGCGCACGTCTGTGGGCCAAGCGGGAGGATTGCAACTCCGGGCTGGCGTACGGGGGAAACAAGACCCGCAAGTTGGAGTACATCGTTCCGGACGTCCTGGCTCAGGGGGCCGACACATTGGTCTCGATCGGCGGGTATCAGAGCAACCACACCCGCCAGGTCGCGGCCGTGGCGGCCAAGCTGGGCCTCAAGGCCCGCTTGGTCCAGGAGAAGTGGGTCGACTGGCCGGACATGTGGGCAAATGCCGCCTTAGATGAAGAGGTGGGCAACATCCTGCTGTCCCGCATCATGGGCGCCGACGTTCGGTTGAACCCCGCGGGATTCGACATCGGGATCCGCTCCTCGTGGGAGGACGCACTGCGCGAGGTACGGGACGGAGGCGGCAAGCCATACCCGATTCCTGCCGGTGCCTCCGAACATCCGCTCGGCGGTTTGGGATTCGCGAACTGGGCCTACGAAGTGCAGCAGCAAGAGGCCGAACTCGGCGTGTTCTTCGACACGATCGTGGTGTGCACCGTGACGGGATCCACCCACGCCGGGATGATCGCCGGATTCGCGGGCCAGGACCGACCGCGCACCGTGCTCGGCATCGACGCTTCGGCGACGATCGAAAAAACACGGGCCCAGGTCGCGCGGATCGCCCGCCACACCGCCCAGCTGATCGGCCTGGGACGCGACCTGCGCGACGAGGAGATCACCGTCCTTGAAGGGTGGGCTGGCGATCTGTACGGGATTCCGGTGCAGTCCACCCTCGACGCGATCAGACTCTCGGGCAGCCTCGAAGGCATGATCATCGACCCCGTCTACGAGGGAAAGTCGATGGCAGGCCTCATCGGCATGGTGCGCGACGGCACCATCGCCAAGGACTCGAACGTCCTGTACGCCCATCTCGGTGGGCAACCGGCGCTCAACGCGTACTCCGGGCTGTTCAGCTAAGAGGACGCTGCCTCCGCGACGTCGACGAGTTCGCGCATGAGCTCCACGCTGCGTCTCAGCACCGCAGCATCCATGTCGCTGAGTGCCTCGAAGTAGGAGTCGAGCTGGCCAACGATCAACTCTCGCTGCTCGCGGAGCGCCGCCTCGCCAGCCTTCGTTAGATGGACGACGGTCGCACGCCCGTCGGTCGGATCCTGGATCCGGTCAACGAAGCCGAGCCGCTCGAGTCGGTCGACTGTCGTCGTCATCGATGACTGCGAGACCCGCTCTGACACTGCGATCTGGCCGGTTCGCATCGACCCTTGGTAGGAGAGGGTGGACAACACTCGCCACATGACGCCCGGATGCCGGGGCGCGGGGACCGTTGCGGCCGAACGGGAGAACCGGCTCGCCGTGATGAACAGGTCTAGTGCGAGTGCTGTCCGCTCGTTCGGCACGTGTTCCCCTCTCTGGCGCTTCGGTCGCGGGCTTGGCTGCAACGTTGACGATCAGCGTAGCGCGCACGACCCGTGGACGTCGCCGAATTTACTTAGGAATCTGTTGTAATTTCTCCCGTCACAAGAATAAGCTGAGCCCTGCGCAACTGAGTCTCTTAGCATGCATCAGACCTCATTTGACAACCGGCTCTTACATCCAACCCGTGCTCGCCGCCTGAAATGCCACCTCAATTGCTAAGGAATCATGAGTAAATGAAGTCAGAGCGCGGCCTCGCGCCATCGCTGGTCGTCTTCGCCGACACCATCCACACCGTCGACCCGGAGCGACCCACCGCGGAAGCGATCGCGGTCGACGGCAGCACGATCGTCGCCGTCGGCACCCGCGATGACGCGTCGCGGTGGGATATCGACGACGCGGTCGTGCTCGATCTCGGCGACGTCACCGTGGTTCCCGGGTTCGTCGACGCCCACACCCACCCGCTGAAGGGGGCCGAACGGCGGTGGGGGACCGTTGATCTCGCCGATGCGACCACGCTCGAGGAGATCAACGAACGCATCCGATCGGTCGCCGACACCAAGGACCCCGACAGCTGGGTGACTGGCCACTCACTGCACTTCGAACCGTTCGCCGGGAACGAGATCCGCGCATCGCATTTCGAAGCGGCGTTCGGCGGGCGACCCGGGTACCTGCTGTTCAGCGACGCCCACTCGATGGTCGCGAACACCCGGGCGCTCGAGGCCGCCGGGCTCACCGGCGAACGCGACTTCGGGAACAACGCCCGCATCGTCGTCGACGAGGACGGCACCCCCACCGGATACCTCATCGAAGATCCGATAGCCATTGTCAGCTCGTGCGTCCCGCCGCTCTCCCTCGAGGAGAAGAAGAAAGCGGTCCGCGCCACGCTCGAAGGCTTCGCGAAGGCCGGATACACCGGCGTGCACCAGTTGAACATCGAAAGCGGCGACATCGAGCTGCTCCGATCCCTCGAAGCGGAGGGCGACCTTCCGGTCCGGATTCGGATCTCACCGTTGTGGCGAGCCATCGACGACTGGGATAGCACCTACCGCGAGTACGTGGCGCTGCAAGGTGACGGCGGCCGCCGGTGGACCGTCGAAGGAATCAAGCTGATGCTCGACGGCACCGTCGACCACGGATCCGCATGGCTGCGAGAACCGGCGACCGACGGGTCGGGCACGCTGCCGCTGTGGATGCCTCCGAGCCGATACACCGAAACCCTTCACGCCCTTGCCGCGCAAGGGATCCCGACGGCGACCCACGCCATCGGGGACCGTGCAGTCGAGTTCGTCCTCGAATCCGTCGCGTCGATCCCCAATGCCGCCCCATCGGTGGTGCACCGGATCGAACACGTCGAGACGATCACCGATGAGCTGGTGAATCGGTTCGCCGAGCTCGGCGTCGCCGCCAGCATCCAACCGACGCACATGCTGTCACTGCGACCCGATCAGACCGACTCCTGGAGCCAGAAGCTCGGTGCCGGCACCGACCGCGCCCGAAACGCCTGGCGGATCAAGGACCTCGTCGACCACGGAGCAACCGTCGCGCTCGGATCCGACTGGCCCGTCGTGGAATCCGACCCACGCGCCATCCTCGTCGCGAACATGATCCGCCGCCCGCTGCACGGAGACACCGGACCAGTCGGACCGTCCCAGTGCATGACGGCCGCCGACAGCCTCCGTGCGTTCACCCAACAGGTGTGGGCGTCCATCGGGAAGCCGGAGCACGGCATGATCCGGCCCGGCGCCATCGCAGACCTCACGGTGTTTCGCGGCGACCCACTCGCCGCCACGCCTGAGGAACTGGTGGATCTGCCCGTGATCATGACGATCGTCGACGGTGCCGTCAGCCACCGCAGCCGGCCCCAACCCCGAAGGAACGACGCTTGAGCGCCCCAAACATCACCCTCACCCACGTCTTCGCCGCCGGTCCTGGCGGAGGGAACCCAGCCCCGATCGTCCTCGACGCCACCGGCATGACCGCAGCGGACATGCAGGCAGTCGCCCGCGAACACGGACACGAGTCCGGGTTCGTGCTCCCCGCGCCTGACGGTTCCGGCTGCGACTTCACCTTCAGGTACTGGGTGCCCAACCACGAGATGTCGATGTGTGGACACGTCACCGTTGGAGCGGTCTGGCTGCTGCACCAGATCGGGAAACTGAACGGTGACACGGTCCGTATCGACACCAGGAGCGGAGTCGTCCATGCCCGGATCGACGACGGCCTGGTGGAGATCACCCAACCGGAGGGGACTGTCGAATCGGTTGATGCGGAAGCGATCCCGGAGCTGCTCGATGTCCTCGGCATCACCGCCGCAGAACTCGCAGACCGTCCGATCCGGAATGCCCGTACCAGCCGAACGAAGACGCTGATCCCGATCGTCGACGTCGCTACCCTCGACCGGATGCAGCCCGACTTCAATCGCGTCCGACGGATCTGCGAGCGGATCGACTCCACCGGGCTATACCCGTACGCGGTATCCGATCGCGCGCGCCGCGTGTTCGACGCCCGACAGTTCCCGCGGTCGTCCGGCTATCCGGAGGACGCGGCAACCGGGATCGCCGCCGCAGCTCTGGTGTACGGGCTCCTCGCCGACGGCCTGGTCGAACGTGACGCCCACCCCGTGCGCGTGCGGCAGGGGCGGGCGATGGGTCGGCCGTCCGAGATCGTCCTTCGGTTCGCCGATGACGTCGGGCTCTGGCTCGGGGGAGAGGTGCGATGAGTTCGGCAGTCCGTGCACGACTCGACGCTGCCGGAATCGTCCTGCCGGACCCGCCGACTGCGAACGGGGACTACGTTCCCGTAGTACGCCACGGTGACGTCGTCTACATTGCGGGCCAGCTGTCCAGACTCGCCGGCGGGGTCATCGAAGGCCCGGTCGACGACGACACCCACGTGTCGTTGATCGTGACGGCGGGGCAGGCGTGCGTCGGCCGCGCACTCAGTGCCCTCGAGGACGAGCTTGGGGACCTCGACCTCGTCGAACGGGTGCTGTTCCTCCGCGGATTCCTGAACGCCGCACCCGACTACCGTCACCACTCCGTGGTCCTTGACGCGGTGTCCGCGGCGCTACGCACCGCGTTCGGCGAGTCGGGAGGGCACGCCCGCTCCGCGGTCGGTGTCGCCAGTCTTCCGGCGAACGGGCTGCTCGAGATCGAACTCGTCGTCGCCGTCCGCTGTTGAGCTCGCGGACCTGATCACCCAATAGCGTTGCTTTCGAACGGACTTCGCGGAAGTATCGCGCTTGGGAGGGTACTAGTCGGCGACGTGCGGACCCTGCGGTGTAGCCGTACTCGATGATTTCTTGACCAAGGGACGGCATTGATGGCAGTCAACAACAAACCGACGGTGCGCGGAGGCCTGCCGCGTGATGGGAGACTGTGATGGGTTCGTTCGATGTGGCGCTTGACGATGAACGCACACAACTCAATGCGTTCGTCGAGGAGTACCGGAACGCCGTCGAGCTAACCCTTGACGGCCTCACCGAGGAGCAGGCCCGCCGCAGGCTCGTCCCGTCGGCCACGACGTTGCTCGGACTGCTCAAGCACGTCACGTGGATGCAGCGAGTGTGGTTTGAGGAGTGCGTCGGCGGCGCTACCCGTCGGGAGCTCGGACTGGTGCAGAGCGTGGACGAGTCCTTTCGGCTCGGCGACGACGACACCGTTGCCTCCGTCATCGCGGCTCACCGCGACGCCTGCGCGGCGGCTCGCGCGGCGGTCGCCGACATGTCGCTGAACGACGTCGTGACCGGTCATCGGGCCGGGCCACGCACCTTGCATTGGGTCTATTTGCAAGTCCTGCGCGAGCTGGCTCACCACTGCGGGCACGCTGACATCCTGCGCGAACAGGTGCTTGCCGGTCGCACATAAACAGTGCTGGCAGCGCGCTGCGGGTTAACGTGGGGACGTGGTTTCTTCGTGGATCAGCCCGAAAGCGCGCAAGGGGATCAGCAGCCGCATAGCGGGGCGTGGACTCTTCGCCACCGAACAAATCAGCGCTGGTGAGCTCGTTGCCGTCAAGGGCGGCCACATCGTGACTACGATGCAACTGCTCGAATTGCCGGACCCGCTGCAGAATTCGGAAGTTCAGATCGCGGACGGGCTGCACCTCGTGGCGGTATCGCCGGAGGAGTACGAACCGGTGATGCTGTTCATCAACCACTCCTGCGAACCCAACGTCGGCTTCGCTGGCAACATCGTCCTCGTCGCGATGCGCGACGTGACCGCCGGCGAAGAACTCACGACGGACTATGGGCTGTTCGACGACTACGACGGACAAATGCCCTGCCACTGCAACACCGCTTCCTGCCGACGGATCATCGACGGGCGCGACTGGCGGCGACGCGACCTGCAGCTCAGGTATCGCGGGTACTTCTCGTCGTACCTCCAGCAGAGAATCGACGGAATGCACGCCGACGCACCGTAATTCCCGGCTGCACGATCACTAGAGCAGTTGCAATATGCAGTCAGCCAGTGGCGTGCCCCCGGGCCGTCATGGTTGGTTGACGCTGCAACAGACTCTGTTTGGCAACTGCGGATTCCCCCGAGACAGTGTGGTGAAGGGGGTCATGACGGTCGCAAGGACGTCCATGAGCTTGAACACGGCTCGCTGCAGGAAGACCAAGGGAGAGAGCACACTCGCCTTCGCCGCAACGGCTTCCCAGCCGGTATAGGGAGCCACCTGCGTCACGATCTGCTCGACACCGGCCGCCCCGAACTGTTTGGCCGTCCGCTCCAAGGTGTACACCGGGACATGGTGGCCCCCGAGTGTCGCGAGCAGCCGGATGTCATTCACCATCGATGCCGCGTCAAGGTATCCTGTCTCGCCCGGCGTACCGATCGAAACATCGGCGATGCCGCCGTACTGGTGGCGCGCGGATGTGAAGTAGGAGTTCACGATTCCCGGACCAGGGTCGCCGAACAAGTCCAGCTCGTTGCGGTAGGCCTGTATGAAGACGCCGTCCCAATCCGCATGCGGCAGGATCACGTCCGTTGCATCTTGCAAGCCCATGGTGCCGTCGTTGTTGTCGTCGAGCACGAAATTCGGGGCAGTGGCGGCCAATTTCAAGCCTTGGGAGTGCGCCCAATCCACGAGAGCGACGTAGTCACGCCAGCCCTGGCTTTGCTTGGCCGGGTCGATCGCTTCTTGGTAGATCTCCAACAGGGCCAAGATGTTTCCCCCTTGGACCTCGCGCAGTTTGGTGATGATATGGGCGGGCGGCTCAACGTCGAGCACATATCCGGCGGCCGTGACTCCGTTGGCAGTCATCCAGTCTTGCGCCGAGACGAGCGCCTCCTTCTGGATGGCCGCGCCGCCCTCCCAGGCGAAATAGCCCTCGTCCGGCGGCACCGTGACCCATCCCCAGATCGGCACGCCACGGGCATTCGCCTCCTGGAAGATCGGCAGGATCTCGTTGTATGGGCCTTGATCCGGCGGAACCGGTCCGAAGTCGCGCATGTAGCGGATGTTGAAGTAGATCGGAACCTTGTGGCTTTCCAGCACATCCCACAATTCCGGTGTGAATTGCGTCAGGTCGCGGGGCGCCCAATAGGCGTCACCATCGATGGGCGCGGGCTGGCCCCCGTCGTTGAGGCGCTCCTCGCCGGCCCAGAATCCGACTTCGATGTCCTGACTAGCGGAAGCATCTGCGCCGATCAGTAGATGCAGAATGTCGCCGATGATCGGCACGTCGCGAAGGATCTCGACGATCGGAGCCACCACCAGCTGTCCAACGAATGGGAGCTCCTTCAACCACGCCAGCGGCGGCGTTGGTGCGGCGGCGACGACGGGCGCTGTGGAGACGGCATCCGACACGAGTGAATTCGTGACCGGGTTCACGGCGGTGTCGACGCTGGGCACCGTCCCGAAGGTTTCCCGCCGGGCGGCCGCCAGCAATGTCCACATCGCCGGTGACTGCACAGGTGCGGTCGGTGCGGCGCCGGCGAACGGGTCCACGATCGCGCTCATCAGGCCCGCTATCGCGGTTGCCACCACGTCGACCAGATCCTGCGGCGCCGGTGGGCTAGTGGTCGGGGCTACCGAGTCCTCCGTCACGGCAGACGTTGACACGGCGGACGCGTCGGGGCCGGCGTCGACGATCGGATCGGCCTCTGCCATCGCGTGAGTGCGTGCGGGCAGTGTCTGGGTATCGGCCAGACCCCTGGTCGTCGTCGACCCGACCGGTGTCCGAATCATGCGCGGTGACGGTTCCGAATCGTTCGACCGATTGTTGGGACGGGACGGCGCCGAGGCCGGCGTTGTCACGTTGTCGGAGTTGGACTCTGAGGGATCGGGACCGGACGTGGCAGGAACCTCTTCCGGCTCCGACGTTGGGCTCAGCGGTCCCGAGCTGGGACCGGCCGGGTCAGGCGGGGGAGTAGAGCCGGCGCTCGGCGCGCCGGTGGTGTCCCTAACACCGGATGCCGCTGGGGAACTCGTCACTGACGAGCCCGACGATGCCGACACGCTGGACGAAGATCCCGTTGACACGGTGCTCGACGACGACCCCGATGACGATCCGGTGGACGACCCCGTCGTCGACGACGAACTCGAGGTAGAGGCGCCGCTCGATGGTGACGAGTTCGATGACGACGAACTCGTCGTGGACGATCCAGTCTCCGAATCAGTCGACGGGTCCGCTGATGCCAGCCCGTGGCCCGTCAGCGCAGCAGCCCCGATTCCCAATGCCACGGCCAGGCCGCCGATTCGACCAATGTAAGCCGCTGCATTCAGTCCTACATTGGCCTGGTTGCTGGAGTGCCCGCCGGTAATCCTGCCGGATCCTGACATGTCGTAGATCCCCCGATCCAATGACTCAGATGTGCTGGTCGGCCGTGCCGCAGAGCGCCTGAGTGATTGCCGCATTCGATCGCGGAAAGACGATGTGCGCCTTGTCCTTCCGCGCACCCCTCGAGAATGCGGACAGCCGACTCGTCGAGACTGATCGGTCTGACCCACGTCCGATCTGCGGTCGACTGATCGTCGTAGCCGGGCAGTTTCGTCGTGGCCACCAGGATGATCTCTCCTGCACGGGAGTAGGTAAGCACTCGCGCTTACTATTGTCAAGCACTTTGCTTACCATCGGCTGGCGCAGTAGCCTGGCCACGGTGACGAGTGTGGATCCCCGAGAGGCGTTGCTCGATGCGGGGGAGCGGCTGATCGCCACCCGCGGAATCGACGTGCCGCTGCGCGACATCGCGAAGGAGGCAGGCAACCGAAACAATTCCGCAGTCCAGTATTTCTTCGGCTCGCGCGCCGGCCTGATCGAGGCGATCCTGGAGCGCCGCACCAGCGCACTGGAAGCCACCCGCATGGGCATGCTCGCCGATCACGAAGCCTCCGCCTCCGGCAACGACGTGCGCACCCTGCTGCGAATGTTGGTGCAGCCCATGCTCGACATTCCAGGGCAGGGGCAGGGAACGCACTACTGCCGATTTCTCGATGTCGTCCGCACACATCCCGCCGTCGCCGGGTCGGCCAAGTTCGACACCCACGAACGCGCCGCCGTTCGCATCATCGTCACCAGGCTCAACACCGCACTCGCTGACCTCGAGCCGGACCGCCGGAGACTACGGCTGCGATCCATGGCCACCGCGATGTTCGGCATGATCGCGGACTACGAAGCCGCACTCGAGACCGGAACGGTTCTACCGTCCGCGCACGACGAGATCCTCGACATGCTCACCGGAGTGCTCACATCTCAACCAGACAGAGCGCGCATTTGACCTAGAAGCCGCACCCGACAGTTCCGATCGAGTACTCGAGGGGCGGGTAGGGGGAGACGCTCAAGAAGGATTGGCTGCCATACCGATCAGCTGTACATAGGCGTGGGCGGCCACGACGGTGATGCCTGAGCAGTAGCTACAGAGCAAGGACGGAAAGTGCGCCGAATCAACGGAGTTCGTTGTGGAATTCGTGTTGGTGCTCATCATTATGGGTAACGCGCGCGGCAGCTAGCCGATCGCGGAGCTCGATTGTGCAGGGTGCTGCTCTGCTAGCTTCGATGGCACGGGCGAGCCGTTCAGGGGTGATCGGTAGGGCGCGGGGTCGTCTTCCGATCGCCGCGCCGATTGCATTGCCGATGGCGGCGGGGATTCCGATGATGGAGGCTTCCCCGAGGCCTTTGGCCCCGGTCGCACCGACCATCGGGGGCGCGTCGAGAAAGGCAACGTCCACGGGTGCAATGGCCACGCAGGTGGGGATGAGATGGGTGAGGAATCCGCGTTCGACGACAGATCCGTCCCCGCGGAAGGTGGCTCGCTCGCTTAGTGCTGCGCCGATTCCTTGGACTGCGGCCCCTTCGATTTGTGCCTTAGCCCCGTCGTAGTCCTGGACGACACCGATGTCGTGAATGGCGATGATCCGGTCGACGGTTACTGCTCCGGTGTGTGTGTCGACGGTGACGTCGGCGCACTGGACGCCGTAAGCCAGGCCAGGGTCGGATGTTTCGTGTGCGCCGACGACGCGCAGCGGCGGCAGCTCCGATATCTTCACGGTTTCTTCACCGTCGCGAACGCGAAGCGCGGTCCAGTCCGGCACGATCTCGACCTGCTCGGGGTCTACCGCAAGCAGCAGCGCGGCTTCTTTGATCATCGCGACCCGTAGCAGGATCGCAGCGATCATGGCGGCGGAGCCGGTGACGTTGGCGCCGCGGCTGCCGAACATTCCGGGGTCATGGGGACCTTGTTCCGAGGCGTCGTTTTCAACGGCGATGCGCGACTGATCCAATGCCAGTTCCCGCGAGACTGTCAGCGCGAGTAGGGGGTAGGTTCCTTGGCCGGCTTCGGCGACGCTGGTTTGGATCGTGACCGTGGCGGTGTCGGGGTTGAGCTTGCACGCGACCTCGGCGCGGTCAGGATGTTCGGCTCCGGCTGCGGCGCTGCCGGCCATCACCATGGCCACGCCGCGGCCGGTCTTGAATCGCCCTTCCGCCAGAGACAGCCGGGCCGCGGTCGGGCCCGGCTGCAACCACCGTTCCTGGAGCAACTGCAGGCATTCCGCTCCACGCATTCCGTGCATGAGTGCACCGTTCACGGGATCGCGGTCTCCGTCTCGGGGCACATTGCGTAGTCGCATGGTGACGGGATCGAGGCCGAGTGATTCCGCGATCTCATCAATGTGAGTCTCCACGGCGTAGGCGGCTTGGATGCCTCCATACCCGCGAAAACCGCCGCCTGGCATGCGGTTCGTCGCCACCGCTCGGTGCCGGGCAGCAACGACTGGGGCCCGGTACAAACGAGCCGCGGTGTCGGCAGCATTACTTGCCACATCGGAGCTATGTCCGTTGTAGGGGCCGGCTTCGAAGACGACATCGATGTCGCGGGCGAGGAACACCCCGGCGTCGTCGAAGCCGGTGTTTAGGCGGATGTAGCCGCCGTGGCGGGCGCGGTAGGCGGTGGTCATCTGCTGGCGGGTGGTTTCGATGAGCACTGTCTGGCCGCCGCAAGCCCGCGAGAGCACGATGGCGGCCGGTTCGATGCTCATCTCTTCCTTGCCGCCGAAGCCGCCGCCGAGGTACACCGGCATCAGCTGGCAGCGGGTGGCGAACAGGTGATCCAAGCGGGCGCGCACCAAGGCCGGACACTGGGTCGGCGACCACACCTCCCAACGGTCCTCGGCCCATCGGGCGGCGGCGGCGACCGGTTCCATGAACCCGTGGGGAGCCGCGTCGAAACTGACGAATGATTCATGCTGCATCGGGGCGGTGTCGAGCGCGGCCGTTACCGTTGCGGGGGGATCCCCAAACCGCTGGTCGCTGATCACGTTGAAGGGGTACCGCTCGTTGGCGATGACCTGGGCCTGCAGACCGTCGCCGAGGCTCAGCGCAGCGGCCACTGGTTGTTCGACGATGCCGCCGTTGAGGGCGAGGGCCCGTTTGAGGGCTCCACGGTCGGCCGCCGCGATGGCTCCCACGATGTCGCCGGGATGTAGGCCGGTGCTGGTGAAGATGTGACTGTCGGCTGGGCCACCGTGCGGGTTGGTCGAAAACCGTGTTTCGGTGACATCGGTGTGGTCGACGACAGCAATGATGCCGGGTTGGGCTGCGAGGATTTGCTTGTCGACGGACACCAGGCAGTGCGCGGACGTGGTGACGAGCAAGGCACCGAACAAGAAGGGGCGCGGCGCCGCGTCGGCCACATAGTGTGCTTGGCCCTTGACCTTGGGCCAGGCGTCAATCCGTGGCATCGCCGTGGCTGTTCTGCGCAACTTCAGATACTGCGTCAAGTATTCGGGTGTACCCGGTGCATCGGCACAGGTGGCCACGGAAGGCGTCGGCAAGCGCGGCCCGATCCGCCGTGTCGACGTAGGGCGCTGCGGCCAGATAACCGTAGGCGCACACCACCATTCCGGGTGTGCAGTAGCCGCACTGCATGGCGCGATTCTCGACGAATGCGGCGCCGATGCGTTCGCCCAATGGCGCTTCAAGCAGATATGACGCGGTGGCGATTTCGGTTCCGTCCGCACGCGCAAGGTAGACCAGACAACTAGTGACCGCAACGCCGTCGACGAGCACCGCGCACGCACCGCAGGCGCCTTCACGGCAGCCGATCTTGACGTCGACAAGTCCGAGTTCGTCGCGCAGAAAATCGACCAACATATCGTCGACGTAACGGACCTCGACGGTATGGGGCTGTCCGTTGACCGTCAGCTGCACCGACTGTGTCGCTGGGACGGCATCAGCGCTCATCGCCGGCAACGCTTTCCAGCGCGACGATCAGTTCGACCTCGACGAGAGCGCCGCCCGGGAGGCTGCTCACGCCGACTGCAGAACGGGCGTGGCGTCCGCGCTCGCCGAATGCGGTGGTGAGGACGTCGGAGGCCGCGTCAATGACGTGCGGTGTGTCGGTGACGCCGGGTCCGCAGGAGACGTATCCGGTCAGTCTCATGACGCCGTGCACCTGATCGAGTGATCCGATCTGCTGCTGCAGGTAGGCCAGCGCCCGCAGGGCGGCCACACGTGCCGCGCCGCGCGCATCCTCGACAGTGGCATCGACGGACTCTACAATCCCGACCTCGCCTATCCGCAACACACGATTCAGAACGTCAAAGTCCTCTACAACCAGGACGATCTGTTCACGTTCGGGAAGGACGCGCCCAAACCGATTCGCAAAGGCGCCACGCTGGTCGTCGAGAACCTGGCCAATTCTGAAACGTCCGTCGGGCACGGCACACATGTCGCCGGTATCGTGGCTGGGATGGGAACGGCGGGGGATGGCTACTACACGGGCGTCGCGCCGGGAGCGAACCTGATCGGGATCGGCACCGGCGACATCCTCTTCATCTTCTGGGCGCTCGCGGGATTCGACTACATCCTCGACCATCAGCAGCAATACAATATCAAGGTCGTGAATAACTCGTGGGGCACTTCGGGCGCATTCGATCCCAAAGATCCGATCAACGAGGCGACAAAGAAAGTTACGAGTCGCGGAATCACCGTCGTGTTCGCGGCCGGGAATGATGGTCCCGCCCAGAACACCCTGAATCCGTACAGTGTGGCACCGTGGGTGATCAGCGTCGCCGCCGGTTGCAAGGTCGGCGTCACCGATCCAACGAACTCCGAAGCGCACTGCATGCTGGACGACGGGTCGAATGCGCTCGTGCCAACGAACAATGAGCCCCGCGCACACGTCCTCGGTGACTTCTCGTCGCGGGGAGTTCCCGGCGATAACCTGTACCACCCCGACATCACGGCGCCCGGAGTACACATCGTCTCCACTCGCGCCTCCACCGGTACCGTGCTCAACGGCGATGACGCGAACCACGATGTCCGGATTTGCCAGATCAGCGCGACGAATCTGGCGTTCTACACCTGCGCGTCAGGCACGTCGATGGCGTCGCCGCACATCGCCGGCGTCGTAGCTTTGATGCAGGAGGCAGCGGGAGGGAAGCTCAGCCCGACGCAGGTGCTCAACGCGCTGACGTCGACCGCGCGACCCCTGCCGGGTTACGCGACGTGGGAAGTGGGCGCGGGGTTCGTGGATGCATACGCCGCTGTGATGAAGGTCCGGAAGTAGAAGGCGCGGACATGCACTACTAGGCCACAGACGCACCGCGGTTTGACGGGCAACCGGTCGCAGGCGGTGTTGTCCCACTGACGGTTGCCGGTCAACCGCTGTGCGTCGGTGCAACTAGCTTTTGCATGTCCGTGCTTTACGGTGAGCGTCGCGTAGCTTTCCAGGATGACCGACCGCCCTGCCCTCCTGCTCGACCTCGACGGGACCCTCATCGACAGCGTGTACCAGCACGCCATCGCCTGGCACAAGGCGCTCGAGCTGGGCGGCATCAGGCTGTCCGTGTGGCGGATCCATCGGCGCATCGGGATGAGTGGTGGATTGTTGGCCGACAGTCTCGCACGCGAGACCGGTCACGAGCTGAGCGAGAAGGACGCGGCCAAGCTCAAGCGAGCGCACGCGCGACTTTTCGCCGCACAGGTGCGCGACGTGCGTCCACTGCCGGGCGCGCTGGACCTCGTCCGGCACCTCACCAAGATGCGCGTGGCATGGGCCGTCGCGACCAGCGGCGCGCTGGCGAGTGCGCGCCCGCTCTTGAAGCTGGTGAACATCCCGCCCGGCGTCCCGGTGATCACGCGCGACGACGTCGCACACGCCAAACCCAACCCCGACCTCTGGATCGCGGCCGCGGCCCGGCTCAACGTGCCGATCGAATCGGCGATTGCCGTGGGGGACAGCGTGTGGGACCTGCTCGCCGCGCGGCGGGCGCGCGCACTCGGCGTGGGACTCCTGTCGGGGGATACGGGCAGGACGAGCTGGAGCGCGCAGGGGCCTACCGAGTCTATGAAGAC
>Ga0137412_10001923_pt1 | contig 16290 bp, 16 predicted proteins | sample CZODoug2_1_16fun_FD_122160 | JGI IMG/M metagenome (GOLD analysis project Ga0137412, IMG submission 122160) | Vadose zone soil fungal communities from Angelo Coast Range Reserve, California, USA - CZODoug2_1_16fungal (Hybrid Assembly) | ecosystem: Environmental > Terrestrial > Soil > Vadose zone...
TCGAAAAGGCCGCGCATCCACTGCCGGTTGGCGACGGTGTTGGCGGGAAAGTCGAGCACGACCGACAGGCCGGCGCGCAGAAGGGCCTCGACATGGCCGCCCATCACCTCGCGCAGTCGGCGGGCATTGCGGGCGTACTCGGCCACCGTGCGCTGTTCGTCGCGGTAGAGCGTGGCCAGCCAGACGTCCTCGCTGATCAGGATCGTGGCGGGCGCATCGGCCAGGCGCCGGGCAAGCGTCGACTTGCCGGCGGCGATCTTGCCGCAAATCATGTGCAGCGTCGGCGTCTCCGCAGGCAGGCTGGGGCGGGCCTCATCAACGATGCCAGGGGCGCCGGGCGATGTCGGCTTCGGGGGTAAGGCGGAAAACATATGCTCTATCTTAGGCTTACCGCTTTTGACCCCAAAGCGGTCGTGCCGCTGCCAGAATCCTGTGAGAGCGTAAGGCGTTGGTAGTCCGTCAGAGACCCCACAGCATGCTGGTGACGCAGCGGCCGGCCTCGATGATGGAGCGCGAGCGACTCTGTTCTCCCGCCAATGCTGTGCTGAAACGACGCGTCGGACGATGTGATCGTCATCACAGCATTCCGCAGTCGCGATGCCATTATCCTCGTGTGTGGAAGGGCCTGATGTCCGGACGGTAGGGGTATCGTTCGACCAAGGGCGGAATTCGACCAGCATCAAGGGCGGAACAAGAGGGAGAGTGGGTATGAGCCAGCTTGATGCACGCCCTGGGCGTGGATACTCCTCTGTGGGGAGCCTAAACCGAATGCCAGCCATGATGGCGCCGGACGAGCGGGACAGTACCGTCAGGCTCGGTCAAAACGACATGCGCTCGTCGACCCGACCGGCAGTGCCGGCCGCCATCGGCCAGGCTGAGCTTCGCCGAGTCGTTCTCGTCGAAAGTGACCCATACTATCGCGAGGTCCTGACGTTAGAGCTGTTACGCCAAGGCTTTGTCGTTCACGCTTTCGCCGATGGCGCGTCGCTGCTTGGCTCGCTTGCCACCGCGATCGATGCCGACCTTGTCGTGCTCGATTGGGACCTGCCGAAGATGCCCGGCATAAAGTTGCTGGCTCAACTGCGTCAGCATGGCGTCAACACGCCCGTCGTGTTCCTGACCGGCAAGGTCATGGCCGGCAACGAGCATGAGCGATGCCTTCTCGCCCCGCGGGAAACTCTGAATGCCTACGAATGCATGGCGTTCGACCAAGGCGCCGTCGACTTCATCGCCAAGTCACGTGACAGGCAAGTCCTCGTCAGGCGGCTGAGAAGCGTGGTCGAACTCGTCAAGCCCAAGCCCAGGCCCAAGCCCAAGACCGACCTTCCGGTCCAGGAGCGCCTGGCGTGCGACAAGCTTCTGCTGGAAAACAGCCGCGCCTCCTGGAACCAGGTCGATGTCGGCCTCACTCTCGGGGAATGCAACATCGTCTATCTGCTGGCGTCAAAACCCGGCAACTTCGTGACCTACCGCGCCGTCTACGACCGGCTGCGCCATGAAGGCTTCATCGCTGGAGAAGGGGCTGAGGGTTATCGCGCGAATGTGCGCTCTGCAATCAAGCGTATCCGAAACAAGTTCCGGGCCTTCGACCCGACCTTCGACGAGATCGAGAACTACACCGGCTTCGGGTACTGCTGGCGCAAGCCATCCTAGGGCCCACCGGCGAGGCAAGCGCAACCGGCGCAGGATCCCGCGCCGGCGGCCGAAGCTTCGGGGCAAGTCCCCCTGTGGTTGCTCAAAACTCTGGAATGCTGAGATAGCCTAGAGATTGCTGCGTCACCGCCCTACCCTCGTCAGCGTGATAGCGGTCCTTTCTGCCGTCGTTTCCCTCCTCTCTTTTCGCCTTCGTGGCCGCGCTTCGCTGGAACTGGAACTCGTCGCCCTTCGGCACCAAGTGGCCGTCCTGCGGCGCCAGCACCCGGGCCGTCCGAGGCTTTTCCGCGCCGACCGTCTTCTCTGGGTGTGGCTTTACCGGATTTGGCCGCAGGCCTTGCACATCATGGTGCTGGTCAAGCCGGCAACCGTGATCCAGTGGCATCGCAAAGGCTTTCGGCTCTATTGGCGATGGCGATCAAGATCCGGCCATCCGGGACGGCCCAAGACGCCCAGGGAGACCCGTGATCTGATCCGCAAAATGAGCATCGCCAATCCTTTGTGGGGCGCACCCCGCATCCACGGCGAGCTGCTCAAGCTCGGTATCGTAGTGAGCCAAGCCACCGTCGGCAGGTACATGCCCTGGCGACCCGCAGTCCCCTCCCCGACCTGGCGCAGCTTCCTGCGCAACCAATTGGGCGACACGGTGGCCATCGACATGTTCGTTGTTGCGACCGCGACGTTTCGGCTGCTCTACACCGTGATCGTCCTCGGCCACGACCGCCGAAGGATCATTCACTTCGATGTCACCCAGAACCCGACCCAAGTCTGGCTCGCACGTCAAATAACCGAGGCCTTCCCGTGGGATACGGCACCTCGGTTCCTGCTGCGAGATCGGGATCGGTCATATGGCCAGGTTTTTCGCGATCGCATTTGTATGATGGGTATCAAGGAGGTTGTTACGGCAGCGCGCTCGCCGTGGCAGAACGCCTACGTCGAACGCATCATTGGTTCGGTCCGCCGTGAATGTCTGGATCACGTCATCATCTTCGATGAGCATCATTTGCGCGGCGTGTTGTCGTCTTACTTTCACTATTACCACAAGACGAGAACGCATCTCGCGCTCGCCAAGGAGTGTCCGGAGAGCCGACCGATACACCCGCCCTCTGCCGGCAAGATTATCCCGTTCCCGGAGGTCGGGGGCCTCCATCATCGCTACGAACGACGTGCGGCCTAACCTCTCGTGGTGGCTGTACAGCTGCGACGGTTCCGGTGTCGAGGGCTGTTCCGTTCCACAATCGTGCCCTCCGAATGCGATGCTGCCCATAGCCCCACTTTGATGACCAAGTCCCGGCCATGACCGAGCCTGTATTCGCCGGATAACGAATTGCCGGTCGCAATCATCAGCTTCCCAATTCCCGAGCCAAACACAATTTTGCGCAATGACAGGAGCGGATACCCTTCCGCACCCGGGAGAACGTCGGCCCAGTGCCGATAGTGTTGCAAAAGTCAGCTGGATGGGTTCGCGGCGCAATGTTCGTTCTGCCGCGCACAGCGTTTTGAATCTTCCTTGCCACGTGAACGCTGCCGACGAATCAATGTTGCGCGCTTCGTAGCCTGAAAGACTTTTGCAACAGTATCTGCCAGGAGCAGACATCCTTGCTCCCGCCGACCGCTCTGGTTTGTCAGCGTCAAGTTAACTTTGGCCCTCGTGACAACACTGCTTCAGCCTCTGCGGTTAGCGCCAATTACTCGGGGTGCTTCGCTCTAGCCCGCCCATCAACGGCCCCGCGTAGCTATGTTTTGGGAAGTGCCGGAGCCGGGCGAATTCTGCGCTCCGGCTCCGGCTGTGGGCGCTCCTCAGACGGTGACGACGATCTTCCCGAACTGGCCACTGTTCTCTAGATAGTGATGCGCTTCCACCATATCGTCGAACTTGAATGTACGATCGATGACAGGCTTGAATGCGCCGCTCGCAAGACCTTTGACGATGTATTCCACGGCGGCGCTCCGGCCTGCCTCGTCGCCCATTATCTGTCGGACGCTGTAGCCCTTGACGGCTGGCATCTTGGCGATCATCTCCAGCACAGGTATCGGGGTGTCATCCTCGCTCAGTGCGCCGTAGATGTAGACGATACCCTGATCTGCGAGCGCCGAGATCAGCTTGGAAAAGTTCGGACCGCCCACCGGATCGAAGGCAATGCGTGCGCCCTTGCCGTTGGTGACGCGCATCACTTCGGCGACCATGTCTTGCTCTTGTGTTGCAATGACGTGCGCAGCACCGGCTTCGAGCAACCGCTTCTTCTTCTCCGAAGTGCGCGTCAGAGCGATCGGGGTCGCACCGGCATAGTTTGCGATCTGAATCGCCGCCAGGCCGACGCTGCTGGAAGCTGCAGGAATGATAACGAAGTCGCCCTTTTTCACTTTTGCGTCGACGATGAGCGCGCCGTAGGCCGTTACGAACATCATCCAGACTGACGCGGCCTCGGTGAACGACAGCGATTTCGGATGCTTCACGACGACATGGGCGGGCATGAGAATGACCTCGCCGTAGGTGAAGTATTGATTTAGCGAGAAGGCCGGGATCGTGCTGATCACATCACCCAGCGCGATTCCGGTGACGTCCTTGCCCACGGCGTCGACGATGCCGGCGGCCTCGTACCCCAGGCCCGCCGGGTACGTCACGGGCGCGATGTACTTGTCTTTGCGCCACATCGACTCGGCGCGGTTGAGACCAATTGCCTTGACCTTGATGCGAACCTCGGACGGGCCAGGAGCTGCGACCTCTTTATTGACGAATTCGAGGACTTCGGGTCCTCCGGCCTTTGCGAACGTGATGGTGCGGGACATGGAGTTCTCCTTCGATAAGTAATCCATCGGTTCGTTGGCGATCCGGCATTCGAGAGCCGATAACCTACTCCACGCCGGTCAGCAGGCACCCGAAACCATTGCTGGTGCTGGCGTTTAATCGGAATGGCAGCACCGCCTGATATGCGTCGGAGTAATAGAATCTCCTCGCGACCTCAGGGCTGTCGAACTCGACAATGACGAAGCGGCGTTGCGGCATGGTGCCATCGAACGGTTGCGGGTCCCCGCCGCGCACGAGAATCCGTCCTCCATGAGCCGAGATGATATCCGGCACTTTCATGCGGTAAACCCCATAGGCCACCGGATCAGTGATTTCGAATTCACCAAGAAAATAGCCCCTGGGCATCGTCTCACCTCTCTACAGTGCCGGCTGTTCTGGCTCCAGCCGGCTCGCCACGGCAGATTCCAAGGCCGGGAAATCGGTGTCTAAGTCTGTCTCTCGAGTGCTTTGACGCCGTTGGGAACCGGAACCCAGCCCTGCGCACTCTTCATCCAGATGAAGGAGCCTGGTCGGAGCCAACTTGTGTCATCAAGAGTGCCGGGTTTGAGGGAGACCACGTCCTGTACGGACTTCAGAACATGGTAGATGCGGACTCCGCACTCGGGACAGAACACACCCGTAACCTCGTTGCCACTGTCGGCGGTACGCGTAACTTGCTTCGTCAGGCCGGTCACTGTCAGGCTGTCTTTCTTCACCGGCATGGACATGCCGAAGGCGCTGCCGGATTGGCGCTGGCATTCTTTGCAGTGGCAGGCCACCAAACGTATTGGTTCCGTCCTCAATACATAACGCACTGAGCCGCATTGGCATCCGCCGGTATAGGGTGCAGGCATGTTGTTTACCTTTGGCTAAGCGGTTGCATCGGCCACTTTGACGAGCTGCTTCCCGAAGTTCTCGCCGGTAAATAGACGGAGTAACGCTCGTGGTGCATTCTCGAGGCCGACCAGCACGTCCTCTTTCTGCACGAGCTTGCCTTCTCGGTGCCATCGGCCCAGTGCTTCAAAGGCTTCGGGGACACGCTCGGGATAATCGAGTCCCGTGAAGCCCTCCATGCGTCCACGCCTTGCCGTCAGGTTGGAGTAGTTCGCCGGGCCTGGGTCGGTGGGGCTGGATTTCGATATCGAACCGCAAAGCGCGATGCGCGCCCTGACATTGATGCGTGCGAGCACTTCGTCGAGGACAGCGCCACCGGTGTTGTCGAAGAAGACATCGATTCCTTTGGGGCAAAGCTCCGAGAGCCGGGCGCCGATGTCTTCGCTCTTGTAGTCGATGGCGGCGTCGAAATTCGCCTCTTTGACGAGCCAATCGCATTTTTCCTTGCCGCCCGCCGTACCGACGACCCGGCAACCCAGGATCTTCGCGATCTGGCCGGCGATAGAGCCCGTTGCGCCGGCGGCGCCCGACACCACGACCGTTTCGCCGGCTTTGGCCCGGCCGACGTCCTTTATCCCGAAGTACGCTGTTATTCCGTTGACGCCGAACAGACTCAACGCGAGGTTGGGCGACACGCTAGGCAGAATCTTGTGCATTCCCCCGAACGTCTTGCCATCGGTTACAACGTAGTCCTGCCAGCTGAAATCACCCCGCACCAGGTCACCGGCCTTGAAATCGGGGTGACGCGACTCGAGCACCTGCCCGGCAGCGAATGACTGCATGACCGTGCCGAGCGGAATCGCGGGTTTGTAGGAGTCGCGCGACATCCAGATGCGCTGCGCGGGATCGAGCGACAGCCACAAGGTCCGGATCAGCACCTGGCCGTCCGCGGGCTTCGGAATCGGCGCTTCCTTCCAGCTGAACTCGTCGCCGGTTAATTGGCCCGTCGGGCGGATGCTTAAAATCCACTGGCGGTTCGTGTTCGCGGTCATGGGGCTGCTCTCCAAGGGGGGGCGCTCATCTCTCGCAAAAGATCATGCCTTCAATGTTCGCTTCGATTGTGGGGAGCGGGGTCTCTTGCGCTGCGGGCGGAGGCGCTCAAGCAGGTGAGCTAGCATGTAGCCGCCGCTTGCCCGGAGGCGCCTGTGGCAAGCGCGCTACGCTTCGCCGTCGGCATCCGTCATCCCACCTCTACGTCGCGTCAGTTTGAAATCGGGGCCGCAACCACGATAGCTACAGGCGGGCGTGACATTAGGGAAATCGATCTTTAGTATCTTGCATATCGATCACAGCGATGATGTCCTGGCCCTTGAACCTTGCCTCGACGGATTTGAACCTTCTTGTGGCCTTCGATGCATTGATGGCCGAGCGCAGCGTCACCCGCGCCGGCCAGCGCATCGGTCTGGGACAGCCTGGCATGAGCGCGGCGCTGGCCCGCTTGCGCGCGACGTTCCGGGACGAGCTGTTCGTCCGGATTCCGGGAAAGCCCATGAGGCCGACGATGCGTGCGCTCGCATTGCACGCGCCGATTGCTGAAATTTTGGCCCGCGCAAGTCGGGTTCTTGATGTTCGGACGACGTTCGACCCTGCAACCGCGCGCGCAAGTATCCGCATAGCGACCGGCGACCCGGCCGGAACGCTCGTGACACCCCGCCTGCTGAGGTTGCTCTGCAAGGAGGCCCCGGGGATCACCCTCCGACTTCTGGCGCTTGACAAGCGCGACGCATTCGACCGGCTCGACAGCGGCGACATCGACCTGGTCTTCTCTTCGTTCAACAACGTGCCGAAGCGCATCCGGCGAGAACGACTTTTTACTGATGCGTACGTCTGCGTCGTCAGACGCGAACCCGCGCGCCGGACCAGACGTCAAGCCATCGATCTCGAAACCTACGTGACGACACCCCACATCCTGGTGACTCTGGCGGGAGACGATCGCGGCATCGTGGATGAGGCGCTGGCAAAGCTCGGGCGCCGTAGGCGTGTCGCGGTGACCGTTCCGAACACATATCTGATTCCTCGCCTCGTGGCGGAAACCGGAATGATCAGCCACCTTCCACGTCGTATCGCCGCCGAAGTTCTCCGCGGCTCCGATCTGGTGATGGTTTCCCCGCCGGTAGCGCTCCCCGAGTGGCACATCGATATGTACTGGGGAGCTGCATCGGCCTCAGAGGCAACCTCATCATGGATCCGATCCCGACTCTCCGAAATCGGGCAGCAGATCAGGCTGACGGGCAAGTAGAGCGGGCCGCAGCGGCTTTGACGGTCGTCAAACGCCGACAACGCGCTTCGGCAAGCCATCGAATGGGGCTGTCGGGGGTAGAACGGCGCGGATCGCGACGCCGAAGCCCTCATCTGGAGCCGAACCTCGGGACTTTGAGACCGAGCGCCGCGAGGCGCGGGTGCGCAAGCGCATCTTCGAGATGGTCAAGACCGTGGGTGCAGCGAGCCATGCCGAGGTTCTGGGCGACCGCAAAGGGCGTAAAAGCCCGGCGCGCTTCCAGCTGATCGGAGTGCGGCAGTAGCATTTGTGCGGTGCCCTTTTGCCGTGAGACGCCCCTGACCCCTTAAGTCCCTGAGAGCAAAGGATTATTCCGAAAGTCCTCAAACTTTGGGGCAGCACATCAAGAAGCGGCGTCGGCAGCTTGGCCTCCTGCAGCGGGAGGCAGCCGGGATGGTGGGCGTCTCCACCGATACGGTGGTGAATTGGGAGAAAGACAAAACCGAGCCCGTGGCGGCCCTGTTCAGATCCGTCGTGGCCTTCCTCGGCTACGACCCCACACCTGAGGCCCAAACCCTCGCCGACCGCCTGGAGGCCAAACAGCGAAGCCTTGGCGCCAGCCTCGCTCAGGTCGCCAGGCACCTCGGGTGGGACCCCGGTAGCCTTAGGCGCTACCTCGACGGCACGTGGCGCATCTCACCGGACCGCCGGGGCGCGTTGGAAGTTTTCCTCAACACGGACGACGCGGCTCTCGCAGGTCACGGTCTTCGCGCCTCCCGACGGGATTGCCTTGCTCGAGACTTTGGCATTCTCCGGGAATTGTTTCCGGCTCACTACAAATCCTACTCGTAAGAATACTGGGAAAATCCGTGCGCCCACCCTATTTCAGCGGCCCACGCGAGGCACTGCCGCCCGGCCGTCGATGGGCGGTCTGGGGCATGACATCGGCAGGCACCAAAGCCGCCATCACGGCCAGCCGGACCGCTTCACCGAGAGAGTGGGTCCCCAGCCGTTCCTGCATGCGCGCGCGATGCACCTCGACCGTACGGGCACTGATGCCGAGATCGTGGGCGATCTGCTTGTTCAAGCGCCCGGCGACGAGTGCGTCGAGCACCTGGCGTTCCCGCGGACTCAACCTGGCGACGCGCTTGGCGGCATCTCTCCCTTCACGATGGCGGCTCGGACCCCGGCCCCGCGTAAACGCAGTGTTGATTGCGCCCAGAAGCAGGTCGTCGCTGAAAGGCTTTTCGATGAAATCGTCGGCGCCGGCTTTCATCGCCCGGACCGCGGTCTCAACGTCGCCCTCCGCGGTCATGACAATCACCGGCAGAGTGAACCCAAGGGCGTTGAGCCGCTCTTGCAGCTCCAGTCCGTCCATTCCCGGCATTCGAACATCGAGGAGGACGCATCCGTCGGCGAGGTTAGGGACCGCATCGAGAAATGCCAGCGCCGTCTCATACCAGACCGAGGCGAATCCCAGCGAGCGCAACAACCGATCGAGCGAGCCGCTCAGGAACGCGTCATCGTCAACAATGTGGACGGTGCGAGTCGGTAGACGTTCAGAGGCCATCGGTTGCCACGTTGCTTGCGTGTTCTACGTTGGTGTAAGCTGCGACGCATCACGTCTGTCGGGCCGCAACGCCGCGTTGATGCAATTGAGGAGTTCCTTGTCGTCGAACGGCTTGGCGAGGTAGCCAACCGCCCCGGCCTTCAATGCCTGGGAACGCGCACTATCGTCGGCGAAGGCAGTGATGAAGATGATCGGGATCACGCTGCCCGATGCGACGAGGCGTTGCTGCAATTCAAGGCCATTCATGCCCGGCATATGCACGTCGAGGATAAGGCACGACGTCTTGTCCAGCCGGTCGGAACCAAGAAATTCCTCCGCTGACGCGAAGGTTTCCACGGCGAAGCCGTACGACTTCATTAGGCGCCTAGCCGATTTCCTTATGGACGTATCGTCGTCGACGATCATGACGATTGAGTGACTGCCGGTCATGGGCTGACCCTCCCGACCAACGGTAGAGCGAAGCTGAAGACGGCGCCGAAGGGAGATCCGGGTTCCGCCCACAAGCGGCCGTGATGAGCTTGAATGATCGAGTTGCTGATCGCCAGCCCCATTCCCATGCCCTCGGCCTTCGTCGTGAAGAAGGTCTCGAAGATGCGGTCCCGATTTGCGAGGTCAAGGCCAACCCCCGAATCTGCCACGTTGACGATGATGTTGTGTCGATCGTCGAGGAGGGAGCGGACCGTCAAAACGCGCGAATGATCGGTGATCGGCCGCATCGCATCTATGCCGTTCATGACGAGATTGAGAACGACCTGCTGCAGCTGGACCCGATCGGCCGGGATCGCCGGAAGATCTGGATGCAAGTCTGTTTGGACGGAGACGCTATGACGCTGTAGCTCATGACGGGCGAGTTCGAGCACTTCGGCGATCTCTTGGTTGATATCCACTTGCGTTCGTTCGGGCGTGACGCTCTTCAACATCGCTCGGATCCGTCTCAGCACGTCGCTCGCACGCTGACCATCGCGAACAACTTCATCGATCGCGTCTTTGACCTCTTCCAGGTCGGGCGGCGACGTGGCGAGGAAGCGCTTGCAAGCGTTGCCATTGTTGATGATAGCCGCGAGCGGCTGATTGATCTCGTGGGCAATGGACGCCGAGAGCTCGCCCATCGTGGTCAGTCGAGTGGCCCGCGAGAGTGCATCTCGCGCATCGTGCCAGGCAGTCTCTGCGCGCTTGCGCTCCGTGATGTCCTCGATGACGGCGGGTGTGCCTGGAAGGCCGCTGCGCGGATCGAGCGCCCGCGCAATGCTGACGCGCACCCAGATCACCTCGCCATCCTTGCGGTGATATCGCTCTTCCAAGGGATGGTCCTGGCGCATGGCGCCCCGCACGTCGTCGAGCATTTCCTGGGTGGCCTCCCGGTCCTCTTGATGCGTGATCTCAAGCGGGCCGAGCGACTGCAGCTCCTCGGCGCTATAGCCGACCATTTTCTGAAACGCCTCGTTCGCTCCGGCGAAATGATGCTGCTGATCAATGACGGCGATGCCGACAGCCGATGCTTCGAACATGCTGCGCCAACGCTCCTCGCTCGCACGAAGGATGGCTTCGGCTCTCCGCCGTCGAGTGACTTCGTCCTCAAGCTCCGCGGTGCGGGCGGCGACGCGTCGTTCGAGCTCAGCGTTGGCTTCCTGCAGCGCCGCTTCAGCGCGTTGCCGCTGGTCGATTTCGCTGCCGAGAAGCTTGTTTGCCCGCTCGAGCTGCGCCGTGCTCGGAAGCGCCAGCGCCTGCGGCATCACCCGCCAGATTGCGATCGCCGTGCCGATCGACAGCAGGGCCGTGATCGCCTTGATGCCGCCGTCCAGCCGATAGTCTGGAAACCACAGGGTCCAGACGCCCATGATATGGGTCGTGCCGCAGGCGAGAATGAAGAGACTCGTCAGAACAAAGATGCCAGGAAACGCAAGATCTCTGCGCTTCCATACGAAATAGCTCAGGGCGATCGGAATCGAATAGTAGGCTACCGCGATCGCCGTATCCGAGGTTACGTGAAGCGCGATCAGTTCCGGTTGCCAGAGAAAGCACATGCCGTGCGGCATGTACTCTTGTGGTGAAAACAACCATGAAAGAAACGATGACATGACATCACTTCCCTCGGTGTCGATTGGGACTCTCCAGATGAATCCCGAATTGGCATCGACAGTGGCATTTTTGCGGAAGCTTTGGAAGCTGGACGGCACGCAGCGAACAGGTGGTAACACCCACTTATTGACGGGCATCAATTCCACCGACACAAAGCATCTGTTCGAAAACGTCATGTCCCGAGCTTCCTAGGGTAGCGGCGGGCCGCGCAAACACGCCTTTGTTGGAGCAGGTTACAGGGGCGCTTCAGCGCGATGAATCTCGCAAAAATGCGTATCGTAGAAATGCGTAATCCGCAGGCCGCTCACGCCGCGGCTGCGTTGATCGCGAATTGCAGGACGGCTCCGGGCCGCGCCCAACTACGTACTCTTGCGATACGTGGATTCTCTGAATTTCAGCAGCGCCAGTCTTGCGCAATGCTCTGGGCCCTGAGCGGGGCCTCTCTCAACCGGAGCGCAGCCATGACGACAGGAACATCCTCGACTCTCTCCAATGGAACCATCCAATACCGCAAGCTCCTGACGCATCAACCTCATCCGCTGAAAAGACTGGACCAACTTGCAGTCATCAGGCCGTGCCGCCGTGGCCAGGAAATCTGCAGCCAAGGACGGCCAGCCGACTACTGGTACTGCGTCATGTCCGGTGCGGCGAGACGCTGTGTCATTCGGCTCGATGGTCGACGCCAGATCGTGGATTTGCTGCTGCCGGGGGACGTATTCGGTTTCACCTCCGGCGAGGAATGCGACTGCACCACCGAGGCGATCGCCGAAGGCACCGTCGTGGCCGCCTATCCGCGCAAACGCGTCGAGACCCTTGCAGACTCGGATCCGGAGCTCGCCCGGGAAATTCGACAGATTGTCTTGCACGCGCTGACCAGATTGCAGGCGCAGCTCCTCATTGTCGGGCGGATTACCGCGTCGGAAAAAATCGGCTCGTTCATTCTCGAAATGGCGACGCGGCTGTCCGGCGAGCAGGGCAATACCGTCGCCCTGCCGATGTCACGTTACGATATCGCCGACTATCTTGCTGTATCGGTCGAGACGGTCAGTCGTGCGCTGTCGGACCTGAAACATCGCGGCGTGATCAAGCTGTCGGGAGCACGGATCGTGCGGATCATCGACCGGGATGCGCTGGAAGATGGCGAACGACGGGCCCTTGCCTCACAGGATTTATGAGCGACCCCCGGCGGGAGCCGGCACCACTGCCAGGACTGAAAAGCACGATCCGCTCCCGACCGTGGAGCGGACCTCGATGCGATGGCCCAGCATGTCGACAGTCCGCCGAACCACGAAGAGCCCGAGCCCCAGGCCGTCGGAGTGTGTCAAATCCACACGATGAAAGGCGTCGAAAACCTTCGACAATTGATCGGGCGGTATGCCAACGCCGGTGTCATGGACTTCGATGCACACATCACGCCCGCGGCGCCGGCAGCCCACAAGAATTCTGCCGCCCGGCCGCGTATATTTGATCGCGTTGCGGACGAGATTGCGCAAGATACCGCCGAGCAGGACCGCTTCGCTCATGACCGCCGCACTGGTTGGACAGACGCGAAGGGTGAGATCGCTCTGCTGCGCCAACTCGGCACTCTCCCAGCGCAGGCCATCGAGAAGCGGCGCGAGCTCGACCGGCGAGAGAGCGATGCTCATCCCTCGCTGGTGTAGACGCAGCGCGTCGACGAGACAGTCGAGCTGGTCGGTCAGGCGATGGATCGCAAGCTCTCCGCGTTTGATGTACTCGCGCTCGCGGCCCGCACGGTAGCTCTTCCCGAGCAAGAAAAAAGTGTCGAGGATGACCTGCAGCGGCTGCCTCAGGTCATGACCAGCCATCGCGAGTAGCACAGCATTGAACTCGCTCGCGCGCTGGAAGTCGTGCTGGCAGCGCGCGACAACGCCAATTTCATCGAACCTGGGTATGTTCGCAGCCGACGCGCGCAGTTGGTCCTCATGCATGACTGCATCTCCTCGCCTGATGACCTTGTCTCACACGCGTCTTTGATTCAACAATGTGAGAGACGCCGCATTGATTGCAGTCAAACTTCGGTAAGCTTGCACTGCAAAATATTGACGGCCATCAGGTCGACGTTGGTGCTTTCGGAATCAAGGGATGCCGTCCTGATCACCGAGGAGCCGCCGTACCGGCGAGTTCCAACCAGCGAGCGCCCACGACCGGGAACTTGGCCTGCTGCAGCGGGGGGCCAGCGAACGAATGGGGGTCTCGGCCGAGACCGTCGCCAACTGGGAGAACGGCAAGATCGAGCCGGTGGCAGCGCAGTTTCAGCCGGTGGTGGTCTTCCTGGGTTATGATCCCACACCGGAGCCGAAGACCCTCGCCGAACGTCTGGCAGCCAAACAACGCCGCCTTGGCGCGAGCCTCGCCCAGATCGCCAGGCACCTAGGGTGGGACCCTGGCAGCCTCAGGCGCTATCTCGACGGGACGTGGGGTATCTCGCCGGACCGGCGGACCTTGCTGGAAGCGTTTCTCAATGCCAAAGACGAAGCGCTTGTCGGCCTGCGTTCACTGAAGCGCCGGCGCTAGCCACGGGTGGCAATGGCAGGGCTGGGACAGTATCGGCGGATACTGTTCGACCTAAGAAGGTACACTTGGGCCCGTCCAATGGCAGCATCAAGCACGGTGTTGTCGGGTTTAACGGCACCCCCAACGAAGAGAGCGTTCCACGCCGTGACGCCCACACACGGGAGTGTCGCCGCCTCGGTGAAGTCCAGCCAGGAGGGAACGGAAATCAGCACGTCCTCGGGAACGACGATTTCCTCGGCCAGCATGCCGTCGATGGTGGCGCCTGGCACGCTATGAACACTGTCGGGCGTCGGCTCGCTATTAATCCAATCGGGGTAGTAGGGGATGGCCACGTGGTCGCCGCCTTTGAAGCGAGTCACCTGTGGGCCGACCGCGATCACCTCGCCCGCACCATCAGCAACGGCGATGGGTGGTGGATCGCTCGCGATCGGGTATTGGCCCCAGGCAATCATTAGGTCGCGATAGTTGAGGGATACCGCGCGCACGCGCACCCGGACCTCGCGCACTGTGGGGTTTGAAACAGTGTGCTCGATGAGCTCGAGTGCATCCTGCTTTCTGCCGGAATAAATTCGATACGCTTTCATCCAAGATTCGCCTGTTTTTTGAGCCGCATGGGCCGGGCGACTGCTACGGCTGACTTTTCGAGAGTGCCCCCGGCACTTTTTTCCGGACGCGGGGCCAGATCGACGACGTTGCGCCCGGTGTCGAGAATGCCCAGTCGGTACACGAATCCTCACTAGCTGAGCTTTAGTCATGCGCCATGGTGCCCTCACCATGCTGGACCAGCTTGCGGCCAGACAGCTTGCGCAGGCCGACGTAGAACACTGGCGTGAGGAACAGGCCGAACAGGGTCACGCCGATCATCCCGGCGAACACGGTGATGCCGGTGGCCGAGCGCACCTCGGCGCCTGCGCCATGCGAGAGCACCAGCGGAATGGTGCCGGCGATGAAGGCTACCGAGGTCATTACGATCGGGCGAAGGCGCAGGCGGCAGGCTTCGAGCGCGGATTCGACGATGCCCTTGCCCTGGAATTCGAGCTCGCGGGCGAATTCCACGATCAGAATCGCGTTCTTGCACGCCAGGCCCATAAGTACCACGAGGCCGACCTGCACGAAGGTGTTGTTGTCGCCGCCGAACAGCTTGATACCGGCCAGCGCCGAAAGCATGCACATCGGCACGATCAAGATCACCGCGAGCGGCAGTAGCCAACTCTCGTACAGCGCAGCGAGCACGAGGAAGGCCAGCAGGATCGCGACCGGGAACACAAGCAACGAGGCCGTGCCTTGGGTAGCTTCCTGAAAACTCAGGTCGGTCCACTCAAAGCTCATGCCGTTCGGCAGCACCTTGCTGGCAATCTCGGTGATCTTGTCCATCGCCTGCGCGGAGGACAGCAGAGCCGGGTTGGCCTCACCGAGGAAATCGGCGGCCGGATAGCCGTTGTAGCGGATCACCGGATCAGGGCCGAAGCTTTGCTTGATGTTCACCATCGAGCCGACCGGCACCATCTCGCCTTGCGCGTTTCGCGTCTTTAGGTTGGTAATGTCCTCGACCTTTTTGCGGTAGTCGCCCTCGGCCTGCGCATACACACGCCAAGTGCGGCCGAAAAGATTGAAATCGTTGACGTAGGTCGAGCCGAGATAGACCTGTAAAGTCTCGAACAGGTCGCTCAGCGCCACGCCCTGGGTCTTGGCCTTGAGGCGGTCGACGTCCACGTCGAGCTGCGGCACGTTGGACTGGTAGCCCGAGAACGGGAAGCCCATACCCGGCTCCTTCATTAACGCACCTTGCAGCGCGCCCACGCCTTGCTGCAGCACGCCGTAGCCGCTGCCGGCGCGATCCTCGACGAATAGCGAATAGCCAGCGCCGTTGCCGAGGCCGAGAATCGGCGGCGGCATTATCACGAAAGCCATGCCTTCCTGGATCGTGTTGAGCTTGGCCTGCATCGTGTCGGCGATCTGCTTGGCGCTGATGTGGCGCTCGTCGAACTTCTTCAGGATTACGAAAGCAATAGCGTAGTTGGGAGTGTTGGTGAATTGGGTCGGGTTCAGGCCGGCGAACGAAACTACGTGAGCAACGCCTTCGGTCTCCTGGGCCATTGTGACCATTTGCTTCACCACCGCGTCGGAGCGGCCGATCGAGGCACCCTCCGGCAATTTCACGCCAGCGATCAGGTAGAGTTTGTCCTGGGTCGGGATAAAGCCGCGCGGCACGTCGTTGAACATCAGACCCGTGCCCGCGAGCAGCACCGCGTAGACCGCGAACGCCACGCCGCGGCGCTTGAGGATGCGCGACACGGAGCCATGATACTTGTCCGAACTCGCCTTGAAGAAGCGATTGAATGGGCCGAAGACCCAGCCGAACGCGCGCTCGATGCCACGCGAGATGGCGTCCTTGGGCGCGCCGTGCGCGTGCAGCAGCTTGGCAGCGAGCGCCGGCGACAAGGTCAACGAGTTGATCGCCGAGATCACCGTCGAGATCGCGATGGTTACCGCGAACTGCTTGTAGAAGGTACCGGTGACGCCGGTCAGGAAGGCCATCGGCACGAACACCGC
>Ga0137412_10001925_pt1 | contig 16288 bp, 18 predicted proteins | sample CZODoug2_1_16fun_FD_122160 | JGI IMG/M metagenome (GOLD analysis project Ga0137412, IMG submission 122160) | Vadose zone soil fungal communities from Angelo Coast Range Reserve, California, USA - CZODoug2_1_16fungal (Hybrid Assembly) | ecosystem: Environmental > Terrestrial > Soil > Vadose zone...
TCTCAGACAGTCTTCCCAATGTGTAGGCGCACACTTTTCGGAACGACGTGGACTGCTGTGCATCTTGTACGAGTGGGATCAGCTCCTTCGCGAGATCTTCAGCAAGATCCGCGTCGACTCGTTTGTTCTCCGCTATTCTTCCCGCCGCCCACGCGGACGCTTCTTTTACCGTTAGGGATACATCCGGCCGGTCAATGACGTCTGTCAAAGCACGAACTGCAGCTGAGTGCGTGCCGGGGTTTTCACCGATGCAGAGGGCTGCCTGGTTCGCTACATTCTGATCGCGGTCGTTGAGCTGCTGCTCGATTGTCTCAATTTGATCCGTGCAGGCTACCGGTTGTGCTCCAGCGACTGCGCCAACAACGAAAAGAACGGAAAGGGCAGCCGCCGATCCTGCCCTCCGCATCCCGCAGCAGTCGTGAAGTTTTCTGGACTTCAACTCAACCCGCCCTTCTTTGCGTCCGTCCGTACCCCCCTGTAGTTCCTATTCAATGGTGCTCGGCAGTGCTCCAACGTTACATCCAGGCGACCGGCGTGGAGTGGCGGCGGCTGGAAGTAGCGGGCGCTGACCGCTTGCTGGGGCGGGGCGTGCTCTATGGAGCGCTGGTGCTGTCCCTGTATCTCCCTAAGGCCTGCGTCGATTCGGCTCACGGTGCCTTCGATGGGAGTGCATGAGGGTCGTGGCGCTGGACCTTAGCTGACCGCTTCTACTCCAACCAAGCCGTTGGTCAGAGTACCCGTGGCGGCACGAGCGTTGCGTTCCACAATCTCGGCTTCTCCCTCGAGGTGATCGATCACCACATTGGAGTAGAGGACGAAATGCTCTGCGGAGAGCAATAGGAGGAAGCCTAGCCACATTTTTGCCGGTGAGCGCCAATAGGAAGTGACTGTTCTGAAGAGGAATTTCCAGTAGCTGAGGCGGTAGCTGGAGCGGACGCCCTGCCGCCATACGGAAGCAGAAAGACAGCGCAGGTTGTAGGCCATGCCCAAGCAGGGTGGCTTCTGCGTCGGAGTGGGCTTCCAAACTTTCAAGGAGTTATAGGCGCGCTCAAAAAAGGCATCCGGCCGGTATAGGCCCGTGAGCAGGGTGCATAGGCCGCGCAGCAGGATGGGCAGCGGCAGTACGGTGCGGAAATTCGGCAGTCCAAAGTTGGATATCGATTGGCTGTCTTCGATCAGCCGCCCTTCCTTTTTCATTCGATCGAACAGGGCGGTCGTCGGTGGCGCCATGAGGATACCGGCCATAGCCCAGGGGATCGCTGTCTGGTCGATAAACTCCAGTTGCCGGGCGAAGATGGTCTCGTCGTCGGAGTCGAAACCGACAATAAAACCCGCCAGCACCCACAGGCCTTTTTCCTGGATGATGCGCACCTGATCGACATTGTTCTTGCGCAGATTCTGGAACTTGCGCGACTCCTTCAGAGCTTCGGCAGAGGGCGTCTCGATGCCGATGAAGACGGTCATGAAATTCGCGGCGACCATAGCATCCAATAGTTCCGTGCGCGACGCCAGGTCGATCGACGCCTCGGTAACGAACGCGAACGGGTAATCGTGCAGCTTTTGCCATTCGATGAGTTCGAGCGAAAGCGCCATAGCCTGATGATGGTTGCCGATGAAGTTGTCATCGACGATGAACACTTCGCTGCGCCAACCCAGATTGAACAACAGATCGAGTTCGCGCATGACTTGCTTGGGGGTTTTCGCGCGGGGGCGGCGACCGTAAATGGTGATGATGTCGCAGAATTCACACTGGAAGGGGCACCCGCGGGAAAACTGAATGGCCATCGAAGTGTATTTGTTGCGGTGCAGCAGGTCGAAGCGAGGCATCGGGCTGCGTGTCATGTCGGGTTTGTCGAGAATGCGGTACAACGCGTGTGCAGTCCCTTGTTCGAGTGCAATGGCGATTGCAGGAAAGACCTCTTCCGCCTCACCGGCCAACACATGATCGGCCACCTGCAACACGACTTCGGGTTGTGTGCTTGCCCAGGGGCCACCCACGAAAGTACGCTTACCCATAGCGCGAGCGCGGGCCAGGGTGGCCAATGCGTCGGCATGTTGTGCGTGCATGGCGCTCACCATCACCAGGTCAGCCCACGCGAAATCCTCATCCAGCAACTCTTCGAAAGCATGATCTTTCAACCGGACTTCCCAGGTCGCCGGACAAAGGGCCGCGACGGTGATCAGGCCCAGGGGCGGCGTCATGGCCCGCTCGGGAATAATCTCCAGCACGCCCTCAAAGTCCCAGAACGACGGGGGGAAACTGGGCCACACCATCAAAACCTTGATATTCGACCCCAGAGGCGGGAAAGAAGCGTAAGTTGCCTCATCGGAGAGCTTGGGTTCAGAGGTGTTGACCGAGAAGGGCGATGTCGCTTGCGGCTGGCTGGGCAGTACGTTGAGTCGCGAATCTTGCAGTGAGGGCATGCTGCCCCCTTTCCAATTGATAAGAAGGCCGGTGGCACAACTGGACGCAACATCAAACGGGGAGGTTAGCCGCGATGCCCGTTACACCGACCAGACTTGGGTAACCACGGCAAGCCACTTAGCTTAGGGGGCGCAGTGCGAATGAGTCTACGCCAAAGCCTCATCCCTGTCATCTGCGCTATTACGATAGCAAAGATTAGGGTGGCTCCGAACCTTAGGATGGGTACGCATTGAGATATTCCCTCTCATGCAATGGCTATTTGGCGTTGTTTACCAGGCCTTCTAAACCAGCCGCGCTTTGCACCATAGTGCCGTCAAAGAAGACTGGCCTCGGAACGGTACTGCTCCACATCGCACCTGCCGGGTACGCTGCGATCAAATCCCAAAGAACCCCACGCCGCTTACAGCAACTTGGATGGAGTTGTGTGGCTTCTTCTGTTACGGCAAGCGCAGCAGCTACCGTATGGTCGGCATCCCAGAATTGTTGAACGCGGCTGTCGCTGAGCCTTTGCAGCGGACCTGTCCCCGGCTTGCTCCAGTCAGTCGACAGCATAGGTTCCCAAACAGCAAAGACAACGATCTTACTATCCGGATGGCGCTTGAGGACATCTTCCACTGCGGAAGCGCCTTCCAAACATGTGGGGCACGTGGGAGAAAGCAGCAGGATGACGCGAAGCTTCCCCGATTCACGGTTGAATCCTGCTTGCAAGGTTGAAAGGGGCGAAGCCTTCAACTCCACAAGCTTGGGCTGCCCAGCAGGAGCGTGGCCGGTTCTCGTGAAGTAGACTCCGCCGAGAACCAGAGTGGCTAAGGCTGCAAGACAGACTGCTTGTGTGCGTGTCATCGTGCCCCCCTGAGATCCAAGTCAGCCATGAGGGAAGCCACCTGTTGCGGGAAGAGAAGGATTGACAGAACAATCGCCGCGCAGAAGACCAACAACGCAATGCTGAATCTGCTTCGCTTTTGACAGCTCTTTTGTCTCCGAACCATCTGAAAGACACCCACAGCTAGAAGGACAAAAGCAAATCCGATCAACCACGGGCGCATTCTTTCAAAGAAGACACTCAATCCCAAGGCACCCATAGCTCCCGCGATCCCGAAGGGAAGGCAACACGCTAGCGCCCCGAACGCGCTCATCACGGCAGCAACTGGAGCGAATCGTTCGCTAACTCTCACCTCAGACCACCCATAATTTCCATATCCTGATAGCCGAACACATGAGCTGTCGTTCAATCGTTGCAACAACGGCCCTGCAACTGTATCGGCGGGCATTTTACCGAGCCGTACGAGCAGAAGACGCAGCAATCTCCTGCCTGGGGGCGCATCAGAGTATGGCATTCGACGCACTCATGGAAGAACCGGCACGAGTCGAGAGGCATCTCTTCCAATGTCGCGTGACCACACTGGGGACACGTCAGCATTGATTCCAGGATGGCCGTTGCGGTGGCCATTACTTCTTGTCTCGATGACAACTGCATTCGACCAGCCTTCCTCATTTCACTCTAAACCCCGTACCATGGTACGGAGTCAAGGGGGAGGCACATGAGCGATAGCCTGACAATCGGCATCCTGGCAAAACGCAGTGGCGTAAATGTTGAGACGATTCGCTACTATCAGCGACGCTCTCTCTTGGAAGCGCCGTTAAAGCCCAATGGCGGCTTTCGACGTTATCCAGAAGAATCGGTGAAACGAGTCCTCTTCATCAAGAGGGCGCAGACTTTGGGATTCACGCTAGAGGAGATTCAAGGTCTGCTCGCCCTCGATGAACGGAAAGCCTGTAGGGAGACACGGGGAATCGCAGCTCACAAACTGGAGCTCATCGTGCAGAAAATTGCCGACCTCTCGAAGATGAAAAAATCACTCGCTCGTCTTGTACGTTCCTGTGATGCGTCGGTGACGGGGGCGCCCTGCCCAATCATTCACCTGCTGGCGGATGACTAAACTCTTCGGGTTCAGTCATTTGTCCCGCCGAAGTCTCCCGAAGTCGCGATTGGTGCAAAATCCTGCCGCCGTTGCTAAGCCCGGCTCTCACCTGCGGCCCCGCGGGCAGGGTTAATTCGGTAGAAATTGAGGACCACGCTCAATCGATCAGAACGCCGGTTTGCTGGTCCTTCGATTGACATTTGTTAGAGTCACGGGCAGACACCCTGTGCATTGCAGGGAGTCTCCAGAGGATTGATATGGCGAAAACACCGTTGATCTTTACGTATTACATTGCCGCTCCAGTGGAGAAGGTCTGGGAAGGGTTCGTGTCCAAGGAGGCGAATCAGAAGATATTCATGGGCGCGGACTTCGAGGTAGATTTGAGGCCTGGCGGCGCGATGACATGGTCGGGCCCGGGCAAAGATGGAAAGCCGACGCGGTATGTAACAGGCCAAGTGCTGCGGGTGGATGCGCCGAAACTGCTTGAGTACAGGTTCGGCATGGGGACAGGCGAGACGATGTCACGGGTGAAGGTGGAACTTACGCCGGAGACAGAAGCGGTCAAGGTTACGGTGGTAAATGATGAGTGGGCGGAAGACGATCCGGCATATGCGCAGAATGCGGACGGATGGCCTCGGATTCTTTCGCGGTTGAAGACTCTGCTGGAGACGGGGAAGACGTTTCGACCGCATTGAGTGTGATGGTATGTTTCCGCGGCTCGCGCTGTGCTGCGTTCGACAACCTCCCAAGTGGCTAGTCGAGCAGCATAAGCGGCGCGCACCGCGTCTACTTGCCGGTGAGCGAGGCGATTTCAACTTCACTTTTCCGGATCCCGGACCGGCTCCTAGCCCAGGACCCACGCCATCCCGAGCGTGTGGCTTGCCAGACTCCCAAATGTCCGCTTGTGAGAAAGCATTGTCCGCAGACGAACACTCATGGCGTGGGGTCGGTCAGAGGGAAAATCTCGTTCGGGGGCATGGAGAAGCGCAATCCCACCTAAATCGAATCAACGAGGAAATGGCTATTGGCGTGCCTGTGATGAGGCAGGGGACTGGCTCCACGGGTCTTTCGCGTCGGAGGGTCAGAGAAGGCTCCACAAAATCCAAAATAGCGATGAGGTGGACTCGTGTGGAAGCGTAGTCTTCAGTCCTTGCTGGTTTCGTGTTTGGCTACAGGTGCGTTGTGGGCAGCGAGTGGTCCCCTCATAGGCAAGTGGAAGCTGGACCCCTCCCAGAGCAAACGGATCGACCTTATGAGGGTCGCAGAGGCCGGCGCAAACAAGTACACCCTTATTTTCAACAGCGGCGATGTTGAGACTGTTGTCGCCGACGGGACGGACCAGCCCGGTCTTTCCGGAACTACTGTGTCCATCACTGTCGCAGGGCCTGACAACTGGAAGGTTGTCCGCAAGCAGGACGGCCACATGCTCCTCATGGGGAATTGGAAGCTTTCAAAAGACGGCAAAACGCTCACCGACTCCTTTACATCTCACCAACCAAATGGTTCGACGTCCACCGTGAACTATGTCTACATTCGTACGGCGGGAAAATCAGGTTTTCCGGGCTCCTGGGAAGACCAGAGCCAAAAGGTGAACTCAGCCTTTGAGCTTCAGATCCAGCCCTACCAAGGCGACGGCATTTCCATCATCAATCCGAGTGAAGGGTCGACGAAGAGCGTGAAGTTCGACGGGAAGGATTACCCGCGACAGGGGAAGAATGTCGCCCCGGGGTCAGTGTCGTCCGGCCGGCGGGTGAATGAGCGCACTCTGGAACTGACCGACAAGATCAAAGGCAGGATCACCGACACCCAGCGGATTGAACTCTCTCCCGATCTCAAGACCATGACCATAACCATGCACCCGGCGGGCCAAAGCAAGCCGAACATTTTTGTGTTTGATCGGGAATGAAAGAAGGGGATGCCAACGGCGAGCATGACGAACGCAAGACCCTGGAATGTGCGAGACCACTCAATAAAAGTGGTGTTGGGGCTGGGCGTGGCGTGTCTCGGTGCTTTCCGGTCGGTTCAGGCGGAATCTATTCCGGCCGATTCGCCACGCTGGCAATTGAAGGCCGAAGCGAAGACCACCGAATATTTAGGTCGACGCTGTCTTGGGTTGCTAGACGGTTCCGCCTCGCTGAAAGATTTCGAAATGACCGACGGGGTAATAGACGTCGACATGGCAGGCAGCGGAGCACGCGGGTTCTACAACATCCTTTTCCGCACACAGGCAGACGGCGACGGAGAGACGGTTTATCTGCGGCCACACAAAACCGGTCTGGACGACGCCCAGCAATATACGCCGATCTTGAATGGAGCGGCTGCCTGGCAACTCTACAACGGTCCAGGTTTCACGCGAGCCGTCGATATTCCGAGAGGTGCCTGGTTTCATGTTCGCCTCGAGATAACCGGTGCTCAGGCGAAGTTATACATCGACGATATGCGTGAGCCTTCGCTCATCATCAACGATTTGAAGAGCGGCCTTCGCAAAGGTGGCGTTGGCCTGGGGGGTGCTTACTTCTCGAACTTCGAAGTACGCGAAACGCCAACCGTAGCGTGGGAGCGTGATGAGCCCGCAACGCCGGCCGCAACCATCACCCAATGGAGCCTTTCGCCAAGTCTGGATGCTTTGGAGCGCGATCTCGAGCGCCCGCTGTCGAAATCGGAAACGGCCGCGACGAAGTGGCAGGACATCACGGCTGAACCCCCGGGATTCGTAGTCATTAATCGGTATCGAAGGAGTCCGGAAATCATCCCCACCTTTGCACGCGATTTCTCAAAACGCCTCGAGCCGCAAAAAGGAATGAAAGTGGTTTATGCGCGCACCACGATAGTTTCGAATCGGAATCAACTAAAGAAGCTCAATATCGGTTATAGCGACGATGTAAGCATTTTTCTGAACGATACGATTCTTTTCCGCGGCAGAAGTGCCCAACGTTTCCGCGACCCCGGGTTTTTGGGCATAGTAAATCCGGAAAACGACGCAGTATATTTGCCGCTCAAAAAGGGACGCAACGAATTGATGCTGGCCGTGAGCGAGCTAACCGGCGGCTGGGGGTTCATTTGCCGCTTCGATGACATGGACGGAATTCATTAGGGATCGGGTGTTCAAGGGCAAGGCGCGAAGTGTGACCTGTCTGTACTTGTGGCATGACTCGGATAAGGATAGGAAGGATCATGAAAAAGGCGTTTGCCATGTCGGTATGTCTTCCGGTCTTCTGGTTTGTTGGGTTCGCATCACCCGCGTCTGCTCAAACCGTTGAACAGTTGACTCCGCACAAGGTGAGATTGGAGTCAGTCGATTATCTCGGCAAGCGGGCGGTTAAGATCACCGAAGATGGCCAGGTGGCCAATGGGGAAGCCTATGCCATTGTCAAGAGCAACGTATTTCACAATGGCACCATCGAATTGGAACTGGCGGGGAGCCCCGCCGCGGGCGCCTTGGGCGGGGCACGCGGCTTTATCGGAATGGCCTTTCGGCTTCATGACGGACAGTTCGAGTATATCTATCTGCGTCCGACAAACGGCCGAGCCGATGATCAGGTCCGACGCAATCATTCTACGCAGTACGGTGCTTACCCAGGTTTTAGGTTCGCTGACTCCCGCCAGCAGGCACCGGAAAAATATGAAAGCTATGTGGACCTTGAGCCAGGCATCTGGACCCGCTATCGTATTACGGTCGATGGGACGAAGGCCCGTCTGTTTGTCAACGGCGCCAGCCAGCCATGCCTGATTGTGAATGATCTCAAACTTGGTGATTCGTCGGGGGGCGTTGCCCTCTGGATTGGACCCGGTACTGAAGGCTATTTCACTGGTCTTAAAATCACGCCCGCTGAGTAGCTGCATTCACTGCGCGATCGCGGCTTGAGGAGGCCCACCCTCCTTTCAATTCGACGAGGAGTTGTACTGAGAAGCGGCGGACGGTCCATCTGTTCCGCCAAGTTCCCGGTCGGAACCGGCCTCAATAATCCCATTGTCCCGCAACCTGCAGGACTGCGGTGCCGCTATCGTCACAGCCGCCACCGGAGACGGTGTAGTTCCCGATCACCGCACCACTTCTGCTCTGGCTCAGGGTTCCGATAAAAGTGAGGATGCTCTTGCTGGTCTCAACTTCCAGGGCCACAGACTCACCGAGAATGAAACTGCCGGCGGAAAATGTTCCTGGCTGGATGGTTCCAGCGCTGAAGCAGGGTGTGTCGAAACTGCCGGTTCCGGTGATTGGAAAGCTGCCATCAGAGCTTGCGCTGTCGCTCTGAGCGATTTCGCCCACCACGTTGAATGTCTTTTGCGCGGAATTGATGAAAGAGCCACTCAAGTTTTTACCGATATTAGAAATGTTGACACCGGTGAGGCTTCCCTGTTCGCCCGCGGCACATCCGCCATTGATTTTGTATGTCCCGTTGAAGGTAGTGTCGGCGAAATTCCCGATGAAAGTGATGACCTGTCCTTCCATGACCGCGGAGGTTAGAGTTGTACTGTTCCCAGTTACAGTACTCGTCAAGCCTATGGTGGTTGACCGGTCGAAACAGTCTGAACCGTCAACATGGAACGCCCCGTTGACCGCGGCGCCGGCTTGGCCGAGACTGCCGGCAAACGTGATGGGAGGCTTTCCGGGGACGGTTGACGCCGCAGTGAATTGCCAATTACCGAGTCGCGGTGGGGTCTGGGGTGTGGAAGACGCCTGCGCCGAATTTCTTGGAGTTGGACTTGGTGCTCCACCGCACCCGCAGAAAAGAACAGCGACCGAAAGAGCAAGAATGATCTCCAAACGTGCCATGGGATTTCTCCTCTCACTCGATATAGTGAAAAAATGTCGCCAAGCGTGTCATAAAACTCTTCCTTCACCCGACTTCGGCCTTTCCGAGAAATTCGTGGTCACAAATTCAATTTAGTCGTCAGAGGGGACTGGTACTTTGGGAAAACAGGGGGTTGCTAGAGTTTCGTGGACACACGGAGCTGGAATGTTGAATTGCAGCAAGATCCCAAAAGCACCGGTTCCGTCAGGCCACAAAACTCCGAAGGATCTCTCGTGGCCGCAGCCAAATCTGCGATGCCAGTTCAAGCTGGGTTTGCCTGCCGGCTACCATTTCACTGACGACCAGCTTGACATGGCCATTAAAGGAAAGTACCCAAATTGAGCCGCTGAGTCTCTACCCGCCGCTCTCCCCCGCAGGCGCCCTCAGAGGTTGAAGGCCGCCGGTGTTCCATCGCCGGGCGCTCTGGTGTAGTCTTGTTTGCACATGCTTACTCTCATTGAGATCGGAATCATGCGCATCTTCGAGATAGTATTTTTCGCGGGGATTGCAGGTTGTGTGGTGACGATCTTGATGAGCTGGTATTTGATCTTCAAGGAAGAATTGGCAGAGTGACATTAGCGGTCAACCCTTGAGCACCGGGTGAACTCCGGGGGTGACCGCGGAGGGCTCCAGGGCGCTTATCCATGAAATGCCTCTTACGGTAAGGGTGACAGTAAACATCTGAGAAGACCATGCTTTGCATAACCTTAGCTCACGCCTCAGAAGCCTATCGTGAATCCGCATGCCGCGCCTCATAACCGTTGTTGCACTCTTCTGCGCAATCGTTTTTGCGCAGCCCGCAGCAAAGTCGCCCGCGTTCGACGTCGCGTCCGTAAGGCCGAGCCGAGTCACCGTCGGGCCGGACTATAACAATCAAATCACATTCACGCGCACCGGCTTCAGCGCCAGGAACGTCACGCTTAGACGCCTCATCGCCGAGGCATGGAACGTGCAGCTCAATCAGGTTCTTGGGCCAGGCTGGATCGATCATTCTGAATACGACATCACCGTGCGCACAGCCGAAGGAACCACCAAAGAGCAGATGGCTCCCATGATTAAGAAGCTTCTCGTGGAGCGCTTTCAGTTAAGGGACCACACCGAAACGCGGACAATGCGTGTGTACGAATTGGCGATCGCCAAAACCGGTCCTAAAATACGGCCGATTAGCGATGGAGAATCAGTGAAAACGGCATCCGGATTTCATTTCCACGGCGGAATGCGCCAGTTCGCGGATCTGCTTGCCGTGCAGTTCTCTATTCCGGCGCCTGAGAACCCAAACGTACCGGCAAGAGCCGGTGGTCCTCCGCCTCTGGTCGTCGACAAGACTGGCCTCGATGGCGTCTTCGACTTCAGCGTCGACATGCAACCCGAGCTCAACACAGACAGCTTCACGGCGTGGCAGAGAGCTCTTGAAGACCAGTTGGGCCTGAGAATCGACAGCCAAAAAGGGGAAGTGGCAGTCGTGGTAGTCGACGATGCGGCGAAGATCCCGACCGAAAATTGAGATTCGAAAAACCCGGTGAGTTTACCTGGCAAGTACGTATAGGCAGGGGGAACGTCTCGTGTGTCACTGGATTTTCCGCGGAAAACAAAAACGGCGCGCCTCTACAGGCTGCTAAAAACGTCGGCTTATATCAAGGCACGCAGGGGTTCCCGGTGTGCTCTTAGTCATATAGCCATCCGGGTTTCTGTGTTTCACCGAGCGCTTGCCGAATTGCGGCCAGGAATTCATTACTCTCAACCGGCTTTTGCAGGAAAGCTTTCGCACCAGCATTGAGTACACGTTCTTCGTTGGCTCTCCGGTCACGCCCGGACAAGACGATTACCGGGATGGATGAGAGATCGATGTTTGCTCTCAATGTATCCAGGACAACGAACCCATCCCCTGACGGTATGCCGAGATCCAGTACGATCAAGTCTGGAGCATGTCTGCGTGCTTCCGAAATGGCTCCTATTCCGTCCTCTGCACAATGCACATCATAGCCGCTCGCCTTGAGACGTATTTGGAGGGCCTGCAGCATGTCGGGATCGTCATCCACGATAAGAATGTCCGCTGGATTCACTTTGCCACCTAACTTTATTCGGGAGACCAGACCGAGAGCGTAAGCAACCTACTACTCAGTCTTTCGGCATCCTTCCGGAGTACCTTATAGCCGGAAAGTTGTATCTGGCAGTTTTGGGGACAGCGAGCGCCGGGATAAACCGGCACATTATAGGGGATGAAAGAGCCCTATGGACCCTTTTCGGGGACCTGTCCCCGACACTTATGTTCTGGGCAGTGAGTTTCCGCGCGCGGAGGGCGGGGCCCATCGCGGCAAAGAAAGAACCGCGCAAGCCCCTTGGGACTGGACATGGCGAGAGCTCACTTAGCACTTCCGTTACAAAACAGACCGGAGACATTGTTTACAGCGAAGCGCGACGGTGACAATTCCTCAGCATTGGGCACGCACGACGATGTTGTATGCCCTGGAAAGAGAGTCGGATCTTGGATCAACGTCTGCAGTTTTTGTCGAGTTATCAGAAGGAGGAGATGTCAGTAGCGGACCTGTGCCGTCAGTACGGAATCTCCCGCCCAACGGGCTACCGTTGGATCAACCGCTACAACGAGATAGGGCCGGAAGGACTCGTGGATCGCAGCCGCCGTCCGCATGGTTGTTCCCACGCGACGCTAGAGCCGATCGAAAACGTGATCTTTGCCCTTCGGGCCAAGCATCCGTCGTGGGGCGCGCGGAAGCTCAAAGCGAGGCTGGAGATGTTACAGCCAGACGTGGTGTGGCCTGCCGCTAGTACATTCGGGAATATCCTGAGCCGTGCAGGCCTAACCAGTCCGCAGAGGAAGAGAAAACGAACGACGCCATGCTCAGAGCCGTTCTCTATGGTCACGGGTCCAAATCAGCTGTGGTGCATGGATTTTAAGGGCTACTTCGTCACGGGTGACGGCAAGCGCTGCGATCCGTTCACGATCACCGACGCGCATAGCCGCTATTTGATTCGTTGCCAGATCGTCTCGCGTATGGACCTTAGCCAAGTTCGAGCAATCTGCGAAGCAGCGATGCGAGAGTACGGATTGCCAGCACGGATCAGGACCGACAATGGCGCACCGTTCGCCGGCACAGGGTTATTAGGGCTGTCGAAGCTCTCGCTCGGCTGGATGAAGCTCGGAATTGTGCATGAGCGCATTCAAGCAGGCCGACCGCAACAAAACGGTCGCCATGAACGGATGCATCGCACACTGAAGGAGGACAATACGAAGCCGCCTGCGGCATCCCTTCGCGCACAGCAGAGCCGCTTCGACAACTTTCGCTACGTGTTCAATAACGAGCGCCCGCATGAGGGCCTGAACAACCAGGTTCCAGCAAGTCTCTACGTCCCCAGCTCGATCCGTCTGCCGCGCAAGTTGCCAGAGTTTACGTATCCGAAAGGGCTCCAGCTGCGGCGGGTAAACAATAGCGGCGACATCAGCTGGCACAAAAACAGGGTCTTCATCAGCGAGGTATTCCGCTTCGAAGAGTTGGGAATCGAGTTGATCACACCGGGGCTTTACAGAGTCTTCTTTCGAGACATGGAGATAGGAGAACTCAATTCCGAAGAGCTTCGCTTCAGAGCTGCGCGAAGAGCGGTCTGATCCTGTCAATGAGTGCATTGCCCCATTAACACTGAATCGAATGAAGCCACATGTCCGAAAATTCGACTACAGTCCATGTGCGAATACACTGATTTTGAATGAGGGACTTGGCGACTTGACTACAGCTGAAGTCTAGCCAACCGCCGCCACTGGCTCACTCGGCACGGAGTGCGGCCACTGGATTCACCGATGCGGCGCGATGCGCGGGGATATAACTAGCAGAGAGCGCCAGCAGTCCAAGCACGATGGCCACTGTCGCAAGAGTTGGAAGATCCCACGCTCGCACTCCGAAGAGCAGCCCTCGCAAGAGTTCGCCGAAGGCCAGGGAGCAAACCACTCCAATTGCAATTCCTGCCCCGGTCAGCCAAGCTGCCTCTCGCAGCACCATCCGATGAACTGACCAACGCTGCGCGCCGAGCGCCATCCGCACGCCGATCTCTCGCGTTCGCTGGCTTACCGAGTAAGCAATCACTCCATAAAGACCAACTGCGCTTAGAACCAACGCCAAGGCCGCGAAGCCTTCGACCAGATAAGCCGTTGAGCGATGAAAATAGGCGGTCTGCGAGTCATTGATCTGGTCGCTCATCGTCGACCCTTGTTCGACTCCCACATCCATGTTGAGTTTATGGATCGCAGCCGTCAGCGCAGGCAGGATGGTGTGCTCCTCTTGAGAAGTGCGGACGATCAGGATATATCCTGAAGACGCATTCTGGTTAAAGGGGTAGTACACCGCCGGCTGTTGCTCGTGGTCGAGGGCCTCCTCCTTGAAATCCTCCACCACGCCGACGATTTGCTTCATCGACGGTGGACTCAGGGTGGGGTCGCCAATCTGTTTGCCGACAGGGTCTTCGCCGGGAAAATACTTTCGTACAAAGGCGTGGTTGATGACCACCACCCTGGGCTTGGATGCGTCCTCTGCGTCAGTAAAGTAGCGGCCTGCAAGCAGCTTCGTACGAAGGGTACTGAAAAACCCTGCGCTCACATCGCGCTCGTTGACCGTAATGTGATTGCCGTTAAATGGTCTGCCGGCAATTCGTACCCAGTCGGAGTTGCAGTCGCAACTTGCCGGCAACACGCTGGTAACGCCTGCGGCCCGCACCCCGGGCAAGCTCTCGACCCGATCCAACAATCTGCGGGTAAAGGCGACCTGCTCCGAGTCCCTGGGGAACTGCGTGCCCGGCAGCCGGACGTGTAGCGTGGCAAGGTGGTCGACTTGAAATCCGATGTCCACATTCAAGAGCCGGTAGAGGCTCTTGCCGAGCAGACCTGCTCCGGTGAGTAGCACCATTGTGGTGGCGAGTTCAATCACGACCAGGCGTCCTCCGATCCTGCGCCACAAGGTTCCCGCCGAGCCGCGGCCTCCATCGGTCAATCCGTCGCGTATGTCATAAGACAACATCTGCAGGATCGGCGTGATCGAGAACAATGCCGCGGCGAGCAGCGCCAAAGCCGCCGCGAACATCAGCACGTGGAGATTCGGCCCCAGACCTTGGAAAAAAGGCATTTTGGCAAGCATCTCCTTCGAGATCAGGCGGCTTAGAATCTGCATGGCGCCAACGGCGAAGGCCAGGCCGGCTAATACGCCCCCGCCGACAAGCACCATGTCTTCGGTTACGAACTGGCAGGCGAGGCGGCCACGCGATGCACCCAGCGCGCCGCGCACCGCCATTTCGCGCTTGCGGCTTTCTGAGCGCACCACCAGCAGGCTTGAAACGTTGACGCACGCAATCAACAACAACAGGCCGGCGCCGCTCAGCAGCAGAAGCAAAATGGGACGGATCTCTCCTACGATCATCTCCGACAGGAGCATTACGCTGGCCCCCCGGTCGCGATTGGTATCTGGATATTGGTTCTCCAACTGCCGCGCAATCGACTGCATGTTTGCCAATGCCGTCTTCACCGAAACCCCGTGTTTGAGACGGCCCACTGCATAGAGGTTGTGGCAGTCGCGGTGTTTTTCGCAGTCGCTATCGGGCTTCATCGCCGCCCATATATCCGGGCTGCTGCCGAGCGCAAATTCGAAGTTTTTGGGCAGCACACCGATCACTGTGTGGAGAACGCCGCTCAGCTTCACCGTTTGCCCGATTACGTCTTTGCTGCCGCCAAATTGGCGTTGCCAAAATCCGTAACTGATCACCACTACGTTTGGCCCAGACAGCGAATCCTCACCCGGATGAAAGTCACGGCCCAGTATGGGCGCAACGCCCAGAGTGTGAAAGAATCCTGCGCTGACTCGCTCTGCCGGCACGGGCTCGGTACCCGTGGGCGTGCTCAACAACGCATCCCATCCGGTGAAGATATCCATCGAATTGAGAACGGTGTTTAACCTCTTCCAGTCCACATAATCCAGGTAAGAAAGGTTCACCTTCTGAAACGCCGCCTCGCTCTCCGTTACGTGCAACAGCCGTTGCGGGTCCGCATAGGGCAGGGGCTTGATCAGCGCGGCATCGACAAAAGCAAAGACCGCTACGCATGTGCCGATGCCAAGCGCCAACACTGCGATCGCCGCGGAAGAGAAGCCTGGATTCTTTAGCAGCTGGCGAAATGCGAATCGGAAATCGCGAACCAGATTGTCGATCCATTCGACGCGGCTCCTGAGATAGAAGCGCTCCTGCGCTGCCTGCGGGTTGCCGAACTCGACCTTCGCTCGCCGTCGCGCCTCCTCTTCACTCAGGCCTTCGCGCTCGAGCTCATTCGCTTCGAGTTCGAGATGCGCTTTGATTTCCTCAGCAAAATCGTCGACGCTTCGCTTGCGTTTGAACATGTCTACACCTCTTCGCCGCTCGGTCCGGCGTTGCCGCTCAGAATCAATTCCATCGCCCGAGTCAGACGCTGCCATTCGCTGATCTTTTCCACGAGCTGGTCTCGGCCTTTTGCTGTCAGAGAATAAAACCGCGCCTTGCGGTTGTTCTCGCTCACGCCCCACTTCGCGCTAATCCACTTTTTGTCTTCTAGCCGTTGCAGCGCAAGGTAAAGTGAGCCGTGATCGACGAAAAAGACCTCCTCCGAGTGGCGTTGGATCGACCGAGCCACGCCTTGCCCATGACACGGCCCCTGCACAAGGGTCTTGAGAATGAGGATGTCGAGCGTCCCCTGCAGCAGGGCGACGCGATCGTCGGTGTTCTTTTGGGCAGCCATCCGACCCAAGCATTGCACTACTCGGGTCGGATGTCAACACGAGCTGGGATTCGGACTTGGCCACCTCGATTGGCGGTAGCAGGCCAAGTCACTCATTCGCCCCCGGTCGGATTGGCAATATCTCTGCCAAGTTGCGGTGTAACCGGCAACTCGGACAGAGGCCTAACTTGGCTCGTAGTCTCGATCAGTGGCGAATAACCAATGCACTCAAAGATAAGCGGTGGCTGTCGATGAGCATCTCGTGCCGAGTGCGGCGATGCACTGATTGGCGGCATATCGGTTTATCCAACACCGCGCGAAAAACAGGGCATGGAAATGACAGAGTATGGAAAGCATGGAAAGCCATGAAGCCGGCTTCCCACCCTTCCCACACTCTTTGGAAATC
>Ga0137412_10001926_pt1 | contig 16286 bp, 13 predicted proteins | sample CZODoug2_1_16fun_FD_122160 | JGI IMG/M metagenome (GOLD analysis project Ga0137412, IMG submission 122160) | Vadose zone soil fungal communities from Angelo Coast Range Reserve, California, USA - CZODoug2_1_16fungal (Hybrid Assembly) | ecosystem: Environmental > Terrestrial > Soil > Vadose zone...
AAGGCCGCCGCGCGCATGGCGGGTGCGATCAGCGGTGAAGAGCACGGCGGCGGCATGCGTGACGAAGAGACGCCCGCGCGCGAGGCTGCGCCCGGCGTCGTGATCGTGCCGCGCGCGGAGAAGCTGCCGCTCGGCCCGAAGCTCGGCCGCGACTTCGTCGTGTCGGTCGAGGTCAATCCGCCGCCCGGGCTCTCGCTCGAGCGCGCGCTCGACGGCGCGAAGCTGCTCAAAGACGCCGGCGTCGATGTGATCAACGTCGCCGACGGACCGCGCGCGGAGCTGCTCACTGCACTACGCCTCAGCGATCTCTTCCGCACCGACCTGACCCGGGCCGCGGCGCGCCGATTTCTGCTCACGCTGGTCGAGCTGGGATATGTACGCAGCGACGGGCGCGTCTTCGCCTTGCGGCCGCGGGTCCTCGAGCTCGGCTACGCCTTTTTGTCGAGCCTCAGCCTGCCCGAAGTGGCCGAGCCGCATCTGGAGACGCTGGTCGCCGATATTCACGAATCCGCATCGGTGTCCGTATTGGACGGTGGCGACATCGTCTACGTGGCACGAGTTCCGACCTCGCGCATTATGACTGTGGCCATCACGATCGGCACCCGCTTTCCAGCGTATTGCACCTCGATGGGCCGCGTGCTGCTGGCGGCGCTGGACCCGCAGTCGCTCGAGGAATACCTCAAGGACGCCACGCTCGTCCGGCGCACCAGCAAAACGCTGCATACCGTCGACGCACTGCGCACCGAGCTGGTCAAGGTGCGTACCAATGGTTATGCGCTCGTCGACCAGGAGCTGGAGGAGGGATTGCGCTCGGTCGCCGTACCGCTGCGAGATCGCACCGGTGACGTGGTCGCGGCGGCAAACGTCTCCCTGCAAGCGAATCGCGGGACCGTGGACTGGGCCCGGCGCGAGATCGTGCCCAAATTGCGGGCAACCGCCGGCCGCATCGAATCCGACCTTAAAACGGCACAGCCGCTCCCCCGATTGTCTCTGTAGCGTTCGCTATACGAACAACTGTACGTATAGCAGGAAGTGTGAGATGCTCGCGTGAATCCCACTCGCAGTCATCCGACGGAGGCTTTGCGATGATGGACACGGATACCCGACAGAATCTCAATAGGGGAACGTTGATCGCCGGGTGCCTCGCGGTATGCCTGGCACAGATCGGGCTGGCGATCCCGGCCACACTGAACGGCCTCTTCCAATCGGATTTGCACCCGGTCGGCTCGCAGCTGACCTGGATATCCGACGCATTCCTACTGCCGACTGCGGTTCTGGAATTGACGTTCGGAGTACTCGGTGACCTGTTCGGCCGCAAGCGGCTGCTGGTCGGCGGCGCATTCATGATGGCAATCGGCGAGACCGTCGCCGCGTCAGCCCCTGGCGTGCATCAGCTATGGGCCGGACAGGCGCTGACCGGAATTGGTGCCGCGGCGGTCTTTCCGTCGTCGCTCGCCGTCATCGCGGCCGGCACACACAATCACCGCGACCGCTCACGCGGCATCGCCGCCTGGGCCGGCAGCTTGTCCGCCGGCGGCGCGATCGCACCCGTATTAGGCGGAATTACCGGCAATTACGGCTCGTGGCGCTGGTCATTCATCGTCGTCACGATCATTGCGGTCATCAGCACGATCGTCAGCCACCTTTTCGTCAGGGATTCCAGCGCGCCGGCGGGCCGTGCGCTGGACTGGGGTGGGCAGATCACTATCGCGGTCGGCTTGTTCGCGCTGCTGTTCGGGGTGATCCAGGGTCAGGGTGTCGGCTGGTCGGCGCCGCAGGTGATTGTCGCGTTTATCGTCGCGGCGGCGTTCCTGGTGCTCTTCATTCTGGCCGAGCGCCGCGCCGTGTCCCCCATGTTGCGGCTGGAATTGTTCCGCAACCGCTCCTTCGCGATGGCCGCGGCAATTGCGGTAATCGGTATGTTCAGCTTTCTCGGCACCGCGTATGCGGTGAGCATCCGGATGGGCCCGATCCAGCATCAAAGTCCACTTCGGACCGCCGTGCCATTCCTATTCTTGAATGGCCTGACCCCGGTTGTGGCGCCGTTGACGTCACGCCTGCTCCAAGGAGTCCCGCCGCGCTGGCTGCTGACCGGCGGGCTGGCCGCGATGGCCGGTGGCCAGCTGTGGATGAGCACGCTCCCCGTCGACAACACCTCGCTGGGGTCCCTGGTTGTGCCGCTCGGCTTGGTGGGCTTGGGATTTGCGCTGCTGGTGTCGGCGATTACGGCCGCCGCGGTAAATACGGTACCGCTGCGATTTGCCGGAATGGCCGCCGCCGCAACGAGTTTGCTACGTGATCTCGGCATGACCTTGGGCCCGGCCATCATCGGTGCGGTCGCGCTGGGCCGGGCCGCGACCAGCTTCACCCACCACCTCGCCGCCGCACCGCTGAGCCCGGAGCAAAAGGCCGCCGTGCTTGAGGTTGCGAAAGAGGGCGGGCCGCTCGCCGTCGGGTCGGTGCCACCGGGCAGCCCGCCCGCCGTCGGCGGCCCGATCGCGCAGACCGCGCTGGCGCACGGCTACTCGATCGGATTTGTGGTCTGCGCGATCGCCGCGGCGGTCGCGGCCACACTGGCCGGTGCGTTGCTCCGCGGCCGCTCGACCGACATCGACGACCCGCGGACCTTCGTCGATCCGGTGGCGGGGCAGGCCGAACCGGTGCCAACCTGAGAGCGGTAAGGAGAAACGATGAGTACGCGAACAATTCCGCCGTTCCGGGCCGACCATGTCGGCAGCCTGTTGCGCCCACCGGCACTGCTGGCCGCCCGAGCCGACCATGCGGTCGGGAAGCTGTCGGATGACGAGCTGCGCGCGATCGAGGACAGCGCGATTATCGACGTGGTCCGAATGCAGGAGGAGGTCGGGCTGCAGACCGCGACCGACGGCGAATTCCGGCGCGCGTCGTGGCATATGGACTTCATCTACCAGCTCGATGGCATAGGCCGCGCCGCGAACTCGATGCAGGTGCACTTCCGCAACGCCGAAGGCAGCATCGATTTCACCCCGGCGGCATTGCACGTCGACGGCCGTATTGGCCTGTCGCACGCCATATTCGGCGATGATTTTGGATTCCTGCGCTCGGCGGTGACGACCACTACGCCTAAGCTCACGATCCCGTCGCCGAGCATGGTCCATTACCGTGGTGGCCGGGCCGCGATCGATCCGCGAGTTTATCCGGATGAGGAACAGTTCTGGGCCGACCTGTCGGCGGCGTATGCCCGGCAGCTGCGGCTGGTCGCCGACCTCGGCTGCACCTACCTGCAGTTGGACGACACCAGCCTGGCGTATCTCAACGACCCGCAACAACGCGCCGAGGTCGCCGCGCAGGGCCGCGACGCCGAACATCAGCACGAGCGGTATATCGCCCAGATCAACGCCGCGTTGTCCGGCCGGCCCGCCGGGCTGACCGTCACTACCCATATGTGCCGCGGAAACTACCGCTCTTCGTGGGTGGCCGAGGGCGGGTACGATTTCGTCGCCGAGGCGCTGTTCGGTTCGCTCGCCGTCGACGGATTCTTTTTGGAGTACGACGACGATCGCTCGGGTGGATTCGAGCCGCTACGGTTCGTACCGGCCGGAAAAATGGTCGTGCTGGGGTTGGTCACCACCAAACGCGGCGAGCTGGAAAGCAAGGACAATCTCAAGCGGCGAATCGAGGAAGCAGCGAAATTCGTACCGCTGGAGCAACTGTGCCTGTCCCCGCAATGCGGCTTCTCCTCAACCGTCGAGGGTAATTCGCTGACCTACGCCGAGCAGGTGGCCAAGCTCCGCCTGATCGTGGACACCGCCGCCGAGGTCTGGGGATAGACCAGAGGCTTGGACGTGCCCCACCTCAAGGTCGATGCGGGTACGTCGCCCGGAGGTCGATCTGCGAGTAGCTCACGTGCCGGGTCAGCGGGTCCGCGCGCTGCGCCGCATCGGTCAATGGCAGCAGCGCATGCGTCTCGTTGCGCAGTCGGCAGAACGCCTCGGCGAAATTGACGCCGGCCGCCCGACCGAACTCGCCGTTGTTGGACTCGATCAGCTTGCGCGCGAAAAGCCCGGAATACCCCTGGCTGTCGAAACAGTCCATCGCGGCAATCTTGCGACCGACAACCGGCGTGATATCGATGAACATGTCATTGCGCACGCCGTACATACTGACCGCGTCATTGGTAAACGTCGGCAACGACGTGAAAAATACCTGCCTGACGTTGACCTCGGCGCGGCCGTCCAGATTGTGCAGGTAGCTGCCGGCGCGGTCGATCCCGGCCAGCGCGGTCATCGTCGCAATCGTGTGCGAGCTGGCGGTCATCACCGGATTCAGCGGGTAGTCGCAGATGATGACGTCGGGCCGCTGTTCGGCGATCTGCTCGGCGACCCGCGCCACGACATCCTCGTGCACGGCGCTCATCGTGTCGTCCAGATCAAACGTGATCAACGTCGAGATGCCCACGATGTCGGCCGCCCGCCGCAGCTCCTGTTTCTTGTTCTCGACGATGTCGTCCAGACCGGAGTTGACGACCGCGGCATCGGGATTGTTCTTCCGCCACTCCTCGGCATATTTATTCGGGTGAATGCGTCCGCCGTGAGTCAGGATCAGGGCAACGACCTCATCCCCTTGTGCGGAATGCAGGGCCAGTGTGCCGCCGCAGTTGGTGATCGTATCGGCCGGGTGGGCATAGATCGTCATGACCTTCATAGATGTATGTGTCTCCTCTCGGGATTGGCCGAACGAAACACGAAACGATATTCCATGTCAATGGCCGGTCCACCGGCGACACACGGCACTAGGATGTCCGGCATGACGATCGAGCCGGTGCCAGAACGGCAGCCGACGCTGCGAGTTGGTGACATCGAGCGAGCCCGGACAATCACCGACCTGCAGCAGGCCGGGCTGGAGGGTCGGCTGGAGCCGGCCGAGCTCGACGAGCGAATTGCCCGGGCACAGGCGGCCAGGACCGAGACCGAGCTCGCCGCGCTGCTCACCGACCTGCCGGCGACGACCACGCCGGCGCCGCCCGAGCGGACGGTCGAGCTACGCACCGGCACCGGATCGATCAAGCGCCGCGGTGCCTGGTCGGTGCCCCGGCAGCTGCGCGTCGTCACCGGGACCGGCGGCGTACGACTGGACTTCACCGAGGCCGATATCCCGTACCAACAGATCGATATCGAGCTGCGGGTCGGCACCGGCTCGATCCGATTGGTGCTGCCGCCCGGCGCGACCGCCAACATCGACGAGGTGCATACGGGCACCGGATCGGTGCGATCGAGGGTCCCCGGTCGGGCGAGCGAGGCCGGCCCGCATTTCCGGGTCAGCGGCGGCACCGCGACCGGGAGCGTCAGAGTGCTCTACAAGCGGCGGTGGTTCCGGCGGTGACCGCGCCACCGCTGGCCGCGGTCGGGCTCGATCCGGCGACGCCGACCAGCAGCGTCGGCGGCAGCACCGGGCGACTCTGGCGGGTCGATACGGCCGAGGGCCCGTATGCGCTGCGGCTGACCCCGCAGCCGGGCGAGCTGGCCGCGATGGCGGCGGCCCGATCGGCCGGCCTTCCCGTGCCCGAGGTGCTCAACCAGGCGAGCACCGACGACGGTACGGCGTTGCTGCTGACCTGGCTGTCCGGAATCCCCGTCGCGGAGGCGATACGTCGTAATCCGGCCAGTGCCGCGGCCCTGGGCGAGACGGTCGGAGCGGCCCAGCGGCGGCTGCACGACGTACCGGCTCCGGCCGGCCTACCGCGACCGAATCGCTGGATGACACCACCAGATGCGCCGCCACCACCGGCCGGCGAGCAACTGCTGCACCTGGATTGGCACTGGCTCAACATCCTCGTCGACGGCACCAAGATCACCGCGATCCTGGACTGGGAGAACGCGCGGCGCGGCCCGGCGGTGCTGGATCTGGCCCGTACGCACGCGCTGCTCACCGTCGAGCCGAGCCTGGCCGCGCTGTCCGCGACCGAGCGGGAGGTCACCCAGCGATTCGCCGCCGCGTGGGCGGCGGGTTATGGACCGGCTGCCACCGCGATCCCGCCGTGGGCACATCACTGGGCCGGCCGCACCATGCTCGCCGACCGCGGCCCCAGCTTCGCCGACCGGCCCGCGGCACTGGACGGGTTGCGGGCCTGGACCGCGGCGTGGCGCCGCGACTGAGCGTCGCGTTACTGAGTGTCGATGCCGAAAGTCCCTCGCGCCGCCGCGCCGGCTGGTACACACTCGACCGGTGACCGACTTCCCAACTTTCCGGGCCATCGAGGCCAGCGAGTTCGCCGCGTTCTACAGGTCGCTCAGCGCCACATTCGGCAACGACCCGCGCGACAGTGAGCGCGAGGCCGAACAGAAAATATTCGAGCTGGACCGCAGCGTCGCCGGTTTCGACGGCACCGACATTGTGGCCACCTCCGGCATCTATTCGCGGACGCTGACGGTGCCCGGCGGTGAGCAGCCGTTTGCCGCGGTCACGATGGTGACCGTGGCGCCGACCCATCGCCGGCGCGGCGCGCTCACCGAGATGATGCGGCGCATGTTCACCGACGTGCACGAGCGCGGTCGAGAGGCGGTCGCCGGCCTCTGGGCCTCGGAGGCGACCATCTACGGCCGGTTCGGGTACGGCATGGCCGCGCGCAACGCCGCGATCGCGGTGCCCAAAGAGCGCCTCGCCGTACGACCCGGCATCGGCGCGCCGGGGCATATCCGGCTGCTGGCCGCCGAGGAGGCGCGGCCGCTGATGTCGCAGGTCTATGAGGCGGCGAAGGTCGACCAGGTCGGCTGGCTGGACCGCAGCGAGCCCTGGTGGGACTGGATGTTGCTGGACGCCGAGGACATGCGCAACGGCGCCACTACGCTACGGTTCGCCGTGCATGAGGGTGCTGATGGCCAGCCGGATGGCTACACCTACTACCGGATGCGCGACCAGGACGGCGCCCGAGAGGCGAACCTGAGCGACCTGACCGCCACCAATCCCGAGGCCTACGCGGCGCTGTGGCGCTTCGTACTCGACATGGACCTCATCGGGCGGGTCAGCAAATGGCACGTACCCGTGGACGACCCGGTGCAGCATCTCGTCACCGACCGGCGGGCCTTGAAGATGCAGCTCGTCGACGGGCTGTGGGTGCGGCTGGTGGAGGTCGACCGGGCGCTGGCCGGGCGGAGCTACAGCACCGAGTTGGACGTGGTGCTCGATGTCACCGATGACTTCTGCCCGTGGAATGCCGGCCGCTACCGGCTCTCCGGCGGACCCAAGGGCGCCGAATGCAGCCGCACCAAGGATTCGGCGGATCTCGCGCTGGACGTGGTCGACCTGGGCGCGGCCTACCTCGGCGGGATCCGGCTCACCGAGCTGGCCGCCGCCGGGCGGATCACCGAGCTCCGCCCGGGAGCGCTGACCGCGGCGTCGCGGGCGTTCGTCGGCGATCGCGACCCGTGGTGCCCCGACGGCTTCTAACGTACGGACGGCGCCGAGCCCACATCTCCCAACCGGACCGGCTCACTGCCCGTGTAGGACGTTGACGCGTGTTGCCTGGAGGGTGGTGCGCGCTACGTCGGCGTGCACAGTTCCTGAATTGTTGACCGCGTCACTGTCGATCTTGCAGCCGAAATCGACATGGGTGGTCTCGGTCAACGTGACCGATGTCTGCACGCCGACCGGAGATGACTCCGGCGCCAGGGACAGCCCGAGCGCCGGAACCTCAGCCCAATTCAGCTCGTGGCCCGCCGAGCGAATGCTGCACCGCAGTTGGTAAGAAGCCGTACCGGTCTTGGACACAAATGCCGTGGTGGCGCCATTGAGCAGGTAGGAGCCGGCGGGCAGATCCCATCCCGCTATTGAGAGAAAGAAGCCGTCCGCGGCGGTGGCGGTCTTAACGTCTCTGGCCGCGGGAACACTGCTGGCCCACGCCTCGGAGGCACCCGCATCACCGGCTGGGCCGACCGGACCTTGTGGCCCGGTGGCGCCGGTCGGACCCGGCAATCCCTGTTGGTTCCAGCTCAGAGCCGACTCACCCGATGTGCATTGGCTCGTATTACTGACGATGCGAATCGATCCCTTGCCCAGACCGAGCACGCCGCTACTCACGCAGCCATGAATCTGTGGGTCCGACGACGCGGCAATGGCGGTTATCCCCCACCCTCCCGACACCACGGTGACCGCCACGGCTGCTGTCAGCACTGCCCCGCGACGAGTGCGCGGCATCGATACCTTCATTGCATCTCCCATCACGTAAATGGACCGTCAGTACGCCCTCGCGGTGCCCGACGGGTCGTTCCGCGGTGGATGGAGCAAACTCTGGCGAGCGCGCATGTCATGGCCGTTTCACAACGACTTCACGACCCGGATTCAGCACAGTGGCCGCAGGCCATAACCCGATAGGACGCATCCAATGGGACCAGCGCTGGGACTGCAAAAACCCCGGATCCGCTCGGGATGGCGCCTGCGATGCTCTTTTACTGTCGCCTCGCTAGTGTCCCGCGTCAGGAATTCGTTGACATTCTCCGGCGCCCAGACGCCGACCGGCTGCGTTGTCGTCCTCGGCAGTCCGGACTAGTACAACCGTCGTCCTCCGCCTTGCCGCTCGCCGCCTGGACCACCGGATTTATGTCCCCAATTCCTGACGCGGGCACTAGTTGACCCATTCCTTCCACGGAACGGTCCAGTCATAGATCGGCCCGTCGGACGGCTTCAGGTTGACCGGCGTGCCGATCACCTGGACGACATCGCCGACCCGGGAGAAGTTGTAGAACCACTTTGCCCGCGCCGGCGACAGATTGATGCAGCCGTGCGAGACATTGCTGTGCCCCTGTTGCTTCACCGACCAGGGTGCGGCATGCACGAACTCACCGTTGTCCGAGATCCGGGTGGCGTACTTGACCGTGGCCTGATATCCGCCGGCATCCAGGGCCAGCCCGAACGTGGTGGAGTCCATGTGCTTGACCTTGTTACGGGCGTTCACGATGTGCACGCCGCTGTGCGTCCAGCGGCCCTTGACCTCTTTGCCCATGCTGACCGGGAAGTTCTTGACCTTCTTCGTGCCGTCCCAGACGGTCATGTGGTGGGTGATGGAGTTGGCGAGGCTGTAGTGCCGATCGCCGATGTGGAAGATGACGGTGCGGTTGGTCTTGCCCCAGTAGCCGTCGCCGAGCTGCACGCCAAAGATGTTGGTACGTACGGTGACCCGGCTGTGCGCCTTCCAGTACGTCTGCGGCCGCCAATGCGCCTCGGTGTTGTCGGCGAACCAGTGCCAGGCGCCCCGCTGTTGCGGCACCGAGCTGACCGACAGGTGCGCCTGGACCGCATTGGGGTCGGCGACCGGGTGCGGGAAGTAGACGACCACCGGCATCCCGATCCCCACGGTGCTGGCGCCGAGCGGGCTGACCGCCGGGAACACCTGCTTGCGGGGCCAGGCGGTGTGGAAGCTGGCGGTCTCGGTTGCGACCTGGCCGGTCGCGTTCTTTGCGGTCGCCCGCACCTGGTAGACCGTCTTGTACGCCAGGTTGCCGCGCGAGGTCCAGGACGTGCCGGTCCGGTTGGCGACGCCGACGATGGCGTGCCCGGATCCGTTGGTGAGCCGGACCGACTTGAGCGCGCCGCCGGTGACCCGCACCGTCACATGCGCGCGCGGTCCGACGCTCTTCTGCTTGTCGGCGGGCGTGATCGTGATGTGGGCGGGCGGCTTGGGTTTGACCGTCGGCTTGGGCGTCGCCGTGGTCGGTACGGCCCCGACCTGGGTGCCCTTTCCGGGAGCGTGGGTCGTCGAGCAGGCGGCGAGGCAGAGCCCCGCGACCAGCGCGAGCAGGATGGCTCGACGTGACGCGCTCATGCACCCTTCTTTCGTCCAGCCCCGCTACTGTCTGCCTATCACAGCAGGCGGCGCACCCCTAGGGCAGCGGGTGAGATACCGTGTCATTGGGCCACGGAACGGCTGCTATGCTTCCGTCTCGTTGCCCTCGGGCGGCGCGCGCCGCTAGCTCAACTGGCAGAGCAGCGGACTCTTAATCCGCGGGTTCGGGGTTCGAGTCCCTGGCGGCGCACACTGGACCGCAGGTCAGCACATTGGCTGACCTGCGGTTTTGTGGTTTCCGGGTTGCTTGTAGGCCCGTCCACTGTGGAGCGCCGCGCTAATTTACGTGTTCGTCCATCACTCAATGCGCATCTGGCGCGGCGCTTTCGACACCGGCTCCGGCAGCCGCAGCGGCCGCGCACCCGGCGTCAGCGAACCGAGGATCGAGCCGGCGCGGGCGCCGGTCGCCGAGGCAATCGTGCCCGGCAGGCCGTGCACCGACAGATAGCCGAGCAGCGCGAACAGATAGGCCTCTTTGGCCTGCGCGGGAAGGCCGAATTCCTCGATCCGCCGCAACCGGGTCGGCGCCGACAATTCCGCGATCCGGGCCATCAACGCCGGGTTGCGTACTCCCCCACCGGCGGCGACCAGCTCGGTCAGCCCGTGTCGGCGACAGGATTCGCCGACCAGCCGCGCGGTGAGCTCGGTCAGCGTGGCCAGCAGATCGTCGGTGCTCATGACCAGATCGCCAACGGCATCGCGTACGTACCCGGCATGAAACAACTCCTTGCCGGTCGATTTGGGCGGCTCGAGCCGGTAATACGGCTCGCCGAGTAAGCGATCGAGCAGCGTCGAATTTACGGTGCCCCGAGCGGCCAGAATCCCGTCTGTGTCCATCCGCTGTACGCCGTTGGTGGCCTCGGCGACCGCGCTGTCCATGAGCGCGCTTGCCGGGCCGATGTCGTAGGCGATCACCCGCCCGGCGCGCTCGCGCACGGTGATGTTGGCTATCCCACCGAGATTCAGCGAACCGCGATTGACCCCGTCGGACAGGACCAGCAGCGCATCCAGGGTCGAGGCCAGCGGCGCCGCGTGCCCGCCACGCGTGAGATCACGGGTCCGCAGGTCGGTAATCGTGGCCGCGCCGGTCGCTTCGGCAATCCACGCCGCGCCGCCGAGTTGCAGCGTGCCCAGGGCGTGGCTGCCCTCGACCCAGTGGAAGACCGTCTGTCCATGTGAGACAACCAAATCGGCGGCGCCGCCGGCCAAGCGTTCGTTGGCGGCCGCGGCGACCGAACCGAACAGCTGCCCCAGCTCGGTGTCGAGCCGGCACACCTCCTCGAGCGTGGTGGCGTGCGGCGGCAGCGCGGCCGCAATCCGGGCTCGCAGCTGGTCCGGCACGTCCTCGCTGTAGAGACCCCGGGGATGGCACACGATCTCGTCGCCGGAGCCGGCCAGCCACAGATCGGCGACGGCGGCATCCACGGCGTCGTATGACGTGCCGCTGATCATGCCGATGACGGTCAAATTCGTCACGTGTTGCCTCTCGGTTACGGAGCTGAGGTCAATGACTGACCCATTGTCTGTCATTCCCGTTAACCGCTACCCTCCACCCAACTCATTGCTCGGAGGTCCTCCGTTGATATCTCGCACATCATCGAAGCGCTACACGCGGACGACGGCGGTGGCGAGCGTGCTGGTCGTATCGGCCGGGCTGGCGGCCTGTGCACCCAGCGGCAGCTCCTCGAGCTCATCGAAGAAGTCGGCGTCCACGGCGGGCGTATCGACATTTGTCGTGGCTCGTACCGGTGACATCGACAAACTCGACCCGCAGCTGGCGACCGCGTTCCAGACCACCCAGACGCTGTCCCTTGTGTACTCCACGCTGGTCAAAACCGGCACTACAGGGCAGATCGAGCCGGATCTCGCGACCAAATGGGTGACATCCGCCGACGGCAAGACAGTGACCTTCACGCTGCGTTCGGGCGTGGTCTGGCAAGACGGGTCGCCGTTCACCTCGGCCGACGTCAAGGCATCGCTGCAGCGGATCCTCGATGAGGCCACGGGCGCGGTGGCCCGGTCCAACCTGCTCGCGATCGCCAGCATCGGCACGCCGAGCAAGGCCTCGGTGGTGCTGCATCTGTCCAAACCCTCCGCCGCGCTGCTCTACTCGCTGGCATCGGTGAACTCCGCGATCGAGTCTGCCAAGGACATTGCCGCCGGCACGGTGGGCAAGAAACCCGACGGCACCGGACCGTTCGCCTGGAAGAAATGGGATCAGGGCCAGCAGGTAACGCTGAGCGCCAACCCGAAATACTACGGTGGCGCGCCAAAGGTCCATACCCTGGAATTCCGGGTAATTCCGAATGAGTCGTCGATTCTGTCCGGAATGAAGGCGGGTGCATTCCAGCTCGGCCTGATCTCCGATCCCGGCGTCGCCAAACAGGCCGGATCCTCCAGCGATTACCGGCTCGTCAAGCAGCCGGCGCTGTCGTACCACGCGCTGATGCTCAACGGCCGAAAGGGACCGCTGCGCTCGGTAAAGGTGCGGCAGGCGATCAGCTGCGCGGTCGACCGCAACCAGGTCCTGCAGACCGCGGCATATGGCGATGGCACCGTTACCGGGCCGATTACGAGTCCCGCGTTCAGCTACTCCGCGACGGACGGGCTGCCGTGCAAGCCGGGCGACACGGCGGCGGCGAAGTCGCTGCTGGCCGCGGGCGGCTATGCAAAGGGATTCACGCTGGACACGATCGTCGAGACCGGTGAATATGCGACCGCCGTCGGCGAGGCACAAAATCTGCAGTCGCAGCTGTCCAAGATCGGGGTGCGGTTGAAGCTGCGGCAACTCTCCACCGCGCCGTACGTGACCGCCTGGCTGGCCGCGGATTTCGATGCCGCGGTCGCGCTGAATGGCGGCTCATACGACCCGTACCTCATGTACGGGCGCTATTACACCGCCGGCGGCAGTCTGGCGAAGCCGGCCGGGCTGGACTCGACAAAGCTGGCGCAGCTGCTCGACGCGGGAAATGCGACCAGTGACAACGGCAAACGCCAGACGATCTACCAAAATCTCCAACAGCAGCTGTTGACCGAATCGCCGTGGGTATGGATGTTCCGCTCGGACGACTACTACCTGGTCGGCTCCGGGGTCAGCGGATTCGCCGCCCGCCCGGACGGACAGCTCAGATCGCTCGCCACGGCGTCCTGAAGGGCCTACGGAAATGCTGAGCTGGCGGTGGTTCGCCGCGCGGGTCGGTGGCGCACTGATCACCCTGCTCGGGGTGACGGTCGTGGTTTTCATCGTGCTGCGGACCATCCCCGGCAATGCGATCACGGCCTCGCTCGGCATCGAGTCGGGCACGCTGACCCCCGCACAACGGGCGTCGCTGCGGCATTTCTACGGCATCGACCGATCGTGGCCGGCGCAGCTGTGGGCCTGGATCTCGGGCGTCCTGCACGGCAATCTCGGCCTGTCGTTGACCAGCGGAAAGTCGGTCACAAGCCTGCTGTGGTCGGCGTTGCCGGTAACAGTGGAGCTGGCCGTGCTCGCCGCGCTCATCGGCACCGCGGTGGGTGTCCTGTTGGGCGTACTCGCCGGCAGCCGTCCCGGAAAGGTCTCCGACTCCGCCACCCAAGGAGTCGCGCTGGTGGGGCTGGCCATTCCGGAATTCGTGCTCGGTACGGCGCTCGTGACAATCCTCGCCCAGGCATTCCACTATTTCCCTGACACCGGTACGTTCGTCCCGCTGACCCGGTCGTTCTCGGGAAACATGAGCCAGGTCCTGTATCCCGCGCTCGTGCTGTCGGTCGCATTCGCCGCCAACGTCATGCGCGCCACCCGCTCGGAATACGTCGAAATGGCCGAGGCTGATTATGTACGCACGGCCAAGGGAAAGGGCCTGCATCCCCTACGCGTCCGCATGTCTCACATTCTGCGCAACGCCACCATCCCGATCGTCACGCTGACCGGAATTCAATTCGGATACCTGCTGGGTGGCACGGTGATTATCGAACAGATCTTTGCGTTGCCCGGCATGGGCCGGCTGCTGTTCACCTCGATCTCCAACCGCGACTATCCGGTCGTGCAGGGCACCGTGCTGGTCATCGCGGCGCTCTTCGTGCTGGTCAACCTGCTGGTCGATCTGCTCTACCGGGTGCTCGACCCGCGGACGCGTGCCGCATGAGCATCCAGCCCGTGGTCGAAGCGGCAGAGCTGGCCGGCACGCCAGCAGGTCCCGGCCTGTTGCGGCGCATCTGGCGTGATCAGCTCGGCCGGATCGGGCTGGTGTTGATGACCGTGCTCGTTATCATCGCCATTCTCGGAGCGGCCGGCGCGCTGCCGCACGACCCGATCGCCCAGCATCCGGCCGACCGCTTGCAAGGCCCCTCCGGGCGGTATTGGTTCGGCACCGACCAGTTCGGTCGCGATATCGCCTCCCGGGTCGCGGTCGGCGTCTGGACCTCGCTGCGCGTGTCGGTCGTCTCCGTCGCGATCGCGGCGGTGATCGGCTCGATCCTCGGTATCTGCGCCGGATTCTTCCGGGGCTGGGTCGACCAGGTGGTGAGCCGGCTGGTGGACATTCTGTTCGCATTTCCGGCGATCCTGCTGGCCCTGGCGGTCGTTACCGCGCTGGGCAGCGGCTGGCAAAATACCGCGATCGCGATTTCCGTTGTATACACGCCAATCTTCGCTCGGGTGTCGCGCGGGCCGACGCTGTCGGTCGGCAATTCGGAATACATAAAAGCGCAGCGGGTGCTCGGCACGCCAGTGTGGCGGATCCTGCTGCGGCACGTACTTCCCAATGTCAGCGCGCCAATCGTGGTCCAGGTGACACTCGCACTGTCGTGGGCAATCCTCACCGAATCGTCGCTGTCCTTTCTCGGGCTCGGTACCCAGCCGCCGGCCGCCAGCCTCGGATTAATGGTCGCCGACGCCCGCGACACGGTGGCGACCGCGTGGTGGACGCTGACCTTCCCCGCGCTGGCGATCGTTATCGCGGTGATTGCGCTGAACCTGCTCGGTGACGGGCTACGCGGCGCGCTTGATCCACGACGGGATGCGCGCGGATGACATTGCTTTCGGTACGCGACCTGCACACCTCGGTCGGCGATCTGGAGATATTGCGCGGCGTCGACCTCGAGGTCGAGCCCGGTGAAACCCTTGCTTTGGTAGGCGAATCCGGTTCAGGGAAGTCGTTCACGGCGCTCAGCATCGCCGGCTTGCTCCCCGGTGGTGCCAGGGTGACCGGCGGTCAGGTCCTGCTGGCGGGCAGCGAGCTGGTGGCGATGGACGAGTCCGCCCGCCGTACCATTCGCGGTGCGGAAATCGGCATGATTTATCAGGACCCGATGACCTCGCTGAACCCGGTAATGCGGATCGGCAAACAGGTAACCGAAGGGCTGCGCGCGCACGGCTGGTCGAAGGACGCCGCCCGCGAGCGCGCGCTCGAGGTGCTGGGCGAGGTCGGCCTGCCCTCGCCAGCCAAGCTGATCAGCCAATACCCGCATCAACTTTCCGGTGGTATGCGGCAGCGGGTGCTGATCGCCTGCGCGATCGCGCTGCGGCCCAAGGTGCTCATCGCCGATGAGCCGACGACCGCACTCGACGTCACCGTCCAACAGCAGATCCTCGAGCTGATCTCCAGCCTGCGCGACGAATATGGACTGGCCGTCGTCTGGATCACCCACGACCTCGGCGTTGTAGCCCGCATCGCCGACCGGGTTGCGGTGATGTACGCGGGCCGGATTGCCGAGGTCGGGTCAACTCGGGCACTGTTTGCCAACCCGCAACACCCTTATACAGATGGATTGTTGCGCTCGCTGCCCACGCCGGCCGACCCGCATCAGGCGCCACTGCCGCAGATCGGCGGCGCGCCGATATCGCTGGCCGCCCTGCCTACCGGCTGCCCCTTCGCCCCGCGGTGCGCGCAACGGCAGGACCGCTGCACGGTCGAGGAACCGCCGCTGCTCGAGCACGGCGCCGCGTGTTGGGTGCCGCCCGAGCAGTGGACTGCGTCCCCGGAGCTCACCCATGCCTGAGGAAACCGCAATCGAGGTCCGCGACGTCGTCAAGCACTACCGCACCGCCGGGCGCGGCGAGGTGCACGCGCTCGACGAGGTGAGCCTGCGGGTCGAGCGCGGCCGGGTGCTCGGCATCGTCGGCGAAAGCGGCTGCGGAAAGTCCACGCTGGCAAGGGTTCTGACCCGGCTCGAACACCCCGACTCCGGCAGCGTCGAGATCCTGGGTCAGCGCATCGACCAAGCCAGGGGCGGCACACTGCGCGAGCTGCGGCGCACCATCCAGCTCGTCTTTCAGGATCCGTACGCCTCGCTCGATCCGCGGCAGCGGGTGGGTGCGGCGCTCGCCGAGGTGCTGACCGTGCACAGGCTGGCGGGCGAGGTCGGCGCGCTGCTGGAAACGGTCGGTCTGCCGGCCGGCACCGGCGATCGGTATCCCCATCAACTCTCCGGCGGGCAGCGGCAGCGCATCGGCATCGCCCGCGCGCTCGCGGTACGGCCACGGGTG
>Ga0137412_10001927_pt1 | contig 16284 bp, 13 predicted proteins | sample CZODoug2_1_16fun_FD_122160 | JGI IMG/M metagenome (GOLD analysis project Ga0137412, IMG submission 122160) | Vadose zone soil fungal communities from Angelo Coast Range Reserve, California, USA - CZODoug2_1_16fungal (Hybrid Assembly) | ecosystem: Environmental > Terrestrial > Soil > Vadose zone...
CCGCCAGGGCGTACTGATTGGTCATCCGTTGATCGGGGATCATCAGCCAGATCACCGGCTGTGGGGTCGCGCACGCGGCCTTCACATCCTCGCCGGTGATGACCCCGAACACCCCCGGCAGTGCCAGGGCCCGCGTCACGTCGATGTTGCGGATCCGGGCGTGCGGATGTGGACTGCGCAGGACGGCAGCTTCGAGCATGCCGGGTAGCACGATGTCGTCGACATAGGTGGTGCGCCCCGTCAGCAGGCGGGGGTCCTCCTTGCGACGGACACGCGCGCCGATCAGTCCTGACGGTTTTTCGTGAGTAGTCACGGTCCGGCCCCCCCCCGCAGCTATGAAAGCGGACTTCTCGGTACGAACCAGCCTCGGCGCCGGGCGCTGCGATGTCTATTGACGGTTCGGCCGAAGCTTGCCGTCCACCTTCGTCGGACCGTCAAAGGAACCGCGGATGGTTCCAGCCGGCTTCGACTTCTGGCGCGAACTTCAACCGCTCGGCGAGCTGGTGTAGGTCATCGGTTTGCCGCGGCGTTGATGGCTCGCTCAACCCACAGCGCCGCTCGGATGTCGATCTGTTCAGCTCGGTCCCGGAGCATACGAACGGTGAGCATGCCCCGATCGGTCGCCTCGATGATGAGCCGTTCCAGTTGGTCGAGGTCCGGCGTGCGGGCGGCGACGTCGATGACGGTGCGCAGGGGAGTGGTGACTTCGAACCCGGGCCCGCCTGCGACATCGACCGGGGTTCCGGACTCGGGTGAAGCATCCTGGGTTCCCCATCGACCGAACCCACCGGCATACAACTGACGATCCGTCACTCTCTGGCGGACGTCTACGGGCTTGACGCGTCGTCGGCGATCGAACGTACGCTGTGCGCCAACTCAGGAGGCCGGGATGACCAGCACAGACCAGGTCGATCCGTTCACGGCAGTGGGGGCCGGTGCCCGCCTCGCGGCCTACGCCGCGCTCGCGGAACTCGGCCCGGTGCACCGAGTGACCCTGCCCGCGGGGTTCCCCGCCTGGCTGGTGACCGGGCACGGCGAGGTTCGGCAAGCTCTCACCGACGCCCGATTGGTGCGTACGCCCACGTTGGCCGGCCGTCGGTTCTTCGACCTCGTCCCGGAGTTGGCACCGAGCCTGATGACTCATCTGCTCAACTGCGACGGGGCCGACCACGCCCGGCTGCGCAAGCTGGTGGGGGCGGCGTTCACCGGCCGCCGCGTGACCGCGCTCGGCCCGCGCATTGAGCAGATCGCGGAGGAACTGCTCGACGGGCTCGGTGGCGGCGGTGAGGTCGATCTTCTGGCCGCCTACGCCTACCCGCTGCCGACGACGGTGATCTGCGAGCTGATCGGGGTGCCGCAGGACGTGCGCGCCGATTTCGCGCGCTGGACGGCGACGCTGCTCGCCCCGGCGTTCGCGGCCCCCGACGTCGTGGTGAGCGCGGTCACCGAGATGGTCGGGTTTGCCCGCGCTCTGGTGGCGCGCAAACGACGCGAGGCGGGTGACGACCTGATCTCCGCCCTGGTCGCCGCGCGCGACTCCGGCGACCGGCTCTCCGAGGACGAGCTCACCTCGATGATCTTCCTGCTCTTCCTGGCGGGCCACGAGACGACGGTGAACCTGATCGGGAACGGCGTGCACGCGCTGCTCACGCACTCGGATCAGCTCACCCGGGTACAGGCTCAGCCGGACCTGATGCCGGACGCGATCGAGGAGTTGTTGCGCTTCGACGGTCCGGTCCAGGTGACCTTCCCCTTACTGGCGGCAACCCCGCTACGGATCGGGACGACCGAGATCGCGGCCGGCGACGTCGTGCTCCCCGGATTGCTCGCCGCGAACCGCGATCCGAGCCACACCACGGCCCCGGACGGGCTGGACCTCGGCCGCGACCCCCACTCCCATCTGGCGTTCGGGCACGGCGTGCACCACTGCCTCGGTGCCCCGCTGGCCCGGCTCGAGGCACGGATCGCGTTGGGGAGCCTGCTGCGACGGTTTCCGCGCCTGCGACTCGCCGGGGATCCTGAGGACCTGACCTGGCAGCCGAGCCTTGTCATGCACGGCCTCACCGCGCTACCGGTGCGGCTGGGTGACCCGGTAATCCCTTCACCGGAACCACGCCCGACGCCGACCAAGCAGTGATCAGATTGCCTTATGAAATTGTTGGCCGCATACCGCGAGGCCCGTCGCGACGAGGACGTCGCACGGCTACGCCGTGTGCTGGCGCTTCGGGCAATGGTGGCCACTGGTCTGAGCCAACGTCAGATCGCCGAGAAGCTGGGGGTTTCCCAACCCGCGGTCAGCCAGCAACTCAAGTTCGCCCCGGAGCTCAATGAGGTCCATCCTGAGGTTCTGATCGAAGCCGGGGCGCCGATACTCAAGTCCCTCGCCGCCGATAACGGTTACACGCGGCTGGCCGTCTTCGGGTCGATCGCCCGTCACCAGGCCACGCCGGACTCCGACATCGATCTGATCGTCCAAGCACCGGAGGGGACGTCCTCGTTCGAGTTCGTGCGGTTCCGACAACTCCTCGAGAAGGTCCTCGGGCGCAACATCGACCTGATCGATTACGGCGGACTCAAACCGAGACTCGACGATGACATCCGTCGCGAGGCGGTGCTGCTGTGATCGACCGCAAGGCCGCCAAGCAGTTGCTCCATATCAAGGCTCGGCTCGAGCGCGTCGGTGGAATCGTGGAACTCGGCATGGACGCATGGATCGTCCGCCGCGAGACCCGCCAACGCCCCGCGACGTCCTTGATGGTGTCGCCCTGGGCGATCACCGCCAGAACAGCCTGATAGCGCTGCTCGGCCACGCTCATCTCCCTCATGCCGAGGGAGTGTCAAGAATCAGCCGAAGTAGCTGTCAACCATCAGCCGAAGGTGTGTAAGGGATCAGCCGACGCTCGAGTGTCAAGCGTCAGCCGAACCCATACATCGACTCTGGTGCCCCCGGGCAGAATCGAACTGCCGACACCCGCTTTAGGAGGACGGGCGTCGACGTCGCCGGTGGTCGCCACCAGGCAACTCTGTTCCCGCCGCCTTCTCCTGTGGTCGCCCCTGAGCGCTGTGGTCGCGGCGGTTGGATTCCCACGGAGATTCCCACGGTCTGCGGACCGTGCAGTCAATCTCGGTCCGGCGGCAACCGAGGGCGAGCTCTCAAGTGGCTCGCGTAGCCCGATAGGGACCGCCTCCGTCAACCACACTGACGTTACGTCAGATCTCCGCGAGCCGCACACCGGCTGGTGCGCGTGGGCCTGATGGGGTGGACGGCCCGCGGCGTTCTCGGTGCGCGGTCGGGCTCCCGCCGTTCGTCCCCCGTAAGCGCCCGGCGGTCGGCGCCACGATCAGCGACTCGTCGTTCTCAGTGCAGGTGCGGCCGCAGCAGGGCCGTCGCATCGTGCATCCCATACCGGGTGTCCAGGTCGGTGAGGATCTGCGGCGGCGTGAGCGCGGGACCGTGGCGCCCGCTGCGCCTGCTGATCTCGCGCACGGCGTCGGCGGCGAGTCCAGGGTCGACGGCGACGGTGTTGAACGCGAATTGCGCCGGCCGGAGCACCTCGACGCCGGTGGGGATGTTGGTCGTCGGAAAGTCTTTGAGGTTGTCCGTCACGATCGCCCCGGCGCTGGCCAGGACAGCTGCCGCGACGACGTGCTCGTCGTCGGGGTCGGGCAGGCCGAACGTCCCTTCCAGCGGTTCCCAACCGGTCACCAGGGCACCGGCGAAATGCGTGCGCATCTGGTCGATCAGATGTCGTGCCTGGACCTCTGCGTCGGGCGCGGTCGTGCCCCGATCGACGAGCTTCTTCGCCTCGCAGTACTCCAGCTCCTCCAGGATCACTTCGCTCCACGTCGGCCGGTAGAGACCCTCGACCGCCATCGACAGCAGGAAGTCACGACGCAGGCTCGGCCAGAGCGTGCAGGTGTCGAGCAGGGCGACGAACACCGCCCTAGTCTCGACCGGGCTCCTTCGCCTCTAAGCCCCGGCGGCCCGGCGACGCGCCGCCACAGCTCGACGAGCCTCCCGCAGATCCGCCAACACGGCGTCCGGGTCCTGATCGCGCTCTGCCGTAGCGGTCGCCTCCAGCGCCGCGTACTGCTCCTCCCGGCGACGGGTCCGGTACGCGAGCAGCTCGCGCAGCAGCACCCGACGATGCGTGCCGACACGTTCGAACGGAATCCGGTTCTCGTCGAGAAGCTTCACCAGAGTCGGACGGCTCACGCCCAGCAGGTCCGCGGCCTGTTGGGTGGTCAACGTCTGCGTCTGCGGGGCGACGGTGACCGCCAGGTTCTGCCGCATCGCCTCCACGACGTGCCGCAGCACCTGATACGCCTCGGCCGGAAGCTCAACCCGGTCCTCAACGCCAGGCCCGGCGAGGTAGTAGCGCACGACGCCCTCGTGCTCGGTGAAGAACTGGTGCATCGCTGCCAGCTCCTCACGCTGAGCGGGCAGGTACGTCTCGCGTCCCAACACTGTGGCGGACATGGCCGACCCCCTATCTGCCAGAACCGTATCTCATTGCGTTTCTTTCGTCTAGAGAATCTCTGGTCGAGCCTCTTGCTCCAGGAGCGATGAGGCGCGGACGAGCACCCGGCCCCAATGGGCCGCACAGGGAGCCGACCTTCGGTCGGCGCTGTTCTCCAAAGAACTCGACCCCTCCCGGCCGGCGAGCTTGGAGAACAGGTGCATTGGAATCCTCCTCGTCGAGGGTCGGGTGTTCGGTCGGTCAGTGCTGGGACGGGCCGAGGCCCTTGGACGTCAGCCAGCTCACGACCTTCGCGGTGAAGGTGGGCATGCTGCGGTGTGCGGTTCCCGCGTGGCCGGCGTCGGCCTGGGTCCAGGTCTCGACGTCGCAGCCGCAAACCGCTTTCCAGTAGGCGAACTCCGCCTCCGCGTTCTCGGTCGGGATGGGCTGGTCGTGGTCCATGAACACCAGCAGGACCGGCAGTCCGGGCCCGGTGCGGGGGATCGCGGCAAGGTTGGTCGCGTACGCCTCGGCGATGTGCGCGGGTTCGCCGGCCGGCGTGGCCGGGGACCCGCCCCTGCAGAAGTCGGCGACCGATTTCTCCACCCCCGCCGGGTAGAGGAACACCTTCGAGCAACTGGCCTCGTCGGTCTCCAGGCTCTGGTAGTCCCGGCCGTTGAGGTACCCGTCGGCGATGTTCGGTCCCGCGATGGCCACGAATTCGGGGGCCAGGCCGTTGTTCGTCATGCCCATCTGGATGGCGGCGTCGACGTCGTGGTAGCGCCCCGGGTAACCGCTCACGATGAGGCCGCCGAGGCTGTTCCCGCCGATCACCACGGAGCGGGTGGCCGGGCCGAGGGCCCGGCCGGGGTGCTCGACGTCGCAGGCGTCGTTGGCCGCGGCGGTGAAGGCGCCGTGGTGGACCTGATCGACGACCTCGTGCAGCATCTCCTGCCCACCCGTGGCCGTCACCAGATGTCCGCCGCCGGGTCGTTTGTAGGGGCTGTTCGCGTAGCCGAGCCGGTCGTAGGCGATCACCTGGTAGCCGGCGCGGGCCAGGTTGCGGGCGGCGGAGAAGTCCGGGCTCAGGTCCCAGTACCGGTGGGCCTTCGGGGCACGCGGATGCACCAGCACGATCGTGCGCGTCTGCGCCGTGGGCGCGGCGGTGAAGTAGCGCACGCCGTAGAGGGCCCGAGGCGCCGGGTCGCCGGGGTTGTGCACGGTGAAGCAGATCGGTTGCGAGTGCATCTCGGCCGAGGTGGCAGCCGCGGGCGCGGTTGCGGCGAGGGTCGCCAAGGCGGTGAGGGCGGTGAGCTTGGTCAACAGACGCATCGGGAGACTCCTTCGGCTCGGGACGGACTGATGGATGGCGGGTGGGGTCAGGGCCGTCGGCCCCACGCGGCGACGAGCACGTAGCCGGGGAACCAGGTGTGCGGGTCGGACAGGGCGTGGTCCCACTCGTCGAGCTGCTCGGGCGTCGCGCCCGCCTCGATCGCCCGGGCCCGCAGTTGTAGGCCCGTCAGTTGCAGCAGTTCGGCGCCCGGCGACCCGCCCGCCGACCGCGGCGCCTCGGTCTCGGCGCCGATGTCGACCAGCCCGGCCTCGTGCAGATGGCGCGGCAGGTCCCGGGCCCACGACCCGTCGACGCCGGCTCCGGTGAGCACGGTCTCGATCCGGGCGAGCACGTCCGCGTGCAGCCCGCCGGCCGAGGCGGTGGTGAGCTCGGTGTCGGGTTCCTCGAGCAACAACCACCCGCCCGGTGCCAGGGCCGCGACGAGCTTCGCGAGCACCTCGGCGCGCGCCGGGATGTGCTCGAGCACCGCGCGGGCGTGCACCAGGTCGTACGCGCCGCGCGGCAGGTCCTCGACGGTGACGTCGAGCTGGGCGACGTCGAGGTTGCTCGCGCGCAGGTCGGCGACGAAACGGGTATCCAGATCGACGGCGAGCACCCGCCCGTTCGGCGCCACCCGCGAGCACAGCCACCGAGTGATCGAGCCGCCACCGGCGCCGACCTCCAGGCAGCGCCAGCCGGGCCCGACCTCGAGTGCGGCCAGCCGGCGGGTGGAGCCAGGGTCGTAGACCCGCTCCAGCGCGCGCAGCCGCCGCTGGGCGTGCTCCCAACCGTTGTCCGAGCAGTAGCCGGTGCGGGCCTGGGTTGGCATGGGCGCGTTCCTCTTCCTCACCTCGACGTCCCACCCGGTTCGGTGGGGACATCGGAGACTGTGCCGGGGGCTGCTCGCCGGGTTCTGACCGAACGCTGACTGATAACAGGCCGTAAGCTCAGCCGCCGTGGAGTTCCTGGTCCTGGGCACGGTGGAGGTCGTCGCCGACGGCCGGACCGTACCGCTGCGCGGGACCCGGGAACGCGCGGTGCTGGCCCGGCTGCTGCTCGCGCCCGGCCGGGTCATCGCCCGGGACACGCTGGTGGCCGACCTGTGGCCGGACACCCCGCCCGAGGGCGGCGGCACGTCGGCGTTGCAGGCCTACGTGTACCGGCTGCGCAAGGCGCTGGCCCGCGGCGGCGCCGAGGACCTGCTGCGCGCCCGGGCGCCCGGGTACCTGCTGGCGATCGAGTCCGACGCCGTCGACGCGGTGCGGTTCGAGGCCCTCGCGCGCCAGGGGGAGCAGTACGCGGGCGACGGCAGGCAATCCGAGGCCGCCGAGACCTACGCCGAGGCGTTGGCGCTGTGGCGCGGACCGGCCTACGACGGCATCGACGAGTTGCCGTTCGCCGCCGCCGAGGCCGCCCGCCTGGCCGAGGCGCGCCTGGGCGCGGTGGAGGCCCGGATCTCCGCGGACCTGGCCTGCGGGCGGGACCGCGAGCTGATCGGCGAGCTCGCGGCGCTGACCGCGGCACACCCACTGCGCGAGGGGCTCTGGGCGGCGCGGATGACCGCGCTGTACCGAGCCGACCGTCAGGCCGAGGCGCTGCGCGCCTACCAGGACCTCCGCACCGTGTTGGCCGACGAGCTGGGGCTGGACCCTTCGGCGCGGCTACGCGCGTTGGAGGGGGCGATTCTGCGCCAGGACCTTCCGCCGGCGACGGTAGGAGCCGGCCCGACACCGCCGGTCGCCACCCCCGCACCGGTCCGGCCGCCTGCCCCGCCGGTGAACGCCGCGGCGCCGGTTCACGCTTCGGCGCAGGAGCGCCCCTTCGCCCCGTCCGGGGTGGTGACGTTCATGTTCACTGACCTGGTCGGGTCGACCGAGCTGCTGGTCCGCCTCGGTGACGAGGCTGCGGACGCCTTGCGGCGGCGGCACTTCGCCGCGCTGCGCGACGCGGTCCGCGCGCACGCCGGGACCGAGGTGAAGAATCTCGGCGACGGGCTGATGGTCGCCTTCGCCAGCCCGGCCGAGGCGGTGCGGGCCGCGATCGACATCCAGCAGGCGGCCGCCGACCCGCGAGCGGGCGAACCGCTCGGGATCCGGGTCGGCATCCACGCCGGCGAGCCGATCACCGAGCAGGACGACTTCTTCGGCACCCCCGTGGTCATCGCGCAACGGCTGTGCGCCCGCGCCGAGGGCGGGCAGATCCTGGTCTCCGCCCTGGTCCAGGCCCTGGTCGGCAGCCGCGTCGCCGCCACGTTCGAACCGCTCGGCGGGTTGGCGCTCAAGGGCCTGGCCGCGCCGGTCGAGGCCGCGGTCGTGCGCTGGGTCGCGCCCGAACCGGCGCCGGCGCTGCCGCTGCCGCCGGCGTTGGCGGTGCACGACTCGCTGTTCGTGCGCCCGGTGGCCGACATGGCCCGGCTGGAGGCGGCGTGGGCCGCCGCGCGGTCCGGGCGGCGCCAGGTGGTGCTGCTCGGCGGGGAGCCCGGCATCGGCAAGACCCGCCGGTGCGCCGAGCTGGCCCGCACCGCGCACCAGGGCGACGCCACCGTGCTGCACGGGCGCTGCGAGGAGGGCCTGAACGTCCCGTACCAGCCGTTCGTGGAGGCCCTGGGCACCTACCTGCGGGCGGCCGTCGACCCGGTGTTGGGGCGCCTCGGCGGGGAGCTGACCCGGCTGGTCCCAGAGCTGGCGCTGCGGTTCCCGGACCTGCCCGACCCGCTGTCGGCGGACCCGGAGACCGAACGCCTACGCCTGTTCGACGCCGTCGCGGCCTGGCTGGCCGCGCTGGCCGAGGCAACCCCGACGATGTTGGTCGTCGAGGACATCCACTGGGCCGGCGCCCCGACCCTGGGCATGCTCACCCACCTGGTCCGCTCCGGCGAGCCGGGTCGGCTGCTGGTCGTCGCGAACCACCGCGACACCGCGCTCGACGTCACCCCGGCGATGAGCGACGCGGTCGTCGACATGGTCCGCCAGCCCGACGTCGAACGCCTGAGTCTGACCGGCCTGGACCGGGCCGGGGTCGCCGCCTACTTGATCGCGCGGACCGAGCACGCAGCACAGGACGACATGGTCGGGCGGCTGCACGCCGAGACCGCCGGGAACCCGTTCTACCTCGGCGAGCTGGTCCGCCACCTCGACGAGACCGGCGGGCTCACCGCCACCGGCGCGGGCCAGGTGCCCGAGAACGTGCGCGACGTGATCGCGCAGCGGGTGGCCCGGCTACCCGAGGAGACCCGCGATCTGCTGGCCTATGCCGCGATCCAGGGCGACGGATTCGACCCGGGTGTGCTGGCCCAGGCCGCGGCGCGCCCCTACGTCGAGGTGCTCCGGGTGCTCGAGGGTGCCGTCGCCGCCCGGCTGATCACCGCAGCGTCTGACTCCTTGGGGCACCGGTTCGTGCACGCCCTGGTCCGACACACCGTGGTCGCTGCCCTGGGTCCGGCCCTGCGGATGGAGCTGCACCGGGCCACCGCCGAGGCGCTGGCCGCCCTGGTCGGGGACGACTGGCGCGAGCACGCCGCCGACCTGGCCCGGCACGCCCTGGCCGCCACCCCGCCGGTCGGTGCCGAGCCCGCGGAGGTGGCGCGCACCCTGGACTACGTCGAGGCCGCCGCGGACCGTGCCGCCGAGGCCCTGGCGTACGCCGACGCCGCCGCCCTGCTGACCCGGGCGATCTCGCTGACCCGAGCCGACCCGGCGCGCCGCGCCCGGCTGCTGGTCGCGCTCGGCGAGGCGCAGCACCACAACGGCGACGGCGCGCACCGGGCCACCCTGCGCGAGGCCGCCACCCGGGCACTCGACCTCGGCGACGGCGCGCTCGCCGCCCGGGCGGCTCTGGGTCACGAGCCCCCGGTGACCGTGCGGGGCCAGGTCGACCCCGAGCAGGTCGCGCTGTACCGGGCCGTGCTCGACGCGCTCGGGCCGGAGCCGACGCCGGCCCGGGCCCGGGTGCTGGCGGCCCTCGGCGCGGAGCTGCACCAGGGCGACGACCCGCAACGCCACGACCTGGTCCGCCAGGCCCTCACCGCCGCGCGCGAGGTCGACGACCCGCTGTGCCTGGCCCGGGTGCTGGCCGTCGCCGGGTTCGCGCTGTGGCTGCCGGCGACCCTGCCCGAGCGGCTCGCGATCGCCGCCGAACTGGCCGCGCTGGCCGAACCGCTCGGTGACCCGGTGGTCGGGGTCGACGCCGGGATCGCGGTGTACTTCGCCGCCGCGCAGGCCGGCGACTTCGCCCGGGCCCGGGTCGCGCTGGCCCGCGCCGCCGCCCTGGCCGAGGAGATCGGGCAGCCGCCACTACGGCTACGCGTCCTGCTGGCCCAGCAGAACTGCGCCATGTTCGACGGCCGGCACGGCGACTTCACCCGCTACGCCGCCCAGGCGTTGACCCTCGACGAGGCCCTGGGCAACCCCGACGCGCTCGCGATCCACCACTTCGACGGCGCCATCGCCCGACTGCTGCTGGGCCGCATCGACGAGGCCGAGGCCGGCATCCGCGCGGCCCAGGCCCGGGTCCCGATCCCGACCCACATCGCCAACCCCATCCTGGCCTGGACCCTGGCCGAGGCCGGTCGCCCCGAGCAGGCCCGGGCGTTGCTGGCCGAGCTGGGGTGTCCGTCGTTGGCCGCGATCCCGCACGCCTACATCAGGTTGTTCTGGCTGGCCGTGCTGGCCGCCGTCGCCGGTGCCCTGGGCGATCGGGACCTGGCCGCGGCGGTCTACCCGGAACTGGAGCCCTACGCCGACCAGTTCGTCTCCGGGGTGCTCTCCGCACCGGGGCCGGCGGCGCACTACCTGGGCGTCGCCGCGGCGGTGCTCGACCGGCTCGAGGAGGCAGACGCCCACTTCGCGCACGCCGCGGACCTGGCCGAGCGCACCGGGGCCCGCGGCCTGCTGATCCGCACCCGGCTGGAGTGGGGTCGACTGCGCCGCGCGCGCGGTGACCACACCGGCGCGCGGGATCTGTTGGCGGCGGCGGAGGCGTTGGCGCGCGAGCTGGATGCCCCGGACCTCGCGGCGCGGGCGGCCGCACAGCTCGACCCGGTCGCGGGGGATAGCTAGAAACCTCAACGGCCAGCTTCGTCAGAGGGCGTCGATGCTGTTTGTCGATTAGGTCCGCGATCGCCGACTCGAACGTGTGGTTGGCCCCGAGACTCTTGACCAGCCCGGCATCGGGCGCAAGGCGAATCGTGCTGATCACCTCGGACCCAGGTCCGGTCATGCTGCCGGCCGGGTACGAGTCCGCTCCACACCCGGTCTGGGCTCAGCTGGGTGTCGCCACCTGGGGACCGACCACCCTGGCCCTCTGACCGCGGACGACCGTGACTAAGCCACGTTCCTTCAGGATGGCGAGCGCGCGAGCGGCAGTGTTCGGGGCCATGTTGTTGGCCGCGCCCAGCTCGCCCAGCGTTGGCAGCTGCGTTCCCGGCTCAAGGACTCCGCTCACGATCGCGGCCGCCAGATCAGCGGCAAGGAGCTCGTAGGCGGCGCGCGGTTGCCGGTTGGCTGCGTCCGGCGTGGGGACGATCCCCGCGATTGTGAGCGCTGCCCGGCGATCCGCATCTGGGCTCCAGGCGGCGTAGGTCCGCAGGGTTGTCGCGCCGCCACTGCCGTGCCCAAGGCGCCCGGCCACAGTGCGGATGTCGACACCGGCGGAGACCAGCTGGGTCGCCGAGTAGTGGCGCAAGGAGTGCAAGCGAGTACTGCGAAGACCGACGGTCTCGGCTAGCCGCCGGTAGCGCTGGCTGACTGAATGCGGCAACCACGGTGTGCTGCGATCCGGGGAAGGCGAAAATACATATGACGTCAGGCCCAGCTTCACGTCGATCTTGGCGCACTCGGCCTTGCAGTGTTCGCGGTGGGCGGTTAGCCGTTCCACGGCGTCCGGCCCGATGGCAACCTTCCGCTGCTGGTTGGTCTTGGTGCTCTTCTCCAACAGGCCCCATTGGCTGCGCTCGATGGTGATCGTGCCTTCGGCGAGGTCGACGTCAGCCCAGCGGAGAGCACAGATCTCGCCGCGGCGCCAACCTACGGTCATCGTCAAAGAAAGCAGGAGAGCCCACTCCGGATCGCGTGCGGCCTCGTTCAGCAGCGCCTGCGCCTCAGCGGGCGTGGGAGGGTCAGGCTCGCTGCGGCGGAAGCCCGGAGGCTCGGCCAGGGATGCGCCGTTGACGCCGAGGTACCCGTAGCGAACCGCGCGGTCCAGCGCGGCACGAACGATGAAGTGGATCTTGCGCACGGTGTTCGGCGCCAAGGGTGCGCACGTCTTGCAGGTTGGCTTCGTCGGCTCACACAGGCGGCGACAGCGCAACAGCCGGGCATAGAACCGTTCCAGCATCTGGGCATCGACCTGGGTGAGCTGGAGGCCGCCGAGCACCGGTCGGATGTAGAGCCGGATCAGCTGATCATTGCGCTCGCGTGTGCTGGCCTCGTGCCGTGCCACTTCTAACCACTGCTCGATCGCCCGGGCCAAGGTCATCGCGGTCCGCGGATGGCGCTGCTCGTCGACCTCGTTCTGCATCTTGGTCAGGGCGCGCTCGGCCAGCTTGCGCGTCGGGTGCGTCTGCTTCAGGTAGCGCTTGCGACCAGTGAGCGGGTCACGCCCCGCGAACACCGACGCCCGAAACGTCCCGTTCGAACGCTCCTCGATGTGCCCGCGCGAGGTGGGCTTCCGGGTGGCCACGGATCGATGTTACGACGTCGGATTCCCATTTGGATTCCCAACGGCTGAATCCGGCAGCTATCGCAGAGGCATCGTTGCAGGTCAGGCACTGTGCCCCCGGGCAGAATCGAACTGCCGACACCCGCTTTAGGAGAGCGGTGCTCTATCCCCTGAGCTACGAGGGCGGGGAGGACCGATCATCCCATGGCGTTCACCGTGCGACCTGCATGGATGCCTCTGGCGGTATCTCTGCGCTTGGCCCGTGAGGGGTCCAGTATTCCGGCCGCGGGGACGGCGCAGAGTTCGGAGCGGATTCTGGTTGTAACGGCTCGGCTACGGTCGTGTGACCGATCTGGAGTTGTCTGGTGGCGGGTTCCATAAATGGCGCGCCAGCTTTGGGTGGTGATCAGGGTGGTCGAGCATGCCTGGCGCGGACCGCGAGGGCAGGCTCGGATTGCCGTAACGGCTGACAGTCGCGGTGTTGGGCCGGTGGCGTCACTTGCCGTCCCGGACAACAGGAACGGGAACGCCGGCTTCGGCGCATGCGTAGAAGACTGAGGGTGAAAGAGTGGGGAAGAAGTTGTGGATATGAACGACGTCCGGCCTTGCATCCTCGATTGCCTGCTTCATGAGGTGCTTGCTTTGCGGAGAGTAGATCGATCCAAAGGATGCCGTGATGCGGCTCAGCGCGCTCTGGATGTGGTCGTTATCGACGTTGAGCCGATCGACGGTGTGCCCATGAGCCCTCAGCATATCCGACTCAGCCGCGACGACAATATCTTCGCCGCCACTTTGCTGATACCGGTTGTGAGCGATCAGGACCCGCATCTTTCTCCGCGTGCGCCCATGTAGGATATCCCTCCATGAGGCGGTTGGTCACGATGCGGTTTGGGATTAGACGACGTAGAGGTGGTCTGCTCCTGAGGATGAGTCGTTTTTCGTCAGCGCGGGAAGGGGGACGAATTATCAGATGGTAATTCTGCACCATTGTCTTATGATGCAACTTGTCTTGAAGGACGTAATGGAACGTGTTTGTCCGGACCTGAAAGGGAACAGTGAACGCAACATCCTCGGTGAAGCAGGGCCGGTTGTGCCGGGTGTTACGTGATGCAGCGCGTGGTTTCGTACTTTCCTCTCTGATGTCACTCTCACCTCTGGTTACCTTGCCAGCCGCGGCCCAGAAGGCTGCCGCACCTGCTTCGACTTTGCGGGCGCCGCAGTTAGTGGATATTACGGCTTCGACGGGCATTCGTTTTGAGCATCTATCCAACCCGGAGCTGAAGTATATTGTCGAGTCGATGGGCGGCGGCGTGGCGCTGCTGGACTATGACGGCGATGGCTGGCTCGACATCTACTTCACGAACGCTCCGAGTGTGGCGATGGCGCTTGAGGGTAAGAAGGCCCGCAGCGCGCTCTACCACAATAATCACGACGGCACGTTTACGGATGTAACCGACAAAGCGGGCGTGGGGTATCCGTGCTGGGCGATGGGGGTGGCGGTTGGAGACTACAACAACGACGGGCGACCCGATCTGGTGGTGAGCTGCTTCGGCGGCGTGGTGCTGTATCGCAACAATGGCGATGGGACGTTCACCGATGGGACGAAGGCCTCGGGGCTCGACAAGGACACGGGCTGGGCGACCGGCGTTGCCTTCGGCGACTACGACGGTGATGGTTTTGTCGATTTGTTTGTGCCTCACTACGTTGATCTCGATTTGAAGGACCTGCCGACGTTCGGTTCGAAGATAACGTGCCGATATCACGAGATTCCGGTGCAGTGCGGGCCGCGGGGGTTAAATGGTTCTGCCGACGCGCTGTACCACAATAAGGGTGACGGGACGTTTATCGAGGTGGCGAAACAGGCCGGCGTTGACGATGCGAAGCGATTCTACGGGCTGACGGCTGTGTGGTCGGACTTCGCCAACGGCGGCAAGCTCGATCTATTTGTCGCCAACGACGGCGAGCCGAACTATCTCTACAAAAACAACGGCGATGGCACGTTCAAGGAGCTCGGGTATGAATCCGGCGTCGCGCTGAGCGAAGACGGCGCGGAACATGCCAACATGGGCGTCGCGCTGGGCGACTATATGCACACGGGCCGCATGAGTGTCTTTGTCTCACACTTCAGCGACGAGTACGCGGTACTGTATCGCAACGATGGGGGGCTGAATTTTTCCGATGTGTCGCATGCTTCAGGCGTCGCTCAGCCTACGGTTCCGTTTGTGGGGTGGGGCGACGCGTTTGTGGATCTCGACAACTCGGGCTGGCTTGACCTGGTGCTGGTGAATGGGCACGTGTATCCGCAGGTTGACAACGCGAGGCTGGGCACGATGTACAAGGAGCCGAAGCTGGTGTTTCAGAACCAGCGCAATGGCACCTTCAAGGACGTCAGCGCGCAGGCGGGCGGGGCGCTGGCGGTGCCGCAGGTCAGCCGCGGGCTCGCGGTGGGCGATCTGTTCAACAGCGGGAGACTCGACATCGTGGTCGAGAACCTGACGGGCGGACCGATGATCCTTGAGGCGAAGAGCCCTCCGGAGAACCACTGGGTGAGCTTCCAGCTCGAGGGCAGCACGTCGAACCGGCTGGCGCTGAATGCCCGCGTGTATGTCACGACTGGCTCGATGCGGCAGATGGATGAAGTTCGCAGCGGCGGAAGCTATCTCTCGCAGAGCGACCTTCGGTTGCACTTCGGGTTGGGCGATGCGGCTCGGATTAATTCGGTTGAGGTACGGTGGCCGAACGGGGCGACGCAGACCTTCAAGGATGTTGCTGCCGACCGGTTCTATCGGGTGAAGCAGGGCGGTGTGTTGACCTCTTCCGGACGTTGATGCTTTCGAGACCTACTTACAGGTGGTAGATGCGGTCGGCTCCGAGGACTAAGAGCAGGGTGATGGCGGCTATGGCTACTTCGCCGACGGCTCCTACGATGAAGGGGCGGGCTCCTTGCTTGAAGAGGTCTTTCAGGTTGGTGCGTAGACCTACTCCGGCGAAGGTTAATAGGAAGGCCCAGCGGCTTAGGTTTCCGAGAGCGAGGAGTTGGGGTTTGGTGATGCCTAGTGTGGCGAGATGCGGGTTTGACGACTCGCGGAGGGTGGCGAGGAGCGAGATGACGAGGAAGCCGAGGACGAACTTGGGGAATTTCTGCCAGAGGAAGGCGGCTTTGTTGTCGAGTTGCTTCGTCGCGGCGCGGCTGGCGAGGCCTTTGCGCACCCAAAGGATGGCGTAGCCGAGGACGACGAAGCCGATGAGGGCGTTGCGGCAGGTCTTGGCGAGGACGGCGAATTTGCCGGCGGCGTCGGAGTAGAGGGCACCGGCGGCGGTGGCTTCGGCGGTGTTGTCGACCGCGAGGCCGGCCCAGATGCCGTAGGCGTGGTCGCTCATGTGGAGGGCGTGGCCGATGAGCGGGAAGGTGAAGAGCGAGAGCGCGCCGAGGGCGAGGATGGCGGCGATGGCGGTGGAGGAGTCTTCTTCGTCGGCGTCGATGGCGCCCTGGGTGGCGATGATGGCGGAGACTCCGCAGACGCTGGAGCCGACGGCGAGGAGGGTGGTGAGTTTGGGGTTGAGGTTGAAGGTGCGGCCTAGCCAGGTCATGAAGGTGAGGGAGAAGGCGAAGGCGATGAAGACGAGGAGGAGAGAGATGCCGCCTAGTTTGAGGACGTCGCCGAGGATGAAGCGGGCTCCGAGCAGGATGATGCCGGTTTTGAGCCAGAAGTCGTAGGTGGCTACGCCGGGGCGGAAGATGCGGGCGACGCCGACGGTGTTGGCGATGATGATGCCGAAGAGGATGGCCCAGAGGACGTACTCGATGTTGGGGAAGGTGATGTGGTGGGCTTT
>Ga0137412_10001928_pt1 | contig 16280 bp, 17 predicted proteins | sample CZODoug2_1_16fun_FD_122160 | JGI IMG/M metagenome (GOLD analysis project Ga0137412, IMG submission 122160) | Vadose zone soil fungal communities from Angelo Coast Range Reserve, California, USA - CZODoug2_1_16fungal (Hybrid Assembly) | ecosystem: Environmental > Terrestrial > Soil > Vadose zone...
CTCGTCCCGGTCGGACCGAGACGAGCTAGAATCAAATGGATACCAAGACTCGGCGCATGGTCGCGGCACTGGTGGTGGGAGTGGTGGCGTTTTTGCTGCTTGGATGCAATTCAGCGCAGCAAACGACACCCGCGGAGGCAGCAGCCCCGCCCGCTGCGACCGCGGCAGTTCCGGAGAATCAGCAAGTGGCAGAAGCTGTGTTGGGCAAACAGGCGGAAATTGTCGCCCATGGAGACTTGGCGCGGAATGGGTCGGAGCAATTGCTGGTGGTAAACCGGTTTGAGAAGGCCGCGCACGGGGCCGTTGGGCCGGAAAATCCATCCCCGATATTCGTTACGCGCGCAGTGATCGTTCAGAAAGGCGACGGGAAGTGGGCGGAGGAGCTGCGCTGCGATGAGCACCTGAAAAATCCGAGAGGGTACCTCGGAGGGTCCCCTGCGTTTCGCGTCACGGGCTGGTGGCTCGAACTCGAGCCGGATACCGGTAAGGGTCTCGAGTTGCGATTCACGCCCGCCGGGCCCGGCGAAGAACATTCGTCAGATGCAGTTGAAACCGGCCGGACAATCGCCATACGTTGGAATACAAAAGCGAAACGCTATCAATCGCTCGACCAGTCTCATAGAGGTTACCTGGGTGAGGTACCCGCGCTGGAGACCCCGCAGTCGATTCTAAGATGAGCGCAGCAGCAAACACTTTGGCAGGTTCCGCAGCGAAGACCACGCACAAGCGTGTCTCCGGATGGGCGCAGCTCACCCGGCTGTACCCATACGTCCGCCGGCATAGGGGCGAAGTAATTCTCGGAATGCTGACGCAAACCGGCATGGGAATTACGGGGACACTGCTGCCTCTGATGATCGGCGCCATCGTGGATTGCATCAAAGGCGCCGAGGCCCCCCTTGCGCAGCTCGGCCGGCTGACGCAGATTTCGTTGGGCTTCCTGCTGCCCTACTACCATCCAAAGAACGCCCACACGCTCGCGATTTTCTGTTCGGCGCTCATCATCGTCTGCGCCATCCAGGGAATTTTTTCGTACGCGACGCGTCAGATTCTGATCGGGCTGTCGCGAGACATCGAATACGACCTGCGAAACGACCTGCTCAACAAATTGGTGTTGATGGAACCTGAGTTTTACGTGCGCAATCGCACGGGCGAGTTGATGTCGCGATGCACGAACGATCTGAACTCGGTGCGCATGGTGCTCGGTCCGGGAATCATGTATAGCGCCAACACGTTCGCGACCATGGTGCTCGCCGTGATCCTGATGTTCTGGATTTCTCCCCGGCTCAGCATTTACGTTTTACTTCCCGTCCCGGTGGTTGCCGTCACGGTGTGGGTCTTTGGCGGGCAGATTCATGCGCTCTACGGAAAAATCCAGGCGTCTCTCGCCGTGCTTTCCGCCAAGGCACAGGAGAACCTCGCGGGCATGCGGGTCGTACGCGCCTACGTGCAGGAGGAAGCCGAGATTCGCGGCTTCGATCAGCCGAACCGCGAATACATCGATCGCAACCTGCGGCTCATCTATTTTTGGAGCCTGTTCATGCCGCTGCTCCAGATGTTGGTGGGGCTGACGTTCGTCCTCGTGCTCTGGCAGGGCGGCGGCCAAGTGATTTTGAGCCGCATTACACTTGGCGAACTCATCGCGTTTTATACTTTCATGACGCGCCTGATATTTCCAATGGTTGCGCTGGGATTTGTGACCAACATTTTTCAGCGTGGCGGCGCTTCCATGGGCAGGCTGAACTACATTCTCGATTCGGAGCCCAAGATCAACAATGCAGCCGTCGTGCCAGGCAGAACGGCGGAAATCCGCGGCGAAATTGAATTCCGGAATCTGACTTTTACGTACCCGACCGCGCGCAATGATATGGACGGAACGAACGGAAACGGAACTGCCGCAGTGAACAAGCCTGTGCTGCGCGATATTTCCCTGCATGTCCCGGCAGGATCGATCCTGGCGATTGTCGGCCCCACCGGAAGCGGTAAATCCACCCTGGCTGCGCTGATCGCGCGGCTCTGGGACGTGCCGCCCGGAATGCTGCTGATCGATCGGCTGCCGATCCAGGAGTGGCCGCTCGAAACGTTGCGGCGGGCGGTGGGTTACGTGCCCCAGGACACGTTCCTGTTTAGCGAAACACTGCGTGAAAACATTGCCTTCGGCGTCGAGAGCGCCACTGACCAGCAAATTCATGACGCCGCCGAGGTCGCCAGCATCGCCGCTGAAATCGGCGAGTTCCCCGCGAAGTTCGACACGATGGTGGGCGAGCGCGGCATCACGCTCTCGGGCGGCCAGAAGCAGCGCTCGGCCATTGCGCGCGCGGTGATTCGCGATCCCAAAATTCTGATTTTGGATGACTCTCTTTCCAGCGTGGATACGGGAACCGAGGAGCGCATCCTGAGGCGCCTGGAGTCCATCCTGCGGCAGAGGACGACGATACTGATTTCCCACCGCGTCTCGACGGTGCAACACGCCGACCAGATTGTGGTGCTGCGCGACGGCCGGATCGTCGAGCGCGGCACGCATGCCGAGCTGCTGGAGCGCGGCGGCTATTATGCCGATCTATATCAGAAGCAATTGCTCGAAGAAGAGTTGGAACGCGAATGAGCGACTTCCGGGAAGAAGAGGCTCTAGGAAAGGCTTACGACTCGCAACTCTTGCGGCGGCTGATGGGCTATTTGCGGCCGTACCAGGGGAGCGTTGTCTTCGCGGTGTTTTTGACGTTGCTGGTCGGGCCGCTCGAAGTCGTCGGGCCTTACTTGTTCGGGTTCGGGGTTGATAGGTATATCGTACCCGGGACGAATGGTTCGCTTCCGGCGGCGGATGCGTTGCGCGGCGTCAGCCTGGTATCGCTCGGCTTCCTCGCCGCTCTGCTCCTAAGCTTCGCCGTGCAATATCTGCAAGTCCGCATCATGCAGAACGTGGGCCAGCAAACACTCTACGACCTGCGGAAGGAAGTATTCGAGCGCCTGCAGCGCCTTCCGATGAGTTTCTTCGATCGTACGCCCGTGGGTCGGCTGGTGACGCGAGTGACCACCGACGTGGATGCCCTCAACGACCTGTTTGCCGCGGGCATCGCGGCCATGGCCAACGACGCCATCGTGCTGCTCTGCATTGGCGCGGTGATGATGTGGATGAACTGGCGGCTGGCGCTGGCGACATTCGCGGTGCTGCCGATGATCCTGATCTCCACGTGGATTTTCCGCGATCGCGTGCGGGACGCGAACCGGCGCATCCGCACGGCCATTGCCCGGATCAATGCGTTCCTGCAAGAACACATCAGCGGAATGAGCATCGTGCAACTGTTCAACCGGGAACGAAAATCAAGCGAACAGTTCGCGGAACTGAATCGTATTCACATGGAGGCGTACAAGGACGCCATCCTGGCCTTCGCCGTATTTTTCCCCGCGGTCGAATTGTTCAGCACAACGGCGATCGCGGTCGTGTTCTGGTACGGCGGGTTGCTCTCGTTCGCCGGCGCGGTGAAAGTAGGAGTTCTCGTTACCTTTATGCAGTTCGCGCAACGCTTCTTCCGGCCCATCCAGGACCTGAGCGAAAAATTCAATATTCTGCAATCCGCCATGGCGGCGTGCGAACGAATTTTCAAATTGCTCGACGAGCCGCTGCCGGCTCCGCCCGCCGAAGCTTCCCTGCCGCTCACCGCTCCTCGCGGCGAAATCGAATTCCGCAAGGTGTGGTTTGCATACACCGGCGGCGCAAATCCTCGCGAGGAAGACTGGGTGCTGCGCGACGTCTCTTTCCGCATCGCGCCGGGCCAAACGCTTGCCATTGTCGGCCACACCGGCGCCGGCAAAACCACGCTTATCCAGCTCCTGCTGCGCTTTTACGAAATTCAGCGAGGCGAAATCCTGCTCGATGGCGTGGACATTCGCCGGTACGCCGTGCACGACCTTCGGCGCCAATTCGGTATCGTCCTCCAGGACCCGTTCCTGTTTACCGGCACCCTCGAATCGAATGTCCGGCTGGGCGATGAAGAAATTGGCCACGCGCGTGTGGAGGCCGCCCTGCGCGAAGTGGGACTCGGCTCTCTTCTGGACACGTTGACGGAAGGCGTCAAAACGAACGTCAGCGAGCGTGGCGCGACATTTTCCGTCGGCCAGCGGCAACTAATTAGTTTTGCGCGCGCTCTTGCGCGTAATCCCAGGTTCCTGATCCTGGATGAAGCGACATCGAGCGTGGACACGAAAACCGAAGTTCTGATCCGTGAGGCGTTGGATCGCCTGCTCGAAGGCCGCACCGCTATGGTCATTGCGCACCGGCTCAGCACCATCCAGCATGCCGATCGCATACTCGTATTCCACAAAGGGAGGCTTCGAGAGCAGGGTTCGCACCAGGAATTGCTCGCCCTGCGCGGGATTTATTACCGCCTTTACCAGCTTCAATACAAGGATCAGGAGCTGCGCTCGTCCTTTGAACCAGCGGGCAGCGGAGCGGGCACTTCATTGCCCGCCGACGATTAGGCGGTCATTCCTGCGCGCGCGAAGCGATGCCACCCAAACAAATTCTCATCTCCGCCGGCGAAGCATCCGGTGACATGTATGCGGCGCGTTTGGCAGAAGCTTTGCGCAAGCGGGCGGACGTTCATCTTTACGGAATGGGCGGGCCGCGCATGCGGGAAGCGGGGGTTGAACTGGTAGCCGATTGCGCGGAAGTGTCGCTGGTCGGAATCGTTGAAATTGCCAAGAAGCTCCCTGCGTTGAATCGCGTGTGGAAACGCCTGATCGGAGAGTCCGCACGAAGGAGGCCTCGTTTTGCGATCCTCACGGATTTCCCCGGCTTCCATTTGCGCCTCGCGCGGGCATTGAAGCAGCAAGGCGTGCAAAATATCTATTTTGTTTGCCCGCAATTCTGGGCGTGGCGGCCGTGGCGCGCGAACCTGGTGCGCCGTCGATTCGTGCGCGGGCTCTGCATTTTCCCATTTGAACAAGATTGGTATCGCGCGCGCGGGGTAACGGCGGATTTTATCGGGCATCCCCTGGTGGGGAATGTGGCCTCAAAAAGATCGCGTGAGGAGTTCGCGGCATTTTTCGGATTGGATGCCGCCAAACCAATCGTCGCCGTCTTGCCGGGAAGCCGCGCGGGAGAAATCGCGCACCACATGCCACCTCTCGTGCAATCCTGCCATCTAATAGCAAGGAGCCACCCGGTGCAATTTGTTCTGGCGCTCGCCCCCGGCGTGGGTAAGGCGCAGATATCCTGTTATCTGAAACCGGAGGTCCAGTTGCAGGTGGTGGAAGACGCGACCTACGACGCACTGGGCGCGGCAGACGTGGCTATTGTCTCAAGCGGAACGGCAACCGTCGAAGCCGCGCTGATGGACACGCCCATGATTGTGATTTACCGGCTTGCGCCCGTCACTGCCGCGATCGCTCGCTGGCTGGTGCGTACGCCAATGTTTGCGATGGTCAACTTGATCGCCGGGAAGCGCGTCGTTCCGGAACTCGTTCAGAAAGATTTCACGCCGGCAAGAGTGGCTAGTGAGGTGATTCGGCTGCTCGATTCGCCGCAACTCCGGTCAGAAATGCGCGGAGGGCTCGCCAGCGTAAGAGAAAAGCTGGGGCCTCCCGGCGCCATCGGACGGGCAGCGGACATCATCGCCGGCATGCTGGCGAATCCCAGTGCAAAGGGGTAATGATCTAGCTTGATAGTAGACATGCCCGCGCCGTCCCGACAAACACGGGACGGCGCGGCCGCTACAATAACTCCACGTAGTTGGGAGTGTTGCCTTTGTAGCGGCCGCCCGGCTCTTGGGCGGGCAGCGGTTTTTTCGCCGCACTGGGACTGGCAACTCGATGCGACAAGTTGGTATCCTATTGGTTCAAGTGCTCGGTCATACTGAAAGGCGCGCCAGGTTCATGTTCAAGTTTCGATACTTCTTATTAGCGGGGCTAGCGGTGTCCCTTGTTAGTTCGGGATTCTCTCAAGCTCCCGGGCAGGGACAAGGTCCGGGCCGGGGCGTTGCTCCGGTGAGGTCCGGTCCTTCAACCGCCTTTCGCGCGACCAACTATGAGATTCGGGCGTCGCTGGACGCCGTCGGGCGGGTGATGACCGCGCAGGCAAAAGTTGAATTTACGGCGGCTGAGCCCTCGAGCATCGTGGATGTCGAATTGAGCCAGACTCTTCGAGTGAACGAGGTCCGCGACTCCGCCGGCAAACCATTGGCCTACGACAGGGATGAAATCACCCCACGGAAATTGCGCGTCACGCTGCCGGAATCGGTGCCGGTGGGGGGGAAAGTCACACTGCAATTCGAGTATGCGGGGCCGCTCTCAAGCAGAGGAACCAGCTCGGATGAGGGCGTGCAGTTGGCGCACATTGACAAAGACGGCGGATACCTGCTGCTTCCGGCGCGCTGGTTCCCGCTCACGGACTTCCCCACGAACCGCTATACAGGCGTTTTCCAGATCGAAGTTCCCGGAACAATGGCCGTCGTGGGTACAGGCACATCAACCGGAGCGCCGACGTCTGTCACACCCAAAATTTCTCCTGCCCCACCCATTGCGAACTCGAGATCCGCAGCTCCCACGTCGCCCTCGACAGCCCCGCCGGCTCCTTCGATGGAAAACGAACGCTTACTGTACACGTTCCGTGTGGAGAAACCCGAAGCTGCCGGAACATTTGTCATCGCGCCGCTGCAATTGAGCCCGGTGCGCGCGGAAGGCGCGACTTATTCGATATTCACGCCCGCGGCGATGGCGAACACGGCGCAAAGTTACGCGGACACGCTCGCGCATATCCTTGACGATTTCAATGGCCGGTTTGGTCCGCTGCCGGAATCCGGCATGAAGATCGCGCAGCTCCCGGACGGGACCGTGGCCGGGTATGCGGCGCCGGGGTTGTTACTGGTGGGCGCGCACCAATGGACGGCTCAGCCGAACGCGCGTCTGCTCGCAAACCTCGCGGCGCAACAATGGTGGGGAAATCGGGTGGCGGCCGCGTCCCCTTCTGACGTATGGGTCACGGTAGGATTGGCGCGCTACTCTGAGGGGCTGTACGTCGAGGAAATTTCGGGCAAAGAGGCTCTGAACAAAGCACTCGAGGATTTTGCCGTGGGCGCGCTGATGTTCGATGACTCCGCTCCGATCGCCCAGGCCGGGAGGCTGGAGCCGGAATCAGAGGACTATCGCTCTGTGGCTGTGAACAAGGGAGCGATGGTGTTCCATATGCTCCGCGCGCAGCTTGGCGACACAAACTTCTTCGCGCTGCTCAAGGATTTCTATGCGCGGTACTCCGGCAAAGCCGCGCACATCGAGGATTTTGAAAAATTAGCGGAGGCCCACGCGGGGCAAAGATCTGCTCCAGAGTTCGCGCTAGGAAATGCCGCCCCAACCGCCCCCACGGGAGCGGTGAATTTACGGCCCTTCTTTACACAGTGGCTGCGTTCGACCGGCGTCCCGGAATTCACTCTGGAGTACGTCACGTACCGGACCAAGAAGGGATTCCGAATCGTCGGCAAGGCCAAACAAAACCTCGAGCTTTTCAACATGGACATCGAGATCCAAGTTCAGACGGAAGGAAACCCCGAACTCAAGACCATCCAAGTCGCCGGCAAGGAATCCGCGTTTACCGTGGAGACGTTCGGGCGGCCGAAACCAAACGGCATCATCCTGGATCCACACAACTTCATTTTGAAATCGAGCCAGCGGCTGCGCGTCCGCGGGATCATCGCTCGCGGAGAATCCCTCGCCGAGCTGGGCCGCTATTATGATGCCGTGCAGCAATACCAGCGCGCACTGGACCTCGAACGGAACAATGCTTTGGCGGAATTCCGCATGGGTGAGGCGTTCTTCTATCAAAGGAATTACGCCGCGTCAGCGCAATCGTTCCGCGACGCGCTCGAGGGCAGCACGGACCCCACTACCCGGTGGACGGAAGTGTGGTCGCACATCTATCTTGGCCGGATTTACGACATTACGAACGACCGCACGCGCGCGGTCAACGAATACAGCAAGGCCAAGCAAACTGGGGACGATACCGGCGGCGCGCAGGCCGAAGCGGAAAAGTCCTTGAAGAAACCCTACTCCGAAACCGCATCGTGACGCGCCTCAATAGCCGGACAGCCCGGTCAGCCGCGGATTTTCGATTCCCTTGTGCTGGATGAGGACCTGGAATTTTTCGCCCAAGCCCTCCGGATGGATCAGGTTTTTCAGCAACAGGCGCGCGCGCAATTTCTCGACTTCCGATTGCCCCGGCTCGTAAAGATCCGCAAATTCATTCGCTTTGCCCAACGCGACCAGAAATTGCGACTGCGTGACCAACCCCGTTCGTTGCAGACCTGTGCGGCATCCCCACACTTGCAGCGCAGTGAAATTCACGTGTGAAGTCAGGTCTTGTTCCCCCGGCGCGTCGAGGACGTTTTCCATGACCCTGTGGTCGCGATAAGCCAGCAGCGTCCCTCGGTTGTGCCGTTCATCGTAGAGAGCGCGCGCTTCCTGGCCGTAATCGATGGTCATGACGAACCCTCGGCCAAGCGCGCGTCCCGCATTTTCGATCCAGCGGCATGCGTCCAGGCACGCCTCCGCTTGCTGACCTTCCGGAAGCGCAATTCCCTGCTCGCGGAAATATTGTCCGATCGCAGGCGTGTGCGGCTCGAGAAGCACTTCGATGAACTTGCCGCCTTCAAATCCCACGTATACTTCGCGCAATTGGCCGCGATCGATCACAACGCGGTGCGTGGGCAGAGCATCCAGCAATTCGTTCGAGAAAATGCATCCATTGGGGATCTCTTCCGGGATTTCCGCGCAGCTTGAAACGCGCGACTTGCTTACGTGCGAAGCAAGGGCATTTGCGTGTTCCGAGCGGCGCTCGGCGGAATGTTCCACGGCAATGTATTCGGTCGCGGCATAGAATGCGGGGAGTTCCCGGGCGGCGAAGTCCAATATATTCGCGGCGAGCCGCCCGACGCCGGCGCCCGATTCCACCGCCAGAAACGGCTGCGGCGAGCCGAGCAACTCCCACATTTCCGCAAGCTGTCGAGCGATCAGCCGTCCGAAAATTGCATGGACGTCCACGCTGGTGTAGTAATCTCCGCGGCGGCGAGCTGCGAGCCGTGAATAATAGCCGTGTTCGGGATGGTAGAGGCATTCCCGCATGAATTCGGCAAATGGGATGGGGCCGCTTGCTCGGATGCGGGCGGCCAGCACGGCTGAGAGCCGTTCACCGCGAGCGACTTCCGTGAGGGGAGTTTCAGGCGTCACTCGTCTTGCCGTTGGGGATTGCATGTGAACATCTCGATGATGAAATCATGCAAACAATCGTAGAGCTGCTTCTGAAGGGTCCACGGAAACTGGCGATTTTCAATCTCTCGCGGCCGAAGCAAAAAAACATACGTATGAACCCGCGGTTCCGGGGGCGAATATCGGATTTCGACTTCGACGCCCTCCGCGGCTGGACGCGCGCCAAAGACGAACAGCGGGTGCTCGTAACGTGCGAGTTCGACGCGCACTTTTTCAGCGAGGGCATTCATGGCTTTCCGGCTGCGGACGCGGAGTCCAATTCGCCGCGCGCGGCCATCTCCGCCAAGACTTTTTCAAATGCCGCGAGAGAGCGCGCATCAAACAGGACAAAATGAACTCTTTCGAGCGACGTGGGGCCCTTCAGATGGCCGGCCACTTCCCGGAGCATGATCCGGGCGCATTCGGAAAGCGGGAAGCCGGCAATGCCGGTACCGACGGCGGGAAATGCGATGGAGCGGAGTTTCCGTTCGGAGGCGATTCGCAGGCAATGCGCGGTAGAAGTCTGCAGCGCGCGCTCCGTCGTTTCTCCTCCCAGCTGCATGCTCGCGGCATGAATCACGAAGCGCGCACGAAGCTTGCCGCCCGAGGTGATCGCCGCGCCGCCAATCGGTATGCTGCCGATCGCGTCGCACTCCTGCTGGATTGTTTCCCCACCCTTGCGCCGGATCGCGCCCGCGACGCCTCCGCCAAGCTGCAAGTCATTGTTCGCGGCGTTGACGATGGCGTCGACGTCCATCTCGGTCAAGTCGCCTTGCATTAGAAGTATTTTTTCACCGATACTCATCGAGATTGTCCGCTTTGGTGTGCTGATTGTTATTTCGCAATTCTTGCGAGCGCTTCCTCATCGTAGCCCAGGACCATCTCGAATCCACGGAGCACGACTGGGCGGCGAATCAAATTCGGCTCGGCGGCCATGAGTTTTAGGGCTTCGTCGCGTGACGGAGGATTTTTTGCCATTTTGCGGGTGCGATAGAGCTCGTTGCGCGTGTTCAAAAACTTGCGGTGGTCATTGCTGCCGATCAGCTGGTCCAGCTCCGCGACGGACAAACGGTCTTTCCCCAAGTCGCGCACTTCCAGTTCCGCTTTCTTCTTCTCCAAGAACGCTTTCGCCTTACGGCACGTGGTGCAATTCGGCTTGTGCAGGAACTTTATTTTCGATTTCGCCATGTGTTATTTTCACTCCTTCGCAGGCTGCGGAAACAATAGCACGGTTTGTGGGTCGCGCCTTTTCATACTGACGAAGGAAGGATAGGCACGACAGAATGGCCGCGTTTTCTTCAGGAGTTTCAAGCCGCGAAGACCTGAAATCATATTTTTCCGCGGCCTGTTAAAAACCGAAATCCACCGGCACGGAAAGAGCGTGTTCCCGAACTCGCAAACCGTGCGCGCGCGATTCGCCCAGCCGTTTCAAATAAGAGTCACGCGAGGAAACCTCCGCGACCCAGTGCTTGATCCATTGCTCGAAACCATCCAGTTCCCGCGTCTGGTCGTGATATTCGTGGAAGAAAGCATGGTCGCGGCCATAGTAACCCTGCACGGGCGAAGGATGCGCCCCACAGGGCTCATGGACAATCGCCGTAACCAAAAAACCAGGAATCAGCGTGCGGTTCGGGTCGGAGGCAATCACCTCGGGGGCAACAATTTCCTCGGCCACCACAATCACTTTGCGCGACGCGCGCGCCCCATCAATCGCAACGCCCAGATTGCCCCAAAGGTGGGCGTTCCCCGCGGTGTCCGCGCGCTGCACGTGCAGGATGGCTACATCCGGCCGCAACGCGCGCACAGCCACAAGCCGCTCTTCATTCACGGGCGAAGAAAACTCGCGCAAATTTCCGTTGCGCTTGAGCAGATCGCTACCCAGCGTCGTATACGTCGGCATGAACGGCACGCCCATCGCGGCGGCGTGCAGCGCGAGTGCAATCGTGAAATTCGTGTGGTCCACTGTTTCAATCGCGCGGGGAATGCTCTTTTCGACGGCGCGGCGAAAACAGTACCCCATGCCCGCGGAGGCGTTGCCAACCCAGGCTGCCATCACGCGAGAGACACACCCTGCCCCGATCATCTGGTCGAAGAGGATGTCGGAAATGGGCCCAACGAGTGTGAGGTTGCGGCACCCCTGGCGGATGATCTCATGGCCCGCCGCGAACGGGATCATCTGCTCAAGCTGCGCTCCCATGAGCACCATCGAACCGGACGGTACGTGCTCGGCGATGGCCTGGTGCATGGAAACGAGTTTGGAGGCGTCCGTCCCCATCAGGATTTCGTCCAGAAATGGTTGGGGTCAATATCGCGAATCACGGCGAGTTCTGTGGCATCCGGTCCCGGCGTTGTGGCCAGGTCGTCGGCCACACGGAGCGTCCATCCCGTATTGCTTAACACGTCCTCCACGCTCACTCCCGGGTGCACCGAGGCCAGGTAGGCTTCGCCGTCTTCGCCGAAGCGCAGCACCCCCATCGTCGTAATGATAGCCGAAGGCCCTGAGCGCAAAGGAAGACCTTGCGCGCGGCGCCAGCCATCGCCCGTTCCATTCCCCGGCGAAGTGATATGTCCGACCTGAGAAACGAGGCGTTGGCGGGTGTGTTCGAGCAGCACGACCGTGCGTTGCGAGAGGCTTGCTATGTCGCAGGCGCCACCCGACCCGGGCAGCCGCACCTGTTGCCCGTTCCGGCTGCCCCAAGTGGTATTGAGGTTGCCGAACCGGTCCACCTCGGCGGCTCCCAGAAACCCAACGTTCACGCGCCCCTGCTGGAGCAGCGACATCACGGAAAGCATGTCACCGCAATAGCTCGCATGCAACAGATTCGGCGAATCGCCCATGGTATAGAGCAGTTCCGGCGCGGGCGTGTCCCGAATCACTCCATTTTCAAAAAGTCCTGTGGCCCCGGGTGCATGGGTTCGCTTGGCGACACCAAAAGCGATCATCGGCAGACGCATTCCGACGAACACCAGTTCGCCGTTGTGGATCTCTCGCGCTGCCGCCGCAACCATCAATTCGCCTTTTGAGAAACCGCTGGCGGCGGTACTGGAATGACTTGTTGTCATGATTTACGCTCGAAACTCCGTCCAGGCCGCAGCGTACACTTCAATTGCTCCGCTCGGCCGGCGCACCCTTGGTGCGCTCTTTCTCCAATTTCTTGAGCAATTTGGCAAGCTGGCGGAAGACGCGCAGTTTCGCGCCTCGGCCAATGGCGTTCTTTCCGCTCGTCGATGGCAGAACGAATACCAACGCGCCGTATAGACGCTCCTTCTGTAGCCCCAGTTTGCACGGCCGTTGTGAAAAACTTTCATAAGCGATCTTGCCGTTGAAAGCGATTACCTGGGGCGCATACTGCTCCAACTTCTGTGCCAATAGGATGCGGCCCTCGGCGAATTCCTCGCGGCGCAATTCATCGACCCCACGCGTCGGCCGCTTAACTAGATCGGTTAGTCCGATTCCGAACTCGATCATGCGCTTGTCATCTCGATGATCGAGAAGCTCGGGCACAACGCCCGAATCGTAAAGCAGCGGCCAGAATTCTTTTCCCCGTCCGGCGTAATAATGCCCGACACGAGCCGAGCGGTCCCCGGGATTACAACCAACGATCACGAGTTTCATACCGCTGCGTAAATGATCCGGCAAAGTCCGCATTTTATCCCCGGTTCATCCGGGCGCCTCCAATTTTCCGTCTATCGTTGCGCGCGTGCGTGTCCATTTCCAGGTTCAAGTTTCTTCCGTCCCTCGAAGATCGAGTTCCCTTGGGGCTGTTCCGCCTCAAAGTTTCCGTGTGGACTTCATGGGGAAGAACTTGCAATGGCGCGCGCTCTCAACTTCGGTTCCACGCCTCGCGCGCAAATCTTAGAACCTACGTCCCAAAACCCACCCGAGCAAAACTCATGGCCCAGATTGTATCATTTGTAAATTCGGTTCATCCTCGAGATCAAACCCCATACCGCTATATGTACATCCCCCCTGCTTACCGACCCGCTTCGGACGGCACTGGAAGACCTCTCGGAAAAGCGATCATTCCAGATTCCCCCTTTTCCTGCAATAGGGTGGCCTGACTGAAAATCTCCTGCATCCGGGAGGCACTCTAGAGCATCCGAACTAGGAGCACGGTCGCCGTCGGACACGACCAAGGAAGATTATGGTACCCTGCCAGATGAGCCCAGTTAGTTGGTCGCAGCCGCTGCTCGGGGCCCGAAGAATCATGAGCGCCACCGATCCAAAACCGCTGACCTCCACGGTCGTCCGCGATGACGAAGGCCAACTGGTGTCCGCGGCCAAGGCCGGTGACATTTCCGCGTTTGAAGAGCTGGTCAACCGCTATGAACGCAAGATCTTCCGCTTGGGAATGAATATCACACAAAACCGCGAAGACGCGGAAGACGTGATGCAGGATGCCTTCCTGAAATCCTATCAGAATCTGGACCGGTTTCAGGGCGACTCACGGTTCTATACCTGGCTGGTGCGCATCGCCGTGAACGAAGCGCTGATGAAACTGCGCAAGCGCCGGCCCAATCAGGTTTCGCTCGACGAGCCGCTGACGCAGGCGGAAGATCCTGTCTTCCGTGAAATCGAAGACTGGGGCCCTTCCCCGGAACAGCGGTTTGCCCAGACCGAGCTCAACGAGATTCTCACGCAAGTGATCGGGGACCTCGACCCGATTTTCCGCGTTGTTTTTACCTTGCGCGACGTGGAAGGAATTTCGACTGACGAAACAGCGCATATCTTGGGAATCTCAGTGGCGGCGGTTAAATCGCGCCTGTTGCGGGCACGGCTGAAACTCCGCCAGAAATTGAACAAATATTTTCGACGGAGTGAATCGCAGTGAATTGCAAGAAAGTTATACTCGAACTAACGAGCTATCTCGATGGAGTTCTCGACTCCACCGTCCGAATCGACCTCGAACAGCACCTCGCACGGTGTAGCGACTGCAGGGTGGTCGTAGACACCACCCGCAAAACGATCCAGATTTTCTGCAACTCCGAACCCGTCCCTCTCCCCGAGGATGTCCGCAAGCGCCTGCACACAGCCTTGCTCGAACGCTTCCGCCGAAACTTGAAGACTACCTGACGCCCACTGGCGTTAAGCTTGCTTTTCCCAGCCCTAACGTAAAATAAAATGTGGCCCCCTTGTCCAGTTCCGCCTTCGCCCAAATGCGGCCACCATGCCTTTGGACGATTCGGCGGACAGTCGCCAGACCTACTCCAGTACCTTCAAAATCCTCGGGACGGTGGAGACGCTGAAACGCACCGAATAGCTTGTCGGCATCCTTCATGTCAAACCCGGCGCCATTGTCCCGCACAAAGATAACTTCCTCTTCGTCAATTGTAGTCTGGCCGATCTCGATCACGGCCACATCCCTTGGGCGCGTGTACTTCACAGAATTTCCAAGCAAATTAATAAAAACCTGCTTGATCAATCCCCGGTCGCACTCGACAACCGGTAAGTTCCCGACTTTCCAGTCGATTTGTCTGCCATGGACCTCAGCCTTGAGGTCCGCCAGAACCAGCGCAACGATTTCATGGAGATTTGCCGGTTGGATTTTCAACTGTTTCCGCCCAAGCCGGGATAGATTCAATAAGTCCTCTATTATGGCGGTCATTTGCTGAACACCCGCATGGATGCGTTGCAGGTATTTTTTCACCTCGGGGCTCAGCACCGGCCCGAGAGTTTCCTCCAGCATCATTGAGAAACCATCAATCACGTGAAGCGGCCCGCGCAAATCGTGCGACACCGAAGAACTGAAGGCATCCAGTTCCTGGTTAGCGGCTTCGAGTTCGGCGGTGCGCGCCCGGACTCGTTCCTCGAGTTCCTCGTTGAACCTGCGAATTCGTTGTTCAGTCCGTTCTCGCTCGACCGCGTAGCGAATCGTGCGCGAAAGAATACTCCCCTTCAAATCAACCTTGGCTACGTAGTCCTGAGCGCCTTCGCGCACCATTTTCAGGGCCAGCGCCTCATCGCCCAAGCCGGTCAGGACAATAATCGGAACCGTTGGGGCTTGCGCTTTGGCCTTGTCGAATGTGTTCTGCCCCTTGCTATCCGGGAGTGCGAGGTCCAGAAGCACCGCGTCGACACCTCCGGCGCTTAAACGCCGAAGAGCAGTCGCGAGCCTATCGGCCGTTTCCAAGTCAAACCCATCCCCGTTCGAATCCGCGAGCGATTCCCGTATCAACCGGGCGTCCCCGGGGTTGTCTTCCACCAGCAGAACCGTTAATCGTTGGTCGCTCATTGTTTATGGTTCGGGAGTTTGACGATCGCAAGCCAAAAATCCTCCAAAGACTTCACGACTTTGACGAATTGCTCCAGGTCGACTGGTTTTGTTACGTAGCAATTCGCATGGAGGTTATAGGTTTTCAGGATGTCTTCCTCGGCCTTTGAGGTCGTCAGGATTACAACCGGGATGCGTTTCAGGTCGGGGTCGCCCTTGATCTCTGCAAGAACCTCCCGGCCGTCCTTCACCGGTAGATTGAGGTCGAGCAAGATTAAATCCGGGCGCACCGTACCTGTAAACTTGCCCTGCTTGCGCAGACAAGCCAGGGCTTCCTGTCCGTTGTTCGCGACGATCAGATTGTTGCGGACCTTACTATCCCTAAGTACTTCCCTGGTTAACCGGACGTCGCCCGCATTATCCTCGACAAGTAAGATGTCAACGGGCACTGGCTGAGACTCGAATTTCATTTTGCTCTATCTCCTCTACTCTGTGGATGGATGCCGCAGGGAACGTGAAGCAAAACGTGGACCCTCCTCCTACTGAGGGCTCGATCCAAATGCGGCCGCCGTGCCTCTCAACAATCTTTTTACAAATCGCCAGCCCGATTCCGGTGCCATTCGATTCATGGGGGTGCAGGCGTTCGAATACTCCAAAAATGCGCTCGTGATACCGAGCTTCAATCCCTGACCCGTTGTCCTCGAACCAAACGCGGATTTTCTTCCCGCGTTGCTCTGCCCAAATTCGCAATCGAGGCGCAACGCCGAGTTGGGCGAATTTGATGGCGTTGTCCACGAGTTCAACCAGCACGGTTTCAAGAATTCCTTGCTGGGCCGA
>Ga0137412_10001929_pt1 | contig 16279 bp, 10 predicted proteins | sample CZODoug2_1_16fun_FD_122160 | JGI IMG/M metagenome (GOLD analysis project Ga0137412, IMG submission 122160) | Vadose zone soil fungal communities from Angelo Coast Range Reserve, California, USA - CZODoug2_1_16fungal (Hybrid Assembly) | ecosystem: Environmental > Terrestrial > Soil > Vadose zone...
GCGATGCGGCCGCGCTCCGGCGCAAAATCGGTGATGTTCTGGGGACCCCCGAATTGGCTGCGGCATGGGGGCGGGCAGCGCGGGCGACGTATCTTGACCTGTATGCGCCGAGCGAGAACCTTCGACTGCTCGAAGCGATCTACGCGCGCGCCATCGGCGGATGATCGGGGCGGGCGGCGCTCCAGCCGCGGAGGCGGGACGGGTTGTCTCCACCGCGCCGCCAATTGCCAGCAGTTCTCGGCGAATCAAATGTTAATTTGTTAAGTTGCGATGCCCATGCGCACCGATTCTGCGCCTGTTTCTGGCAGATTCGCCCTTCCTGACGGCCGCGGACCGCAATCACAGAATGCAATGCCGGCGTGCGGCCCTCTCGCGGTCGCCGACTTTGACAGTTTTTTTGGAAAACTCCCCCGCCAGTGCAGAAATATTTTTTGCGCTCGCAAAAACACGCAGAAACGAATGCAGTCCGACGGAATCTCGATCGTTCGGGCCCAGTCCGGCGAGTGCGAAAGCCCGTACAACTACTACTCTTTTTTGCGTCGCAGCTAACATTGTTGATCTGTTTAATCGAACGCCATCGACCGCCTGAAGACCCGCCAGAAGTCACCCAAACGGCGTTGAACCAGCCTTTAACAGCACATTATCGATTGACTCTCGGATGTCGTCGACTTAACAATGCGCTTAACAAGTTCGTAACGTGCATCCACATTTGATTGCGCCGCAATAAACATCCGGCGGTTCAAAGGCTTAACGTGGATGTGTGGCTTGGAATGCAGTTTCCTGAGCAGGGGCTACCTCGATGGCGACCTACAATCTTGACCAGACGGACCTCAAAGCGGCGCTGACTCCCAGTGTCGATCCCGCGATCCAGCAACAGATCATTGACTATCTGATCAATGCGGGTACGGGCTACACCCACCCGGACGACGGCACGGCGATCCCGATTCAGACGGGCGGTGCGATCGGAACCCCGGATCCGACGGCCAATGTCCTCATTGAAGTTAACCCGACTAACACTGTTACCACCGACGCCAACCTGAAGGCGATCATCGCGGACACGTCGAGCGACGTGACGCTCACGGTCAACGGCAGCACGCCGGTGCTGGTGGCGACCGGTAACGGCGACAACCAGATCTACATCAACAACACCGGGGACACGACGGTCCTCACCGGCTCCGGCGATGATACCATCTATGGCGGCTCGGGCAGCGACTCGATCAGCAGCGGTGCCGGCAGCGACGTTCTCATCGACACCGTCTCCGGTACCAGCACGTTGGATGGCGGTGCCGGCAACGACCAGCTGTTCGGCTTCGGCGCCGATACGCTGTTCGGTGGCGCAGGTGAGGATACGCTGTACGGCGGCGTGGATTCCGAGCTCCATGGCGGTCAGAACAGCGACGTGCTGATCTCGGGCAGCACTGCGGGCCACGCCAACACGTTGTTTGGCGACTCCGGCTCCGACTCGCTCTATGCCGGTGCGGGCGCCGACACGCTCTTCGGCGGCACTGGCGAGGATCTGCTGGTCGGCGGCGCGGCTACGGCTGAGCTGCACGGCGGCGGCGATGACGACATCCTCTACTCCCAGAGCGATGCGTCGCATGGCACCGCGCTCTACGGCGACTCCGGCGACGACTCGCTCTACGGTGGTGCTGGCAACGACACGCTCTATGGCGGCACCGGCCACGATACGCTGGTCGCGGGTTCGGGTTCGGATACCCTCATCGGCGGCAGCGATGGATCGTCGTTCGTCGGCTCGAGCACCGGTACGTCGTCGATGGTTGGCGGTTCTGGTCAGGACTATTTCTACCTGTCCAACAGCCACAGCAGCGACACCATTGATGGCGGTGCCGGCAACCTCGACTCCGTGACCTTCCAGGATCACGCCTCGACCGACGTGACCGACATCAGTGTCGGCTCCACAGCCGGGTCGCTGGATGTGACGTTCAGCAATGGTCAGGTGACTCAGGTCAGCAACATCGAATACCTGATCTTCAACGATGGTAACTCCACCAAGCTGTAACAAGCTGTAAGATGTCAGGTGACTGAATAAGCGAGAGCGCCGCCCAACCCAGGTTGAGGCGGCGCTTTTTCTGGGCGGCAGATGTGAGCGAGCGGCTTGAATCCTCGAATTCCAAGCAGGGGTTACATCGATGGCGACTTACAATCTGGACCAGACGGACCTCAAAGCGGCGATAAATGCCAGCATCGACCACCAAACCCAGCAACAGATCATTGATTATCTGATCAAGGCGGGTGTCGGCTACACCAGGCCGGACAACGGCAAGGCGATCCCGGTCCAGGTCGGCGCTGGGATCAGCAACCCGGATCCGAAGGCCAACGTTCTGATCGAGACTAACGCAAATAACACGGTCAACGTTGACGCCAAGCTGAAGGCGATCATCGAGGCGACCTCGAGCGACGTCACGCTCACGGTCAACGGCAGCACCCCGGTTCTGGTCGCGACCGGTGACGGCAACGACGCGGTCTACATCAACAACACCGGCAATACGACGGTTCTCACCGGCTCCGGCAACGACACCATCTACGGCGGTGCCGGCCACGACTCGATCAGCGCAGGCGACGGCAACGACGTGCTCATCGATAAGGTCTCCGGGCATAGCACGCTGGATGGCGGCTCGGGTAACGATGCGCTGTATGGCTTCGGCGCCGACACGCTCTATGGCGATTCGGGTCAGGATACGCTGTACGGCGGCACGGACAGCAAGCTGTTTGGCGGCTCGGGCGACGATGTGCTGATCTCGGGCAGCACTGCGGGGCATGCGGACGTGCTGTTCGGTGGCTCGGGGGCCGACCAGCTGTTCGGTGGTGCGGGCAACGACATCTTGTTCGGTGGCGACGGCAACGATACGCTCACCGCAGGCTCGGGTAGCCAATTCCTTGATGGTGGCGCCGGCAACGACGTTCTCGTCGACACCGTGTCGGGAACGAGCGCGCTGGTGGGTGGCGAGGGCAACGACCTGATCTCCGGCTTCGGTGCCGATGCGCTCTATGGCGGCGCGGGTCAGGATACGCTGTTCGGCGGCACGGACTCTGCGCTCCATGGCGGCTCGGGCAACGACTTGCTCATCTCGGGCAGCACCGCGGGCCATGCCGACACGCTGTATGGTGATGGAGGCAACGACTCCTTGTACGGCGGCGCCGGCAACGATACCCTGTATGGCGGCTCCGGCAACGATACGCTGATCGCCGGTTCCGGCACGCAGACGCTGAGCGGCAGCAACGGCAATGACTCGTTCGTCGGCTCCAGCACCGGCACGGCATCGATGGTGGGCGGTTCTGGTCAGGACTACTTCTACCTGTCCAACGCCACCAGCAGCGATACGATCGACGGCGGCGGCAGCCATCTCGACTCGCTGACGTTCCTGGATCACGCGTCGACTGACGTGACTGGCATCCACGCCGGCTCGACCGCTGGCTCGCTGGACGTCACCTTCAGCAATGGTCAGGTGACCCAGATCAGCAACATCGAATACCTGATCTTCAACGATGGTAACTCGACCAAGCTGTAAGACTTCGGATGATTGAATAAGCGGGAATAAGCGGGAGCGCCGCCCCAACCCTGGTTGGGGCGGCGCTTTTCTTTGATCGGTTGTTCGATCGTGCGAACGAAAGGTCGCCGCCTGCCGCCGATGGCTTTCTGGGGTCCTCTCTGGTAATCTCGGCCAAATCAAAAGAACGCTTCAGAAAACAACCGTTAAGGGACCAGCGCCCGGAGTTTAGAATTGGCCAAGAAAAGAATGCTGAATGCCGGGTCCGGATCGACGACTGCCAAACGCATCCAGCCGCTTCTCACATCGCAAGAGTGGAACGAGATCCGGCTCGACGTCGACGGAAACGTCAATCCTGATGTCGTCGGGTCGATCACGGATCTCTCGCAATTGTTCCCGCCGGCTGCGTTCGACGCAATTTGGTGTTCCCATGTCATGGAGCATCTCTATGCCCATGAAGTTCACCGCACCTTTGTCCAGTTCCGCGAGGTGCTCAAGCCGGACGGATTTGCACTGATCATGTCGCCCGATCTGGAGGCGGTGGCTGAACACATGCTGGCTCATGGTCTCGCTGCCGTCGCCTATGTCTCGCCGGCCGGCCCGATCCGGCCATTGGATATGATCTACGGGCATTCCGGCGCGATCGAGCAGGGGCGGCACCATATGGCCCACAAGACCGGCTTTACGACCGAGCGGATGGGGAACCTGCTGCTCAGCGCCGGCTTTCGCACAATCTCGGTTCGGAGCGAGAATTTCGAGATCTGTGCGCTGGCGCTGATGCCGGAGGCCGAGGACCGGCAGATACGGTCACATCTGGAGGCGTGCGGATTCGACTTCCGCGAGACGGCGGCCGCGGTCCCATAGGGATCTGTGTTAAAGAAATGTTACAGCGCCGGGCGGTTGGGAACCGGCCCGCGATCGGGTTCAAAACCGGTCTTTTGCCGTTCTCGGTACTTAATTTTTTGCTGGCCTGCTGAAATTGCTGCGTTAGCGAGATAACAGTGATAAGTTATATATCGCTGAAGTCCGGAACTTGAGCAGTCGAAATTTCGAGGCGTCCATGACCAATCACCTCTCGCTCGTCGGTGCTCCCACGACGGACGCTCCGCCGCCCTCGGGCCTCGAATGCCTCACGATCGTGGCAAGGCAGCACGGTCTGCATCCGACCACGACACAGCTCATCCATGATAATCTTCTCAGCGACCGGGAGGTCACGCTTGCCGAGCTCCTGAAATGCGTGAATTCGTCAGGCATGACGGGGAAGGCCGTCAAGCTCGACTGGAAGGGACTGAGCCACCTCAAGAAGGCGCTGCCGGCAATCGTTCGCCTGCGCGACGGCAGCTACATGGTATTGCTGCGCCTCGAGGGAGATGAAAACAGCGTTCGCGTGGTGTTGCGGGATCCGAACGCGAGTGAGGATGCGCTGCTTGTGATCGATCAGCCGCGCTTTGAGGATATCTGGTCGGGCGATGTCGTCATGGCCAAGCGCGACTACGCGATTTCCGACGAGACGCAGCCGTTCAGCTTCGGCTTCATCGCCGCTTTGATATTCCGCGAACGCCGTATCGTGCGCGATGTTGCGATCGCGGCGCTAATCCTGGGCTTCATGGGTCTGGCGCCGATCATGTTCTGGCGGCTGCTCTCGGACAAGGTCCTGCTCTACAAGGCCTTCAACACCTTCTACGTGCTGTGTGTTGCGATGCTGGTGATCATCGCATTCGAGGCGGCATTCTCGTTCCTGCGGCAGTATCTCGTTCAGCGGTTGACCGCACGCGTTGACGCCAGGCTGTCGACCTACGTGTTCGAAAAGCTACTCAACCTGCCGATCGATTACTTCGAGCAGAATGCCGTCGGCCTGATTTCCCGGGACATCCGCGAAGTGTTTCGAATTCGGGGCTTTCTGACCGGGCAGTTGTTCGGGACAATTCTCGATTCGACGACGCTGATCTTCTTCCTGCCCGTCATGTTCTTCTTTAGCCCGGTCATGACGTTCATGGTTCTTGCCTTTGTTGCACTGATCGTGGTCTGGCTCGTCCTGATGTTGCCCGTCTATCGGAGGAAGTCCACGGCGGTTCTGGCGGCTGAAGGCGCCCAGGGGGCGTTTCTGATCCAGAGCCTGAACGGCATGAGAACGATCAAATCGCTGGCACTTGATTCACGCCAACGCCACATGTGGGATGTGCTTGTTGCGCGCGTTGCCAAGGCTCGTCTTTCAGAAGGCCTGGCCGGAAATGCCATCCAGGCGGTGGTACGTCCGCTGGAACGATTGGCGGTGACTGCTACCTATGCGCTCGGTGTCTATCTGGCCCTGGTCAGCAACGATCCGGTTTACGTCGGGGCGCTGTTCGCTTTTCTGATGTTGTCGCAACGTGTTGCCGGCCCGCTGATGCAGATGGCCCAACTCATCAACCAATATGACGAGGCGCGCACCGCGGTCATGATCGTCGGCAAGCTGGTGAATCAGCCGGCTGAGGAGGGACGTTCCGGACATGGCGTGAGGTCCCCTCTGAAGGGCCAGGTCGAATTCGCCGGCGTCACGTTCAACTACAAGGGTGCGGTGTCGCCGGCGCTGAACAACGTCTCCTTCGAGATTCCCCTCGGCACGACGCTGGGCGTGATGGGCAAGAGCGGTTCGGGCAAGACCACGATCACGCGGCTGTTGCAGCGCCTGCACTCCGATTATGGCGGTTTGATCAAGGTCGACGGTGTTGATGTTCGCGAATACGATGTCGACCATCTCCGGCGCAACGTGGGCGTCGTGCTGCAGGAGAATTTCCTGTTCAGCGGCACGATCCGCGAGAATATTGCGGCCGCCAAGCCGGATGCCACGTTCGACGACATCGTCAGGGCGGCGCGATTGGCCGGCGCCGAGGAATTCATCGACAAGCTGCCGCGAGGCTACGAAACCTATATTTATGAGGGATCCACCAATCTCTCCGGCGGGCAGCGTCAGCGCCTCGCGATCGCGAGAGCACTGATCGTCAATCCTCCTATCCTGATCCTGGACGAAGCGACCAGCGCGCTCGACGCCGAGAGCGAGACGATCGTGAACGCGAATATCTCGCGGATTGCACATGGTCGCACGCTGATCATCATCTCGCACCGCCTGTCGTCGCTGACCAAGGCTGATGCGATCCTGGTGCTCGATCGCGGCGTGGTCAACGATATCGGCCGTCACGACGAACTTCTGGAACGAAACGACATCTACAGCTCGCTGTGGTACCAGCAAAATACCCATCTTATGAACCGCAACGATAAGCCGAACTTCAGGAGTCCGACCCTTGTCTCCTAATCAAGCTTCGCTCGCGACCGTTCGCCAGTTCCAGTCCGAAACCGACGCCATCCGCGAGGCTCCCGAGCCGCTATTGGCCCGCGCCACGCTGTTCGTGCTGTCGGCGTTCCTGGTATCGATGGTGGCGATCATGTGCTTCACGCACCTCGATCGGGTGATCTCAAGCGTGGGCGGCAGGATCGTTCCCGTCGATCAGATCAGCGTGCTGCAGGCCCTGGATGCTTCGATCATCAAGACGATCGATGTTCGGGAAGGTCAGCAGGTTGAGACGGGGCAACTGCTTGCAACCCTCGACTCGACCTTCACCGCGGCTGATGTCACGCAATACAAGTCTCAGATGGCGAGCCTTGATGCACAGGTCGCTCGTGATGAGGCGGAACTGTCCGGAAAGCCGTTGTCGTTTGGCGAGAGCAGGGATCCGGAGGCCGTCAAGTACAATGGCTTGCAAAAGGCGCTCTACGACCAGCGTGTCGCCCAGTACAACGCCCAGGTCACCAGCTTCGATTCCAAGATCAGCCAGACTGACGCGACGATCCAGAAGCTGAAAAAGGACGATGAGCGGTATGCCCAACGCGCCGAGATCGCCGGCAAGATCGAGGACATGCGCTCGACGCTCGCCGAAAGCGGCAGTGGATCCAAGCTGAACCTTTATCTATCGCAGGATACTCGCCTGGAGTTGTTGCGTCAGATCGACAACACCCACAACAGTCTGCTGGAAGCGCAACACCAGCTGGAGTCCTTGAAGGCGGATCGCCGGGCATTTGTCGAGCAATGGAACGCCCAGCTGAGCCAGGACCTGGTCCAGACGCGCAATACGTTGGACACCGCCCGTTCGTCATACGACAAGGCCATCAAGCATCAGGATCTGGTGCGCTGGACGGCTGCGGAGCCTTCGGTGGTGCTCACCTTGGGGAAGCTTTCGATCGGCTCGGTACTGAAGCCGGGCGATCCCTTCATCACGCTGATGCCAGTCAACACGCGGCTTGAGGCCGAAGTGAAGATCTCCTCGCGTGATATCGGTTTTATTAGGCCGGCCGATCCCTGCACGATGAAGATCGAAGCCTTTAACGCGGCGGAACACGGTACGGCGGAAGGCAAGATACGCTGGATCAGCGAAGGCGCCTTCACGACCGATGACGACGGAAAGCCCGTCGATGCCTACTACAAGGCGCGGTGCTCGGTCGACCAGAGCAACTTCAAGAATGTTCCGACGAATTTCCGCCTCATCCCTGGCATGACGCTGCAGGGCGATGTCAATGTCGGCACCCGCTCGGTGGCGATGTACGTGCTCGGTGGCGTGCTGCGCGGCGTAAAAGAGGCTATGCGCGAGCCATGACGGTGTCGACGCGATCCCTTCTTCACTTGTTCCGACCCGGTTCGTCCCGTTCAGACCCAAAGCAGTTTGAACGGGGGCTGGCCGCTTACGAGAACGGGCAGTATCTCGAGGCGTTCCGCTTTTGGCGGCTTGCGTCGCAAGCGGGCAACGCGGAGGCGGATTATCGCATCGGACTGCTCTATGCGAAGAACGAGGGGGTTATCGGCAGCATTCCGGACGCGGCCGCGTGGTATGAACGCGCCGCGCAGGTTGGACATACAGACGCGCAGTTCCAGCTTGGCCTGATCTATTTCAACGGGGTCAAGGCCGCAGTCGGACCGAACAGGCCGGAGATGTGGCGGCAGTCCACCGCGACGCGTATGGGTGACAAGGCGACCAACCTCCACGATCTCGTCTTCCCGTACGGAACCGGCGTGCCCAGGGATATCGACGCCGCGTTCCGCTGGATGTCGGCGGCGGCGGAAGCCGGCAAGGCGGAGGCGCAATCCTTCCTCGGCGACATGTTCGCCAACGGGCACGGCTGCTCGCGGGATCACGCTGCTGCCCTGCGCTGGTACCAGGCCGCGGCTGAGCAGAAGGCGGCGTCCGGTGAATTCGCGCTCGGTGATGTGTACTATCAGGGGCGCGGTGCTGCCGTTGATTTCACGCAGGCCGCGACCTGGTATCAAAAGGCTGCGGAGCAAGGGCATATACGCGCGCAGGTGGCGCTCGCCTTCATGAGCCTCAAGGGCACCGGACTCCCCGCCAATGCCGAAGAAGCCGCGCGGCTGTTCCAGAGCGCGGCTACCCATGACGATGCGGTCGCGCTCTACAACATTGCGCTCTTGCGGCTGAACGGCAAAGGCGTTGCCAAGGATCTCGACAAGGCCGAGACTGCGTTGCGCAAGGCGGCGCGGAAAGATTACTTGCCGGCGATCCAGGCGCTGGCCGAGTTCTATGCGCTCGGCACCGCGGCCGAGCCCGATCTGCGCGAGGCAGCGTATTGGTACGAGAAGGCGGCCGAGCGCGGCGACGTGCAGGCGCAGTTCTTTACCGGGCGCTTCTATGCCACCGGCACCGGCGTTCCGCCCAGCGTCCGCCAGGCTGCGAAATGGTTCGAGCGCGCGGCCGAGAACGGCCATGCGACGGCGGCGCATAACATTGCGGTGTTCTATCTCAACGGCAACGGCGTGCCGCGCGATGTCGCGACCGCGATCAAGTGGTTCGAGCGTGCGTCCGAAGGAGGCATCAGCGCCGCAGGCGTGCAACTCGGCCGGGTCTACTCGGCGGGTAACGGCGTGCCGCGCGATCAGGTGCGCGCAGCAGAATGGCTCAGCAAGGCGGCAAACGGTGGCGACGCCGATGCGAAGACGGCTTATGCCCAGTTTCTCATCCAGGATGAACCATCCGACGAGCGTCTTGCGCAAGCCCGCACCCTGCTGAATGAGGCCGCCGAGGTCGGCCATCCCGCTGCGGCATTCCAGCTCGGCGGGCTTCACATGGGGAGGTCCGGTGGCGTCGTCGATCTTCCGGCCGCGGCGCAATGGTTCAAGCGTGCGGCCAATGCCGGCCATGTCGAGGCCCAGCACACCTTGGGGCTGTTGTATTCCGATCCCAAGAGCGGCCTCAAGGATCCGCAGGCCGCCGCCAGCTGGATCGTCAAGGCCGCCGGCGGCGGCAATGCCGCGGCCCAGTTCCAGCTTGCGGTGATGTATTGCACCGGGCAGAGCGTCGAGCAGGATCTTGCCCAAGGCGTCGCGTGGTACGAGGCGGCGGCGCGCCAGGGACACGTGACGGCGCAATACAACCTTGCTGTGATGTGGGGAAGGGGACAGGGCTGCGAGGCCGATCCGGCGAAGGCGGCCGAGTGGTTCAAGGCAGCTGCCGAGCAGGGCTTGGTCGAGGCCCAGCTCGCGATCGGCGATGCATTGCGTGCGGGCAATGGCGTCGCGCAGGACCGCGATCAAGCGCTGCGTTGGTATCGACAAGCGGCGCAGCAGAACAACGAAGGGGCGCTCCGTCGTCTGCAGGCAATGGGCGAGAGCGTCGGCTGAAATTGTTCGACGCGTGCTTCTCGTCGCGCGCAGGCAACGGCCGAGATGATGAACGGCTTTGTTTTTGAGCGCGAAGACACGGAAGTGGGCACGTCCGCGTGACAATCTGGGCAGAACGAACGGTGGCTTTCATATCCACGACAGGGAGAGTGCGCTAATGTTGCGATCGCGGAATGAACGTTCACTGCACCATGGGTTGTGTGAGAATGGCCGATAACGCTGAGAAGTCGTTCGGGGCGCACCAGGAAGACCATGTGATCTCGAGATCGAACCTTTCGTCTTACCGAGCAAGAACTGGAACCGGCGTTAAACGTTGGCAGGAGATTGAGTAGCGATGAACAAGATTGCGGAACGGAGAGTCAGGGATACGAAGGACATGCAGCCCGTCGCCAGTCCGGTTCAGCAGGACGAGAACGCGCAGAACGTATTCCTGGATCCCGACGTCAGCGATCTGCAGTCGGGACCAAGGCTGCGCGGTGCGATCCTCGAGTATTCGGGGCGGGTGATTTCCGGCTGGATTGTCGATGCACAGTCGCCGGCTTCAACCGTTTCGATATCGCTTTTCATCGCCTCCCACTCTGTCGAAGAGGGACGGACAGGTCGACCCGTGCCAGCCAGCATAGGTCCGCAGAGTGTGATCGGACGTCCCGGATTTCGTATCGATCTATCCACGCCGGGAGTGCGCCGTCGCCTGGCGCGCGCCCTGAGAAACGCGCTTGTGGAACGCAAGCATGTGCAGATCTATCTCCGCATCAGCCCGAACGATGGCGAATACTACGAAATACCCCTGTTTGAGAAGCTTGCACCGGGCGAGGTGGTCGTCGCACTCGGATTCTCGACCGACGAGTACGAAGATCTGTTGTTTCCGAACAACGACAACAGGATAGTTGCCGGATCGGCAGACGCCTCCAGGAAAGAGGTGCGTTACGTCTGCTTCTACCTGCCGCAATTCCATTCATTCGCGGAGAACGACCGATGGTGGGGCCCTGGCTTCACTGAATGGACCAACGTCTCCCAGATGCGTCCGCAGTTCCCGACACACCAATCTCCGTGGTTGCCCGCCGATCTGGGTTTCTACGACATGAGATTGATCGAGACTCGCCGGCAACAAGCAGACCTGGCCCGCCGTTACGGCGTTCATGGCTTTTGCTACTATGCCTATTGGTTTCAGGGGCGAAGACTTCTGGAGCAGCCGCTGAAGCTCTTGCTGGAGGACGGGGAGCCAAACCTGCCGTTCTGCATCTGCTGGGCGAACGAAAACTGGTCGCGCCGATGGGATGGTTCTGACACCGAGCTTCTGGTCGGCCAAAATCACTCTCTTGAAGACGATGTTCGCTTCATTGATGATATGGCAGATATCCTCCTTGATGATCGCTACATCACCGTTGACGGTCGAAAGATACTTCTCATCTACCGTCCCTCACTGATCCCGGACAAGGAGCGTTTGTTCCAGACTTGGCGGCTGCGCGCAAAGCAACTCGGCATAGGAGAGCTGCTCATTTGCAATGCAATGACTTTCGGCGAGTTCGATCCGCGAGAAGTTCATTGTGATGCCGCGGTGGAATTCCCACCTCATACCGTTTCTGCCAGGGAGCTCAGCCGTGCGGAAGTCGAGGCGCCGCCAGACTTCACCGGAAAGGTCTACGATTACGTTGAAGCCATGCGCTCGACGATCGGTAAGGTCTACGAGTTTCCGTTCTTTCCAACGGTAATGCCGCGTTGGGACAACACGCCGCGCAAGGGCTCGCGAGGGCATGTGTTCGTTAGATCAAGTCCTGAAGCTTTTGAGGTATGGCTTCGCGAGGCGGCGGAGCGAGCTCGTCGGAGTTCTGTCGGAGAACCGATCGTGTTCATCAATTCGTGGAACGAATGGGCCGAGGGAGCCCACTTGGAGCCGGATTCGCGTTTCGGCCGTGCCTATCTGGATGTCGTTAGACGGGTGTCTGCAGGCGAGTCGATCTCGACGGAACTGCGCTCGAACTCTGCGCTGCTCGACTGCTTGAGCAGATCGGAGCTAGAGCAGGCCATCAAAGGAGCCGCAGTTCATGTGGAAGTGCTTGCAAATTTGCAGCGTAGCGAAGGCGCTCTCACGGGATTCCAGCACATTCGCGAAGGCTTGCCGGTCGAAATGGAGGGAGCGATCGCGAGTCCTGACGGCTCCATGTTCGTGATCGAGAATATCAATTCGCAAACGGAGGAGCGTGTGGTGGTCGACCCGCGCTACAGAGTGCTCGTCCGAGGGTGGGTTTTTGCCAAGGATGGCTTCGAGCCCCTCAGAAATCGCATCGCATTTCTGGTGTTGTCTCCGGAAGGGCAAACAGACGCTGGCAAAAGCGGGTACTGTTTGGTCGTCGACTGGCACGAGCGAATGGACGTCACGGAGTATATGAAGGCGACCGCTCGTCAGTGCTGCTTCGGCTTCGAGGTAAGTTTCCTGCTCAAGGGACTACCGGACGGAGAGTACAGGCTTTCGGTGCTTGAGATTGGCGAAGGAGAAAACGTCCTTGTTGGATCAAGCCATTCCTTGATCGTGCGGCACTGAGTTGAGAATCCAATGTTAGCTAGCGTGGTGATTGCTTGCTACAAGCATGAGGCCTACCTTGAGCATTGCCTCGAGACGGTCTTCGACCAGACATATCCTGAACTTGAGCTGATCATTGTCGACGACAATTCGCCGGACGGCAGCTTCCAGCTGGCCGAAAGGCTTCTCAAACGGAAATCGTTCGCGAAGCGCTTTGCATCATGCAAATTGCTCAAGAATCCCACCAACATGGGAGCTCATTTTACCTGGAATCGTGCGCTGTCCCTTGCAAGGGGCGATATGCTGTTTTTGCTCAACTCGGACGATGCCTTTTCGAAACAGCGGGTCGAGGCTTTTGTCGGCCGCCACGGTGCTGAAAAACTGTTCTTCGGGTTCTCCTCGATTGAACCAATCGACGAGAATGGAAAATCGATCAAGAGCTTTCAGTTTCCAGCGCGCCTCAGATACGCAACGAGTCAAGCCGTCAGTTCCGATCGCCCGCTATCCTGGTCGTTCCTGGAGTCGCAGATCGCGGCGTCAACAGGAAATTTTGTGTTAAGCGCAGAACTGTTGAAGCAGGCCGGGTGGTTTGCGGATCTTAAATATTGTCACGATTGGGAGTTCGCGCTGCGCGCGATCACAGTCGTTGAACCCAAATATGTAGAAGACGATCAATATATGTACCGGTTGCACGCAACCAACAGTTTTCGTGGACTGAGCTCGGTGGCCGAAAGCGAAACGAGAGCTTGCATGCAGACATATTCACTGCGCGCGATGGTCTCCAAACCAGGCAACAGGACTTGTCTCAGTCCGCTGAACATGGGGCACGCCTTCTATAGGCTGATGAAGAACTACCCGAACTTCAATTATTGGATGCGGCAGCTGTACGCACCCTATGTCGCCGAGCACAGGACTGTGGAGATGAACCAATGGACGGTTCCAGCTGAATGGCGCTAGAACAACACGGCTGACGCAAAATTACAGGCTGAAGAAACCTGTGTGCGTCCACGCCTCACATGGTCGGAGCAGGCAAAATCGAGGCTAGCAAAGGTTTTTCTTTTGCTTGGCCTGCTCGTTGTGAAGATCCTTCAGGACCTTGCGCAATGCCTCCAGGCGCTCGGTTCTGCAGGGCAAGGTCGGGACAAGCCATCCGCCTTCGTCGTTTTCATTCCAGGCATAAATCAGGATCGCAGGAGATTTCAGCTCGGCCGGCTGAGCAGCCTGCCATTCGATCGAACGATGCAGATGGTCCGAAAGCTCTGGCCCGGTCGGTGCAATGAAGAAGTTTTCCATTCCGACCCCAGGGCGCTGCTTGGTCTCCCAAGGTACCGGGCGTTCGATGCGTGGACGGCGGTCCCAGCCTGTCATCACTGTAGGGACTACGGGGAGCCGGCTCTTGGCCAATTCATTCCAGTCTCGCTCCGCGCCGCGTGTGAGGTCAGCGTAAGAACCACGGACGCTGCCGTAAACGCCGGCATAGGAGCCGACAGCGTCAGCAGTTAGCAAAGCGCCCTGTTCATTGAGCAGCTTCTTGTCGCCGGTGAGGACCAGATAAGGATTTCCGTGCCCCGCGGCCTGTACGCGTGCTCTGAATTGCTGGATCTGGGACTGAAGATTGTCATACCCTCCCCACCGTCGCTCAACGTCGGCAGCATGGATGAAGCCGAGAAAATACAGCGGTCTTCCGCCCGATACCCGCAGGTAGTTGTCGTCGCCCATGAGCTTGATATGCTCATCAATCAGAGGGCTTTCTTTGTCGCGAGCGCCCCATCGAGGGAATTCGGTAAAAATGCAGTACGAAAGCTCATTCTTGATTGGGCTTTCTCTAAACATCTTGAGAGCTCTCGACATCGGGTCAGCCGAGCCGTAGGCGACGAAAGCCCAATAGTCGATGCCTGCGAAGACAGCCTGCTTGATCTCCTTGGCCATGGTATCTTGCGTGATCTCTGGAAAGACAACCTCACCGGACCCCTTTCCAGTGCTCTCTCTTGCAAAAAATGGAACTCGCCAATGGTACTGCTCTTGAGAAAGCGACGTTTCAACCGCCTTGGTTGGCGCTGACCCGGGGGCATACCACGCGTCCCACCTGATCGCGCCCACCAAGGGCCGGTCGGTGTGAGAGGCCACTTGCCTGGCGGCCAAGCTGCGCCCAAAAGCATAGCTAAGGCCAGCTGAGCCCAGGGCGAGGAACAATCGTCGTGTCAGCATCATGTTCGAGCGCTCGTCGTTGTTTTCCCAAACATCCTGTTGATTCTCCTCAAAAACACCCTAAAGATCAAGGGACAGTGCGGCTAATGATTGGCCAAAGTTTTTCTGCGCGATGAGCTTAGATTGGCTAAAACCAGTCGACGTTGATTGCTACGCACAGGGGGGACCGTGTTTGATGCAGCTGGTTGCATGGGAAAGTGAATCTACTGCAATTTGTGATCGCATCCGGAGCACCCGTGGAGCGCTCAAGATTGTCCTCAAGACAAAAGATGACCCATTTTTCCTTGCGGATTGGATAGCCCATCACAAGGAGATTGTGGGCGGCTCGAACTTGATCATTTTTGACAACGGATCTTCTGACACCAAGGTCCTGTCGGTTTACGAAAGTCTGGTGCCGGATCTGTTGGTCGCTGGTTTCGGTGGATTTCACAACGATCTGCACAACCCCAAAAATTTCGAAGCCCTTTACGCGAGCCTTTCAGCTTCGTCTGATTTCTTTTGCTTTCTGGATACGGACGAGTTTCTCGCGTTTTATGATGGTGAACGCTTCGCTAGCGACGCTTCGATATTGCAGCGCTTGAACGATAGCGAAGGCGGTGCGTTTATCCCATCAACCTGGATGTACAACGCTCCTTCCTATCGAGACAGAATGCTGTGCGGCACCGAATTGGGTACGCTCCGGCATGGCTTGACTTGGGGCAAGCCCTTGATCCGTTCGGCTGCGGCGCCTCTGTCGGGCGAGGTCAATCACAACTGCCAGATCGCCAAGGGCAAGAAGGCCCCTGCGCCTCTGTTTGGATTTTTCTTGCTGCATATGGCGACCTTGTCGCCGGCGCAGCGGGTTCGCGCCAATCTGAACAAGCTGATCGCTCGGGGATTCATCCAGCCCGGAGAGTCGGTCGACAAGGCTTTGGAGCGTGATTTGTCGCGAGCCACAGACAACGAAAAGCTGTACGTGAACGAGATCAAGCGGCTGCTCCCTCTTGGAGAAGATCGCGGTTCCGAACTGGCTCCGTTGGGAGCCGGATCGATGCGGATCGACAAATCGGGTAAAGTTGACTTTGCCTCGCCCAACGAGCAGCGCGTCTTCGCCGAGTTCGCTGCTTCCTTTGACGCTCTCTGCGCCGAAGTGCTGCCTTCCTGAGGTCAGATCGATCTTCCTTTTTACCATGGGCCATTGCCGCCTCTTGCCGTCAGGTCACGGTGCAATGTGGACTTCAATGCGTATCGAGGGGCCAGCCGGCTAGAGCATGATCCGGAAAAGTGTGCAGCGGTTTTCCGAAAAGATCATGCTCAAACAGAAAGATAGAGCGCGATGACGGTTCGAAGAGATGACGGCTCGAAGAAAAGTCATCACCTAGGACGGCTCTGCGTAAAACG
>Ga0137412_10001930_pt1 | contig 16279 bp, 16 predicted proteins | sample CZODoug2_1_16fun_FD_122160 | JGI IMG/M metagenome (GOLD analysis project Ga0137412, IMG submission 122160) | Vadose zone soil fungal communities from Angelo Coast Range Reserve, California, USA - CZODoug2_1_16fungal (Hybrid Assembly) | ecosystem: Environmental > Terrestrial > Soil > Vadose zone...
GCTGGACCAGCTGGCGCTCGCGCCCGGCACCCACCTGGTCGAAGTGCGCCATGGGGATGATCCTCCCCTGGTCGTCCGGATCGACGTCGAGGTGGCTGCACCGGTAACCGTGACGCACCGCTTCGAATGAGCGCCCGCACGGGCCTGTGCGCAGCGCTGCTGCTGGTCAGCGCGTCGGTGTTGACCGCTTGCCAGAGTACGCCGACGACGCCCAGCATCGCGCAGCTGTACCAGCGCCCGGCCGAGCGAGCGCTGGTCGACGGCATGCGACTGTACGAGGGAGGCGAGTTCGAGCGCGCCGAAGCGAGCTTGAGGTCCGCGGTGGCCGCCGGGCTGGCGGACCGTCGCGACGTCGCGGTCGCCTACAAGTATCTGGCGTTCATCGCCTGCGCCTTCAATCGCGGCACCGAGTGCGCGCTCGACTTCACCGACGCCTTTGGTGCCGACCCGCAGTTCCGCCTGAACGACGTGGAAATCGGGCATCCTCTTTGGGGCCCGGTTTATCGCAGGGTCGCGCAGGCGCTCGGGCACGCCGACACGCGGCCCGTGCACGAAGAGAGCAAAGGCGAGCGCTGACGGCCCGCACGCGGCGGCAGCCGACTCATCGAAGGATTTTTGCAAAGGAGGAGGCACTGATGAGCTTCACATCGGAGTTCAAGCAATTTGCCATGCGGGGCAATGTCATCGACCTGGCGGTCGGCGTCGTGATCGGCGGTGCCTTCGGCAAGATCGTTTCGTCCCTGGTCGATGCGGTCATCATGCCGGTGATCGGAATCCTGACCGCCGGCAATGACTTCAGCCGACTGGCAGCCCAGATCGGTCAGAACGCCAAGGGCGAGCCGGTGCTTCTGAAGTACGGCGCATTCATCCAGTCAGTGGTCGATTTCCTGATCGTCGCCTTCGTGATCTTTCTGGCGATCCGGGCCATCAACCGGCTCGTCAAGCCCGCGGTCGCCGCGCCGCCGGCGCCGCCGCCACGCCAGGAAGTGCTGCTGCAGGAAATCCGCGACCTGCTGGCGAAGAGGTAATACCCGCTCGGCGACGAGGCCGTTAGCTGAAGCCGATGCGCGAGCGGCGCGCCAGCCGCTCGTCCCTGATGTCCGAAGCCAGCACCTCGTCGCGACCCTCGATCTTCGCGTAGCCGAAGGCCGACAGCATCACGCGCCTCATCTCGCGCGGCAGCAAGCGGGCCAGGCGCTCGACCGCGTTGTGCTCGAGTTCCTCGGGAAACAGACGCCCCCAGCTGTGCTCGGCGCGCAGCTCCCGGTACACGGCCTGCGCGATGCGCTGCGAGCCCTGCTCGTCCGGAGCGTCGATCTCGTACACGCTCATCCGGTTCAGGATTGGCTCCGGGATCGAGCCGGCCTGGTTGGCCGTGGCAACCCAGACCACCTCCGAGGCATCGATTGGGACCTCGGCGAACTCGTCGATGAACTCGCGCGCGGTTTCCTGCTCGAGCAACGTGTACAGACTGCCCAGCGGGTCGAATTGACGGTCGCCGCCGGCTTTGTCGATTTCGTCGACCACAATCACCGGGTTGGCGTAGTCGCCGTTGACCAGGGCCTCGAAGACCTTGCCCGGCTTGGAGTTCTTCCACTGGGCCGAGGCACCGGAAAGAATCCAGCCTGCGGTCAGGGAACTCATGCCGACGAACGAGCATCCGGTGCCCAGCAGGCGCGCCAGGCGGCGCGCGAAATGCGTCTTGCCGATGCCGGGATCGCCGAGCAGCAAAATGGGCTCCAGCTCCAGCGTGTCCTGGCTCGACAGGCACAGCGCAAGCTGGCGCCGGATGTCTTCCAGCGGCAATTCGAAGTTGGGCATCTCCTCGATCAGCGCATCGATGTCGGGCAGTGCCGACGGCTTGATCGCGAACCGCTGTCCACCGAACTTGATCATCCGGACGTAGGTCGCGCGCAGCGCCTCGTTGGCGCCGCTGCCCAGGTCCTGCAAATCGCTCAGCGCCTGTTCGACCCGCGGCACCTGGTAGATGTCCTTGAAGCCGGCGATCGAGATCGGGGACTTCACCGGGGCCGGCAGCGCAGCGACGACGTTCATCCGTGACTCCTCGTGTCAAGGTGGCCTCGACGCCCCAAACTGGCGCAGATGGCCACTTTCATAATGCCAAGCAAGTCGCTTGCCACCATAGTGCAAAAAGCACCAGAAATTCGCAATGCAGCACTCCTCGGTGTTGAGTGCCAAGCAGCTCCTACCCTGTTGAACGACCAATCAGGGGGAAACTGAAATTCCTGGATTTTTACGTGCCAGCCGCTGGGTTTGACCGGCCGATCGGTGCGTCTTCGCAGACGACCAAGACCCGCCCGACGACCGGGCCGATGATAGACTCGCGGCCCGCGTGCTTAACGCAGCCAGCGTCTGAATTTCACCATGGCCGGGCATTCCAAGTGGGCCAATATCCAGCACCGCAAGAACCGGCAGGACGCCAAGCGCGGCCAGCTGTGGACCAAGCTGATCCGCGAGATCACGGTGGCTGCCCGCGACGGCGGCCTTGATGCAAGCATGAATCCGCGCCTGAGGCTGGCGCTGGAAAAGGCCTCGGCCGGCAACGTGCCCAAGGACACGGTCAACAAGGCGATCCAGCGCGGCGCCGGTCGGCTGGAGGGAGCCAATTACGAGGAGATGCGCTACGAAGGCTACGGCATCGCGGGCGCGGCGATCATCATCGACTGCCTGACCGACAACCGCACCCGCACCGTCGCCGAGGTGCGCCACGCGCTCGCCAAGTTCGGCGGCAATCTGGGCACCGACGGTTCGGTTGGCTACCAGTTCCGTCACTGCGGGCAGTTCGTGTTCGCACCGGGCACCGCCGAGGATCGCGTCATCGAGACCTGTCTGGAGGCCGGGGCCGAGGATGTGCAAAGCGCCGAAGACGGATCGATCGAGGTGGTGTGTGCGCCGGCCGACTTCGAAAAGGTGCGCCAGAGCTTCCAGCAGGCCGGACTGCAGCCCGCCGTGGCCGACATCACGATGAAATCACTGAACGAGATCTCGCTCACGGGCGAGGACGGGCAGAAGATGAAGCGATTGCTCGACGCGCTCGAAGACCTGGACGACGTGCAGCACGTCTACAGCTCGGCAGCGATCGAGGATTGATGTTAGATCGACTATGAAAGTCTTGGTCGTGGGCGGCGGTGGCCGCGAACACGCGCTGGCCTGGAAGATCGCCCAGTCGCCGCGGGTTCAACTGGTCTACCTGGCGCCCGGCAACGGGGGCACCGCGGCCTCGCGCAGCTATCGCAACGTGGCGCCCGAGGCCCTGGCCGATTTTGCCTGCAGCGAGGCCATCGATTTGACCGTGGTCGGCCCCGAGGCGCCACTGTCGGCCGGCATCGTCGATCGATTCCTCGAGCGCGGGCTGCGAATCTTCGGACCCAGCGGCGCCGCGGCGCAACTGGAGGGGTCCAAGGATTTCGCCAAGGCGTTCATGCAGCGGCACGCGATCCCGACTGCGCATTCGCGCACCTTCTCCGAGGCCTCCGCGGCGCGTGATTATGTGCGTTCGCACGGCGCGCCGATCGTGATCAAGGCCGATGGACTGGCTGCCGGCAAGGGCGTGGTGGTCGCGCAGACGGTGGCGCAGGCGCTCGATGCGATCGACCAGATGCTGATCCTGGGCAAGCTGGGCGCGGCCGGCGCAAGGATCCTGGTCGAGGACTTCCTGGTTGGCGAGGAAGCCAGCTTCATCGTGATGTCCGACGGCGAGCACGTGCTGCCGCTGGCCACCTCGCAGGATCACAAGCGCCTGCTCGACGACGACCTGGGTCCGAACACGGGCGGCATGGGCGCCTATTCGCCAGCTGCGGTCGTCACCCCGGCCATCCACGCGCGCGTGATGCGCGAGATCATGCTGCCGGCCATCGCAGGCATGGCGGCCGAAGGCACCCGCTACACCGGCTTCCTGTATGCCGGACTGATGATCGGCGCCGACGGCCAGCTGCACACGCTGGAATTCAATTGCCGGCTCGGGGACCCCGAGGCGCAGCCGATCTTGATGCGCATGCAGTCGGACCTGGTCGAGTTGCTCGAATCCGCGATCGACGGCCGCCTGGAGCAGGCCGAGGTAACCTGGGACCGGCGGGTCGCGCTGGGCGTGGTGATCGCGGCGCATGGCTACCCGGAGGCGCCGCGCCGCGGCGACCTGATCGAGTCGCTGCCGGCCGACGGGGCCGATTGCCTGGTGTTTCACGCCGGGACCCGCTTGCAGCAGGATGGGCTGTTGACCGATGGGGGGCGCGTGCTGTGCGTGACCGCGCTCGGAGAAAACGTACGCGCGGCCCGCCGTCGCGCCTACCAGGCGGTGTCCCAGGTGCGGTTCGCGGGCATGCAATTTCGCACCGATATCGGGCAGCGCGCGATTGGGGCTGGAGCACGCTGAATTCGGAATGCTGACATGAGCTACTCGGTCGAACAGCACGTCGAGCTACGCCGGGTTGCCGAGATCGCCGCCGCACCCGACGGCAGCTGGGTTGCGGTCACCGTGCAGCGCCTGGACCGCGATCGAGCCCGCTATGTTGCGGATCTGTGGAAACTGCCGGTCGACGGATCGCCGGCCGTGCAGCTCACGCGCGGCGAGAGCCGCGACGGCTCGCCCTGCTTTCGGCGCGACGGCTCGCTGGCATTTCTGTCGAATCGGCAACCGAACGATCTGAAGCCCGACGAGGAAGCCGAGCAGCGCATGCAGGTCTGGCTGCTGCCGCAGGCAGGCGGCGAGCCGCACCAGCTGACCGACGAGCCGCTGGGTGTCCTGAGTTTTTGCTTTGCGCGCGCGGCCGACCGCCTGGTCGCGCTGGCCCCGGTGCTACCCGGCCTGGCAGCCGATCAGCAGCGGCAGGCGGCCAGCGAGCGGCGCAAACATGGTCCCAGCGCGCGCCGCTTCGAGCGCCAGCCGGTGCGCCACTGGGACCACTGGCTGGACGACGGCCCGCACGGCGAGTCGCCGCACCTGATCGTGTACCAGGTGCCGCCCGCCGGCATGGCCGCCGGCCGCGTCGATCTGACGCCGCAGGCGCGGCGCGAATTCGCGGTCGAGCCGGATTTCGACGTCACGCACGATGGACGGCTGATCGCGATCACGCGCGCCTCGATCGGCGCCGACCGCTGCGAAGACACCGACATCTTGCTGATCGACGCCGACACGGCAGCCGCGCGCCCGGTCGGATCCGGCGTCGCGGTCAATTGCCAGTGGCCGCGCTTTGCGCCGGATGGCCGCAGCCTGTGTGTGGTGCGCAGCACCCGGTCAGCGCGCCACGCCCCTCGCCCGCTGCTGGAACTGATCGACGTGGCCAGCGGCGCGGCGGTAGAGCGCGCCGCGCAGTGGGACCGCTGGCCGGCGCAGCCGGTCTGGTCGCTTGATGGACGGCACGTCCTGGTGTCTGCCGACGACCGGGGTCGCACGCTGCCGTTTGCGATCGACGCTGCCACCGGATCGGTACGGCCGTGCGTACCGGCTCAGTGCGGCGGCAGCCATGCGAACCTGGTCGCGCTGCCCGGCGGCGGCGCCGCTTGCCTGCGTTCGACCACGCTGCAGCCACCCGAGGCGTTCGTGCTGGACCCGGGATTTGCGACCGAGCCGCGCCCGCTCGCGCGGCTGTCCGCCTTCACCGCGGCATCGTGGGCCAGCCAGGACGAGTTCGAGGTGGCCTCCAGCGACGGCACGCCGATCCAGGGCTTTCTGATCAAGCCGGCCGCGGCGCAAGGCCGGCTGCCGCTGGTGCTGTGGATCCACGGCGGTCCGATCACGATGAGCGCGGATGGGTGGCACTGGCGCTGGAATCCGCTGCTGCTGGTAGCCCAGGGCTACGCGGTTGCGCTGCCCAATGCGCGCGGCTCCAGCGGTTTCGGGCAGGCATTCGTGCAGGCAATCTGGGGTAACGTTTGGGGCGATCAATGCTACCGGGACCTGATGGCCGTTACCGATGCGCTGGCACTGCGACCCGATATCGATGGCGGGCGTGCCGCGGCGATGGGGGGTTCGTTCGGCGGATACATGGTGAACTGGATCGGCACCCAGACCGACCGCTTCCGCTGCCTGGTCTCGCATGCCGGCGTCGTGACGATGGCGGCATTCACCGGCGTGACCGACCATCCGCCGGACTGGTACCTGGAGATGGGCGGAGAGGATCCGTACCGCGACCCGCTGCGATTCGACCGGTTTGCGCCGATGCGCCACGTTCTGCAGTGGCGCACGCCGACCCTGATCACCCACGGTGAACGCGACTACCGCTGCCCGATCGGCGAAGCACTGGCCTTGTTCGAGGCGCTGCAGTATCACCGCGTGGCGAGCGAGCTGCTGGTGTTTCCGGACGAGAACCACTGGATCGTGAAGCCGCACAACATCGTGGCCTGGTACCAGGCGGCGCTCGAATTTCTCTCAAAGTACCTTCGCAACCCATGAAGAAAAGTGAGTCCGGCGGCCTCCCCTCTCCCTTTAGGGAGGGGTCGGGCGTCGCCCTGCGTAGCCGGGGGCGAGGGTCCCCCGTGATTTTTTGGACCTAATTTCGTGAACGAGCAGGTCGATCCGGCACGCGTGCGCGAGTATTTGCTGGGGCTGCAGCAGGGCATCGTGTCGGAGCTGGAACGGCTCGACGGCAATGCCTTCGCGCAGGACCGCTGGGACAAGCCCGCCGACTCGGCGCTGACCGGTTCCGGCCTGACCCGTATCCTGGAGGAAGGACAGCTGTTCGAACGAGCCGGCGTCGCGTTCTCGCAGGTCGCGGGCAACAAGCTGCCCGCCTCGGCCAGCGCCAGCCGGCCCCAGCTGGCCGGACGCGGGTTCGAAGCGATGGGCGTGTCGCTGGTGCTGCACCCGCGCAATCCCTACGTGCCGACCGTGCACATGAACGTTCGCTTTTTCATCGCGCGGGCGACCCACGCGGTCGACATCTGGTGGTTCGGAGGCGGCATGGACCTGACGCCCTACTACGGGTTCGACGAGGACGCCCGCCACTTTCACACCTGCTGTCGCGACGCGCTGCAACCGTTCGGCGGCGATTTGCATGCGCGCTTCAAACGCTGGTGCGACGAGTATTTCGTGATCAAGCACCGCGACGAACCGCGTGGCATCGGTGGGCTGTTTTTCGACGACTTTTCCGAGCTCGGGTTCGAGCGCAGCTTCGCGATGCTGCGTGCGGTCGGTGACCGCTTTGTGCAGGCCTACGTGCCGATCGTCGAGCGGCGCCGCGGCCTGGCCTATGGCGAGCGCGAGCGCGAGTTCCAAGCCTACCGCCGGGGGCGGTACGTGGAGTTCAACCTGGTGTACGACCGCGGCACCCTGTTCGGTCTGCAGTCGGGCGGACGCGCCGAGTCGATCCTGATGTCGCTGCCCCCGCGCGTTGCCTGGCGCTACGACTGGCGGCCGCAGCCCGGATCCGATGAGGCCCGGCTGAGCGAGTTCCTGCGAGCGCGCGACTGGCTGGAACCGGCCCCGCTGCCGGCCCAATGACGCGGGACGAGACGGACCCGATCGGGCTGCTGGGCGGCAGCTTCGACCCGATCCACGTCGGGCACCTGCAGCTGGCGCGCGACGCGGCCGATCAGTTCCGCCTCGCCCGGGTGCTGTTCGTGCCGGCCGGTCGTGCCTGGCAAAAGGGCCCGGCGACGCCGGCCATGCACCGCGCCCGCATGGTCGAACTGGCGATCGCGGCGCAACCCCGCTTTGGGCTCGATCGGCGCGAATTGCGGCGCCCGGGACCCAGCTTCACGGTCGACACCCTGCGTGAGCTGCGCCAGGAGGTGGGCGCCCAACGGCCGCTGGTGCTGCTGCTCGGAGCCGACCAGTTCCATCAGCTCGACACGTGGAGCCGCTGGGAGCAGCTGATCGAGCTGGCCCACCTGGGCGTGGCCGCTCGCGCCGGCCACGCGCTGCGCCTGAAGCCGGCGCTCGCCACGCTGCGCAACACGCACCTTGGCAACGTGGCCGAGCTGACCCAGCGGCCGGCCGGAGTCCTGGTCGATGTCACGATGACTCCGATCGAGTGCTCGTCCAGTCAACTGCGGTCCCTGCTGGGCAACGCGGCCTTGCGCGCCGATCCGTGGATGGCGACGATGCTGGCGCCGGGTGTGCTCGACTACATTCGCCAACACCACCTGTACGCATGAGCCGATGGAACTGAGGAGACTGCAGCGCCTGGTGATCGACGCGCTCGAGGACATCAAGGGCCAGGACATCACGGTATTCAATACGACCCACCTGTCGGATCTGTTCGATCGGGTCATCCTGGCCAGCGCGACCTCGAACCGGCAGACGCGCGCAATGGCCTCCCACGTGGCCGAGAAGGCCAAGCTGGCCGGCGCGACCGTGCTCAGCGTCGAGGGCGCGGAAGCCGGAGAATGGGTGCTGGTCGACCTGGGCGACGTGGTGGTGCACATCATGCAGCCTGCGGTGCGCGCGTACTACTCGCTCGAGGAAATCTGGGGCGGCAAGTCGGTCCGGGTCAAGCTCGCCGCCAAAACGCGGCGGCGCCCTGTTGCATGAAAATCACGATCGCGGCGGTCGGAACCCGGATGCCGGACTGGGCCGAACAGGCGGTGCAGGGCTATCTGGCCCGCTTCCCGCGCGATTTCGAGGTCAGCGTGCGGCAGATCCGGCCCGAGCCGCGGCGCCAGCAACCGCTGGCACGCATCCTGGAGGCCGAGCAGGCGCGCCTGGCCGCAGCGGTCCCGGAGGGGGACCGGTTGATCGCACTGGATGCGCGCGGTGTGGACTGGACAACCGAGCAGCTGGCGCTGCAGATCGGCCGCTGGCGCGATGCATCGGAACACCTGTCGTTCGCGATCGGCGGCGCCGACGGCCTGGCGTCAACACTCAAATCCGGCGCCCGCTTGCAACTGCGCCTGTCCAGCCTGACTCTGCCGCACGCGTTGGCCCGGGTGGTGCTGATCGAGCAGCTGTACCGTGCCTGGTCGATTCTCGCCAATCACCCGTACCATAGAGCCTGACCGCTGGGTATCTCGTAACAGTTTGCAACGCGGCACCGTGCCGTCGGCGTTTCGCCCGCATGACCGACATCTACCTTGCATCTCGCAGTCCGCGGCGCCGGGAGCTGCTGCACCAGATCGGCGTGCGCTTTGAAACTTTGGTGCTGCGGTCAGCGCCCACGCGCGGCATCGACGTGGACGAGCTCCAACGCACCTTGGAAAGCGCGCAGGCCTATGTGGAACGCGTGGCCTGGGAAAAGGCGACGTGCGGCCGGCGTGTGCTGGAAGCGCGCTCGCAGATTTTTCGTCCGGTGCTGGCGGCCGACACGATCGTCGTGCTCGACGGCGAGGTGCTCGGAAAGCCGGACAACGCGGCCCAGGCCGCGCGCTTTCTGAGGCGGCTGGCGGGGCGCACGCACGAGGTACGCACCGCGGTGGCGCTGGCGGCCGCGCCGGCGGCGAACGTGGCTCCACTGGTCGCGACCTCGGTCTCTTACGTCACGATGCGCGCGATCAGCGACGAGGAGATCGAGCGCTACTGCGCAAGCAACGAACCGCTCGACAAGGCCGGTGCCTATGCGATCCAGGGGCGGGCTGCCATTTTCGTCGAGAAGCTCGAAGGCAGCTATTCGGGGGTGGTCGGTCTTCCGCTGGCCGAAACGGCGGCTCTGCTGGCGCGGGCCGGAATCCGCGTGCTTTAGACGCCCGGGCTTCGTGACCGAAGATATCCTGATCAACATCACGCCCCAGGAAACGCGCGTGGCGGTCCTGCTGGCCGGCGTGGTCCAGGAACTGCACATCGAGCGCTCCGCCACGCGCGGCCTGGTGGGCAACATCTACCTGGGCAAGGTGGCGCGCGTGCTGCCTGGAATGCAGTCGGCCTTCATCGACGTGGGCCTGGAGCGGGCCGCGTTCCTGCATGTGGCGGACATCTGGGAAGCGCGCCAGCTGCCGGCGGACCGGCCGCCCTCGATCGAGCGGCTGCTGCGCCAGGGCGACGCCGTGCTGGTGCAGGTGATCAAGGATCCGATCGGCACCAAGGGCGCGCGCCTGTCCACCCAGATCAGCCTGGCCGGGCGCATGCTGGTCTACCTGCCGCAGGACGCGCACATCGGGGTCTCGCAGCGGATCGAAGGCGAGGCCGATCGGGTCCATTTGCGCGAGACCCTGGCACGCCTGATCCCGGAGGGCGAAGCGGGCGGATACATCGTGCGCACCAGCGCCGAGGACGCCTGCGAGGCGGATCTGCGCGCCGACATCGAGTACCTGCGCAAGCGCTGGCTGCAGATCAAGGACGCCGCCGGCAAGGTGCCGGCCGAGACCCAGCTGTATCAGGAACTGTCGCTCGGGCAGCGCGTGCTGCGGGACGTCGTCAACGACGAGACGGCCACCATACAGATCGATTCACGCGAAAACTTCGTCGCGCTGCAGGCGTTTGCGATCCAGTACGTCCAGAATGTCTCGGCCAAGCTGGCGCATTACAACGGCGAGCGCCCGATGTTCGAGCTGTACCAGGTCGACGAGGAGATCGAGAAGGCCCTGGCGCGTCGCGTCGAGCTCAAGAGCGGTGGCTACCTGATCATCGACCAGACCGAGGCGATGACCACGATCGACGTGAACACCGGCGGCTTCGTCGGCACCCGCAACTTCGACGACACGATCTTCAAGACCAACCTGGAAGCGGCCCAGGCCATCGCACGCCAGCTGCGCTTGCGCAACCTGGGTGGAATCATCGTGCTCGACTTCATCGACATGGTGAACCCGTCTCACCGCGAGCTGGTCCTGGCGGAGCTGAAAAAGGCGCTGGCGCGCGATCGCACGCGCATGTCGGTGAGCCAGTTCACGCAGCTGGGCCTGGTCGAGATGACGCGCAAGCGCACCCGCGAATCGCTGGCGCACGTGCTGTGCGAACCCTGCCCGGTATGCAGCGGGCGCGCCGTGCTCAAGACCGCGCGCACCGTGTGCTACGAGATCCTGCGCGAGATCCTGCGCGAATCACGCCAGTTCGGCGACGCGCGCGAATTCCGCATCCTGGGTGCGCAGCCGGTGATCGATCTGTTCCTGGAGGAAGAAGCCCAGTCGCTCACCATGCTGTCGGACTTCATCGGCAAGCCGATTTCAATGCAGGTCGAGAGCGCCTACCACCAGGAACAGTACGACATCGTGCTGATGTGAGGGTCGCGAGTCGCCTCTGGTGGCGTCACCCGGGGGTCGGTGCGCGAATCGGCGCGACTGCAGTCGCGCCACACGACCGGCGCATGTCAATTCGATTGCAAGTTCAGGCTGCGACCGCGTGATCCGTCTTGGCGAACTGGATCCGGTAAAGGTTCGCATACAGCCCGTCGCTGGCCAGCAGATCGGCGTGACGTCCGATCTCGGCGATGCGGCCGCCGTCCAGCACCACGATGCGGTCGGCGCCCTCGATGGTCGACAGGCGGTGCGCCACCACGAAGGTCGTGCGGCCTCGCATCAGCCGCTCCAGGGACAGCTGGATGAACCGCTCCGACTCCGAATCGAGCGCGGAGGTCGCCTCGTCGAGCAGCAGCACCGGGGCATCCTTGAGCAGCGCGCGTGCAATCGACAGCCGCTGGCGTTGCCCGCCCGACAGCTTGACCGCGTATTCGCCGATGCGCGTGTCAAACCCCAGCGGCAGCGACTCGATCAACGGCAGCAGAAACGCGGCCTCGGCCGCCGCACGCACCTGGACCAGGTCCGCACCCCGGCAGGCGCCGTAGGCGATGTTGGCGGCGATCGTGTCGTCGAACAGCACCACGTCCTGCGACACCAGCGCAATCTGCCGCCGCAGGCTGGACAGGCGCAGTTGGCCGCATTCGATGTCGTCGATCAGGATCTGACCCGAGCCGGGACGAATGAAGCGTGGGATCAGGTTGATCAGCGTGGTCTTGCCGGCGCCCGAGGGGCCGACCAGCGCGATGGTCTCCCCGGGGGCGACCACCAGGTCGATCCGGTCCAGCGCCGCCACCGAGGTGCCCGCGTACTGGAAGCTCACCTGCCGGAACTCGATGGCGCCGCGCGCGCGCCCGATCTCGCGCGTCCCGTCATCGGACTCCTGCGGCGAGTCGATCATCGCAAACACACTGTCGGCAGCGGCCGACATGCGCGCGATCGGACCGTTGAGCGCGGCCAGGCGGCGCAGCGGCTGCAGCAGCAGCAGCGCCGAGGTCAGGAACATGATGAACTCGCCCGCCGACAGCCGGTTGGAACGGGCTTGCCACAGCGCAAGGCCGATCACCACCGAAAGCCCGGTGGCGGCGATCAGCTGGGTGGCCGGCGTGGCGGCCGACCAGGCAACCTGCATTTTCATCGAGAAGCGGCGCAGCCGCGCGTTGATCAGTCCGAAGCGCTCGCTCTCGTATCCGGCGCCGTCGTACACCTTGATCACGCGGCTGCCCTCGTGCGCCTCCTGCACTGCGCGCGTGAGCTCGCCCAGCATCACCTGGTTTTCGACGTTCAAGCGCCGCAGGCGCGCGCTGAACACGCGCAGGATCCCGCCGATCAACGGGGCAAACACCAGGGTCAGCAGCGTCAGCCGCCAGTTCAGATACAGCAGCACCGCGAGCAGAAACAGCACGGACAGCGAGTCGCCCACCGCCGTCGTGATGACCTCGGCAGCCAGGTTCAACGCGTTGCTCGCCTCGTTCAGGAACTTCGAGATCACCGTCCCGGAAGGCGTGTTCTCGAGCGTGGTCTGGGGCCAGTGCAGCAGCCGCTCGAACATCCGGCGCCGCAATTCGACCAGCACCGACTGCGACACGCTGCTGATCTTGTAGCTGCTGGCGTAGTTGGCCAGCCCGCGCACCAGGAACACGCCGACAAAGGCCAGCGGCACCCATAGGAACGCATTGTCCCGCTGATCGTAAAAGCCGCGGTCCAGCAGGATCTGCGTCAGTTTCGCAATCGCCGGGTCGGTCAGCGCCGAGATCGCCAGGGCGAGCAGCGCGATCCCGAGCGGTCGCGGGTGCGACCGGACCATCGCCACGATGCGGCGCAGGTTCGGGTCGGTGAAGATCGATTGCTGGGGCGGGTCCGCCATCGCTTGCCCGGGTTGCTCGCCTGCTCGATACAATCCCGGCCTGGGTCAGCGTTGCAGGGCCCTCGTAGTGTATGCGATCGATCGATGCCATCCCTGATCGTCCGTCTGCCCAACCATCTGGGCGACGCCTGCATGGCCACCGCTGCGCTGGATCTGCTGGCGGCACGCGGCCATACGCTGAGCCTGGTCGGGCCCATCTGGGCCCGTGACCTGTTCGCCGGTTATCCGTGGCCCATGCTGCCGCTGCCGGCGCATCGTGTGGCGCGCATCCGCGCCCTGTACGGCCTGGCGCGGTCGCTGCCGCGCGCGACCCCCGCCGTGCTGCTGACCAACTCGTTTTCCTCGGCGCTCGAATTCCGCCTTGCGACGCTGCGTCCGGTCGGCTATGACACGGATCGGCGCGGCTGGCTGCTGACCCACTCCTATCCGGTGCCGGACCGGTGGGCCAGCGACATGCACACGGTCGAGTACTACCACTGGCTGGCCCGCTGCGTGATCGACCGCCCGCTGCCGGGTCCCACGCGCATCGAGTTGCGGCTGGTCCCCGCCGCGTTCGATCATGCGCGCTGGGCGCTCGAGGCTGCCGCCGTCAAACAGCCTTACGTGATGCTGTGCCCGGTGGCAACCGGCCGTCACCACGGGCAGGTCAAGGCGTGGGACGGATTCGCGCGCCTGTGTTCGGACCTGATCGGCAGCGGGCGCCGGGTGGTCGCCTGTCCTGGCCCGGGCGAACACGAGGCGGTGGTCAAGGCCGTGCCCGGCGCGGTGGTGCTGCCCGCAACGGATGTCGCCACGTTCGGCGCGCTGCTGGCCATGGCCCGGCTGGTGGTGGCTAATGACAGCGGTCCGGGCCATCTGGCGGCGGCCGTCGGCGCGCGCCTGGTCAGCGTGTTCGGCGTCACCGAACTCGAAAAGACCCGGCCCCTGGGCGATCACGCGCAGGTCGTCGGCAGCGGCTCCGGGTGGCCGGATTACGAGGACGTGCGCAGCGCCGTATTTGCCGCACTGGCCGCCTGATCCTCCGGGGCCAGCAACGCGCCCAACAGCAGCGCGATCAGGTGGCCCTCGTTGAAGGTCTGGAAGTGCGAGTTGAATAAACTGGTGGTGCACCAGGCCGCGAGCAGCGCCAGCGCGCAGGCGCGGTAAGGCTGCGCGGCCGGCTGGCGCGCGGCACCGACAACGAATCCCAGAAAGGCCAGCAGGCCGAGCACGCCGGCCTCGGCCGCCACCCGCAAAAACTGGTTGTGCGGGTCGTGCACCGTGCTGGCACACCACCCGGAAAACTCCTGGCCGCGGATCTCTTGCGGGACCTGCCGTTCGAAGGCGGGCGTGAAGCCGCCGACGCCGTAGCCGAACCACGGATGCGCGCGGATCAGGTCGGCGGTCGTGCGCCACAGCAGCAGGCGCACCGCGGTCGAAGTCTCGACCGAGCAATCAAGCGACGGAGCCTCCTGGGCCACCAGCTTGAAGTGGTGCCGCAGCGCTGGCGTTGCCAGCACAAGCATTGCGGCCGTGGCCGGCACGGCGACCAGGGCAATCCAGCGCCGGCGTGCCCGCAACAGCAACAGCGCACCGGCCAGGGCAGCAACCACCAGTGCGACCTGACCGCTGCGTCCGGCCGAGACGAACACCACGTTGGCCGCGCAAACGACGGCCGCGCCCGCCAGCGCAAAGCGCGAGCCCGTCGGCCTGTCGCTCTGCAATGCAAAGGCTGCGGCCAGCAGCGCCCCGACCGTCAGCGCCATGGACTGCGTGACGTGATTGCGCAACAGGATGCCGGCAAAGCCCGGTTCCATGGTCGCGTTGCTCCACCACATGGCAAACGAAACGATCGCGCCAGACGTCAGCACCGCAACCAGCGACATGCAAAATCGCCGCTTCCAGCGGGCTTGGCCGAATGCAGCGGCCGTCAGCACCAGCAGCAGCAGCACGCGCCAGTTCCACCAGGCATCGAAGCGCAGGCGCCAGCGCGCATCGGCCCAGACCATGGCAAGCGTCATCGTCGCGAACAAGCCGAGCGCACCAAGTGCCAGCGGCTGCCCGACCACCGCCTTCAGGCGGGCACGCGCGGGCGCCGAGGCGAGCACCAGCACCAGAGACAGCGCCAGCGCAAGGCCCGCCCCCACATTGCCCAGCGGCGGAGAGAAGAAAGAACCGATGGTGGCGATGATCAGCACTGTGCAGATCGAGTCGGCCAGGCGATCGTTCGACATACAACTCGTCCGGCTCAGTGCTGCTCTGGCCGGTCGGCCCGGATCACGCGGCCGCCCAGATTGCGATGACGCCACTTGCTCCATCGATAACGCAGCCAGGCATACCAGCGCCCGCGCCGGCGTCGTTTCTGGTCAAGCGAGCTGGCGAAACGGCCGTTCATGCTGCCCTGCTCGACCACCGGCTCGCTGAGCCAGAAGTGCGGGGTCGCGCATTGCTGGTCGACCTCCCGCATCAGCCAGTCGGCCGGTCGGGTCACCCGGTGTCCGGCCATCCAGTCCAGGCGCCTTTGGGCGGCCAGTCGGTCGAACACGATCGCATCGGCGGCCGATAGCGGGCCGCCCGGAACCAGCAGGGTCGCCGCGCGCGCCGACGCCTGCACGTAGCGGTTATCGCCGCACCCCAGGTAAATCAAGTAGCCGGGCGGCAGGCGATCGGCCTCCCGCATCGCCTGCCCGAACGCCTCGATGAAGCCGGGCGCCAGCACCACGTCATCCTCGAATACCAGCACGCGGCCAAGCCGGCGCTCGACGCAGGCACGCCACGTGGCCGCGTGCTTCAGGACCAGCGAGCGGTGGCCCGGTCCCAGGTCGCTGGGCGCGAAAGTGCGCGCGATCAACTCCGGGTCGATAGCATCCGGGTCGAAATCGAACACCCATTCGAAAGCGATGTCAAAGCGCGCCATCTCGCCGCGCATGTGCTCGATGCGGTCGGCGAAGCGACGCACCGACACGACGAACACCGCGTCGACCAGGTCATTGATTCGTGTAGCGTGCGCTGCGCCCATCGGATGCGGACCGGCGTTGTGCGTCCCTTGCCGGGTGCCGAGCGGGTCAAGTCTAGCGCCCTGCTTCGCCGGGCCTCGCCCGGCGGAGCAGGGTTCAGTACGATGTGCTCCGGGGCCGAAGCTGCGGCGCAACGGCCGCCACCCACTTGACCCGATCCGTTTACCTCGAGATCGTCGAGCCCACGCTGGTGAGCGAGGCCGGCCATTGCGCGGCGCTGTTCGCAAGCCTGCGCGCGGCCGCGCCGCACCTGCGGTACCGTCTGTGGATCGACCGCAACGCGCAGCTGCCGCAG
>Ga0137412_10001139_pt2 | contig 16276 bp, 16 predicted proteins | sample CZODoug2_1_16fun_FD_122160 | JGI IMG/M metagenome (GOLD analysis project Ga0137412, IMG submission 122160) | Vadose zone soil fungal communities from Angelo Coast Range Reserve, California, USA - CZODoug2_1_16fungal (Hybrid Assembly) | ecosystem: Environmental > Terrestrial > Soil > Vadose zone...
GAGATCAACGCCTCGCGCACCGGCGTCTTGGAGACCCCGAGGAGCTCGGCGATCCGCCGCTCCACCAGCACCTCGTCCGGCTTCAACCGCCCGGACAGGATCGCCGTCTTGATCGAGACCGCCACCAGATCGGAGCGGGTCGTGGAGCGGCCGAGCGGGGGCAGCGAAAGTGTGGTGGCGGCGGGGCTCACGTCCTGCGTCACAATCTTGGTATACCACGGCTGCCCGGATGCGCTCGGCGACCAAAGGCTCTCGACAACCAAACCGTTGCCTAGGACCGCCCGTGCTCGGCTCGCCGGAGCAGCCACGGCTGCAGGTGGGCGAACCCGCGCACGGAGACCCGGCGCAGCTTGGTCGCCCGGTAGTCGGGGTCCTCGCCGAGGGCTTGCGCGAGCTCGCGGTCGACGAGCACGGTCCCCGGTCTGGCCACCGCGGTGAGCCGGCTGGCCAGGTTGACCACGGTGCCGTAGACATCCCCGAGTCGGCGCAGCACCGGCCCGTAGGCGAGGCCGACGCGCAGATCGGGCCGGCCGTCCAGCGCACTGATCCGGTCGGCCAGGGCAAGGCCGATGTCGGCGGCGGCGCCGGCGGTGTCCGCCACGAACATCACCTCGTCCCCCACCGTCTTGATCACCCGGCCGCCCCGTTCGGTCACCACCGACGCCGCGCTGTCCTCGAACGCTTCGAGGAACTCGGCGAGTCGAGCCTCGGTCAGCCCCCTGCTGAGGCTGGTGAAGCCCACGATGTCGGCGAACCCCACGGCCAGCGGCGCCGGCTCACTGGGCTGGGTCGCGGTGGCCAGCATGCGGTCGCCCGCGGCGAGCAGGTGGCGGCGCCACACGTAGCGCTGCAACCGCTCCACCCCGGGAAGGACCGCCGCGGCGGCCGCCAACCCCGCTTCGGCGAGCGCATCGCCATCCCCGGAATCGGTCATCTGGGCGGCCACCAGCTCGCGCAGCATCTCCACCTGCCACTCGGTCAGCCGGGCCATCGCCTGAGCCACCGCCCGAGTCAGCGCCAGCTCCATCTTCAGGTCGCCGACTCCGGCGTCATGCAGTCCGGTCACCGTCCGCAACGCGTCCACATCGGCGTCGGTGAACACCACCTCGGCATCCCCCGGCGCGGCGAAGCCCAGCGACCGCCACAGCCGGGTGGCCCGCTCGACGCTGACCCCCGCCAGCTCCGCGGCCCGCGCCGGGGTGTACCGCGGCGGGCCGCCCAACAGCAGCTCCTGGGCGTCCCTTGGCACCTGGGAGCCGCCGCCGAACTGGTCGGCCGGAGCGTGCTGCTCGGTGTTGCCTGACACGTAGCCCTCCCTGCTCGCGGGGTTCCTCGCCAGGCGGTCGGAGATGGTTGAGACAGCCCGCCAACCGGCGCCGGCGTTGATCACACACTAGACCCGGCTGGGGGGCGACACACGGAGGTCTCTAACGGGCGAAACTTCTACGCTGACCAGCCAAAACGGCGGATACTGAGAGCGCCGCCCACAAGCGGGTCAAGTACGTCAAGCTCTGCCCACAAGGAGGAGATACCAATGCTCGCCATCGTCGCCGCTGTGTTGTTCCTCGTCGCCCTAGTCTTCGAGCTGAGTGGATTCGCTCTCGGCGTGCTCACCGCCACCGTGCTGGTGACCGCGGGATTGCTGTGCCTGGCGCTGCAGATGGCGGGCGTCCTCACGGACGCGCGCAGGCTGATCAAGCACTGATCATCGGTTGACCCTCTGACGGCGGTGGACACCCGGCACGCCTGCCGGGCGTCCGCCGCGGCTTACACCCGCCCGTTGGCCGACGGCCCAGGGCCGTCCACGGCTTCGCGGAGGCCCTCGGCCGTCGGCTGCGCCGGGCGGGACACCACCGTCACCGCGATCGCGCCGGCCGCGGCCACCGCGGCGAAAATGTAGAAGCCCCACGGGTAGGCGATGCCGGCGGTCAGCAGCGCGCCGCCCACCAGCGGCCCGGTGATCGCCCCGAGCCGACCCACCCCACTGGCCGAGCCGAGCGCGGTGCCGCGCGCCCAGGTCGGGTACCGCTGCGCGATGTAGGCGTAGACCAGCACCTGCGCGCTGAACACGAATATCCCGGCCAGCAGCACGCTCAGGTACACCCCGGCGCCGGGTAGCCTCACGCTCAGCAGGGCCAGGAAGACCATCGCGGCGACGAACCAGGTGATCGTGGCCGGCCGCACCCCGATCCGGTCCGCGACCCGCCCGGCGATCAGCATGCCGAGCACCGCGCCGACGTTGAGCACCAGCAGCAGGGCCAGCGCGGCACCGAGCTGGTAACCGGCCGAACGCATGATCTCCGGCAACCAGGTGTTGAGCCCGTAGACCAGCAGCAGCCCCATGAACGAGGTCACCCAGAAGGCCAGCGTGGCACGCAGGTAGCCGCCCCGGAACAGCACGGTGACCGGGTTGCGCGAAGCTGGCGCCCCGTCATCGCCCACCGGGCCTTCCCCGGCTCTGGCCCGCAGGTACCAGGTCGACTCGGGCAGGAAGCGCAACATCACCGGAACCAGCACCAGCGCCGGCAGCGCCCCGATCACGAACATCGGCCGCCAGCCCAGGTTCGGGATCACCGCGATGCCCAGCAACGCGGTCAGCACCGCGCCGACGTGGTAGCCGGTCATCATCGTGGTGATGGCGCCACCGCCCCGGCCGACCTTGGCGTACTCGTTGACCAGCGCGAGGGCGACCGGCAGGACCCCGCCCAGCCCGAGGCCGGCCAAGAACCGCAGCACGCCGAACACCCAGGGGTTGGGCGCGGCCGCGCACAGCAGGGTGAGCACCGAGAACCAGACGACGGTGATCAGCAGCGCCCGGCGCCGCCCGATCAGGTCGGTGACCGGACCGGCGGCCAACGCCCCGGCCATCACCCCGAGCAGGCCCACCACCGAGATCACCGAGGCGGTGTTCGGGGTGAGTCCCCAGGCCGGGAAACGCAGCAGCGAGGGCAACACCACCCCGAGGACGACCAGGTCGAATCCCTCCAGCGCCACCGCCGACCAACACAGCGGCAGCACCCAGCGCGCGTAGCGCTCCCGAGGGTTGGTCACACTCGTCGACGAGTCCGTGGACATCTGAGGCCACCTTCCGCGAACCCCCGGCATCGGGGTGTGCGAAGTATCCGGAGCCTCGCCGCCGACGTCAGCACGCCCTTCCGCTGAGCGAAAGTATTACCGGGCAACGGAAGCTCAGCCCACCTCTACCGGCTCGGCGTCCTCAGTGCTGGGAGCCTCCCCGGAGCGCAGGAAGAACGCCAGGGCCACGCCCATCAGGGTGCACAAGCCAGCGACCAGGAAGACATTGCTGTAGGCCTGCGCCTCGACCTCCACCTGGAGCTGCTGCCAGAGCGGGATCAGCCCGGTGGGCCCGCTGCTCTGCATGTTCAGAATCCGGGGGTCGACGCCCGCGCCGGTCGGGTGCAGCAGCGCGGAGCGGTCGGCCAGGTACTGGGCCTGCTGGGCGGTGGCCATCGCGGTGAGTACCGCCAGGCCGAGCGCCGCGGTGACCCGCTGGGTGAGTGTGTTGAATGCGCTGCCCGCGCTGACGATGCTCGGCGGCAGCGCCGAGATGCCGCCGGTCATGATCGGCATCATGCCCAGGCCGAGTCCGGCCGCCCGGATCATCATCCACACGATCAGTTCCGGCCGGGTCATGTCGATGTTGATCCCGGTCAGCAGCAGGGTGCCGGCACCGGACAGGGCCAGGCCGATCACCGCCGGCCAGCGCGGCCCGATCCGGTCGTAGATCCTGCCCGCCAGCGGCATCATCACCGCCATCACCAGTGCCTGCGGCAGTACGGTCAGGCCGGTGTGCATCGGAGTGAGCCGCTGTCCCTCCTGCAGGAACAGCGGCACGTAGAACAGCACCGCAAACAGCCCGATAGACATGATGCTGATCAACAGCAACGAGTTCACGAACGGCCAGTGGGCGAATACCCGCACGTTCAGCAGCGGTTCCTTGACCTGCAGCTCGATGACCACGAACAGGGCGAGCAAGTTGATGCTCAGCGCGGTCAGTATCAGCACCCGGTAGCCGGTCCAGCCCCAGTCCTGCCCCTCGGACAGCGCCAGCAGCAACGCGAACAGGCCCACCGCGATGCACAGGAACCCGGGCAGGTCGAACCGCCGACCTCGGGCACCTGGGAAGTTGGGCAGGATCGCCATCGCGGCGAGCACTCCGATCACCCCGATCGGCACGTTGATGTAGAAGATTAACCGCCAGTTCACATACTCGACCAGGTAGCCACCGAGGGTCGGTCCGACACCCGGGGCGAAGACGATGCCCAGCCCGTACAGGCCCATCGCGGCGCCCAACTTCTCCTTGGGCACCATGCGGTAGAGGATCGTCAGGCAGGTCACCGGCAGCACACCGCCGGGAATCGCCTGCAAGATCCGGAAGACGATCATGCTCTGCAGGCCTCCGGCCATACCGCACAGCGCGGAGAAAGCGGAGAACATGATCAGCGCGATCAGATAGAGGCGCTTCAGGCCGAGCCGCTCCCCCAGCCAGGCGCTGGTCGGCACGATCACGCCCAGGCACAAGGTGTACGCGGTGCTGATCCACTGGATCTGGTCGGTGCTGACGCTGAACTCTTGCTGGATGGTCGGCACCGCGACGTTGACAATGCTGGTGTCCAGCACGGACATGAACATCCCGATCACGACCACGGTGAGTGGCAAGCCCCAGTTGGCGGTCTTGGCCGTGTCAGCTGCACTGGCCGTCTGCGCGGTCTCGGCGGGCCGCGCCGTCTCGGCGTCCCGCGTTGCGGTCGCCGGCGTGCGTACTGGCGTCGCTGCCATGCGTCGACGTTAAACCTTCGCTCGCCTAATTAGCAACGCGAAGTTTGCCCGGATCGCGCGGCCCTCCGGTCGCCTTGGCAGGGTTGGTTATTTGTTAAAGAGGCTTTGGACGGGAGAAGGTACGGATCGAGTGCGCTGGCCGGCTTCGGTTGGCGAGGTGGTCCGGAATTCTTGAAAATATTGTGTCCGGCGGCCTCTGGTGGCCTCAGGAATGTCAGACCCTTGCGCGAGGATATGGGTATGTCGGAAAGTTCGATCGGTACCGCGCGCCACGCCATTATGTCGGGTCTGGCTTTGTTGCGAGCTGAGTTGAGCATGGCTGGCGGGCAGGATTTGATTGATAATGTGAAGTTTTTGAAGTCGGTGAGCCGTCAAGTAGATCACGATTCGTTGCTGTCGATCGCCCGGCTGGATCGGGAGGGTGTGTTCGCCGAGCACGGCGTCTATCCGGCGCCGGCGGTGGCCGATCTGCTGCGCTGCGGTCGGGGCGAATCCCGCCGGTTGGTGGGGTTGGCGACCAGTGTGTTTCCCACCGGGCTGGACGGCCAGCGATTGGAACCCAAGCTGCCGGTCACCGCGACCGTGCTGGCCGGCTGGGAGATCGATCAGGCGCACGCTGAGGTGATCGAACGCGAACTCGGGACCGGGGCGGCGCGGCGACTTGATCCAGGGCGGTGGTCCGCGGCGGAGGCGCAGCTGGCCGACTGGGCGCGGACGTACCGCCCGGACGAGTTGGCCCGGATGGCGCGGGGGTTGATTGCCCAGTTGGATCAGGACGGGCCGGCGCCCGACGATGACGAGCCGCAGGTCAACGAGCTGCACCTGGCGAAATCCCGCGACGGTGTCGGTGGGCGGTTCAAGGGGCAGTTGGATTCGGCCACCTCCGAGGTGCTGGCCAGGGCGATCGGTGCGCTGGTCAAACCGGGCCGGTTGAGGGTGGGGAACGGCCACACATCACCGCGGTGCTGGACTACGCGGCTCTGCGGGAGCAGGCGCGCGGGTTGATCCTGGACTACGGCGGGACCGTGTCGGCCGCGGATGTGCGGGTGTTGTTGTGCGATGCCCGGATCACCCCGGTGGTGCTGGGTGGGCAGGGTGAGCCGTTGGACGTGGGTCGGTCTCGTCGGTGTGCCACGCCGGCGCAGCGCAAAGCGGTCGCCGCGCGGGATCGGGGTTGTGCGCATCCAGGCTGTGATCGGCCACCGAGTTGGTGTCAAGTGCATCATATTGTTTCGTGGCAGCACCACGGCGAAACACATGTGCACAATTTGGTGATGCTGTGCCGGACGCATCATCGGATGGTGCACCGGTCCGGCTGGAAAGTCCGCATGCGCGAAGGGCAACCGGAATTCCTTCCGCCCAAATGGCTGGACGCCACCCAAACACCCCGCCGAAAACCCAACCCGCGACTACTCGCCACCACATCGGCGAGTTACTAAATTCCACTCGCCGAGTCGCGGATTGCTACCCGGCGAGTGGCCCTCGGACCCGGCCCGATTTGGTCGGGAAGTCTCGGCCCACCGGGCGTGGAGTCTCCTCCGGCACATCTGGCATCCAGCTGTGCCCCGGCCCAGTCCAGTTCTTCTCCTCGATCAGCAGGCGAGCCGCCTCTGCGTACTCTCCCACCAGCTGCTCCAGGTAGAGATGCCCGTCCAGGTGGCCGGTCTCGTGCTGGAAGCAGCGGGCCAGGGTGCCGGTGCCCTCGACCTCGAGCCGCGCACCGGACAGGTCGTAGCCGGTGACCCTCGCCCACCCCGCCCGCCTCGTCGGGTACGCCTCGAACGGTACCGAGAGGCAGCCCTCCATGTCCTTCTCCGGATCCGCGGCGGGCGGGATCTCCGCGGTCTCCAGCACCGGGTTGACCACCACGCCGGTGTGCCAGACGTCCTCCTCATCCGGGCAGTCATAGACGAAAACCCGCAGGTCGACGCCGATCTGGTTGGCGGCAAGCCCCACCCCGCCGGCCGCGTACATCGTCTCGAACATGTCCGCGATCAGCTCTCGCAGGCCGCTGTCGAAGTCAACGATCTCGCGGGTTGGGTTGTGCAGTACGGGGTCCCCCGCGACACGAATGGCATGAACGGTCACGCGTCGATCATGCCTGCCACTCGCAACGGCGGGTAAACATCCCGCTGAGACAGGACAGCGAGAGCGTTGAACCTCCTAAACTTCGGCGGGTGCCTCGAGGCGACCGCCAGCTCACCGTGCTGTTCCTGCCGGAGTCGGCCTACGGGCCGACCAATAACTGTGCGGGCATCGGCGACGTGCTGCGCCGCCGCGGTCACCGGGTCATCTTCGCCGCCGAGGCCTCGTGGCGGGGCAGGCTTGCGCCGCTCGGTTTCGAGGAGGCGCTGGTCGACCTTGCGCCGCCGGCGGGCGAGGGCGACGGCGAGCAGGACGCCGGCCAATTCTGGAAGGAGTTCATCCGACAAACCGCTCCGGAATTTCGCAAGCCGACACTGCGGCAGTTGGAGGCCTTCATCCGACCGACCTTCGAGGCACTGGTGGACGGGGCCCGCTACTGCGAACCGCGACTGCGCACGGTGCTCGCCGACGCGGCTCCCGACGTTGTGGTCGAGGACAATGTGGTGGCCTTCCCCGCCCTGCTCACCGCCGGGGCGCCGTTCGTCCGGATCGTCTCGTGCAACCCCCTGGAGATACCTGGCCCGGACATCGCCCCAGCGTTCTCCGGACTGCCCGCCGAGGACCGGTCAGAATGGTCGGCGTTCCGCACCGAGGCCGAACGTGTACTCCGGCCGGTGTGGGAGCCGTTCAACACCTGGGTACGGGAGCAGGGCGCTCCGCCGCTGCCTGACCTGCAGTTCGTGCACTCCTCGCCGGAGCTCAACCTCTATGTCTATCCAGAAGCGCTGGACTACACCGACCGCCGCCCTCTGGACCACACCTGGCAGCGGCTTGACTCCAGCGTGCGGCACACCGACGCCCACGTCGCGCTGCCCGATGCGCTCACCGACCGGCCAGCGGGCTCCGCGCTTGTCTACCTGTCGCTCGGCTCGCTGGGCAGCGCCGATGTGGACCTGATGAAGCGGCTGATCAGCGTGCTGGCTGATACCAAGCACCGCTTTGTGGTCTCCATGGGCCCCTGCCACACCGAGCTTGAACTCGCCGAGAACATGTGGGGCGCGGAGTTCCTGCCGCAGACCCGGATCCTGCCGATGGTCGATCTGGTGATCACCCACGGCGGGAACAACACAACCACCGAAGCCATCCACTTCGGCAAGCCGATGATCGTCCTGCCGCTGTTCTGGGATCAGTACGACAACGCCCAGCGCGTCGCTGAGACCGGGTACGGCGAACGGCTCGACACCTACCGGTTCGCCGACCACGAGTTGGCCGCGTCAATCGAGCGCCTGCTGGGCGACCGCTCGCTGCGCGATCGCCTGGACCGGGTCAGCGCCCAGGTCCAGGCCCGCGACGGAGTTATCCGTGCCGCGGACCAGATCGAGCACCTGGCCCGCCGGTCCCGGTCCTAACCCGCGCCCGGAGCTACGCCGGCTGCCGGTGACCGGGCTCGTCGTGGAGTCCCGCGCTCAGCACCCGCAAGGCCTTGGCCAGCTCGTCCCGGTGGCCCCGCAGCTCGGCGATGCGGCGGTCGAGGACGTCCAGGCGCGCTTGAAACGTGCGTACGGCCAGGCCCGGGTCGTCGCAACTGCCCTCGGCTTCCATCTCCAGACAGTCGGCCAGCCGCTTGACCCCGTCCAGATTCAGGCCGTTGCCCAGCAGGGTGGCGATGTTGCCCACTGTGCGCACCGCCGAGTCGTCGTACACCCGCCAGCCGTTGCTCCCCCGGGAGGACCGCAGCAGCCCGTGTTGCTCGTAGTAGCGCAGCGAGCGCTGGCTCACTCCGGTCCGCCGCGCCAGCTCGCCAATCCGCATTCTCCGCGCCCCGTCCTTGACCTTGACACCTGTGTCAGGTGCCTAACCTCGCACCATGGTTTCCGATTCCATCGCGACTCAGCATGCCCGCCGAACCGCGCTGGTGACCGGCGGCGGCTCAGGTATCGGCCGGGCGTCGGCTGTCGCGCTCGCCGCCAGTGGCATGGACGTGCTGGTGATCGGCAGGCGGCAACAGGCGCTGCAAGACACCGCCGACCTGCATCCCGGCATCCGGTACCTGGTCGGCGACATCACCGAGGCGGAGGATATCGCCGCCGCCGTGCGGGTCGCCGCCACCACGCACGACCGGATCGATGTGGTGGTCAACAACGCCGGAATCATCAACCCGGCGCCGCTGGAGAAGACCGAGGAGGACGCCGCGCTGGCGGTGTGGCGAACCAACGTGCTCGCACCCACATTGCTGGCCAAGGCCGCGCTGCCGTACCTGGTCAGGACCCGAGGGCTGATCATCAATGTGTCCAGCACGTTCGGCGGTAAGCCGGCCCCCGGGGCGAGTCAGTACGGTGCCAGCAAGGCCGCGCTCGAGCAGCTCACCCGCAGTTGGGCTGTCGAGCTGGCCGATCGGGGAGTCCGGGTCAACGCCGTCGCGCCGGGACCGACGGAAAGCGAAGCCCTGCGCGGCGCCGGCCTGTCTCCCGAGGTCATCGAGCGGGCGAAGGCCGAAGAGCGCAGCCGCATCCCGTTGGGCCGACGCGGCGAGCCAGAGGACGTGGCTCGCTGGGTGGTCGCCTTCGCCGACCCCGCCGCCGGCTGGGTCACCGGACAGGTGCTCGGCGTGGACGGCGGCTACCGCCTGGTTTAGAGCGTGTCCCGCGGATCATCCAGCCGGCATAGATCCACGGGACACGCTCTAGCTCGGGCGCCGCGAGCGCGAAGTTAGCGGTAGAACTGTCGGGTGTGCGGTAGATACAGCGTTGCCCGGCCCGACTCGGATGTGGCCAAGGAATTCGACGTGGACGCGATCGTGGGTGAGGAACCCGCGCCGTCCTGGAACGTCGCCCCGACCCAGATCGCGCGGGTGATCGTGGAGCGGGTCCCTCGGGACAGCGACGACGAGGTGGCCCAGCGCACGCTGCGCAACGCGCGCTGGGGGTTGGTTCCGTCGTGGGCCAAGGACATCAAGATCGGTAATCGCCTGATCAACGCGAGGAGTGAGACCGTCACCGAGAAGCCGGCGTTCAAGGCCGCGGCCGCGCGGCGGCGCTGCCTCGTCCCGGCGGACGGCTACTACGAGTGGGAGAAGGTCGACGGCAAGAAGGTTCCACACTTTCTGCACAACGCCGACGAGCTGCTGGCCTTCGCCGGGCTGTACGAACTCTGGCCGGACCCGAGCCGGGACAAGGAAGACCCGGAGCGGTGGCTGTGCAGCTACACAATCCTGACCAGCCCCGCTTCAGACACCCTTGGGCACATTCACGACCGCTCGCCGGTGGTGATCCCGCCCGGCGAGATGCGTGGGCGGTGGCTGGACCCCTCGCTCACCGAGCCCGACCACGTCCGGGAGCTGCTCGCGTCCATCCCGGAACCGAGGCTGCAGCCGCGTGAGGTCTCCACCGCGGTGAACTCTCCGGACAACAACGGGCCCGAGCTGGTCGAACCGGTGCGGCACTAGGCCAGCGGATTTTTAACGAGCTATGCAGGCCAGCACGCCCTGTCCCGCACCGAGGTTGTATGAGGCGACGCGTTGCTGGGCATCGCCGTGAGAGCCGTGGTTCGTCCACGGGTAGGTATCGGCCAGCACCGTCAGAGTCGCGGCGAGCTCCTCGTTGTCCCCCGGCTGCAGCCTGATCAGCCCGTCGCGCTGGGCGCCGGCCAAGGTGGCCCCGGCCAGGCAGTCGGCCTGCAGCTCGGTGGCCAGCGACACCTGATACCGATTGATCCGCGACTGGATCGCGTGCCCCCACTCATGAGCGACGACCAGGTAGACCCAGGAGTCACCGACGCGCTGGTAGCCGGCGTCCATCAGGTTCTCGTCCCACGCCAGGAAGTCCTGCGACGGGCAGTAGAACGCGTTGAACGCCAGTGCGGGCTGGCCGGCGCAGATGGGACCGTTGCTGCCTCGGTAACCGCCGGCGACCCGGGGGCTCTGGTACGGCCGACCGAACAACTGGGTGAAATTGCGCCGCCAGAACCCGTCCACAGCCGCCACCGCCGTCCGCTCAGCGGCGGTCGTGGCCGCGGCGCCGGGCGCGTCCACACTGAGCCGCGCGCGGTCGGCCGCCGGCGACAGCGTGGCCATGCCTGATCCCAGCTGTCCAAACACGATCAGGCAGAGCACCACCGCGACGGCGACCGACCACGGTCGCGCGCCACCAGGGAGGCAGGCGTTCACCCTATGAAGCGCCCGGTACGGCTGCACGGTCTATATGGTGCCCGCACAACCGCGAAATACCCGGATTAACGCTGGAAATAGCACCCGCGTCCACCCACCGGGCGTCCGACGGAGCCGAGGAGCAACAGGATTAGGCGAATAACGAGAAGGAGAGCCAGCCGATAACGAGCAAGATGACCCCGGGAACAATCATTTTCCCTCCAAGCCTCGACACGTCGACCGCGCCCTGTGGCCTGCCCGGGCACCAGGTTCAGCAGCCGCGGAAGGAAGCTTCCCCGCCGAAACCCGCCCTGACCACCCGCTTCGGTAACGGGCCGGGTCCAGCTCGGCGGACCGCCCTCCTGGTGGGTATGGGTGAGCTGACGGGTGATCCGCCGGTCACCCCAACCACCTTGGGCGTCATATAGCTGGATTCCTGGGAAGGCGGGGATGTCTTTTATTCCGCGCTGAGCGCCTCATCGAGTGTTTGGTAGACAGCCAGCTCTTTGTCCAGCCTGGTTACCTCAAGGACGCGATAGACCGCATGCTGATTTCCCACCGCGATACGGAAGAGCTTTCCTAGCCGGCCAGCCTCACCCGCCGCGTCCACCAGAGCCACCAGCCCGCGCGAGCCGAGGAAGGTCACCGCGGACAGATCGAGTACTACCCTCGCCACGTCCGCTGTGCGAATGGCCGAGGTCAACGCGGCCTGCAGATTCGGACCAGTGGAGATATCGACCTCACCGATTGCGCCAATCACCCGGGCGTCGTCCACCCGTCGGTCAGTCACTGTCAGCAGCTGTCCTTGATCAATGTGCTGACTGTTCTCGTGCGACGACATGGCGCCGACCTTATCGCCCGGCCTTTTCTGATCACGTTGCGAAGCGCCCCGCCGGTCGGCGGCGAGACCCGCCCGCCGCCGACCGGCGTTGTCCGGCGCCTGGTTACCCGCGAGGCTTAAGCCCCAAAACGGGCGCCAGTCGGGCCAGGGCCGGCACCGGATCATCGGCGTCCGGGGCCACATGCACCATGACGTGGTCGGCGCCGGCGTGACGGTGCTCGTTCAACCGGGCCGCCACGCTCTCCGGGTCGCCCCGCGCGACCAGCGCATCGATCAACGCGTCGCTGCCACCGTCGCTGAAGTCCGCCTCCGAGTAGCCGATGCGGCGCAGGTTGGCCAGGTAGTTGCTCAGGCCCAGATACAGCTTTATCGCGCCCCGGGCAGCCGCTTTGGTCTGCTCACCGTCGGTGCCCACCGCCACCTTGTGCTCGGTGGCCATCAGCGGCTCGGCGCCCAGTACCTGTCGGGCGGACTTGGTGTATTCGGGAGTAACCAGGTACGGGTGCGCGCCGGCCGCGCGGTCGGCGGCCAGCCGCAGTACCCGGGGGCCGAGAGCGGCGAGCACCCGACGATTGCTGGGCACCTCCCGTTCGTCCAGCACGTCCAGGTAGTTTCCCAGCGCTTGGTACGGGGTGGCGTACTCCTCGGTCGCCTCGCGGTGCCCGGCGCCGATGCCCAGCAGGAATCGGCCGGGGTGGGCGGCCTCGAGTCGGTGGTAGGAGTCGGCGACCGTGCGGGCGTCGGAGCTCCAGATGTTCACAATGCCGGTGGCCAGCGAGATCGTGGACGTCGCGCCGAGCAGGGTTTCCACAATGGCCAGGTCGGCGGGCGGCGAGCCGCCGACCCAAATCGCGCCGTAGCCAAGGCGCTCGATCTCGGCGGCCCGCTCGGGGGTCAATCCCCAGGAGCCCGCCCATACGCCGAACGATCCCAGCTGTACCGGTGTTGCCCGACTGCTCATTCGGTGCTCACTTTCATCGCGAAGTTGTCAGCTGCCGTTCCTCGCGAAACAACCGCCCGGAACGGCTCCCCATTCCGGACTCGCGCCGGTTGCCGGCTCCCTCGGGCCGTGGCGGCGGTTCGGTGCCGGCCGGCACTCGGCACAGCCGAGACGAACCCGGGTAGTCACCCACGTTGAGCGGACCGCGTCCACAGACGTCCACATGCGACACGCGAGCCATTGATGACGCTCAACGCCGAGCCAGTCGCGGCAGCGCGCGGCTTGGCTCGGCGTGATCGCAGTACGAAGTCGGTCCGCTATGGGCTCGCGGATAAATAGAATTTCCGCGAGCTATCTCCTAAGACGGTGCCGGCCGCGCGGCCTTGTGGCGATGAACGTCAGCCGGAGAACATCGGCTGCTTGGGATCGGCGGACTTGGCGGGCTTCTTCGCGGCTTTCTTGGCCGGCTTCGCCTCCCGGTTGGCGGCCGTCCTCGTGGCGGTGGACTTCGGGGCCGCGGCCTTCGCAGCGGCGGCCTTCGGGGCGGCGGCCTTCGTGGTCGCTGCCTTCGTGGTCGCTGCCTTCGTGGCCGCTGCCTTCGTGGCCGCTGCCTTCGTGGCCGCTGCCTTCGGAGCCGCGGCCTTCGTGGCGGCGGCCTTCGGGGCCGGCTCGGGAGCCTGCTGTGCCTGTGCGTACGCGTCGACCACCGCGGCGGGAATTCGGCCACGACCGGAAACCTCGTGCCCGGCTTCGCGCGCCCATTCCCGAATGGCATGCGCACGCTCACGCGCCGCCGAGTCATGCGCAGGGGCCACCTTCGCGGTTCCCCCGCCACGACCTGCCCGGTGCCGCCGGCTCGCGGCGATGAACTCCGCGAGGCTATCCCGCAGCTTTTCCGCGTTGCGGCTGTTCAGGTCGATCTCGTAGCTGCGGCCATCGAGAGCGAAACCGACGGTGGTGACATCCCCACCCGGCGAACCCTCAAGATCGTCCACCATCTCCACAATGACCTTCTGCGCCATCAGGCAATCCTCACTCTCTCCTGCTGAAACCGCACTGCCGAGCGTCAGCGGACTAGATCATCAACAACTTCGCCGGATCACAATACAAGAGACCAATAGGGCGAGCGGGCCCACTTAATGTCACACGATCGCTCTCCGTCTGTCTGACCTTCCCGCGAGATGGACCAACCTTGTCCGCGCACCACCGAGGAGACCTCAGGGCACCGACATTGTGAAACGATCAGGCGGGAACGCTCAGTCAAATGATAGCCCATGCGACTGCGCGGACATTCTTGCCGGCGTGCCCGGGGACGCTCCGGGCGCCGGGAGTCAGCGTCCTGCCCGACATCCAGGTGACCTCGGTGCGGATCGTCCACATCGGACGAGCCCCTTTTACGGCGTGGCCGGTCCACCGGCACAGGAAAGTCACAAGGTTCCCGGCGTATGGTCCGCGCTCGCCCGTACGGAATCGCGGACCGAAGTTCGAGAATGGCGTGGAGCATGACGCGGACTCCGCTGTCCGCTTCCGCCACATGGGTCATGCCGGGGCGCCCATAAGCGCGAGCGGCAAGCGTGCGGCCCGTCACCCAGAATTGCGACCTCGGCGCCACAGAGCCCACGGGCACAGCACAGAGCCCACATCCTCTGTGAGGTGGACGCCCGGTATGTGGCGTGGCGAGGTAGCGGGTACCGAGGCCGGCATCGAGTCTCGTGTGCTCCGGGGCGTGGAAGCACCGTGGCCGGGGTACCCGGTGTCGTGATCGCTACCGCAAGCCTGCCCATGCCCGGGCCACCGCCCGCCCCTCGCCCGGTGCCCATTCCGCCGCCTGTCCCGGAGCCGGTGCCCACCCCGCCCCCGTTTCCGACGCCGCCGGGACCAGTGCCCCGGCCGGCGCCGGATCCGAACCGACCGCCCATCCCCGACCCGATTCCACCGGTCCCGGAGCCGGACCCGGTAGTGCCGACCCCGCCCCCGCCGCCGACTCCACCGGGACCGGACCCGGCGCCACCCTCGACGCTCGACCAACCCAGAGCCATGGCCTCCGCCGCCGGCTGAGGGCGCCACTCCTCGAGGGCCGAGGCACCCGGGAAAGCTCAGGCCGCCCTCACACCCGGTGGTAGCGGGCATCGAAGAACGCGAACACCCCGTAGCTGGCGAACCCGAGGGCGACCACCACGAGCAGAGCCGGGCCGAACGGCTGGGCGACGAGGGTTTTCAGTGCCACGTCCAGCCCCTGGGCCCGAGCGGGTTGGTAGGCCAGCCCGGCGAACGCCACCAGCACCCCGACGATGGCCACCGCGAAGCCCTTGGCCACGGAACCGAACTGGCCGGTGCGCTCGGCCACCGCCCGTAACGTGGGGCTGGCGCGTTGCAGGTCCACGTCCTCGGTGAAGGTCTTCTTCCAGCCCCGGTAGGCCATGATCACCCCGCCCACCAGCACGCCGACTCCGACCACCACTACCAGCACCCGGCCGAGCGGGTAACGCAGCAGCTGCGCGGTCAGGCCCTGTCCGCCGTTGCCCGCCGACGAGCCGCCGGCCACCCGGCCGGCCAGCACCGCCAGCGCGGCGAACAAGATGGCCTGACCGGCCGAGAACATCCGCTTCCTGGCCCGGTCCCCGGTGTCTAGGACGTAGCGGAAGCCCCAGATCGCCTCCCTGGCCCGCCACACGACCACCGCCGCGAAGGCGACGACGATCAACCACAGCAACAGCCGCCCGAACGGCTCGGCGGCCACCGTCTGCAGCGCACCGGTCTGGTCCGCCCGCTCACGGCTGCCGAACGCCACCCGCAGCGCCAGCCAGGCCACCAGCAGATGAATGATCCCGTTGACCACCAGGCCGGCGCGCGCGGCAGCCCGGACCGGCTCGCTGCCGGCGGCCCGACGGACCTCGCGTTCGGCGGAGGGTTCGGCGGAGGGTTCGGCCACGGACCTAGCCGAAGGAGATTCTCGCGGCGGTTGCCGCCGCGAGTTGTATTCGGCCGAGTCAGCTCGGGCACGCCGCGTCACGTCGGGTTCTCCTCGGCGACCGGCCCGGCTAACTGGCCGGGCCGGTCGATCACCGGGCGAAGGCCATGTCGATCACCGCGGAGTCGATGCGTGCGGCGAGCTTGATATCCAGGTTGGTGACATCCCCGCTGTCCGGGGCGGACACCGAGAAGGTGATGGTCTCGCCGTGCTCGGCGATCTTGGCCCGGTGGTTGAGCGCGACGCCCTCCCGGCGCACCCGGTTGATCAGCGGCAGATGCCGCTCGGCGGGCAGCACCACGGTGCGGGTAATGCCTCGGTTGTCACCTGCCCAGTCGGTGAGCGCGCCGAGGGCGGCGACCACCTGTTCGTCGGAGAGCGGGGCGGGGCCGGCCCCAACCCTGGCCGCGGTCAACTCGACCGGCGGCTGCTCGACTGGCTCGAACAACCCGGCGAATCGCGGCCCCAGCGCGCGGGACAACAGGCCACCGGTGT
>Ga0137412_10001931_pt1 | contig 16275 bp, 18 predicted proteins | sample CZODoug2_1_16fun_FD_122160 | JGI IMG/M metagenome (GOLD analysis project Ga0137412, IMG submission 122160) | Vadose zone soil fungal communities from Angelo Coast Range Reserve, California, USA - CZODoug2_1_16fungal (Hybrid Assembly) | ecosystem: Environmental > Terrestrial > Soil > Vadose zone...
GTGGCGGTGCACCCGGGCCAGACCTGCGGGCACTGCCGCTTCTGCCGTTCCGGGCGACCGCACCTGTGCCCCGAGTGCCGCTACCTCGGCAGCGCCGCGCAGTGGCCGCACACCGACGGCGGCTTCACCACGCAACTCGTCGTCCAGGCGCAGCGGCTGATTCCGCTGCCGGCCGGGCTGTCGCTGCGCCAGGCGGTGCTGGCCGAGCCGACCAGCGTCGCCTGGCACGCCGTCGAGCGGGCGGTCGCCGTCGGCCAGCCGGTGCGTGACGCCTCGGTGCTCGTCGTCGGAGCCGGACCGATCGGACTGCTCATCGCCGCGGTAGCGCTGCACCTCGGAGCCGCCCTCGTGACAGTCGCCGACGTGCTGCCCCGCCCGCTCGAGATAGCCCGCCAGCTCGGTGCGCACTCCGCCGTGGACGTGGCCGACCTCCCGGGCGACACCGCGGCCGACGCGGTGTTCGAGTCGTCAGGTACGCCAGCCGGGCTGGCGACAGCGCTGCACGGAGCCGCGCGGGGCGGCACGATCGTCGCCGTCGGGCAGTTACCGCAGACCGACATCAGCACGCCGGCCTGGCTGGTGCCCAGCCGCGAGCTGACCGTCACCGGCTGCCTGCGCGTCAACAGCGAACTACCCACGGCGCTGCGTTTCCTGACCGACGCCGTCGTCCACCCCGTCATCAGCCACGAGTTCGCGCTGGGCCAGGCCGAGGAGGCCTTCGCCGTGGCCGCCCGCCCCGACGTGTCGAGCAAGGTCGTGCTGCGCTTCGCTGACTGACCAGCGCCAACAGCGCGGCGGTCGTGTTGCGTATTTCCTGACCTCGCTGCCCAGGTGGCTGAATCAAGCCCCAAGTTGCCGACCGCATCGAAGTCAAGTACCGCGGCGGGCGGGGGTCCCGGGGGCAGAGCCCGCCGGGTCGGGGTCCGGGGGTGAACCCCCGGTGTAATGACGAAGCGAGGAGTGGCCCGCGCGTTCCGCGGGCACACTCCTCCCCGAGACCGTGGAGGTGGCGGGAATCGAACCCGCGTCCTCCGTCGCCTCAACAGGGCTTCTCCGGGCGCAGTGTGCGCTGCCTCTACTCGGCCCCACCGGTCCTGCACACAAGCCGGTGTGACGGGCCCAGTCGCTGTGAGATGTCCCGTCCAATCCCGCGACCGGCGAGGACGGTAAGTCACCTAGCTGACGCCAGCTGACCGAGCCGGTGACGAACCCGGGCTGACGGAGCCGCTATCGCTTAGGCAGCGAGAGCGAACTCAGCGCGATTGGAATCGGCGCTTAATTGGTTTGCATCGCTTTTTTAACGAGGTCAGCAATGCGGTCCTCGGCCCGCTTCCCCTGCCTCGACGTCCGGAGTCGAGACCTTTCACCCCCTAGTTGGTTACCTGATCAGGGTACCGGTTGGCGACACGGCCCCGGTAGAACTGTGCACGTGGCCAGCGACGGGCCGGACGTTGCTCGGGAGATCGAGACGAAATATGACATCGCTCCCGATTTCGCCATGCCGTCGTTGGCTGACCGTGAGCGCGGGGTCGACGTCGACACCGTCCGTCTCGCGAGCACGTACTACGACACCGGCGACCACGACCTGCTGCGCTACCGGTTGACGCTGCGGCGGCGCCTCGGCGACGTCGACACCGGATGGCACCTCAAGGTGCCCGGCGCCGGCGAGCGCACCGAGTTGCGCTGGCCGGCGACCGAGGAGCCGCCCGAGGCGCTCACGGCGTTGCTCGCCCCGTTCGTCCGCGACAAACCGATCACCGCCGTCGTCCGCCTGGACATGACTCGCACCAGGCACCGGATCCAGGGCCCCACGGGCGAACTGCTGGCCGAGGTCGCACAGGACGACGTCCGGGCCACTGGCATCGACGCCGAAATCCGGGCGCGCCGCTGGCACGAGGCCGAGGTCGAGCTGGGCCCGGCCGGATCCCGGGCGCTGCTGGCCGAGATCGGCGCCGCCCTGCAGGCTCGCGGCGCGGTGCCGTCCAGCAGTCGGTCGAAGCTCGCCCGGGCGCTGGTGGGTATCGGCAACGAGGGCGTCGGCACGCCCCGGACCTCGGCCGGTGCGGTCCTGGTCGACTACATCGCCCAGCAGTGCGACGCCCTGGTGGCCGGCCACTTCGCCATCCAGCGCGACGCCGACGACTCGGTGCATCGCACCCGGGTGGCCTCGCGCCGGATGCGCAGCACGCTGCGGACGTTCGAGTACTGCTTCGACGCCGACCAGGCGAGCGCGTTCGAGGACGAGCTGCGCTGGTACGCCGGGGTGCTGGGCGCGGTTCGCGACACCGAGGTGCTGCGGGCCCGCCTGCTCGCGGCGATCGCCGACCTGCCGTCCGACCTGGTCGTCGGCCCGGTCACCGACCATGTCGATGGCCAGCTGACCCGCGAGCTCGGCGCCTATCGAGCCGAGCTGCTCGAGGTGATGGCCGGCGACCGGTACGTCGAGCTGCTCGCCGAGGCGACGCGGTGGCGCGACGATCCGCCGTTCACGGCCGCTGCTGGACGTCCGGCCGCGACACTGAACGAGGCGATCGACCGGGTCGAGCGGACGCTCGGCAAGCGACTGCGACGGGCCGCGCGCCCGCTCGGCACGGACGAGCAGATGCACGGTGCGCGCAAGGCCGGCAAGCGCGTCCGTTACGCCGCCGAGGCCGCGGCGTCCCGTGGCGACCCGAGGGCGATCAACCTGGCCAAGGACACCGCCCGCTTGCAGGAGCTGCTCGGCGAGTTCCAGGACAGCGTCGTCGCCGCGGAGCTGCTGCGCCGGCTGGCCGCCGATGCCGCCGGCCAGGGTGAGGACGGCTTCACCTACGGCGTGCTCGTCGCCGAGGAGCGCCAGCGCGCCGACGAGGCCCGCCGTCGCGCCCGCCGGCAAAGCTAGGCCGTGCGCCCCGTGCGCACTAGGCCGTGATGATCTCTGCCGAATGGACCAGGTCTGGTCCATTCGGCAGAGATGATCAAGCCGCGCCGGGTCGTACTACCGCAACTCGTAGATGACCGACGAGCGGTCGCGCGTGAAGCCGACCGACTCGTAGAGCCGTCCGGCGCCGTCGGCGTTCTCGCTGTCCACGTCGAGCTTGACGACCTCGAAGCTGGACGCTGCCAAGGCGAGCGTACGCAGCAACATCGCCCGGGCCAGGCCACGACCGCGAGCCGGCGGCCGTACGCCCAGCTGGCCGACCCAAATTTCACCGGGCTCGTACTGATAGGTCAGGGCGTAGCCCTCGACGCTGCCATCGGCGCCGAGGCCGAGCACGGAGTACCCAGGCCGGAAGGTGCGCGACCCGGTGAGCCAGGTGCGCCACTGCTCGTCGGTGGGCGGGGCGAACCCCCAGTGCGTGCTGAAGGCGTCGCAGTGCGCCGCGTGCACCTCGGCGTCGCGGGCGACCTCATAGGGCTGGACGCGCGGATCGTCCGCGCGCTCGACGTCGTCCAGTGCGCGGCTCAACCCGTGGAAGTAGCGCGCCGCCTCGTAGCCGTGGGCCTCGAGCAACGCGCGGGCGTCGCCGACCTTCGCGCCGACGTGCGTGCGGACCTGCGCCAGCGCCCCCGGGTGACGCTCGTTCGCGAAGGCGCCGGCCCGCCGTTGCAGCCGGTCGAGCAGTTCGGCGCCGATGCCGCGTCCTCGATGCTCGGGATGCACGAACCCGGCGAAGTCCGCTCGCGCCGTGCCGTCCGCGCGGAGCATCGGCGACATGACCTGGCCGACAGCGACCAGCGTGCCGTGTTCGTCCTCGACCGCGATCGTGTCCTGGCTCGGCTCGATGGCCGTGTCGTCGAGTTCCTCGGCGAGGTCGTCCGCCGAGTAGGCCTCATCCGTGTCGTCCGCGTCGGAGATGATCTTGGTGAACGCCGACCAGCGTTGCAGATCGGCGGTCTCGAGCGGGCGCCACGTGTAGGTCATGCCGGCCAGCCAATCACTCCGGTTTTGGTCACGCGAACGGCTTATGGCCGTCCGACTGACCAAACCGCGTGAAAGCGGTTCGCAAGCTGGCAACGCTGCCCTATAGGGCGGGCTACTCCATGCCCTTGGCGCGCCGGCCCAGCGCCTTTTGCACCTCGCGGTCGGCGTCGCGGCGGGCCATATCCTGGCGCTTGTCGTAGGACCGCTTGCCCCGCGCCAGGGCCAGCTCGACCTTGACCTTGCCCTCGGAGAAATACAGGGACAGGGGTACGAGCGTCAGCCCGCTCTCCTTCGTCTTGCCGATCAGCCGTTCGATCTCGGCGCGATGCAGCAACAGCTTGCGGGTGCGGCGCGGCTCGTGGTTCGTCCAGCTGCCCTCGGTGTATTCGGGGATGTGGACGTTGCGGAGGAAGACCTCGCCGTCGTCGATCGTCGCGAAACCGTCGACCAGCGACGCGCGTCCCAGGCGCAGCGACTTCACCTCGGTGCCGGTGAGCACCACGCCGGCCTCGTACGTATCGAGGATGGCGTAGTCGTGGCGGGCCTTGCGGTTCTGCGCGATGAACTTGCGAGCGGTGGTGCGATTGCTGGAGTCCGCCATCTAGATCCGGACGTAGGAACGCAACGTCACGTACGCCGTGACGATCGCGAGAACGATGCCGATCAGCGCCGACTCACCGCTGGCGACGAGCACGTCATTGACCGACAGATCAGGCAGCACGCCGTGGCTCACCGAGTGACCGAAGATGCCGTTGAGCACGTAGGTCTTGCTGAACCACAACGCCGGGACGGTCAGGATGCCGCCGATCACCGCGGTGATCATCGCCTCGATCACGAATGGCATCTGCGTCATCCATCGCGAGGCGCCCACCAGGCGCATGATGTTGGTCTCGTTGCGCCGCTGGGCGGCCGCGACTTGGATCGTGATGGCCATCAGCAAGATCGCCGCTATCAGCATGACGAGGGCGAACGCCAGGGCTCCGATCCGCGACTTGTCGAAGATGTCGAGGATGGTCTTGAGGCCTTCGTCCTCGTTCTGGACAGCATTGACGCCAGGAGCGTTCGCGTACCGCTGAGCAACCTGGGGATAGTCACGTTTGAGGTCTTTCAGCGAGAGAGTGAACTCGTCAGGGAAGTCACTTGCCTGCAGCAAGGCGCTGTTGTCCTTGCCGAGGAAGTCCTTGTTCTTGTTGTAGATCTCCTGATGCGTCAGGAACCTGACGCTGGCGATCTGCGGGTCGGCCTTCAGCGAGGCCTCGAGTTTCAGTTTCTCGGTGCCAGTGAACGGGTGCTTGCAGGGGTTGCTCTGCCCATATGGCGCTGGACCGCACATGTAGACCTGAACGCTGAGCTTTTCCTGGTACTGATTCCGGAACTTGCCGATCTCCTTCTGCGTCAGCAGCGCCCCGGCCAAGAAGTACAGCGAGACGAACGTGATCATGATCAGGGCGATCGACATCAGGACGTTACGGCGCAGGCCCTGGCCTACGCCTGACATCACAAAGCTGGCGCGCATCTCTTCCTAACTCGCTTCAGCGGCCGACGCCGTAGACGCCGCGGGACTGGTCGCGAATGATGTGGCCCCCGTCAAGTTCGATGACCCGCCGCCGCATCGCGTCGACGATGTTGTTGTCGTGGGTGGCCATCAGCACCGTCGTCCCCGTCCGGTTGATGCGCTCGAGCAGGCCCATGATGCCCTGGCTCGTATCCGGGTCGAGGTTTCCGGTGGGCTCGTCGGCCAGCAGGACGAGCGGCCGGTTGACGAACGCGCGGGCGATGGCCACCCGCTGCTGCTCACCACCGGAGAGCTCGTTCGGCATGCGCAGCGCCTTGCCGTCCAGGCCGACCAGGTCGAGGACCTCCGGCACGGCCCGGCGAATCGTGCGCTGCGACTTGTTGATCACCTCGAGCGCGAACGCCACGTTGTCGTAGACGCTCTTCTTCGGCAGCAACCGGAAGTCCTGGAACACGCAGCCGATCTTGCGGCGCAGCTCCGGAATCCGGCGGCTGCGCAGCCGGCTGACGTTGCGGCCGTCAACGAAGACTTTGCCGGAACTGGCCAGCTCCTCGCGGAGCAGGAGGCGCAGCACGGTCGACTTGCCGGAGCCGGACTGGCCGATGAGAAAGACGAACTCTCCCTTGGCAATATCGATGGTGATGTCCTCGATTGCCGGACGGGTTCCCGCCGGGTAGACCTTGGTGACGTGGTCGAGTCGGATCACGGCGCCGAAGTTTACCCACCGCTCTTGGGTGCCTCTGTCGCGCCGCTACGTCGCCACCGGATTCCGGCCTCGATGAAGTCGTCTATGTCCCCGTCCAGGACGGCTTGGGGGTTGCCGACTTCGTGCTCGGTGCGCAGGTCTTTGACCATCTGATACGGATGAATGACATAGCTGCGCATCTGGTTGCCCCAGCTGTTGCCGCTGTCCTTGAGGGCGTTCATCTTCGCCTGCTCCTCCTGCCGGCGCCGCTCGAGGAGCTTGGCCTGCAGGACGGCCATGGCGCTGGCGCGGTTCTGGATCTGGCTGCGCTCGTTCTGGCAGCTCACCACGATGCCGGTCGGCAGGTGGGTGATGCGCACGGCGGAGTCGGTGGTGTTGACGCCCTGGCCGCCCGGGCCACTCGACCGGTACACGTCCACCCGGATGTCGTCGTCGGGGATCTCGATGTGGTCGGACTGCTCGACGACCGGCAGCACCTCGACCCCGGCGAAGCTCGTCTGCCGGCGGCCCTGGTTGTCGAACGGGCTGATCCGCACCAGCCGGTGCGTGCCCTGCTCGACGGACAATGTTCCGTACGCGTAAGGCACCTTGACCTGGAAGGTGGCCGATTTGATGCCGGCCTCCTCCGCGTAGGACGTGTCGAGCACCTCGGTGGGGTAACCGTGGCGTTCGGCCCAGCGCAGGTACATGCGCAGCAGCATCTCGGCCCAGTCGGCCGCGTCGACCCCGCCTGCCTCGGAGCGGATGGTGACGAGCGCCTCGCGGGAGTCGTACGGGCCGGACAGGAGCGTGCGCACCTCTAGCTCGTCGATGCTCTTGCGCAGCGCCGTCAGCTCGGCCTCCGCCTCGGCCTTCTCCTGGTCATCACCCGCGTCGTCGGCCATCTCCCAGAGCACCTGCGCGTCGTCCAGGCGCCGCCTGAGGTCCTCGACGCGCCGGATATCGCCCTGCGTCACCGACAGCCGGCTCGTCACTCTCTGGGCGTTCTCGGGGTTGTCCCACAGATTCGGCGCCGATGCCTGCTGCTCGAGCTCACCGACCTCGGCTCGCAGCTTGTCGAGGTCCAGGACGGCCTCGATGCTGGCCATGGTGGTCGAGAGCTCTTTGAGCTCGGCGGGGACGTCGGTCACATCCGATCACGGTACCCGTCGGTGTCCGCAGACACGTCTTAAGCGTCGAGCTGGGCGCTGAGCGCCTTGGGCGCTACCTGCCGGTAGGCATCACGGACGACCTCGGCGATCTCGTCCCAGGGCGCGTCGTTGTCGATGCGCACGCCCAGCCAGCCCCGGTGACCGACGTAGGGCGGACGGAAGTAGCGATCCGGGTCGTCGGCGACGAGGGCTTCCTGGGCCCCGGGCGGCGCCGCGCACCAGAACCCGAGGTGGTCAGCGCCGTGGTGGTGGTCGTCCAGGACCACGAACAGCTTCTTGTCCCGGACGAAGAATCCGGGCTCGCCGTGGGTCGCCCGCTCCGTCGTCTCGGGCAGGCCGAGGCAGACCTCGCGCAGCCGCTGTACCGGCGCTGGTGACGCTAGGCCGTCGGGACGGAGTCGAGCCATCGGATCAACGCCCGTTCATAGGCGACGGCGAACTCGACGGCAACCGCGCCGAACGTGTCGCCCGCCCGCTTCAGCTCGGCCGCGTCGCGGCGATGGGCCGCGAGCGCCGCCTCGTGTTCCTGCTTCGCCGCCGCGACGATCTCGCGGCGCTGCTTCGTGGACAGATGCGCACCGAAGCCGAGTCGGAGCACAGCCTGGCTGCGCACCGAGTCGCTGCCGTTCGATCCGGAAGCCCATTGCGCAAATACTTTACGTCCAGCCGCCGTGATCGCATACGGATGGCTGGACCGGGCGCCTTCCTTACCGGCCTTGATATAGCCGTCGCGGGCCAGCCCGGGGAGCTCGCGGTAAACCTGGCTGCGGGTGACACCGCCCTGTGCGGTCAACCTGCGCGATGCCGCGGTGACGATCTCGCCGCCGGTTGCCGCGCCGTCGTGCAGCACGCCAAGGATGACGGCGGACGTTGAGTTCAGCCCCATCCAGGCAGATTCGCAGACGCTGTCCGCGACTGTCCAGTCGAAGGTCTCAGGCCTCAACCACCTTATACAGCCAGCGTTCTATTGGATGCGGCGCGCAGTCAGGTCACGGTGAAGATTTGGCGCCCGTCAGGAGGCCCCGAGCAGCGCCGACCGCGCGGTCGAGTTGACCGTCGCCACCACCCCGCCCGGCTTCGCGAACAGCCAGCCAAAGGCGATCTTCGTGCGGCGGGTACAGGTGACCGAGACCTGCGTGCGATCGGTACTGAGCGAGGCGTCGAAATCGACCGGGCCGCGCCAGGTGTCCCGAGACATGTAGGCGGCGACCGCGTCACGCACGTTGTCGAGTTCCAGGTAGCCGCTGCCCACGTTGCCGCCGATATCGCGTCCTCCGGCGAGATCGACCGAATTCGCCGCGGCAATCGCCGCGCCGTCGCACACGTCCTGGAGGTCCACCCGCTTGGCGAACGCGTCGGTAGCAGCGACATAGCCGGCCACGATGAGCATGACGAGCAGCCAGCAGCCCAGGATCAGCGGGATCACCGATCCGCGGTCGTCGCGCAGTCTGTTGATCACGACGTCTTGACGGTGCGGAAGTCGTCCACGTGCACGATGTAGCGACCGATCGTCGTGATCCCGTGCCCGGCGATCAGCGTCGGCACACCGGGCAGGAGCGCGTGCCTGACGACACATACGGCAAAGACCGCCCCCGGCGCCAGGACCGGAGCGACCTGCCCCGACTGGCAATCGGCATCGGCGGGAACGAAGCGTAGGTCCGCGTCGTCCGGCAAGCCCTGGTCGGCTAGGGCGAGGCGTACGGCCGCCCGTGCCCGGGCCACCGCGTCCGCAGTGGATTCCCCGGTGGCGAAGGCTCGGCCGGCTTCGCGAGCCGCCTGCGACACCCCGAGATTGCTGCGCTGCACGGACGCGATCGCGGTCACGAAGTACACCATCGGCACCAGGATCATGACCGCGACGAAGATGAACTCGATGACGGCATTACCTGAGTCGCGGCGGCTCACGGCTCGCCTTCCTTGAGCACTCGCGCGGTCACGTCGATGTTCAGCACCCGACCGAGGGGCAGATAGATCGACTTGATGTGACCACTGCAGCGCACGACCGCGAGCGGCAGCCCCGTCACGTCCGTGTCGGCGGTGCCGCGGCACGGCACGTTGCCGGCAATCGTCGAGTTCGAGCCCTGCCGCACCAGCGCGGTTGCGTGGTCGCCGCCGTCGCGAGGGTCGACGCCCTTGTTCGCCGCGTATCTGGCACCGGCGGCGGCGCTGGATTGCACGATGTTTCGGACGTAGAAGTAGATCGCCACCTGCAGCACGGCGAACAGCAAGAACATGAGCAGCACGGCGATCATCACGAACTCGACGACGGCCGCCCCACGATCACGCGCGTCGCCGCGGTCACGCGCGTCGCCGCGGTCACGCGCGTCGCCGCGGTCACGCGTGCCGCCGCAAAGGAAGCAGCGCACGCTACTTCGTGCTGCCGGTGACCGAGTCGATCGCGTTGCTGATCGCGTCAGTGATCTTGTTCTTGAAGACGGCGAAGATGACGACTACCAACCCCGCGGTCATCACGGTCACCATCACCCAGCCCGGCACATCGCCTCGTTCCGGATCGCGTCCCCGTACGCGTGCGTATGCGCCGACCAGCCAAACGGCCAGCATGTCCAAGGGCACCATGGCGGGCCCTCCCTTCCTTACCTGGTGAGCGACACCAATGTCGAAAGCGCCGGGAACAACGCGAACAGCACCGTTACCGGCAAAAGCATAAATACCACTGGAACCATCATGGAAATCTCCTTGCGTCCCCCGGCCTCGAGCAGCGCGCGCTTGCCCACCTCGCGCACGTCCGTGGCCTGAGCACGCAGGACGTCGGCGAGCGGCGTGCCGCGCTCGATCGCCACCACCAAGCCCTGGACGAATCGCGAGAACGGCTCGAGCGTCGTCCGCTCGGCCAGGTCGGAGAGCGCCGTGGTCAACGGCGTCCCGGACCTCGCCTGGGCCAGGGCGGCATCCAGATCGCGGGCGAGCTCACCGCCGGTGAGCCGGCACACGCGCAGGAGGGCGTCCGGCGGAGCCTCCCCCGCCACGACCGACAGCGCGAGCAGGTCGGCGACGACCGGGAACTCCGACAGCATGGCCGACTCGCGCCGCTGCACCTGCTTGGTGAGGTACCAGTCGCGGGCCAGCACACCACCGGCCAGCCCGAGAAGCGCCGCTCCCCCGGCCAGAACCGGATCAACCCCGCCGCGCACCACCCCGGCCAGCACGACGACCAGCCCGCTGCCGACCAGGCCGACGACTCCCCACACCACCTGCTCGATGCGGAACTCCTCGACCGTGCCGCCGGTACCGAGTCCACCGAGGCGGCGGCGCACCGAGGCCGAACCGCCGACGACGCGGTCGAGGAAGCCCACCGCATCGCCGATCGCCGGCCCGAACAGGCGCCGTACCACGGCGAACGGGGCCGACGTAGCGGTCGGGCGGGCGAGCAGCTTGGACGGGGGCGGCGTGTCGCCCAGGTAGGGCGCGATGCGATCGGCGAGCCGGATCGGCCGCATCGGCGGCGCCGCCCGCACGGCGAGCAGCACACCGCCCGCGAACAGCAGCCCGAGGAACGCGCCCAGCACGATGCCGGTCATCCGTCCACCTCTCGATCGGGCAACTTTCGGCCGCGTGAGGCGGCCGAGAGTTGCCCGATCGGCACATCGACCTGGGTCATCGCAGGACTCGCTGCTCTTCGGGCAGCTTGCCGATGGCCAGCATGATCCGATAGGCCACCACGGAGACCACCGCGCCGATGACCAGCAGTACGACCCCGCCGGTCGAGTTGTAGGCGTGCAACGTGGTCGACTGCGTCCCCAGCAGCAACAGGACGATCCACGGCGCGGCCACCGCGAGGCGGGCGGCGTTCACCACCCATCCTTGGCGGGTCTCGAGCTCGGCGCGGGTGCGGGCATCGGAGCGCAGCAACTCGGACAGCGTGCGCAGCACCGTGCCGAGGTCGCTGCCCCCGACCTCGCGGGCGACCCGCATCGTCTCGCAGACCCGATCACCGACCGGATCGGCCAGGTCGTCCTTCAATGCGTCCAGGCATTCGCCGAAGCGACCGCTCGCCCGGTACGCGGCACTGAATCGGGCGAAGGGCGGGCGCAACGGTTCGGGCCCGCGCAGCGCGAGGGCCGACAACCCCTCCGGCAGCGACATACCCGCGCGTACGGCCGAGGCGAGATTGTCGACCGCCTCGGGCCATAGTTCGCGCAATGCGACTTGACGGCGGCGACGCATCCGCTGCAACACGATGAGCGGACCGAAGAAGGCGAACACGGCGAAGCAGACCGCCACCGCGAGCGTGGACGTCATCGCCAGCACGAGAACCCCGACGACGAGGGCGCAGAGCACCTGCACGCCGAGCAGTTGGGTCGCGCCGACGCCGTCGACACCGGCCTGTCGCAGCAGGTCGGTCCGCCGGAGGATCCAGTTCGAGGCCACGGTCGCGCGCCGTTGCGGCGCCCGCGAACCGCTGCGCCAGATCAGTAGCAACCCGCAGCCGAGCATCAGCCCCAGCAGGGCGCCCACGTCAGCCCTCACCCACGGCGTGCGGCCCGACGCGGTGCGCGCCGAGGTGACCGAGGGCTGAGATGAGGTCGATGCCGGCCGCCTCGAATCGGTCCGGATGGGGCGGGTAGCCGTCGGCGCGCTCCAACCGGCCGCCGCGGCTGGTGAAGATCTCCGACGTCTCGATGATGTCGCCCTCGACGCGGCCCGGCACGCCGACGATCTCGCGCACCCGGCGTTGCCCGGCCACGTCAACGGTCAGGTGCACGACGATGTCGACGCTGGCCGCGACGGTCGGCACGACGAACGCCGCGGACACGTTCTCACCGGCCAGCAGCGGAAGCGTGCACATCTTGACGAGCGCTTCCCGGGCCGAATTCGCGTGCAGCGTGCACATGCCGGGCAGCCCGGAGTTCAGCGATATCAACAGATCGAGGCATTCCTCCTGGCGAACCTCACCGACGATCAGCCGCTGCGGGCGCATCCGCAACGCCTCTTTCACCAGGCGCCGCAGCGGGATGTCGCCGGTGCCCTCGAGGTTGACCTGCCGGGTCTGCATGGCGACGACGTCGGGCAGGGCGACCTGCAGCTCGAAGACCTCCTCGACGGTGACCACGCGCTCGCGGGCCGGGATCGCCGCGCACAGGGCGTTCAGCATCGTGGTCTTGCCGGCCTGCGTGCCGCCCGAGACGAGAATGTTGAGGCCGGCCGCCACGCACGCCTCGAGGAACCGCGCCGCCTGCTCGGTGAGCGACCCCGCGGCCATCAGCTCGTCCAGGGAGTGCAGACCCAGGATGAACTTCCGGATGTTGACGGCCATGTGCTGTCGAGTGATCTGCGGGATGACGACGTGCAGCCGCGAGCCGTCGGGCAACATCGCGTCGACGAACGGAGTCGAGAGATCGATGCGCCGACCCGACGTCCGCAGCATGCGTTCGACGAGTTCGGCCACCTGCTCGGCGGTGAGGATGAGCGTGGTCAACTCCGAGCGGCCCCGGCGGGCGATGAACACCCGTCCCGGCTCGTTGATCCACACCTCCTCGATCGAGGGGTCGTCGAGGAACGGCTGCAACGGGCCGAATCCCGAAACGGCGTCCAGCACGGCCCGGGCGATCTGGGTCGTGTCGCCCAGCGGCGGAAGCGACGAGGTGACCGCCCGGTCGAGGTAATGAGTGATCACTTCGTCGATCAGGCGGCGGACGACGGCCGGCTCGGCGACCGGGTCGATGCCCCGGCGCCGGACGAGTTCGCGGACCTCGCCCTCCACGATCGCCAGTCCGGTTGCCACGCTTCTCTCCCAGTTGAGCACTTCGCGTGCCGAGTCCCCGAGAGACTACTTCCTCCTCTTACCCCCAGGGGTCGTTCGGACACAACCTGTGGATAACGCCGAGATCGTGATCCGCCAGCCCGCGCAGGAAGATCACTCCCAGGGCCGGATCTTCCTGCGCCCGCTGCCTGCCGGGGCGGTATGCGCAGGAAGATCACGACGGGGGAGTGATCTTCCTGCGCGAACGGGACCGAAACGGGGTCGCGCACGGTCGGGGCCATCCAGCACAGTGAGAGCGTGACCACGACCGCCCCCGTCCGGGCCCGGCAGAAGGCCCGGGCCGCCGTCGCGATCACCTTCGCCGCGAACGGCTTCCTGTTCGGATCGTGGGTGCCGCGCATCCCCGAGGTGAAGCACGACCTGCACCTGTCCTCGGCGGCGCTCGGCATCGCGCTGCTCGCGCCGGCGGTCGGTTCGGTGCTGTCGATGAACGCGTACGGCCGGGCGAGCGCGCGCTTCGGTAGCGCTCGGCTGACCCGGATCTGCCTGGTGCTCTTCTGCGCGTTCGCCTGGCTGCCGGGGCTGGCCGGCAACCTGCCGACGCTGTGGCTGATGCTGCTGATCTGGGGGACGTCCATCGGCGGCCTCGACGTCGTGATGAACGCGCAGGGTGTCACGGTCGAGCACGCCTACGAACGTCCTGTCCTATCTGGCTTTCACGCCGCCTGGAGCCTCGGCTCGCTGACCGGCGCGCTGCTGGGCGGCATCGGCGCCGGCCTGGACGTTCCGATCTCCGCTCAGCAAGGCGCACTGGCCGGGGTCGTACTGATCGGCGTCCTGCTCGCCGGGCGGGCCTACCTGCCCGATCCCCCGCACCACTCCGAGGCGCCGGCGCCCGGACGCCGGCGCGGCCGGCCCGACCTGCGACTGCTGCTGCTCGGCGTCGCCGGGCTGTTCGCCCTGCTCAGCGAGGGCGCGGTCGCCGACTGGAGCGGTGTCCTGCTGCGCGACAACCTGCACGTACATCCAGCGCAGGTCGGGCTGGCGTACGCGGCGTTCAGCACGACGATGACCGCCGGACGGCTCGCCGGTGACCGGGTGGTGCAGGCGCTCGGACGGGCCCGGGCGATCGCTCTGCTCACCGCGATCGGCGCCGCCGGCCTCGCCGCCGGCCTCGCCACCAGCGCACTGGTCGGCACGGTGATCGGCTTCGCGCTGCTCGGCATCGGGCTGTCGGTGATGGTGCCGGTGATCTTCAGTACGGCTGCTGACGGCGCGGCCCCCGGACCCGCGATCGCGACCGTGTCGACCCTCGGCTACACCGGCTTCCTGGTCGGCCCCACCGCGATCGGACTGATCGCCGAGGGCACGAGCGTCCCGTTCGCGTTGTGGCTGTTGCCGATCTTCACCACCGCCGGCGGCGTCCTCGGAATCGCGGCGGTGCGCATGACAGCCGCTCGCCGCCCGACGTCGCAGATTGCGACAACGGTGGACGACGTCCAGCACTAGCATCACCTCCCGTGATCTTCATTACCGCGAAGTTCCGCATCCGGCCCGAACATGCCGACCGCTGGCCTGACATCAGCCGCGACTTCACCCGGGCGACGCGGGGCGAGCCGGGCTGCCTGTGGTTCGACTGGTCGCGCAGCGTCGACGACCCGAACGAGTACGTCCTGGTCGAGGCGTTCCGCGACGACGAGGCGGGCGGCGCCCACGTCCAGTCCGCGCATTTCAAGGCGGCGCAGCAGGATCTACCGCCGCACCTCGCCGAGACGCCACGGATCGTCAACGCGAAGCTCGATCAGGACGACTGGTCCGAACTAGGCGAACTGGCCGTGCATCGCTGAGTGGCTGAGTAGCAGTGCTCATGTGCCCGGCCGTCCGGACGGCCAGGCTCGTGGCATGACGACACCGACCGCCGCCAAGACCACCACCGCGTTCTACGCGCAGGCCGCCATCTCCTTCGGACTGGCCCTGCTCGGACTGCTCATCGGCGAGCTCTACCTGCCCGTCACCGGATGGGTCCGGGCGTTCCTCGCCCTCGCCACCTTGTTCCTGGTGACCTCGACGTTCAGCCTGGCCAAGTGCGTCCGCGACGCCCAGGAGACCGGCAACGTCGTGAGCCGGCTCGACCAGGTGCGGCTCGAGCGCCTGCTCGCGGAGTTCGACCCGTACCACGTCGCGCCGATGCACGCGATGCCGCCGGCGCCGCCGGCGCATACCGTGCCGCCGGTCTCGAACCATCAGGGTTGATCCCGTTCCGGAGCCCCGATCTGCCTGCGGCGGGTCGGGGCCTTACCGTGCACCCCGTGCGGGTTTCCGGTGTGCTGCTGTCGCTGTGGCGGGCGGCTGCGTTGTTCCGGGCCGTCACGCTCGCCGTCTGCATCTTCCTGATCGTGCGTTGGCACGACCTGTACGCGCATCCGGGCGTTGCGTACGGCACCGGCGTGGCAATGGTCGCGGTGACCGCGGTGATCTGCTGGCTGGCCGTCACGGGTCGCGCGCACCGTCCGGTGATCGTGGGCGCGGACGTTGCCGTGACGGTTCTGCTCACCCTCGCCAGCATCCCGGCCCAGACGCCTCATCAGCGGCACGGCCACATGCCGACCCTGACGACCATCTGGGCGGCGGGACCGGTGATCGAGGCGGCGTTCGTCGGGGCCTGGCTGGCCGGCGTGCTGATCGCCGGTGTCCAGCTCGGCGCGGCGGTCGTCGTGCGAGCCGGATATGACGGCCGGACGCTGACCAGCGGCACCCTGCTGATCGTGACCGGCGGCGTCGTCGGCTACCTGACCACCTTGATCGTGCGCGCTGAGCGCGACCTGGCCGCCGCCGCCGCGACCCAGGCGGCGGTCGCCGAGCGCGAGCGGCTGACCCGGTCGATCCACGACGGGGTGCTGCAGGTACTCGGGTTGGTCCATCGCGCGGGACGTGATGCTTCGGGCTCCTGGGCCGAACTCGGCGCCGAGGCGGGCGAGCAGGAGGCGGCGCTGCGCGCACTGCTGCGTTCTCGCCCGGACAGCGTCCAGCCGGGACGGCTCGATCTGGCCGACGAGCTGATCGCCCTGCGCAAGGACCGCGTCACCGTCTCGGTTCCCGGCGAGGCGATCGTGGTGGACGCCGTCACCGCCCAGGAGCTGTCCGCCGCGGTACGGGAGGCGCTGGCCAATGTCGTTCGGCACGCCGGCCCGGACGCCGGCGTATGGGTGTTGCTCGAGCGGTTGGACGACCGGCTGTGCGTCACGGTCCGCGACGACGGCGCCGGCATGGTGCCCG